>WNGL01000065.1_pt1 | contig 107933 bp, 83 predicted proteins | sample 5400591 | NCBI WGS metagenome assembly WNGL01 (sample SAMN13153377, study PRJNA577476) | soil metagenome | isolation source: 80 cm soil or saprolite under Garry oak tree replicate 1 | place: USA:California | collected 2016-06-15 | reverse complement strand
TGGACATCCAGCCCGACAAATCGTATCTTTTTCATCGACCGGTTCCTTTCCGCTTTGTGGCTCTGCGTTGTTGGTTGCACCAACTTACAGCGTAACCCACGTGCAGCGCATCGGAATCGGTCACTCCATTCTGACTAGCTTCGCGGATCGTTAGAACTGGACCTCTAGAGCTGGTCCTGCTCCATGGCGTGCGCGAGGCGGATGACCGTGGCCTCATCGAAGTGCTTGCCTAAAATCTGAATTCCAATTGGCAGGCCTTCGCTGTTGTTTCCGCATGGCAATGAGATTCCGGGGACGCCGACAAGATTTGCGGTGACGGTGTAGATGTCATTGAGATACATGGCGACGGGGTCGTCGGTCTTCTCGCCGAGTTTGAAGGCGACGGTTGGGGTGACCGGTGTGACGATTGCATCGACACTTGTGAATGCATTCTGGAAGTCGCGGGTGAGAAGGGTGCGGACCTGCTGGGCTTTCAGGTAATAAGCATCGTAGTATCCAGCGCTCAACGCATAGGTGCCGAGCAGAATGCGGCGCTTTACTTCCGCACCAAAACCTTCATCGCGACTGCGGCGGTACATATCGGCGAGCGTTTTGGCCTGTGGCGAGCGGGTGGTGTAACGCACGCCATCGAAGCGCGCGAGGTTGGCCGAGGCTTCGGCGGTAGCAACGATGTAGTACACGGGAATCGCGTATTCGGTGTGGGGCAGAGAGACGCTGACGATCTCGCATCCGGCGGCGCGGAGGGCGTCGATGCGACGCTCGATGGCCTGGCGAATTTCAGGGTCGAGGCCCTCGCCGAAATACTCCTTGGGAATTCCGATGCGCAAACCTTTCACATCGCGGCCACACTCGGAGGCGTAGTTAGCGACGGGAACATCGGCAGAAGTTGAGTCGCGGGGATCGCGTCCGGCAATGACTTCGAGCAACGTCGCGGAATCTTTCACCGTGCGAGAGAAGGGTCCAACGTGATCGAGCGAGCTGGCGAAGGCGATAAGGCCGTAGCGTGAGACGCGTCCGTAGGTGGGCAACAGGCCAACGACGCCGCAGAAGGCGGCGGGCTGGCGGATGGAGCCTCCGGTATCGGAACCCAGGGTTGCAACCGCGAATCCGGCGGCTACAGCGGCGGCGGACCCACCGGAGGAGCCTCCGGGGACACGCGTGGTGTCGCGCGGATTGCGTACTGGATGGAAGGCGGAATTTTCGTTTGAGGAGCCCATTGCGAATTCATCGCAATTGAGCTTGCCGAGGCAGACGGCTCCGGCGGCTTCGAGCTTGGCGACGGCGGTTGCGTCGTAGGGGGCGATGAATTTCTCAAGGAAACGCGAACCGGCGGTGGTGCGCTCGCCGCGAGTCATCAGCACGTCTTTGATGCCGACGGGAACGCCGGCAAGCGGCGGCAAGGGATCGCCTTTTTCGGCGAGGCGGTCGATGCGCTCGGCCTGGGCGAAGGCGCGATCTTTGGTCAGGGTCAGGAAGGAACCGATGGTTTCGTCGCGGCTCTCGATCTGGGCGTAGTGGGCCTCGGCGAGGGCGTGAGCGGAAATTTCGCGGCTCTGAACCTGTGAGCGCGCTTCGTCAATCGTCATTGTATTGATATTCATCGATCTTCTCCGTTAGCGCTCAATGACCTTGGGAACCTTGAAGCAGGTTCCGTCCGTGTCGGGTGCGTTGGAGAGCGCTGCTTCGCGGCTCAATCCGGGGACAAGCACGTCGGGGCGCTGGGCATATGCAAATTTTTCGCTTCCCTTGCACTCGGCAGAGGCAAAGGCCGACACCACTTCGGCGAGCGGCTCGACGTTGCTGGTATCGAGCTCATTGAGCTTGTCGATGTGGGTGAGGATGGAGTTCAGATCGGCGACCATGCGCGTGCTCTCGTCGGGTGTGAGTTCGAGATTGGCGAGATCGGCAACGTAGGCTACGTCTTTGTCGGTGACCTTCATGATTTCCTTTTTTCGTCCTGCGGGCGTGCAAGTTTGAATTCTATGCGTTCGACGGGAATGAACTGATTCAAGTGCGAGAGAAGCTGCGGAGCCATGGCGTAAAGTTGCGCGCGCCAGTTGGCGTCGGGGACCTCGATGCTGAGCGTTTTGTTTTCGCAGCCGAGAAACTTTGTTCTCTCCGAGACAGCTTTTCCGGCGGCGAAGTCCCATGCGGCTTCGGGCAATTGCGCGGGTGGCAGGCGGGTCATCGCCTGAGCCATTATGCGTTTCAATGTGTTCGAAACCCGCTCCATCGATCGATTATAGCGGAGCGCTTGGGCTTACATCATTTCGATGGACCGCTGCGCGGCGGTTAAGAGTTATGAAACCAGGTGGTAGTAGCCATCTTGCTGGGTGACCTGCACGGGACAGCCAAAAAGCGCGCCGAGGCGGTCGGCGGTCAGCAGATCGGGCTTTGCGCCATCGCCGGCGATGCGGCCATCGCGCATGAAGATGACGCGCTCGATTTCGGGAACAACGTCCGGCAGATAATGCGTGATCAACAGCAGGGCGATGCCGGATTGCGCGAGTTTGCTCATGGTGTGGCGGAGTTCGATTTGGGCGAAGACGTCGAGGCTGTTGCTGGGCTCATCGAAGAGCAGAGCCTTGGGATCGTGAACGAGGGCGCGGGCGACCATGACGCGACGGATTTCGCCGGAGGACATTTCGGTGACGACGCGATCGGCGAGGTGAGGAATCTCAAGCCATGTCATGAGCTGGTCGGCTTTCTCGTGCATCTCGCGCTTGACCTTCTGATGGCGAGAGATACCGACACTGCTGAAGAATCCGGAGAGAACGGCGTCGTGGCCGGTGACGGGGCGCGAGTAGAAACCATCGATGTCATTGGAGACGATGCCGAGCATGGTGCGCAGTTCGGAGACGTTCCAGGTTTCCTGGCCGAAGAGCTTCATCGAGGAACTGGGGCTGTAGAGGGGATAGAGCTCTCGGGTGATGGTCTTGATGAGGGTCGATTTTCCTGAACCATTGGGGCCCATGATGGCGACGTGCTCGCCGTCCGCGATGCGCAAATTGAGGTCATGCAGCACGGGGCGTCCGTTGCGGACGACGGAGACATTGCGCAGTTCGATCAGGGGATGAGCAGGATTGGTCATCATCATTTCTGGTTGGGAATCATTGTAAACGCGCTGGCGGCAGCGACAAAAGGCAGAGCAGGAGCGAATGTCAAGTGGAAGCGCTCGTGCGGTGGATTCCCCTGGGCGACGCAGGAGGGGTGAAGCGGAGCGGGGGTCCTTCGCCTTCGGCTCAGGATGACACAAAAAACAAGGGCGCAAATGCTAGGCAGGTGGAAACTTGCTGGCGACCAGGCCCATGGCGTCTTCGCGCGTGGCGATGGTTCCTTCGAGTTGCGAGTCCTCAACTGCCGCGAGGATTTCTGCGAAGCGGGGGCCGGGATGATATCCGGCGGCGATGAGATCGTGTCCGGTGATGAGCGGCTCGGGGCGGACGGCTCCGGCGGGAATGGCGGCGAGGCGCTCCTGGGTGTAGTGGTAGAAATCGAGATTCTTGTGGCTGGCGAGGCAGTCGAGTCGATGAAGGGCGAGGTGCTCGTCGAAGTCGGGGAGGCGAACGAAGCGCTTGAAGGTCGAATCCTTCATCTTGCGCACGTCGGCAAAGCGCATGTGATTTTCAACGAGTGCCAGGATTTGCTCGCGATCACGATTGCTGAAGCGCAGGCGCTGCAACAGATCGTCGGCGATGCGGACGCCAATTTCGACGTGTCCGTCGAAGCGGATGCGGTCGGGCGCACGGCGGAAGGTGGCGGGCTTACCTACATCGTGCAAGAGCGCGCCCCAGGCAACGGTCAGCGAACATCCGGGCGGCAGGCCATCGAGCAGGAGCAGCGTGTGAACGAAAACATCGCCCTCGGGATGGTATTGCGGAGGCTGCTCGACACCTTTCATCTTGGTAATTTCTGGCAGCACCTCGCGAAGCAGGCCGGTTTCATCAAGCAGCAGGAAGGCGCGGCGGGCGTGGCCTTCGGTCAGCATCTTGGACAGTTCGTCCCGAATGCGTTCGGCTGAGACTTGGTGAATTTGTAAGGCGAGATTACGGATGGCCTGGGCCGTCTGCTGATCGATATCGTATTCGAAACGGGCGGCGAAACGGACGGCGCGAAGCATGCGAAGCTTGTCTTCGGCGAAACGCCGCATGGGATCGCCGATGGTGCGGATGACGTGGCGGTCGAGATCGAGCAGACCTTCGACGTAGTCCAAGACCTCTCCGTGCGGGGTGTTGGGGTGGGGGGAAAGAGGGTCGAGCAGGAGGCCGTTGATGGTGAAATCGCGGCGCTCCACATCATGCTGCGGGGAGTTGGTGTAGCGGACGGAGTCGGGATGGCGGCCATCGAGATAGGCTCCGTCGGAGCGGAAGGTGGCCACCTCGATGTGACCGGGGCCGGAGGCATCTCCTGAGACGCGGCCTAAGCGCCGGACAGGCACGAGGACGACTCCGAACTGCGCTCCGACGGCATAGGTTTCGGGAAAGATCTGCATAACCTGGGCGGGCGTGGCCGAAGTGGCGACATCGTAATCGGCGGGATCGCGGCCAAGCAGCAGGTCGCGCACGCATCCTCCGACCCAGAGGGCCTGATGGCCGTGGTGGCGGAGAACGCGGATGGCTTCGAGGGCGGCATCGCGGTGCATGAGGACATTGTAGATCGGAGGCGGTATTCTCTAGATGTGAACAAAAGTGCATTGATTCTTGGGATTGAGAGTAGCTGCGACGAAACGGCGGCGGCCATTGTACGGGGCGGCGAGGAACTGGTGTCGAGCGTGGTGGCATCGCAGATTGCGATCCACTCGCCTTTCGGCGGCGTGGTGCCGGAGCTGGCGAGCCGCGAACATCTTCGCAACCTGGTTCCGGTGACCCGCGCGGCGCTGGCTAAGGCGGGACTGACCTATGCGGACGTGGACGCGATTGCCGTCACCAATGGGCCGGGGCTGGCCGGGGCACTACTGACCGGCGTGAGCTTTGCGAAGTCGCTGGCGTGGGCCTTGGATAAGCCGCTGGTGGCTGTGAATCACATCGAAGGGCATATCCACGCGGTGCTGCTGGAACAGCGGCAGAAGGGCGCGGGAGCCCTGGAATTTCCGGTGCTGGCGCTGGTAGTGAGCGGCGGACATACTCATCTGTTTCTGGCCGAGCAGAAGGGCGACAGCTGGCACTACGAAAACATTGGCCACACGAGAGACGACGCGGCAGGAGAGGCGTTTGATAAAACCGCGAAGTTGCTGGGGCTGGGCTATCCGGGCGGGCCGATTATTGATCGAATCTCGAAATTCGGCGATGCGAAGGCAGTGAAGTTCACCTTCGCACAACTGAAACACAACGCACGTAATGAATCCAAGCGCGCGGGAAGGATGGAGCAGGACCGGAAGCGATTTGACTTTAGCTATAGCGGTATCAAAACAGCCGTTCTGCGCTACGTGGAGACGCACGAAATGTTTGGCTCGATTGAAGCGCGGCGGCGGGAACTGCTTGAGATCGGTACGCCAACGGATGAGGATTTCAAACGCCTGTGTGACCGCCGGACACTTGACCTAGTCGCTAGCTTTCAGGCGGCGGTGGTTGGCGATCTGACGCAACGCACAATGGCCGCCTGTGAGGAATACAACGTGCGGACCCTGCTGGTGACCGGCGGGGTGGCCGCAAATAGTGCACTACGCGCGAGCTTTGAGCAACGCGCGCCCCGAAGCGGAGCGCGCGTTCACTTCCCTTCCCGGATGATGTCGACGGACAACGCGGCCATGATTGCTGCAGCCGCATATTCGAAGTGGATGGTAAAGGATTTTGCGGGGCTAAACATCTCGGCGGAAGCGAATCTGCAGCTGCAGTAATCCGACGCAAAGAATGGAGGCAGCCGGTGAAAGCTGCCTCCAGTTCAGATCAAGAAGCTAACGTTCTGGTTTGTCTCCTCCCCCCGGAGGTGAAACCAGAGCAATAAGCCCTGAATAGAATATAGGGCGAAGGTGGTGATCCTAATACCTCCCAAATGGGAGGTACTTCGGTTTATGTGTCACTGGAGGGCAGCCTGGTCAGGAGTCTCATTAGCAATCCCTGGCCTGGGACGCCGGTTTTGCGATAGATACTCTTCTGGTAGTAACGCACCGTGTTTATTCTGATCTTCAGCACTTCGGAGATCTCCGAGACTTCAGCCCCTTGCTTCATCATCTCCGCCACGCGGCATTCCGCCGGAGTTAATCCAAACATCGCATGCCAAAGCCGGTGCTCGCCTTCTCCCTGCTCTTCGGGGGTCGTGATGAATACAAGGGCTGCGGGAGTATCTTCCAACTCTTCAAATGGAGCGGTGGAATGATAAGGCAATACGGAGACATAGAGCGGGCCTCCCTGCCGGGAGCGCAAAGCAACCGCGCACGGACCAGAGTCAGTAGACAGTTCTGCGGCCTGGCAGACCCGCATGATACATGCGTCCAGAGCGTGTTGATCCGAGGCCACTGCGGCGATGAGCCGCCCATCTTTCACCCGTAACGCTTCACCGCGGGAGAGGATCGCCTGGGCCCGGCGGTTCATCGACAATACCCGTCTGTTCGCGCCCAGAGTGATGCAGGCGGCGCCTATCAGGTCAAGAGCGCGTTGTCCGGCAGTGTTGCGCTCATGAAGCGATCTCACTGTCCGGTGTACTTTGAAGACCCTTGCCAGATGCGGCAGGAGAAGTTTTAGAAGCCGCTTGTCCTCTTCGCTGAAGGGCGATTTCTGCTGCATGCGGCTAACCGTCAGGCCCCGCAGTGAGCCGTTGGTCCCGAAGATAAACGCTGCGCCAGCCCACTCTATTTTGTGCTTGCGAAAGATGTCCTTGTAGAACTCCGTTTTGCGGAATGAGTCCATGGATAGAACGTCTTCAGGAGAGCCGCTGTACGAGCCAGCTTTTTGATGCTTCTGAATCTCATGCAGCCAAGGGCTGAACCTTATCAAACGCTGAAGGTCATGGCGCAATTCATCGGTAAATCCCAGATCTGCTTTTACTCCGGTACGCGCACTGGAGGGATCGTGGTAGATAATGGCCGCCGTATCGGCCCGAAGAATCTCCGAGGCTCGCTGAAGGAAGGTCTTCCACATTTCGGGCCGCGTCGCAGCCTCATAGAGCGGGTCCAGCAGCACCTTTGGGACATCTAAACTCTTTCGATCCACCTTGGCACTCCGAATCTCTTCTACATAGAAACGGGCTGCAAAGAACAGGTTGATCTTTGACAGATCGCTTCCACAAACGACTCATTGAACGGCTGGGACTCAAAGACTGACTAAAACGGCGGCGCAGGATGGCGATTAAGCGATCGTGGCGTCGAGTGCGTTGCCGAGCTGCTCCTCTATATCGATATCCTTGAATATAACAGCGGCCGTACCGGATGGCAGCTCCGAGGACAGTTCACTGGCGCTACGGCGGGCAGCTAGCACAAGGATGGGGGTATCCGAGTAAACGTCCAGCTGCCTGATTCTGGAGACCAGTTCCGCACCGTCCATGCGCGGCATCGACAGGTCAGTGATGATGATATCAGGAACGAAATTGTTCAGCACTTCCAAGGCCTCGACGCCGTTGGTAGCCGATTCTACGATAAAGCCGCGCTCTTCAAGAAAGCGGCAGACCGTATGCCGAATGAGCATGGAATCATCGACGACCAAAGCAGTCTTCGGAATGGGAGGCTGGGCAGACATGGTTGCATTCACGGAGAATCATCTCCGATTGATGTCTATATATAACACTTTTCGGCCTATTCGCCTGTACGATAATTTGCGCCGTACACTTGAAAGACACTACGGGCGCTTTCCAAAATAGAACGATTCCCGAGCCGGGAATTAAGCTTCGAAGGACGCAGAATCTTCTATTGCCATGTCCTTGAATTCGCTGCTTTCGAATACCTCCCGACATTCCAGGCACTCGACGAATTCGGAATCTTCCTGGCGCGCAACAATTTGCACGCGAGGATGGCGGCACTTCTGGTTCATGGGATTGCTCGCGGATGGGAAGTCGTTTGGCTGAAACTTTGGTGAAGACATAAGGGAAATTACTCCGCCGAAGCGGTAGGTGCGGGATATTTTAGCGTGGCGGGATGGGAAGTCAAGAGGAGAAAAGCGAGAAAACGTACAGTCGGCCGTGAGCGAAATTCGCCTTCCGACCGCTGCTATTCGCTCATGTTTCCACCTTGGCCGAAAGGCTCGGGAGAAGGTGGAGGCACGACAAGTGTGGCGTGGCTACTTGATATCTTTCATGGCCAGCAGGGTCCCATAATCCTGGCCACTGGGCAGGGTGGCGCGGGCCACGATTCCGCTGAAGGCCTGACGCAGTTCGGGATATTTGTCGACCATGGCTTTGATGACGGCATTGTTGTCTTGAAATGCCAATGCGGTATTGCTGATGTCGGCGACCTGATACTTCACTACCAGCGAAAGCTGGCCGTGATCGTCGGGCGCGGCAAAGGCCTGCGTGAGGTTGTATGTGCGTCCGTTGGCGGCCTGGAGGGGGACGACATCGTTCAGCGGTACACCGGCGGGGCGTGCTGCCTGAATCTCAGACGACAGTTTGTCAAGCTGCAAACTGCTCATGAAGTCCACAGGAGAATAGATTTCCCAGGCGAGAACGTAGCAGAACCAGGCGTTGTGCAACTGCCCCTGCTGCTTGTATTTACGGGCCTGCTGCACGTACCAGACCGCGTCGTGGCCGGAAACTTCGCCGGGCTTGGGATAGTAGCCCGCGAGCTTCCATTGTCCCTGCAGGTTCTGGAGAACCAAGGTAACCATGTAAGGGATCTTGCCGCCGGTCACGTTGGTTAGGGCGAGGGCGTACTGGCCGGGGTCGAGGTTGGGAATGGCGAAGCTGGCACTGGAAGCAGTATGACCGCTGGATCCGTAAATTCCGCAGAAGAACTCCGCCCGTGGAAGGCGTGAGGTGACCTTGGAGGCGTCGAGGAAGTATTCGCGACGGATGGTTACCTGATCTCCGAGCAGACCTTTGTCGTGGGTAACGGCTCGCTGGATGCCATCAAATGAAGAAGCTAGAGCTGGAATAGAGGCTTGGCGGAGGCTCTGCACATCGCCGTGGGAGGCGAACTGAATGAACTGGCCGGCTGCATTGTCGATGGCTGCCCGAGTTGCCGGTTCGATTTCAGAGGCCTGAGAACACTCCTGCGCGAAGACCGCCGCCGAGAGCAGAAGGCAGGCGGCTAGTACAGTTTGATTAACAATTCGCGCCGAGAAGGATTTGCGAGACATGGCCGCTCCGGTCTTGTACATCAGTCTTATTTTGTGCTGCCCAACAGAATACATCTGCACCCCAAAAGGTGAATCTAAGCAGAATAGATGCCCGGGGAACGAGGACAGATGTTCGGCATCAAGCGAACTGTGCAGGTTGGTGCCCATTGCGGAATGCGAATACGCAATTCCGCAAGAGGGAACAGCAGCGGCGGGATGCATCCAGAACGGTGAAGGGGGTAGAATCGGGCGGATGAGTTGCACCGGTGAGGCGGAGCCTGCGATGAGACAAAGAATAGCTAGGGGGTGTGTGCTTGCCATTGCGCTTTCTATGACGACGGGCGGCGTGTTGGCGCAACAGTCTGCCCCGGCTGCGCCCGCGATGCAGCCTTCGGCAAACCAGACACAAAAGACGGCGGTAAAAAATCGCAAGCCGGCCGCCGGGAAGAAGAGCGCGGCTCCGGAGCAGCAGGCGCCTCCCCAGACTATGCCGCAATTGCCGGCAACCCTGATGAACAGCGCTCCGGTGAAGCCTTCGGTGACGATGGAGGGTGGCCTGCTCACGATTGATGCGCCGAACTCCACGCTGAGCGATGTACTAAGCGGCGTTCACCGGGCGACGGGCGCAACGATTGAGGGAGCGTCTCCGACGGAGCGGGTTGCGGTGAAGCTTGGCCCAGGCAATCCCGAACAGGTGATCGCTGCGCTGCTGCACGGAACGCCGTATGGATATGTGATTCTGGGATCGCCGGAAAAGCGCGATGTGATAACGCGGGTGTTGCTGACACAGCAGTCTTCCGCCGGACCAACCCAGCCTTCGCCGCCTCAACCCCCACCGCATCAAGCAATGGGGCAGGAACAGCCGGACGAAGGGATGCCGGATCGCACGGTTCCCGATGATGCGGGGGTGCAACAGGGTTCAGAGGAACCGGAGCAGAACCAGCAACCGCAACCGGAGCAGCAGCAACCACAACAGCAGCAGGGACTGCAGCCGCCGACGTTGGTGCCGCAGCAGCAAGGACAACAAACGGATCAGCCGCAGACACAGCAGCAACAACAGGATCCGAATCAGCCGAAGACTCCGGAGCAACTGTTCAAGGAGCTACAACAACTGGAGCAGCAGAAGCAGCAGCAGAAATACTGATTTTTTCCGAAGATGAGAAGATGAGTAGAAACGGAAAGGCTCCGCTGAAAACGGCGGAGCTTTTTCATTCCTTCGATAATTGTAAGAAGAGCGGGCTGTGCTGCGCTAATCGTTTCCGGATGAGGTGGTGAGGATCTGGGCGGGAGCGGTCTTGATCATCTGGCGGCTGCGGTCGAACAGGTTCAGAATGCCAAAAATAATTGCATAGCCGAGTCCAACGCCTGCGGCGAGCGAAAGAATGATCACGGCGAACATCACGAGCGACATTAAAGAAAACACTTTGTACCTTCCACGTTTGATGCTGAACTGGTTATCCGGGATGCGCTGATGGAATCGCAGTCCAACGATTCCATGTTAACTCTCTCGCAAATCGGTTACTTGTGATCGCGAACACCAAAACTACGCGAATCCACGACTATTCGGCTGTTTTGTCAAAGCTGGAGAGCCCTGTTTTGCTCGCCAGAAAATCCAGAGTTCAATATGCGTCTATTTGACCCGGACCGCTATTGGCAAATAAGATACCTGAGTTGAACTATCCTCATACTCCTTTTAGCGCTTCCGTAGTGGCGCGTCCAATTACGCCCGGTCCTTGTACTAATCCCAGTACTGGCGGGCCGGTGGGGGAACGGTTCGGCAGGAAAAAAAACGGTTGACATGGTGATTCGTAAAATCAGCGTGCGCGGCGCGCGTCAGCACAATCTGAAAAACATCGACGTGGAGATCCCTCGCAATACGCTTACGGTGATTACCGGGCTGAGCGGATCAGGCAAATCGTCGCTGGCCTTTGACACGATTTATGCGGAGGGACAGCGGCGCTATGTCGAAACTCTCTCGGCCTATGCCCGGCAGTTCCTCGATCAGATGGAGCGGCCCGACGTGGATTCTATCGATGGACTAAGCCCATCCATATCCATTGAACAAAAGACTACCTCGCGCAGCCCCCGTTCTACAGTCGGGACAATTACCGAGATTTACGATTATTTACGCCTGCTCTATAGCTCCATCGGTATTCCCCACTGCCCAAATTGCGGCAAGGAAATTACACGGCAGTCGGTAGAGCAGATTACGTCTGGGGTGATGGATCTGGCCGAAGGCGCGGCTGCCGGTGCAGAGCCACGGGTCATGCTGCTGGCTCCGATTGTGCGCGGGCGCAAGGGCGAGTTCACCAAGGAGTTGGAAAAGTTGGCGGCACACGGATTTACCCGCGCCCGCATTGATGGCGAACTGCGATCGACAGAAGAAGAGATCAAGCTGGACAAGCGGCGCAATCACACGATTGAAGTTGTGGTGGATCGGCTGCTGGTGAAAGAAGGAATCGAGAAGCGGCTGGCGAACTCCGTCGAAGTGGCGATGAAGCTGGGCTCGGGACTGCTGGTGGTGAGCGTGGTGGGCGGCGAGGAGCATATGTATTCGTCGCGCATGGCCTGCCCGGAGTGCGGCGTAAACGTTGCGCAGCTTGAGCCGCGCTCGTTCAGCTTCAACAGCATGTATGGCGCTTGCCCGGAGTGCAACGGGCTGGGGTCGAAATATGATTTCGACCCGGCGAAGGTGATTGTCGATTGGTCGAAACCGCTGCTGGATGGCGGATTGGGACCGGGTGCGGGCTCGGCATCACTACAGGCGATGGTCAAACGAGCCGCCGAAGATAAAGGCATCGACCTGAGCACGCCATTTGAAAAACTCTCCGAGGAGCAGCAGAAATTTCTGCTCTATGGCGAGCAGGGGAAGCGCGTGCGTTCCGGCTTCAAAGGGATACTCGCCTTCCACAAGCACACGCTGGCGGAAGTAACGACCGAAGCCTATCGCGAATACCTGATGGGCTATATGTCGGCGACGCCTTGCCAGGTGTGCGAGGGGCGCAGGTTGAGGCCGGAAAGCCTGGCGGTAAAAGTGAACGGGATGAGCATCTCCGAGTTCACGGCGCTGCCGATTGTGCGCGCGGTGGATGCGGCGGCGAAGATCGAGTTGGGCGGGCGTGAGGAAAAGATCGCAGGGCGCATCGTGGGAGAGATTCGGGAGCGGCTTGGATTCCTGAACCACGTGGGGCTGGGATATCTTTCCCTGGATCGCTCGGCTGCGACCTTGAGTGGCGGCGAAGGACAACGTATCCGGCTGGCAACCCAGATTGGCTCGAAGCTGCGCGGAGTGCTATATGTGCTGGACGAGCCTTCTATTGGATTGCATGCACGCGACAATGAGAAACTGCTGCAATCTCTGGAATCGCTGCGCGACCTGGGCAATACGGTGCTGATCGTGGAGCACGATGAGGAGACGATTCGGCGCGCGGATTACGTGATCGATTTGGGACCGGGCGCAGGAAAACTGGGCGGAGAACTCGTGGCGGCAGGGACGCCGGCGGAAATTGCGCTGTCCGACGATTCGCTGACGGGAAAATATATCTCCGGGCGCAAGGTGATACCGGTGCGCGACGAACGGCGCACGGTCAACGGGCACTGGGTCGAGGTGCTGGGTGCGCGCGCCAATAATCTGAAGAACATTGACGTCAGCTTTCCGCTGGGTGTGATTACGGTGGTGACCGGCGTCTCCGGATCGGGTAAATCGACACTCGTAAATGACATTCTGTATGCGGCGATGGCGCAGAAGATTTATAAGTCGCGGCAGGAGCCGGGGGCGCACAGGACGATCAATGGAGTCGAGGAAATCGACAAGGTAATCCGCATCGATCAATCGCCGATTGGCCGCACGCCACGATCGAATCCTGCCACCTACACCGGCGTGTTTACGCAGATTCGGGAGTTGTACGCAATGCTGCCGGAGTCACGTGAACGCGGTTACAAGGCGGGACGTTTTTCGTTCAACGTATCAGGCGGACGCTGCGAAGCCTGCCAGGGGGAAGGCGAGCGACGCATTGAGATGAATTTTCTGCCGGACGTGTATGTGCTGTGCGAAGTATGCGGCGGCAAGCGCTACAACCGCGAGACGCTAGCGGTGCAGTACAAGGGATACAGCATCGCCGACCTGCTCGACACTCCGATTACCGAGGCACTGACGGTGCTTGAGAATTTTCCGCAGGCGCGGCAGAAATTGCAGACACTGGTGGATGTGGGACTGGGATACATTCACCTCGGCCAATCTTCCGTGACCCTGAGCGGCGGCGAGGCGCAACGCATAAAACTGGCGCGAGAGTTGAGCAAAAGGCAGACGGGACGCACGATGTATCTGCTGGATGAGCCGACAACAGGGCTGCACTTTGAAGACGTCAACCGGTTACTCGAAGTGCTGCACCGGCTCACCGATCTGGGAAACACCATCGTGATCATCGAACATAATCTCGACGTCATTCGCAACGCGGATTGGATCATCGACCTGGGACCGGATGGCGGAGAAGACGGCGGAAGAGTGGTGGCGCAAGGAACTCCGGAACAGGTCGCCAAGGTCAAGAAGAGCTACACAGGACAGGCACTGAGCGCTGTGCCGAATCAGTAGGCCGCTTCCATGCGCACGAATGTGCGTGCGCACGGAGATGCACTCATTCTCGGTCTATTTTCAAAACACTACTTACAATTCGGATTACTGGTGTCGTTGACGATAAATGTTGCGGTCCCGGTCACGATCACGTCGGAAGTTCCTGGGCCAACAAGCCCCTTGTTGGCTGTTGCCGTGACAAGTACCGTTCCGCAGCTTCCATTGCCGGTGGCACTCACATGCCCGCTGGAATCCACGGTCGCAACAAGCGGGACGCTGGTGGTCCAAGTCACTTGATTGGAGATATCCACCATCTCCTTGGGGTGGATGAAGTTTCCATAGGCCGTGAACTTGGTCGGGAAATTGGCGAGCGCGGAACCAGATCCGGTGACGGTTTGGGTTGTGGGCGAAACAGTGATGGACAGCAGCGTCATGGGATGACCACAACTGAGAGTGAAAACCAGCATTCCTAGTGAACAAACCAACGCAGCTTTCTTCATACGCGGTAGATTCTCCTTGACCAAAGACGGCAACAAAAATGAGAGCTGTAATAGCTCAACAAATATCTTCTTGAGAATCGTCGAGGTGAAAAGGAAGGGGGAGCACCTGACGGTGAATCAGCATCTCTGAAACGAAAGTCGGTGTCAACAAAAAAGCGGGACAGACGACGGCGATAGCTCTCCGATGCAGGAGTTATGGATCGTTTCTTGCTCTTCGACGCGGAAATCAGTAGCGCCGCTGGCCTCCGCCGAGGATGCGCGCGGGCAGGAAGATGACGGCACGTATCAGCTCGAGGACTCCATCGACAGCGATTCCTACGATGCGGAAGGGCAACAGAAATAGCCACACGATGGGGTAGAGAACAATCGCCAGCAGTGCGATGGGCCAGCAGAAAAATAGAACGATAAGCCAGAGAAAGAATGTCATAAAAGTGCGCCTCTGCAGGTTATACGCTACGGCTGGGCGGATGGTTCCAATGAGCAAAATCAAAGGGCGCGGAGAAGGTGTCCGCGCCCGTGTTTGTTTGGCTGCGATTACGGAGTCGCGGAGGTGGCGAGGGCCCGTTTGTCAGTCTTGCCGGAGAGGGTACGCGGCATCTGCGGAACGAAGGTGAAGACGCGCGGGATCTTGTACGGCTCCAGCAATTCGCGGCAGGCTGCACGCAACGAGACATCCGTATGTTCCGCGCCGGGACGAAGCTGCACAAAGGCGTGCAGGCGCGAGCCGTGCTTCTCATCGGGGAAAGCGACGACCGCTGCTTCTTCTACGCCGTCGATGGTTTCCAAAGCATTCTCAACCTCGGAGGGATAAACCTTTTCGCCGGAGACCTTCACCAGATCATCGGCGCGTCCCTTGAGGAACAGGAAGCCGTTGGAGTCCAGATAGCCTTTGTCGCTGGTGTGAAGGACTCCGTTGCGAATCTTTCTGGCGGTTCCTTCGGGATCGCCACGATAACCGAGCATGACCGAGGGTCCGGAGACGCAAACTTCACCGACTTCTCCGGGGGAAAGTACCTCGTCGTTGTCGCCGCGAATGGTGACCTGGATGTTCGGCAAAGGCTTGCCGGCCGAAGCCGGGGGACAGTTGGCCTCGGGCGGACTGAAGGAGACAACGGGCGACAGTTCAGTGCTGCCGTAGCCCTGCACAAGAAGGTGGCCGAAGCGCTCGTGAAACTCCTCAGCTACACGCTCGGGCAGGCGTTCGGCTCCCGCGATGCAGAGCCAGAGCGAACTGGCGTCGATGACCGTGGGGTCCTTGGTCAACACGCGATACTGGCCGGGCACGGCGATGAGGCAGGAAACGCGATGCTTCTCAATCAGTTGCAAAATCTGGCGCGGAATGAAGCGCTCCGGGACGACGACAGTGGCTCCCTCGGTGAGCGGCAGCAGGGTGGTGACCGTGAGTCCGTAGGCGTGGAAGAGCGGCAGAACGGCGAGCATTACCTGCTTATCATCGAAGCCGGTCGCCAACTTGCATCCGTCCATGTTGGCGAGGATATTTTCTTCGCTGAGCGCGACTGCCTTGGGACGCCCGGTGGTTCCGGAGGTGTAGAGGAAGACGGCGGGGCTCGATGGATGCGGGTGTTGCGGAAATTGAGCGGGCTCGGTGTCGGCCGAGGCATCGCCAATCCAGCATTGCATTCCCACGGCCAGCAGGTGAGGCACGAACTCCTCGCTGGTGATGACCAGATCGACTCCGGTTTCCATCGTCATCAACTTGAGCAATGGAGGCGGCGCGAGCGTGGGCAACACGGCAACGGTTTTGCCGGCCCAGAGAGCACCCAGAAACAGGGGAGCAAATTCCGGAGTGTTGCCATAAAGCAAGGCCACGGTTTGTCCGGCGGCGCGCGCTGCAATACGACGGGCAACGCTGGCGGCGCGGCGCTCCAACTCGGAGTAGGAAATCGAGTACTCCGTGCCGATGACCGCTGCGCGATCCGGATAGCGGCTAGCAGCCGTAATGAAGCGCTCAAGGATGGCGCTAGTCTGCATGTGGTTTGCTCATTTCGCTCAGAGTAGTAGCTTGGTTGCCGAGTAAGTTTAGCACCGCAGGCACGCACCGTACTACACTTTGCGAACTAGGCGATGGACGCAGACGTGGGCGGCAATGTGCAGATCCGTTCGGTGAGAGTAGAGGCGACGGCCAAGGCGCGCGCGACGCGGTTGATCCACTCGGTGGCTGCGTCCTCCGGTTCGAATCCTGCGAATGGGCCAGCCTTGGCGATTCCGGCAGTGATGGTGATGGCGATGGGCTCAAGTGCGTCACGCAATTGCGCTACCAGGGCCTCGGTCTCTGGAATCTCGAGATGAGGCAATAGCAGGGCTACGGTATCACTCTCATAACGGAAGAGCATCGCCTGATCCTGGGCAATCGAGCGCAAGGTGCGCACCAATTCGGCAATGGCCTGCTCGGACTGCGTAGAGGTGAGCGACGAGACCTGAAGCAGCGCGAGGGTGCTGATGAAATCTCCTCCGGCACGCTGGCGTCCGAGTTCGGCGACGACGGCGTCAATGTAGGAGGAGCGCTTGAGCAATCCGGTCTTCTCTTCGGCGACGCCGAGCGTGGAAACCAACGAGCGCAGGCGCGCTCCGTGAACGGCGAGCGCAACCTGATCGGCAAGAGAACGCAGCAAGGCTAAATCATCGGGCGACCATCGGCGACGTACTCCACATTGCTGCACGATCAGCAAACCGATGGGCTGATCTTCACTGAGTAGAGAGAGCGCGACGAGCGAATGCACGTTGAGGCGGCCAAGCTCCGGGCGAATGGGCGAAAGCGGTTCGGAGATTTGCACGTCGGCAGCGCGGAAGACCGGTTCAATCGCGGTGAGACGCTGACTGAGCGCGAGCAGACGCACCATGGCGGCGCGTTCGGACTTGGGCACCTCCGGCGAACAATACTCGACGACCAGCGAGGGCGGCTTGCCGGGAATGGCGAGGGCGGCGAGACAGCGGCTGTACTGCCATCGTGCACCAATCTGATTGACGGCCGTTACGAGGACGGAACGGGGATCGCTTTGGCGGGCAATGAGTCGGCTGACTTCAGCGGCACGCACCATTCCTTCAGAGGGACGAGTTTGCTCGACGGAATCCTCGCGAGAGGCGGGAGCGGCCAGGCCGGCGTTGACGAAAAGTTGCCGGACGCGGGGATCGTTCTCCATTTCGACGGCAAAGGATTGCTTGATCTGTTCGATTTTCTGCAATGCTTTGTCGCGCATGCCGTACTGGAGGAAAATCTCCGACTGCAGAATGAGATCTTCGAGCACGCGAGGAGCGGGGGTTTCCGTTGCACTCTCTTCCTCGTCCGTGGTGACCACGTTCTGCTCGGGCGGATCGACGCCGAGGCGCTTGGCAACCGTCTGCAAACGGTCTTCCGGAGCGTGTCCGGAAAGCTTCTGCATCCGGTCTTTGTGCTGGGCTTCGTAGGGATCGATATCAACGGCGCGATCCAAGGCATCGAGAGCCTTGGAATAATTTTCCGACTCGAAGTACAGATCGAAGAGGCGGGATAGAACCTGTGAATACTCAAGTTCGCGATTGGCACTGTTGTAGAGTGCTGCGAGGTATTCGAAGAAAACGATGCTGGGTTTTCGTTCGGCGGCAATCTGCTCCAGGTTCTGCAAGAAGCCGTTCAGGCGTCCGGCTTTGCGATTGAAATCTTCAAGACGGCGGGCGAGAGCTAACGCGCGATCCACGAGATCTCTATCGACTAGACCGCCGATGATGGAGAGTAATGCCGGGAGGTTGACACCGGGATTGCGCTCGAAAAGTCTCCACGCAAATGGCTCTGCCTCTTCCACTCGGCCCAACGCCAGCAACGCCAGCGCGTAAGGCTCGCGAGCCTCTTCAGGGCTGGAGGGGTAAGTCGCCAGTGGCTGCAGGAGCTCAACGGCTTCAGCCGGACGATTTTGTGCGATCAGCGCGCGGCCATGTCCAAGCCGCGCCGCCATGTTCGATGGATCGTCGTTGTGGGCGCGGGCGTAGACGCTGGATGCGTCCTGCCCAAGCCGCTCCAGCATGACGGCCAGTTGGACCAGCGACTCAGCGGCGAGAACCGGCTCGTGCAGGGCTTCGCAGATGCGGGCGTGCTCGCGATAATCCTCCATTCGCGGATCAAGTTCGAGCGAACGGGTCATGCAGTGGAGCGCGCGACGAGGGTCGCCCAGGCGCTGAAACTCTTCAAAAGCGATGCGGTAGGCTTCGGCAGCATCCTTGCGGCTGGTGCTCACGCAGAGCTCGGCATAACGGATCACCATCTCGGGATCCAGAGCCTTGATTCTTTGCAGCCGGCGGAAGACGGCGGCGGCTTCGCTGAGCTGCTTGCCCTCCACATACTGCGCGAAGAGCCGGCGAAGCATGTCTGATGCCAGGCCAAGCTGACCGAGGGACATGCTGAGATCGGCGGCCTTCTGCAGCAGCGGAAGATTTTCCGGCTCGAGCTCAATGGCCGCACGGTACTCTGCCAAAGCCAGCTCTGGCTTGCCTTTTTCCAGGAGCTTCTCGGCGCGATCAATGCGTTTGGCTAAATCATTCATGCTTGTCAGCGATTTTATGCTGCAAAGTACGCTGGCGCACATCTCCTTAGTTTAGAAAATGTCAGCATCAGGATTATCCAACTAGACACATGCGGGAAAGCCCATTGACACTTCGCTTTTTATTCGCCAAAATGTTGGGACTGTGTGGTGAAGAACGAAAGGTCGGACCATGGCTTTGACTAAGCGGCAACGTCAGATGTACGACTTCATCGCTGAATTCGTGCAAAGCAACGGCTACTCTCCTTCCTTCGAGGAAATAGGAACGGCGATGGGGCTCAGTTCCCTTGCCACGGTACACAAACACATCAATAACCTTGAAAGCAAGAAACTGCTGCGCCGCGACTTCAATCGCAGCCGCTCAATCGACGTGCTGCCGCTTCCGGAGGGCATCCCAGAGCGCGCGCGTGCAGTAGCGGTGAGTGGGTTCGAGTTGCCGCTGGTGGGACGCATCGCGGCCGGGCGTCCGATTGAACAGGTGGAGACCCCAGAGACAATCTCGCTGACGGATTTCACTCGCGCCAAAGACGTCTTTGTGCTGCAGGTAACAGGCGACAGCATGCAGGACGAACACATTATGAACGGCGACTACGTGCTGGTGGAAAAGGCGGAGAGCGCACGCGAAGGCGAAATCGTGGTAGCGCTGGTGAATGGCTCGGAGACTACGCTGAAACGCATTTATCACGCCGGAGATCAGATTCGCCTGCAGCCTTCCAATGCGGCGATGCAACCGATCATGGTTCCGGCGGATGCAGTACGGGTGCAAGGGCGCGTGGTGGCTGTGCTCCGGAAGTACTAGCCGTGGAGAGCGGTTCGGCAACCGCCTAACGCGAGAGAATATGGCGAACCTTGTGGCTGAGCGCCGAGGGTGAAAATGGTTTTTGCAAGAACTCCGTCAGGCCCTCGACGACTCCCTTCTGCAGGACCGTGTCCTCGTTATATCCCGAAACATAGAGCACCTTGAGACCTGGGCGAAGCGGAACGAGACGATCGGCGAGATCGCGCCCTGACATTCCCGCCATCACAACGTCGGTCAGCAGCAGATCAATCTTTCCGGCATATGCCGCGCTAACCTCAAGCGCCTGCGCTCCGCTGGAAGCCTGCATAACCATGTAACCATCGCGTAGAAGGCTGGCGTGCAGGACGGCGCGAACATCTTCCTGATCCTCCACCAGCAGAATCGTTGCGGAGCGGTTCGCCTCCAGATCCAGTAACGGCCGGGCGTCCGGCACGGCGGAGAGGCCGGCAGCAATGGGAAAATAGACTTTGAAGGTGGCACCGCAACCCGGCTGGCTGTCCACGGTAACAAAACCGCCGCACTGCTTGGCGATTCCATACACGGTTGAAAGTCCCAGGCCGGTTCCCTTGTTCACGCTCTTGGTGGTGAAGAACGGCTCGAAGATATGCTGCTGAATTTCCTGATTCATGCCGATGCCATTGTCCTTCACGGCCAGCACGGCATAATCCCCTGCCTGTGAGACGGAATTGTCGAGGTTCACGCTGGAGGTGCTGATGCTCAACTTTCCACCGTTGGGCATAGCGTCGCGGGCGTTGACCGCAAGATTCATCGCCACCTGTTCGATCTGGCTGGGGTCGGCGAGAATCAATCCAAGTCCGGCTTCGAGGCTGAAGCGGAGCTCGATGTCATCGCCCAGCGCGCGCCGAAGAATCAGTTCGGTTCCGGTGAGCGTGGAGTTGAGATTGAGAATTCGCGGTTCCAGTACCTGGTGGCGGCTGAAGGCCAGAAGCTGGCGGGTCAGGGCGGCGGCACGGTCGGCAGCGGTGCTGATTTCCTGCGCCCCACGGCGAACCGATTCAGACAAATCGTTGTTCAACAGGATGAGTTCGCTGCAACAACCAATGACCATTAACAGGTTGTTGAAGTCGTGCGCAATGCCGCCGGCGAGACGGCCAATCGCCTCCATCTTCTGCGTCTGGCGAAGCTGAATCTCCAGCGCTCTCTGTTCGGTAACATCAGAAACGGCGCAGAGAACCGCGGGACGATTCTCGAGCATGATACGCGCGGCCGAATAGTCGATCCACCGCACTTCGCCATCCTTGCGAACGACACGGGATTGCCAGCGCTTTTCAATGTGTTCGCCGCGCTGCCTGCGTTTTGCGCGCTCCTGCAAGTCATCGCGATCTTCGGGATGGAAAAGAGGCCAGATGAAGCGGTTCAATACTTCAACGCGGGCAAATCCGGTGAGCGCCTCAAAGGCTGCGTTGGCATAAATGAGCACACCGTCGTCATGAATGAAAATCGCGGTGGGAGCCATCTCGGTCAGCGTGCGGAACTTGGCCTCATTTTCCGCCAGCGCCATCTCCGCCTTGCATCGCGTAATGAATTCTCCAAGATGGACGCAGATTCCTTCCAACAGCTCGCGTTGCCCCAGTTCGTGCTGCACGGCTTTCGGGGAAAGCAATTCCAGCACACCGAGTACTTGCTTATGCGTATCGATGATGGGGAACGCGGCCAGCGATCCCTCGTCAAGTCTGCAGCTTGCATTTCCAATACTGGAATCAATCACTTGGGTATCATTCAGCCAGATCGCTACTCCATCGCTCGCAACCCGCTCGGCCCTGATCGTGCATCGCAGGTCTGAAATTTTGGAGCCACTGCCACAGATCTGACCCGATGCGGAATGGCCATAAACACATTTCAAGCCATCCTTACCAACCTTCCACAGGCGCACCACTTCCCAACCGAGCGCAGTGCCAATGGCTGGAATCAATTCCCGCGCGGCCTGCTCCACGGTCGTCGCCGTCGCCAGCGTTCGCGTCGCCTCCAGACGCAGGTTGCGATAACGTATGTTGCGGTTCAGTTCGGTGAGGTCGCGGTAAACCACGACAAGGCCGCCGCGAAATCGCCCCGAAGCAATCGTCTGGGAGCTGACCAGAACGTCGACGAGCGTGCCATCTTTGCGCATGCGCTTAGTCTCAAGCTGGTGAGCACCACCTTTGTCCAGCAATTCTGTAGCCGCCTCAAATTCATGCTCGCGGCCCGCAGGAACTAGTGCTTCCGGAGTCTTGCCGCGAAGTTCCTCAATGCGGTAGCCGAACAGGAGCTTGAAGCGACGGCTGAACTGCACGAACTGACGCTTGGCATCGAGAATTGCAAGAGGGTCAAAAGCCGAGTCCAGCAGCTCATCGAAGGACAGTTGCGTGGGGACGTCGAAGAGAGCCGCGGCCTGAGCCAACACCAGGCGCTGCGTGGGATTGGGCAGCAAGGCGGCGGAGAAAACCCAGCTCGACCGCTCTCCCCTGAACAGGGCCTGAAAACCAACTCGCGGTTCAGAAGAACGCAACCGAACGATCAGTCCTCGATCGAGCCCGCTTGAAAATAGCGCAAGAAATCCGGGGTCGCTTGAAAGCACAGTGGCGGCGGCATTGCGCTGCAGTACGCAGAAAGACGAGCAGTCAACGATCCAGGCAGGGCCTGGCAGAGCTTCAAGAAGGGGGTTCGCCTGAGGGACGGCACCGATTGCCGCATCTGGGTTAGCGGGGCTCGACTTTGCCGGAACTGGGTCCAGAGGCATGTGCTTCGTCATCCCTAACGTGAATCGTGCAAAGTACATTCACGAGGCATCAAGTTAGCATGAATCCCTTAAGCCAATCTGTGATCGCCGAGACAAATGTTCTGGCCACAAAACACGAAAAAGCCCGGCGTTGGCCGGGCTTCGATACATTAGACTCGCACTTAGGCGAGCTTTTCCAATGCTTTCTCAATAGTTTCTTTAGGAACGTAGCCGACAATCTGTTCCTGCACCTGGCCACCCTTGAAGACAAGCAGGGTTGGAATGCCACGCACGCCATAGCGTTGCGGAGTCGCCGTATTACGGTCGACATCCATTTTGCCAACCTTGATCTTGCCCAGATAAGACTTGGCGATCTCATCCACGACCGGCGCCAGAGCGCGGCAGGGGCCACACCATGTGGCCCAGAAATCAATCAGTACAGGCTGCTCACTTTTGAGCACCTCCTGATCAAAGTTTGCGTCGGTTACCTCAAGAATTGCGTCGCTCGCCATTGCTCCTCCGATTTCTCTTACGAAAGCTCATCTGCCGTTTCTGAATCGCAGTTCAGCTAAAACCTCATCGTAACACTTGAATTCGATGCTTTGAGCCAGGATTGGACGCAGAAGCCGTGATGCCGGTTGAAAATTGCCCTGAAAGTGAAGAGGCGCCCCGGAAAACCGGGACGCCTTTGGTAGATTCCCCTCCCCCGAGGAGCTACCACTTCATCAACTGACAAAGTGATTGTGATCTGAAACCGCACGAAGGACAAGTATCGTTCGTAACGGTTTTCAGTGATGACGGTTGGTGACTTTCGGAACACAGACTTTTGAAAAACTCGGGCAACCTTTGTAGCTGCTGCCCCGGCGAGCCTCACTCTGCTTACAATGGTAGGCGGAGGATGATCCATGCGCTACCTGATTGCTGTTCTTGCCCTGGCCGGGCTCCTGGTCTCCTGTTTCGCATTGCGCGAGCACTTCCGCACTGAGCCGTCCCCGTGCAGCATCAATGATCGCTGGGACTGCGGAGCCGTGAACCACAGCCCGTTTGCGGAGATCGCCGGGGTCCCGGTCGCTGTCTTCGGAATCCTGGGCTATGCGGCAATCGCCGGATTTGCGCTGGCCCGGCGCTGGTGGGTTGTGCTGATGCTCACGACTGGCGCGGTTGGTTTTTCGATTTATCTCACTTACATTGAGGCTCGGGTCTTGGAGACTTACTGTATCTGGTGCGTAACCTCCGCGGTAATCATCGGCGCTACCGAAATCGCAAGCATCGCGGCGGTGGTGCGAAACAGAAAAGCGTAAAGGCGCAAATTACACCGCCTGCCCGGCGCTGAATCCAGAAGCCCAGGCCCACTGGAAGTTGTATCCACCTAGATGACCGGTTACATCTACGACCTCTCCGACGAAATATAGGCCGGGAACTTTCCGGGACTCCATTGTCTTCGCCGACAGGCCGCTGGTGTCGATTCCGCCCGCGGTAACCTCGGCTTTGGCGAATCCCTCGGTTCCCGAGGGAACGAATTCGAAATGATGCAGCAATCTTTCCGCCTCTTCGAAAGCCGGATTTGTCCACTTCTGAAAGGGATGCAATTCGAGCCAGCGCTCAGCAAGACGAATGGGCAACACTTCTCGCAAGGCTGCCGAGGCGGCAACGGCATCGCGTCGCGCTCCCGAGGCAAGCAGATGTGCGAACACCTCCCGTTCGGGGGCGAGGTCCAGCGTGACTTTCTCTCCAGGCTTCCAGTAAGAGGAGATCTGCAGTATGGCAGGGCCGCTGAAGCCATGATGGGTAATCAGCAGTTTCTCGCGGAAGCTTGTCTTGCCAATGCTCGCGACCACTTCGGTGGAGACTCCGGTCAAGTCGCAGAAGCGTTTTACATCGACAGAATTTAACGTGAAGGCAACGAGCGCCGGGCGAGGCTCCACAATATCGATCCCGAACTGGCGCGCCACTTCGTAGCCGAAAGGCGTCGCACCCATCTTTGGAATTGTCAGGCCGCCGGTCGCAACCACCAGAGCATTTGAAGAGAACTCATGTTCGCCGGTGACGGCAGCGAACTGCTCATCATGCCGGATTTCCTTGACCTGGGTAGAGAGCTTCACGCGCACTCCGACGCGCACGCATTCTTCTTCCAACATGGTGAGGATGTCCTGCGCACTACGGTCGCAAAAGAGCTGTCCCAGTTTTTTCTCGTGCCAGCCGATTCGATGACGCTCGACCATGGCGATGAAGTTCTCGGGCGTATAGCGTGCCAGCGCTGATTTCGCAAAGTGCGGATTGGCCGAGATGTAACTCGCCGCGGTGCTGTCGATGTTGGTGAAATTGCAGCGTCCGCCGCCGGAGATGAGAATCTTCTGGCCTGCACGGTTGGAGCTCTCAAGCACGGTAACTGATCGGCCGCGTTTTCCGGCCTCAATGGCACACATAAGTCCCGCGGCGCCGGCGCCGAGGACGAGAACGTCTGAATGATATTTCATGCTGTAAACCTGCCTGCGTTGCTGATTTCACTCGAACGTTGACTGCAACAATTCCCGCTGACGGCGAATCCTACGGAAAAAGGGGAAAACCTATGAAATTTCCGTTCACGCTGGGCCGTCTACTCTTTGGAGGATTCTTCCTTTACAACGGGATCAACCACTTCCTACAGTACAAGACTCTCGCCGGCTATGCCGCATCGAAGAAGGTTCCAATGCCGGAGGCCACCGTGCTCGCGACCGGAGCGCTGCTAACCGCGGGAGGAGCAAGCCTGCTGCTGGGAGTGCGTCCCAAGTGGGGCGCAGCCGCCGTGATCGCCTTCCTGGGCGGGGTCTCCCCGGTGATGCACGACTTCTGGAACGACGAATCACCCGAGGCCCGCCAAGCCAACATCATTAACTTCATGAAGAACGCGGCACTGCTTGGAGGTGCGCTGGCACTGGCCTCGGTGGAAGAGCCGTGGCCGATGAGTATTCCCCTGGGACAACGGGAGAGGGAGACCGGAGCGCATCGCATCGCCGCTTGATTCGCGCGGTTGAGAACTCCGAGGGCGGCGCGGATGAAGCCTGTGCCGCCCAAATCGCTGGCTTACGCCCCAAATCTTGTATTCCAAAAATTCAGGACAGTATAAGCGGTACGAATGATTTTTCCGATTATCATTAGCAAGCGATGCTCGGAGTGGGCGTTTCGCGGGAAACGGAGTTTGGAATGACTCAGGCTTTGCTTCAACGGACCACCAGTTACTCCAAGGGTGCGGACAATCCTCCGCTGATCGACCTTTGTATTGGCGAGATTCTTGACCACGTGGCGGCTCGATATCCGGACTCTCCGGCGCTGATATTGCGACAGGAGAATTTGCGGTTCACCTGGAAAGAGCTGCAGGCCGAAGTTGAACGCACGGCTCGCGGGTTGCTGGCGCTTGGATTCGCGAAGGGGGATCGCGTCGGGATCTGGGCGACGAATGTTTCGCAATGGGTGCTGATGCAGTTCGCCACGGCGCGAGCAGGTATCGTTCTGGTGAACTTGAATCTGCGCTTCCGCGCGCATGAACTTGAATTTGTGTTGAAGCAGTCAGGATGCAAAGGGCTGGTGATGCAGCCCGGATTCCGTGATTGCGATTACGTGGAAACACTGCGCCATCTTGCTCCCGAACTGGACACGTGTCTTCCCGGACAGTTACGTGCCGCACGTTTGCCGCAGCTTCGTGAAGTGGTTTATATCGGAGCGAATCCGCCGGATGGAATGCGGGGTTGGGAGACAATGATGGTGCAGGCGGATCGCGTGAGCCACGCAGATCTGCGCAGCCGCGAACGCAGCCTGAACGCGCACGACACCATCAACATTCAATACACCAGCGGCACTACGGGCACTCCCAAAGGCGCTGAACTGAGCCACTACAACGTGGCGAACAATGGCCGCTTTATTGGCGACTCGATGAAGCTGACCGAGCGCGATAAGGTATGCATTCCGGTCCCGTTCTATCACTGCTTTGGAATGGTGCTCGGCAACATGGCGTGCCTGACTCATGGCTCGGCGATGGTGATTCCCGCAGACTTTTTCGATGCGCTGGCGACGATGCAGACGATTCACGAAGAACGATGCACGGCGGTTTACGGCGTGCCTACGATGTTCATTGCCGAGTTCTCGCATCCGCAGTTCAAGGAATTTGATTTCACTTCGCTGCGCACGGGCATCATGGCTGGATCACTGTGTCCGATTGAGCTGATGCGGCGGGTGATCCGCGATATGCACTGCACCGAACTGACGATCTGCTACGGGCTGACCGAGGCATCGCCGGTGATTACGCAGACTACAACGGAAGACACGCTGGAGCGGAAGGTCACGACGGTGGGGCGCGCGCTGCCGCATACCGAGGTGAAGATCGTCGATCCGAATACGGGTGAAGAAGTGCCGCTGGGAGCTAACGGCGAGCTGCTGACCAGAGGCTACCTGGTGATGAACGGATATCACAACGATCCAGTGGGTACGGCGGCAACGATTGAGAAAGATGGATGGCTGCACTCGGGCGATATCGCAAGCATGGATGAACACGGCTATGTGACGATCACGGGACGGCTGAAGGAGATGATTATTCGCGGCGGCGAAAACATTTATCCGCGCGAGATCGAGGAGTTTCTCTACTCGTATCCGGGCATCAAGGACGCGCAGGTGATCGGCGTGCCGAGCGACAAATATGGGGAAGAAGTGATGGCCTGGATCATTCCGCATGAGGGCATCACGCTTGAGGCTGAGGCAATTCAGTCGTTCTGTCGCGAGAAGATCGCTGGATTCAAAGTTCCCAAGTACATCAAGTTTGTTGACTCGTTCCCGACGACAGTTACCGGCAAGGTGCAGAAGTTTGTGATGCGCCAGATGGCGATTGAAGAGATGGGACTCGCATAACAGCTCCGAAACGAAGGCTACACTTGAGGCGCTCCGGCGCCTCTTTTTTCGTGGGCCATATAGAATCGCAGGGTGAGCGAAGCCGGGGAAAAACAACTGACGAAAAACTTGGAGCCATCGTTCTGGGGCCGATGGCCGCTGGCCGGAATGGTCGCGTCCGAGGTGGCGATTACCGTCTCAATTGAGTTGCTGGCGCGACGCGCGCATCTTTCGCTGGCGACAATTCTGGTTGATCGTTCCCTGCTCGCGCTGGCGCTGCTGGTGCTGGTTGTGAGGCCGTCGCGCGATCAGTGGATGCCGCGTTCGATGCCGCTAGCGCTGGTGCGCGTGGTGACCGGAGGGCTGACGTTCGTTGGATGGTTTGGTGCAATCGGATTGTTGAGCGGGCGTGTGACGCAGGCGGTGCTGTTGCTGGATGCATTGATACTTGCCTATGTACGCGGCGAGCGCAGGAAATATGAACGGCGCACGTTGCTGGTGCTGGCTTCGACGTTGATTCTGTTTGCGGCGCAGGCGGTACGCGAGCCGGGGACGGTGGTAAATGCGGGACGGGGGATTCTGTTTCTGCTGATTGCGCTGGGCTCGCGGGCGGCGACCTACAAGGTGTGGGAGCGGGCGCAGGGTAAGCAGGAACATCTGTTCTGGCTAATCGCTCCGGCACTGGTGGGCGGGGCGCTGGGTGGCGTGTTTCTTGGCTTCGGCGCGAGTGGACACAGTGGATTGCAGGCGCTGTCTCCTGCGATGTGGGGGGCAATGCTGCTGGTGGCGATGGTGGGACTGACCGGCTACTTCTACATGAACACAGTGATGGCGATGCTGGGCGCGTTCTACACGCGGGTCGTCGAGTTGTGGCAGGTTCCGATGTTGTGGGCGATTCATCTGCTCACCGATCATGCGCATGTCGATCTGATTCAGGGTGCGCTCGGCACGCTGGTCGCGTGCGCTTCGGCGTACACGTACCTGCAGCATCGTCGGGCAAGGATTGGTGAAAAGGTTAATCCTTGAAAAGGGGGAGGGTGACCAGTTCGCTAATCGTTGTGCAGGGACAGTCAGGATTGGCGAGGTGGTTAGCCGTTTGGGGCTGATGGTGACTGGGTGGGCAATGTTACTTCCGGGTGGCGGCTGGAAACGGATTCCGGATCGGGAAATCCACAGGAAAATTTTGGGAGGGGTGAGGGGATTTCGGGCTGACGACCCGGAAGCATCGTAGATCAAGGAGTAGAGAGCCGTGACCACGCGTCAACTCAAGGTTCACACTCAACTCGGCCGGACCGCGGTCCAGATCTTTGCCGCGAATGATCGCATGAACCAGATTCTTATCGAACATCTCGATCTGACCGCCTGGAGAGCCAAACCGCCCGGCAAGGCCCGAACCATCGCGGCGATCTTCACGCACATGCACAATGTCCGCTCCAAGTGGATCAGGCTTACCGCTCCGCACCTGAGGGTTCCGCCGCTGCTCAATCGCGCGCACTGCACGCCGCAGCAGGCCCGTGCGGGATTGGCCGAGAGCGCCGCTCGATGCGAGGAGATGCTCGCTGAAGCGCTCGGCGGTAAAGGAGACGGCGTCCAGAAATTTCGCAGAGACGGTTGGGCTACGCCTTGGCCGGTTGGACTGGAAATGCTGTGCTACATGCTTTCTCATGAGGCCCACCATCGCGGGCAGGTGTGCATGCTAGCGCATCAACTCGGATTCCCGTTGCCAAGCGAGGTGACGAATGGGATCTGGAATTGGGAAAAGCTTTGGAAGGAGTGCGGGGCGCGCGGCGGCCCCGGCGACGACTCTTGAGAAATCGCTCAACAACTATCGTTTCCTCGCATTGAAGCGAAGGCGACGTATGTAGAGTCCGGTGGGAACAGCCAGGGCGAGGAGGATGAGCCAGTGTTGCCACTCGGGCAGGTCGAAGGAATTTACGACGATCACGATGGTTATGAGTGACACTAGGAGGATGAGCCCATATTTGCGGAAGAAGAGCTTGTCCTTTTCCTGGGCTTTCAGTTGTCGGAGTTGCGCTTTTCGTTGGTCCCGGTAGGTCGTCATTTCATTTCCATCGTGGCTACATTTCGCAATTCGATAGTAATTCTTATTGGATTTGCGGGCAGGGGGAAATCGATTTCGGGTTGAGAAGAGTGAAACTGTGCGGGAGAGTTGAGCGGGACGGGGGTCCTTCACTTCGTTCAGGATGACAAAGCAGAGGCGAGAGCGAAAAGCAGATCAAAGCAGATCATTGGATTGTGCGGTGGGACTCATCTCCCTCAAGCCAAAAGACGGCTTGAATGTGCCGCCCGAGTATCACAACAACGAGATTAATCGACCTCAGTCGACTTCGCGGAACTTGCTGTCAGGGTTTCGTCGAAGTTCGTCTCCTATGGTTTCCCTGCGACTTTCAAGAACCGTGTTTGCGGCTTCTTCCTCCACCCAGTTGAACGCTGAAAGTGTATTGGTGCGTCGCAGCAACTCCTGGACAGGGGACGATGCACCGCAGAGTTCGATTCGGCAGAGGCCCATCTCGGAGGCAGTACCTTCGAGTGCAATTACGGCGCCCAAACCTGAGCTGTCTATCTTCCGCACCCCTCTCAAGTCGAGCACAACATGCGAGCTTTTTCCGAGTAAAGGCTTGACGGCTCGATTCAGCTCACTGGCAGTTTCTCTGACTAGCTGCCCTTGGCACCTGACGATCACTTTGCGATCGCGTTCACTTTCCACGTCTATTCGCAGTGCGCTCAATGGCTGGAACTCGATTGGATCTGCAGCCATGGAATTACCTCCCTTCCCTTAATTCTTAGGATGCCTAGAGGTAAGTGACGTTGCTTGGCCCGGGTTGGCGCATGCTTCACATTCGTTAGATGAGAACAGGAATCTCCGCTAATTCAGCGCTGGTAATTCAAGCAGTGCGGGCGAGGCAAGCAATTAGTCAGCGGGGATATCCGAATCATACTGGAGAGAGCAGCACGCGGAGAGAACGCGCGCGAGCAGGTTGCGCTCTGAGTTCGCGCGAGTGAAAAAAAGAGTAGAGCACCTTGCTACTTCGCAGTGGGCTGGATGAAGCCGTACTGGGCTAGAAGGTGGACGATTTCGGGGCGGCGGATGAAGTCGAGGAATCGGGCGGCGGTGGCTTTGTCCTTCGAGTTCTTCAGGATGACGGCGGCTTGTTCGAGAGGGGCGTAGTCGGAGGCGGGGACCTCGGCGTAGCGCCCGGCTGACTTCATGGCGGGACTCATGGCTAGAGAGAGGGCGATGAGTCCGGCGTCGGCGTTGCCGGATTGGACGAATTGCGCGGCCTGCGAGATGTTTTCTCCCATGATGAGTTTGCTTTGAAGCTGATTGTACAGACCTTCTTTCTTGAGGGCCTCGGCGGCGGCGCGTCCGTAGGGGGCGTGCTGTGGATTAGCGATGGCGATTCTTGCGGCCTGGGGGGAGAGGAGAGCGCGGAGTCCTTCCGAGGGATTGAGAGGCGAACGGTTGGGGACGTAGAGAACGAGTTTGCCGATAGCGTATTTGTAGATGGAGTTTGGGACGGCAAGGCCTTCGGACTGGAGTCGCTGGGGATACTGCAGGTCGGCGGAGAAAAAGATGTCGAAGGGAGCACCGTTTTCAATTTGTAGGAGGAACTGGCCGGAGGAGCCGTAATTGATGCGGACTCGCGTGCCAGTTTCTTTTTGGAAGCGGGTGGCGACCTCGGGGAAGACAGAGGAGAGATCGGCAGCGGCGGCAACTACGATTTCCTGGGCGCTGGCGGAGGCGGAGAGGAAGAGGATGAGAGCGAGGAAGAAGTTCTTCATGAGGTTCCATTGTACTTTCCGGAGATTAATAGCTGATTACGTCCCCATCTGAATTGCAGAGAATCTGAAGCGGCAGGAAAGGGGTGAGGTCCTTCGCTGCGCTCAGGATGACACCGAGTTCAAAAGCAAGAGCAAAGGCAAAAGCAAGAGCAGGGGCAAGGGCAAGAGCAAGAGCAAGGGCAAAAGCAAAAGCAAGAGCAAGGACAAAAGCAAGAGCGAGGCAACCCCGGGGTCCTTCGCTGCGCTCAGGATGACACCTCAAAAAAAGAAGCAAGAGCAACGCCAACAGATCAAGAGCAACGGCAACAGATCAAGAGCAACGGCAACAGATCAAGAGCAACGGCAACAGATGAAGAGCGCTAAGCTTCTTTGCCTTTCCAGATGGTGCCGGCGATGGCGACGGTTATGAGCTGGACAAGGACGATCAGGGCTACGCAGGCTTTCCACTGACCGTAACGCCAGAGCAGGCCGGGGAGGACTCCGGCGACACTGCCGCCGATGTAATAGAACATGACGTAGAGTCCGGCGGCAGAGGCGCGGCCTCCGGACTGCGCTTCGCGCTGGATGTAGCTGGTGGAGGCGGACTGGCAGATGAATACTCCCGAGGAGCAGAGCACGAGGCCGAGGAGAATCACCAGGAGGTGCGGGATGAGGGTCAGGAGGACTCCGACGATGCCAGCTATCACCGAGAAGATGAGAGCGGCTCGGGAACCGACGCGGGAGATCCAGACGCCTCCCAAGGGCGTGATGACCAGGCCGACTAGATACACCAAGAAGAGGGCGCTGAGTTCGGCGGGTGAGAGGCCGAAGGGCGGGGCGGCGAGATAAAAGGTGATGTAGGTGAAGGTGCCGACGAGGGTGAAGAGCACGTTGAATCCGACTGCGTAGGTGGCGAGCAGTTGCGGATTGCGCAGGTGGCGCGTGAAGCTGGTGTGCTCGATGGAACCGGCGGGCAAGGGGGAGTCGCGGGGGAGCCAGCGAAAGAGCAGGATTCCGAAGATGATGTCGAAGGCGCCGATGAAGGCAAAGCCGTTGCGCCAGCTTGGTTCGATAAATGGGATGAGGTGGTGAGTGGCGGCGACTCCGGTGAAGATGCGTCCGAGGAATCCTCCGAGGACAGTGCCGCTGACGTAGATGGAGACAACTTGCGGGACGCGGGGACGAGGCCACTCCTCGCCAATGTAGGCGATGGTGACGCCGAAGATTCCCGGCATGACGACGCCCTGGAGGAATCGCCAGAAGACCAATACCGAGAGGCTTCCGGAGGTGGCGGCCATGATGGTGGGCAGGGCTAGAAGGAAGATGGAGATGACGATGACTTTGCGGCGTCCGACGCGCTCGGCAAGGGCCCCGCACAAGGGGGCGCTGAGGGCGACACCGAGAGTGGCGGCGGAGACGGTACGTCCTACCTGGGACTTGGAGGCGTGGAAGATCTGCTCCAACATGGGGAGGAGCGGCTGGGTGGCGTAGAGGTTGAAGAAAGCGGCGATACCGGCAAGGGTGACGGCGATGACGGCGCGACTGTCGCTGCCGTTGGGTGCGACGGCAGGGAGGGCTTCGCGTAATGCGGACTCACCGGCGGCAAGGACCGCGTCGGCTGTTTCATCGCTGGAGAATTGATTGGGACCTCGGGGGCCTTGCATGGAGCCTCAGATTGTAAGGGTACCACTCCGGATGTGTGGTTTCACGATATGGGGAGGTTGCTTCCATACCATCTGCACTAGAGCGAGCGTCGAATCCGCGAAGAGCAAGGGCAAAGGCGAGGCAACCCCGAGGTCCTTCGCTTCGCTCAGGATGACACCGAGTTCAAGAGCAAGTTCAAGAGCAAATTCAAGAACAAGTTCAAGAGCAAATTCAAGAGCAAGTTCAAGAACAAGTTCAAGTCAAGAGCAAGTTCAAGAGCAAGTTCAAGAGCAAGTTCAAGAGCAAGTTCAAGTCAAGAGCAAGTTCAAGAGCAAGTTCAAGAGCAAGTTCAAGAGCAAGTTCAAGAGCAAGTTCAAGAGCAAGTTCAAGAGCAAGTTCAAGAGCAAGTTCAAGAGCAAGTTCAAGAGCAAGTTCAAGACCAAATTCATTATCGGCGCGCAGAAAAATCCCCGCTTGGAGAAGCGGGGATGTTGAGGCGCAGCTGACTAGGCTACTTGCCGCCTAGAGCTAATTTGGCGACGGTCATTAGCTGCATGTTGGAGGTGCCTTCGTAGATGCTTCCGATTTTGGAGTCGCGGAAGAACTTCTCTACGGGGTAATCCTTGGTGAAGCCGTAACCGCCGAAGATTTCTACGGCTTGGGAGGCGACGCGCTCGGCGATCTGCGACGAATAAAGTTTCGTCATCGCGGCTTCCTTGAGGAAGGGGATGCCGGCATCTTTCATGCGGGCGCAGTTGTAGACCATGAGGCGCACGGCGGTGATTTCGGTTGCCATTTGCGCAAGCTGGAATTGGATGGCCTGGAAGCTGGAGAGCGGCTGGCCGAACTGCTTGCGTTCCTGCGCGTATTTTGCGGCAGCTTCCCATGCACCCTGGGCGCAGCCGAGCATTTGCGCGCCGATTCCGATGCGGCCCTCGTTGAGGGTTTCGATGGCTACCTTGTAGCCCTTGCCTACTTCGCCGAGGAGGTTGTTCTTGGGAACGCGGCAGTCGTCCATGATGAGTTCGGTGGTGCTGGAGGCGCGGATGCCGAGTTTGTCTTCTTTCTTGCCGACGGTGAAGCCGGGGAAATCTTTTTCAACGATGAAGGCGGTGATGCCTTTGTATCCGAGCGCGGGATCGGTGGTGGCGATGATGATGAAGAGATTGGATTCCTTGCCGTTGGTGATCCACAGCTTCTGGCCGTTGAGCAGCCAGTGGTCGCCTTTGTCTTCGGCACGCGTCTGGAGGGCGAAAGCGTCTGAACCGCTGCTGGCCTCGCTGAGCGCATAGGAGCCTACCCATTCGTTGCACATCTTGGGAAGATAGCGCTGCTTCTGCTCTTCGGTGCACCAGCGGATGAGCGCGTTGTTGACGAGAGTGTTCTGCACATCAACGAGAACTCCGACGGAAGGATCAACGCGGGAGAGCTCTTCGACGGCGAGAATGGCTTCGAAGAAAGTTCCGGCGCCACCACCGTATTGCTCCGGAATTTCGATGCCCATGATTCCTAGCTGGTGGAACTGCTCGACTAGCGAGTGATCCATCACACCGCGTTCATCCATCTCCCGGACGAGAGGCCGAATGGATTCTTCGGCAAACCTGCGGATGTTATCGCGGAAGAGTTGCTCGTCTTCAGACAAGACAAGCAAAGGTTGCGGTACTGATTCACGCCCTGTAGCGGTTGTCATATTAAATCGAGGCCTCGCTTTTGAAGGGAATAATCGACCCGCGATTGTATCAGTTTCAGGAAAGTGTGCAATGGTGATGGGTGAGGAAATGGAAGAGGTGGAGGGCTTAGGGCGGTTTCAAGGAAGGTATATCCCGCGAGAGCGAGGACAAAGAAGAACCGATGGCGGGCTGAAAAGCTTGAGGCCGCACGGGAGACTTAGGCATTGCTGGGGTCCTTCGCTTGCGCTCAGGATGACCCTCTCAGCAAAGGGCACACACATCTACGCAGACACATCTACTATGGAACCGCTCTAGGGGCGTCGGTAAACGATTTTGAGCTTTTCGGATTCGAGGAGCTTCTTGTATTGCGCGCGGGCGTGGACAGCCCAGGGGCCTTGAGCATCTAGATTGAGGTAGGCACGCCAGTGCTTGATGGCGAGGCGGGGCTGGCCGGAGCGTTCGTAGGCGAGCGCTAGATTGTAGTGGGCGTCGGCGTAGGTGGGCGCAAGTTGCAGCGCACTCTTGTAGGCGGCGATGGCTTCGGCAAGGCGCTGGGTTTCATCGAGCACGTTGCCGAGATCGAAGTAGGCCAGGGCGTAGCGCGGATCACTCTCAATGGCGCGTCGGTAATGATCTTCGGCCAGGGCGTAATCGGAGTAATTGTAGTAGAGGGTTCCTAGATTGATGTGGGCGGGAGCGTAGGTTGGATCGAGTTGCAGAACCTTCTTATAACATTCAATGGCGTCGTCGGCTGTGAGGGGATCTTCTTCCAAGGCAACGCCGCGGGCAAACAGGTCGGCCAGCGATTCGCGGACGGGCAAGGGACGCGGGGTGGTGGTGGTTTCGAGCACCTGGCCGGAGTCGCTGAAGTCCATGATGAACTGGCCGTTGATGGGATCGATTGCTTTGCCCTCGGTTCGGAAGGCGACACGGGAGCCGAAGGAAAAGGAACCGGCTTCGAGGAGCGGGTTCTCCATGCCTGCGACACGGGCCTGCATGGCTTGAAGCGAGGCGAGTATCGTCGCGCTCTTGACGCGTTTGGCCCGAAGGTCACGAATCTTCTTGATTTGGAGGAGGTCGAAAAAAGAGAAAGTGTCCCCGGAGGCAATCAAGCCGGCCCGCTGCCACCCGCTGAGTTGCCGCGCCGTGATTCGAAGAATCCTGAGCAAATCCGATCGTTCGAAAAGAGTCACAGTTAGCGTCGCTCGTTCGTAGACATTATGGCGACCATGTGATTGGTTTGCAAGGGGAATCGCAGATTTGACTTGACAGAAAGCATTGAAGGGGAAGCATTCTGCACCAGAATGAGTACAGTTGTCCTTCTGAATGGGGCGAGGGCAAAACAATGGCGTCGTGCTCTTTACTAGATTGCGAAGCTCCCATTACTATAGGAGAGGAATCGCCGACGTAGCTCAGCTGGTAGAGCAGTCGATTCGTAATCGACAGGTCACCGGTTCAATTCCGGTCGTCGGCTCCAGAAATCAATGCCCTGCCTCCCCGGCGGGGCTTTTTGCTGCGCATTGGTTTGGTACTTCGAGGAGTACGCCATTTGCTCACGGCGTTGAGCATCCTTCGTTGCGTACTGCGCGTCACAGATTCAGCTATTGGACACAGAGACTCATCGTGCTTGTGGTTGTAAGCAGACTAGACGCTGGAACATTCGTTTCTTCTAGGTTTAGAAAAGAGGCTCCTCGCCATGTCCGACTATTGCGCAAATCCCTCTTGTTCCGTGCCACGTAGTTCCACCCAAGGAAAGCTCTTCTGTGCGGAGATTCAGATTGGGAGCGCGAGTTCCGCAGCACAAAGGACGACGACTCGTGTCTGGCTTTGTGATGGGTGCGCGAGGCAGATGAAGTCCGACAGTGAGGTTGCGAGTGAAGTCATCCGGGCGCTTTTGGCGGAGTCCTGCGCTGCGCCGCTTCGATCGATGGTCAACTGAGTTCTGTCGAGTTTTACCCGCAACAACCATGAGACTGGATCGGTGGGCACTTCACTGACCCGTAAGAGCAGAACACGCAGCAATCTCCCGGCCTGGGACGCAACAGGGCCTTGCATGCCTCGCATTCATAGAAGAACAGACAGGCGGAAGACGGCATGACCTCCAGCTTTGCGTGGCCGCACTCCGGACATGTAAGAACCGATTCGAGAACTACTTGCGCCATAGGCTGTATCAATATTCTATCTTGGGCTCGAACTTGGGCTCGAATCGGTGGATACGATCTGAAGGATTCGGGAGCGGTTTCGCTCGCGCTCGGAATGGCATTTCTCTTGAATCGATTCCATCCAGCAGGGTTGGGAATTGGCAAGCGAGAAGAAATTATCCGCATCTGTTGCCAGACCGCTTTCGCGGATGGCAAGGAACGATCCCAATACGGGTCCATATATAACCGACTTCACGCTGCTGACTTCAATCACAAAGTTATTCATCGCTGCCCTGACATCTGTCTCAATAAGTGCGCTTCCCAGCAACATTGCAGTTCACATGCCAAGACTGAGGGGGACGTAAGGGATTGTTTCTAATCACTGTATTACGGCGGGTGGCTGGCGGTGTGCGGTAAGAACTACCGTTTGCGGGCAAGAAATACAGAGTGGCAGATGTGCTCCGCTTTTAGCCTGGCTGCAGGGCTTTGACTGATCAGAGCTGCTTGGTTCGATGCAACAGATTGAAGCATCTAAAGAAACGTGTAGCGGCTGTCCAACAGAATCTCACCGGCAGGAGCGGGTGGGTTTCTGTCTGGAATCAGAAGGCGAGGTTGTCGGTTGGAAGCCTTAGAGAGCGCTTTTAAGGGTGAGCGGTGCTGGGGTCCTTCGCTTCGCTCAGGATGACCCACAAGATGAGCCTAAGTAAAAGCAAGGCGACCTGTAAGTAAGAGACAGGGTGAGCTGCGAGTCAGACAGAGAGCTGTGGAGAGTTTATGAGCACGAACGTAGAGACAATCAGGGATCTTGCGGAGCGGGAATATAAGTGGGGCTTTGTCTCCAATGTGGAGTCGGAGAGCGTCCCTAAGGGTCTGAATGAGGAGACCGTTCGAATGATTTCGGCGAAGAAGAACGAGCCGGAGTTCATGCTCGAGTGGAGACTGAAGGCATATCGGTACTGGGCTTCGCTGGAGAAGGCACAGGCGGAACCGAAGTGGGCGAACATCAAGTACGCTCCGATCAACTATCAAGACATTGTGTATTACTCGGCACCGAAGCAAAAGCCTAAGTTGGAGAGCCTGGAATCGCTCGATCCGGAGCTTTTGCGGACGTATCAGAAACTGGGGATTCCGCTGGAAGAACAGAAACTACTGGCGAACGTGACGAATGTTGCGGTGGATGCGGTGTTTGACAGCGTGTCGGTGGTGACGACGTTCAAGGAAAAGCTCAGTGAGGCGGGCGTGATTTTCTGCTCGTTCTCGGAGGCGGTGCAGAAGCATCCCGAGCTGGTGAAGAAATATTTGGGGTCGGTGGTTCCCTACACCGATAACTTCTTTGCGGCGCTGAATGCGGCGGTGTTCTCCGACGGCTCGTTTGTTTATGTGCCGAAGGGAGTGCATTGCCCGATGGAGTTGTCCACTTACTTCCGCATCAATGCGGCAGAGACGGGACAGTTTGAGCGCACGTTGATTGTGGCCGATGACGGCGCATTCGTGAGCTACCTGGAAGGCTGCACGGCACCGATTCGCGATGAGCATCAGTTGCACGCGGCGGTGGTGGAGTTGGTGGCGCTGGACGATGCGACGATCAAGTACTCGACGGTGCAGAACTGGTATCCAGGCGACAAGGACGGCAAGGGTGGAATTTACAACTTCGTGACCAAGCGCGGAAAGTGCCAGGGCGTGAATTCGAAGATTTCGTGGACACAGGTGGAGACCGGTTCGGCGATTACGTGGAAGTATCCGAGCTGCATTCTGCGGGGCGATAACTCGGTGGGCGAGTTCTATTCGGTGGCGCTTACGAACAATCATCAGCAGGCCGATACGGGCACAAAGATGATTCACATTGGAAAGAACACGAAGAGCACGATCGTTACGAAGGGCATTTCGGCAGGGCGTGGACAGAACACATATCGCGGGCAGGTGAAGATCATGAAAGGCGCCACGGGGGCAAGGAATTACACGCAATGCGACTCGCTGCTGATCGGAGATAAGTGCGGCGCGCATACGTTCCCGTATATCGAAGTCAGAAATTCGACGGCTCGGATGGAGCACGAGGCTTCGACTTCGAAGATTGGCGAAGATCAGATGTTCTATCTGCGTCAGCGCGGGATCAAGGGCGAAGACGCTATATCGATGATTGTGAATGGATTCTGTAAGCGCGTGTTCAAGGAACTGCCGATGGAGTTTGCCGTGGAAGCGCAGAAGCTGTTGAGTGTGAGTTTGGAAGGCAGCGTTGGGTAAGGTGCGCGGTTGAGTGGAATGTTGCCTACTCCCCACATATGCCAACGACAGGCATATGTGGGCCACCAGGGTACGGTAGAACGGTTGACTGGAGTGCTGCCTGCTCCCGCATATGCCAACGACAGGCATATGTGGGCCACCAGGGTACGGTAGAACGGTTGAGTGGAGTGCTGCCTACTCCCCACACATGCCAACGGCGGGCATATGTGGGCCACCAGGGTACGGAACAAGGAATACGGAGCGAAAGAGAAGAATGATCCCATTGCTGGAAGTTAGAGATCTTCACGTGAGTGTTGATAACCACGAGATATTGAAGGGTATCGATCTAACGATCAATGCCGGAGAAGTGCATTCGATCATGGGCCCGAACGGGTCGGGCAAGAGCACGCTGGCGCAGGTGTTGGCGCGACGTGACGCCTATGCAGTCACTTCGGGCGAAGTGCTGTTCAACGGCAAAGACCTGATGGCGATGAAGCCGGAAGAGGCGGCTTGGGAGGGCTTGTTTCTAGCATTCCAGTATCCGGTGGAGATTCCCGGCATTAGCAACACTTACTTTCTGCGCTCGGCGGTGAATGCGGTGCGCAAGAATCGCGGGTTGGATGAGATGACGGCGATGGATTTCATTCCGATGTTTCGCGAGAAGCTGGCGCTGCTGGAGATGGATGACAAGCTGATGAACCGTTCGGTGAACGAAGGCTTCTCGGGCGGCGAAAAGAAGCGCAATGAGATTTTGCAGATGGCAGTGCTGGAACCACGGCTCGCGATTCTGGACGAAACCGATTCCGGCCTGGACATTGATGCGTTGCGGATAGTTGCGAAGGGCGTGAACGCCATGCGCGGTGCGGGACGAGCGATGGTGGTGGTGACCCACTATCAAAGGCTGCTGACCTACATTGTGCCCGACTTTGTGCACGTGCTGATGGATGGACGCATTGTGCGCTCGGGTGGTCCGGAGTTGGCGCTCGAACTGGAAGAGACCGGTTACGGCTCGATGGAAACCAGCACGTCTGCGGTCTGAGGAAAGGATCGACTTGAGCACTGCGATCGAAACACCACAGAAATTCCTTGCGAGCTTCAGCGAGTTTGAGAAGGTAGCCGCAGGGCGGGAGCTCGGATGGCTGCGCGACTTGCGCCGCGAAGCTTTCGCGCGTTTTTGCAAGGACGGCTTCCCTACTAAGCACGATGAGGACTGGCGATTTACGGACGTCTCCGCGATTTCGAATACGGAGTTTCGGCTGGCACGGCCTACGGATTCGCACGTGGGCGCGGAACTGAATGTTTCACCGCACGCATGGCAGATTAAGGGCGCGAGCTCGCAACTTGTGTTCGTCAATGGGCACTTTGCACCGGAGATGTCGATTCTGCAGGATGCGGCTCATCGGGTGACAGTCAGAGGACTGGCGAACGCAATCCGCAAGGATGCAAGCTTGATTGAAAAGCATATGGGGCGCTATCTCAATCAGGATCGAGATAGTTTTGGAGCAATGAATACGGCCTTTGCGGAGGATGGCGCGTTCGTTCACATTGAGCGCGGAGTGATAGTGGACGCGCCGATTTGCCTGCTCTTTATTTCGACTCGCGAGACGCCAGCGGTGATGAACCATCCGCGGAACTTGATTTTGGTGGATGAGGACAGCCAGGCGACGGTGGTGGAAGAGTACGTCTCCGTCGGGAACGGAAGTGCGTTCTGCAACTCTGTGACCGAGGTGGTGGCGGGCGATAACGCGGTGCTGGCGCACTATAGGATCGAGCGCGAGCAGGCGGGTACGCATAACATCTCAACGTTGCGGATACAGCAGGGACGCAGCGCGAATATCTCGTCTCATTCGGTATTGCTCGGTGGTGCATTGGTGCGCAACAACGTGCATCCGGTGCTGGCCGGCGAGGGGGGCGAGTGCCTGATCAACGGACTGTTTCTGGGCGGCGGGACCGAACACCTGGACAACTACATGCTGGTGGAACATGCGAGCGCACACTGCGGGAGCCGTCAGTTTTATAACGGCATTCTGGATGAGCGGGCTCATGGCGTGTTTCATGGCAGGATCATCGTTCACAAGGACGCGCAGAAGACCGACGCGAAACAGACGAATCGCAACCTGCTGCTCTCTGACGATGCGCAGATAGACACGAAGCCGCAGTTGGAGATTTTTGCCGACGATGTGAAGTGTACGCATGGTGCAACGATTGGGCAGATTGATGAAGAAGCACTGTTCTATCTGCGGTCGCGCGGAATCGAAGAGACACAGGCGCGGAATCTGCTGCTGCTGGCGTTTGCCGGTGAATGCACGGCGCGCATGAAGGAAGGTCCGGCCCGCACGCACGTGGAGGGCCTGATTAATCAGTATGTGTCGAGGCTGACAAATGCGATGGGGCCGATGCTGGTTCGGTAGGGTGGTCGAATAACCACTGCTGATTGCGGCATGCGTGTGTGGATGCCTGCACCCCACATTTGCCAACAACGGGCAAATATGGGCCACCAGGGATTAGCTCAGTGCGGCAGATGTGGGGCACCAATTATGAATGAACAGATCAAGCTGAGTCGCGAATGCGAAGTGTTGGAGATTCCGAGCGGAGCGCGGCGGGTGATTCCGGCGGGAACGGCGGTACGGATCAACCAGTCGCTGGGTGATAGCTACACGGTGGAAGTTGGGTACGGCGGAATGTATCGCGTGGATGGCAAGGATGCGGATGCGCTTGGACTGGCGGTGAGCGCGGCGGCGAAGAGCGAATCCCAGACAGAGCTGAACGAGAAGGCGGTTCGGGATGAGTTGCGGACCGTCTTTGATCCGGAGATTCCGGTCAACATTGTGGATATGGGGTTGATCTATGCGTGCGCGATTGTGCCGTTGGGCGGGGATGCAAACAGAGTCGAGATCAAGATGACGCTGACGGCGCCGGGATGCGGAATGTCCGACGTGCTGAAGGCAGATGTGGAGCGCAAGGTTTCGCGGCTGCGTGGCGTCAAGGAAGTGAAGGTCGAAGTGGTGTTCTATCCGGCGTGGGATCCTAGTCGCATGTCGGAGGCGGGGAAGCTGCAGCTTGGGTTTGATTTGGATGAGAGCCCGAGTGAACCGGCGTTGCCGGTGTTTCGGCCTCGATAGATTAAGAGCAAAAGCAGAGACAAAAGCCAAGCAGAGACAAAAGCCTATACGACTGGCTTTGCTGGTCCCCCACTCAAGCCAAAAGAGGGCTTGAATGGGCCACCTGTGACATTTTGAATCAACAGCAACAGATCAGAACAACTACAAGAGCAAGAGCAACGGCCCCCATCCTAACTCGCAAAGGCGTGAGTAAGGATGGGGCACCTGTGTTGACGCAAAGAGCTACTGCGTGGCGCAGGTGGGGGAGACGTGCTTGAAGGACGAGACGTTGAACGTCGGTTGGCGCGCGTCGGCAGATCCGCTCATCGAGCTGGTCGGATGGCCAGCGGAGTCGGTCGTTGCTCCTGAAGCTGAGCTGGATGCTAGCGTTCCGGTGACCTGGATGGTGTGGCCAACATGAGCCTGGAGTTGCGAGGTGTCACCGGTGAGTTTAACCGTGCCGGATTTGTCGGTGAGCGTGTAGTTGCCATCCGATCCGGAGAGGCATCCCTGGATGCTCTTTGTTTCGGAACCGCTCTGCGTGGTGGTGGATGTGGTTGAGCTCTGAGTGGTGGTGGAGCTGGGCTTGCTATCGTACTGGGCAAAGGCCCAGACGGCTGAGAGCAAGGAAATTGAGCTGAGTAGAAGGATCCGCTTCATTGTGTTTCTCCTGTGTAAATGAAGTAGCGCGCGAGAGAGATGGGGTTGCACCGAATGGTTGAATTCGATGCGAACCCTTGGTGAATCCCTCTGAATGCGAGCTGCTGAAACGGAGAGGAAGACGACTACTTGCTGATGTTGGTTGCGGTTGCCTGGATCTGCTTGAGAGCGGCCACGCGGACCATATTTACCATTTGCATGAGACCAAGAGACTTTCCCATGGAGAGTTCACGTCCGAAGATGCGGTAGATGATGTCGGCGGGAACCAGCGCGACTTGTTCGAGCGGAGCTCCGGAAAGCGTGGGGCCGAGGATTGCGGCCAGGGCCATGGCTGAGATGCCCTGCGGATTCTCGACGGCGAAGTGGTAGGTAAGGGTTTCGTCTTTGCCGGGCTCGGACCAAATATAGGCCTCTGACTCGCAGCCGGGAACGCGGTTCGCGACCGGATAGGGGCGCTCGGCGATGCGCGGTGGTACGGGTTTGAATTGCCCCGCCACTTCGATCAGCATTTGAATGCGGTCGGAGCGGTCGAGGCCCTCCAAGGTCGATACGAGACTTTCCAAATGGTCAGGCAGCGGCTTCATCCCTCGCCTCGGCACTGGGATTTTCAATCGGCACATTCACTAGATTGCCCCACTCGGTCCAGCTTCCGTCGTAGTTGCGAACCTTGGCGAATCCGAGCAAGTAGGTAAGGACGAACCAGGTGTGGCTGCTGCGCTCGCCGATGCGGCAATAGGCGATGACGTCATCGTCGGGGCGAAGCTTGTTGTCTTCTATGTAGAGCTTGCGCAGTTCAGCGGCATCCTTGAAGGTTCCGTCTTCGGTGTTGACCGCGCGCGCCCAGGGGATGCTCAACGCGCCGGGAATGTGACCGCCGCGAAGGGCTCCTTCGTTGGGATATTCGGGCATGTGCAGACGCTCGCCACTAAACTCTTCGGGACTGCGGACATCCACCATGGGCAGGTGCTTTTCGAGGTGCTTCAGGGTGTCGTCGCGGAAGGCGCGGATGCGGCGGTCATCGCGTTCGGGAGCCTGGTAGTTGCTGGTCGCGAACTTGGGGATTTCGCGCGAAACAGGGCGATTCTCCTTGATCCACTTGAGGCGGCCGCCGTCCATGATTTTGGCGTTGGTGTGGTCGAAGAGCTGCAGTATCCAGAAGGCGTAGGTGGCCCACCAGTTGTTTTTGTCGCCGTAGAGAATGATGGTAGTGTCGCGAGTGGCGCCGATACGGCGCATCAGCTTCTCAAAAGCTGTACGTCCCAGATAGTCGCGGCGGATGGGGTCGTTGAGGTCCCTGGTCCAATCGATCTCGACCGCACCGGGGATGTGGTCGGAGCTGTAAAGGAGCGGGTCCTCGTTGGACTCAGCAAGGCGAATGTTGGGATCTTTGAGATGTTCCTCAACCCAGTCGGTGGAGACCAGGACATCAGCCTTGGTGTATCCGCGCGCATCAATGTTTTTGCTCATGCCAAACCTCAGAACCGAGTTGTATCCGGTTAAGGTTTGGATGCGCGTAGGGGGAGCTAGGAAGCAAGAGTGAGAGAAGATCGGTTGGGGGGAAAAGGCGGGGATCAAAGGCTGATGAAGTGGAGTGCTGCCTGCTTCCCACACATGCCAACGACAGGCTATGTGGGCCACCTGAGAAACAGGTGGATGCGGCGAAAACCACGTGGCGCGGGCGGTTTGTTTACCCCACTAAGCCCAAAAGAAGGGCTTGAATGAGCCGCCAGCGGATCACAACCGGCAACTATTTGGCGGCGGTTCGGGACTTGGGTTTGCGTTTGACGGGGTCGAGGCTCTCGGGTTCGAAGACGGAGCGGTGCTTGGGATCGGCGGCCATGGTGCGGCAGACGTTCATGAAGGCCAGGCCGGCGTGGGACAGAGTGGCTCCCTTGCGGGTTACGAGGCGCAAGGTGCGCTCGAGGCGGAGTTCATCGACGGAGACGGCTACGAGTTCGCCGCGTTGCAGCTCGCCTTCGACGCTCATTCGGGGGACGAGGGCTACGCCGTTGCCCATGCGGACGAACTCCTTGATGCTGGACAGAGTGGGAAGCTCGACATCCATGTGGAGAGTGGTGCGGGTTTTCTTGAAGGCGTCTATCACCTTGACGCGCAAGGGCGAAGGGACGTTGTGAGCGACGAAGGATTCGGCGCCGAGGTCGTGGATGCTGACCTTATCGGCCATGGCTAGGGAGTGGCCGGGGTAGACGACGAAGACCAGTTCGTCGCGGTAGAAGATGGTCGAGCTGAGCTGCTCATCCTCGGGCTTGAAGGAGAGCACGCCAAACTCAACCTGATGCATGAGGATTTGGCGGGGCACGTTGCCCGCGAGAGTGCGCTGCACCTGGATTTTGATTGAGGGGTGCATGCGGTGGTAGAGGTGCAAGGCTGGAAGCAGGCAGAGCGAGGTGAACTCGTTGGCGGCTACGGTGAGCTTGCCTTCGTGAAGGCTGCGAAGCTCGGATATGGCGTCACGGGCGCGCTCGCGGAGATTCAGCAGCTCTTCGGCATACTCCAGCAGGACTTTCCCGGCGGCGGTGAGCGTGCCGTCGCGGGAGGAGCGTTCAAAGACTTTCTCGCCTAAAGTTTCCTCAAGCTTACCAATGGTTTGACTGACAGCGGACTGAGTACGGTGGAGGCGGAGGGCTGCCCGGGAAAAGCTGCACTCCTGGGCTACGGCAACAAAGGCTTCGAGCTGGTAGAGGTCCATGATTAGCGGTCCGCGATACAGGATAAGAAAGGCTTATTAAATCACATTGCCTTATGCGTGTGGAAAGAAAAGTAGTTTGACTAATACGGTTCGACAGCAGAAGGTTAGATATGGATCCTGACGTAGTTTCCCCTTCTGAACAAATCCTCATTTTTGACACGACGCTGCGGGACGGTGAACAGTCTCCGGGCTGCAGCATGAACACGGATGAAAAGATTGCGATTGCCCACCAGTTGGAACGGCTGGGCGTGGACATCATCGAGAGCGGTTTCCCGGTGGCGTCTAAGGGCGACTTCGAGGCGGTTCAGCGCATTTCGAAGGAAGTGCGCGGGCCACGGATTGCGGCGCTGGCGCGCTGCAATCGCAATGACATTCAAACAGCGGCAGAGGCTCTGAAGGACGCGGCGCATCCGCGGATTCACACGTTCCTGGCGACGAGCGATATTCATTTGGCATTCAAGCTGAAGATGTCGCGGCAGGACGCGCTGCGCACGGCTCGCGAGTGCGTGGCTTATGCGAGGTCGTTGTGCGATGACGTGGAATTCTCGCCGGAGGACGCGACGCGCTCAGACCCGAACTTTCTTTGCGAAGTGCTGCAGGCGGCAGTGGATTCCGGAGCAACTACCTTGAACATTCCGGATACGGTTGGCTACACGATGCCGGATGAATATGGGCGGCTGATTCGCAGGATTCGCGAGACGGTGAAGGGCGACAATATCACCATCTCTTCGCATTGTCACAACGATCTGGGGATGGCCGTAGCGAATTCGCTGGCTGCGGTGGCCGCCGGGGCGCGGCAGGTGGAATGCACGGTGAACGGCATAGGCGAACGGGCAGGAAATGCCGCACTGGAAGAGCTGGTGATGGCCCTGCATGTGAGAGCGGATGTGCACGGGGTGTCGTGTGGGGTGGATCGCACGCAGCTTTATGCGGCGAGCCAGATGCTGTCGCGGACGCTGGGCTTTGCGGTGCAGCCAAACAAGGCGATCGTGGGACGGAACGCATTTGCGCACGAGGCGGGAATTCATCAGCACGGGGTACTGAGCAATCCGCTGTGCTACGAAATTATGACGCCGGAGTCGGTGGGAATGCCGCAGGATAGGCTGGTGCTGGGCAAACACTCGGGACGGCACGCGTTGATGCATCGTTTTACCGAGCTGGGACTGAACGTGGTGAGCGGTGAGCTGGATGCGCTGTATGTCAAGTTCACACATTTGGCCGACAGGAAGAAAAAGGTTTACGATCAGGATCTAATATCGATGGTGATTACCCATCGTGGCCCGATGAATAAGGCGCCGAATCTGGTGGCGGCACAACAACAATGAAACTGAATATAGCGGTTCTTCCTGGGGATGGAGTTGGGCCGGAGGTTACGCGAGAGGCAGTTCGCGTGCTCCGAGCGGTTTCCGACTTCTGTGGATACGATTTCAAGTTTGAAGAGGCTCCCATTGGCGGCGGAGCAGCGGTGGAGTTTGGCTCGCCGTTTCCGCCACAGACGAGGGATCGTTGCCTTGCTTCGAGCGCCGTGCTGCTGGGCGCGGTGGGCGGACCGCAGTTTGACACGCTGCCGAATGAGCGGCGTCCCGAGGCGGGATTGCTGGCACTGAGGCGGGAGCTGGGGTGCTTTGCGAACCTGCGTCCGGCGGTGGCGGTTGAGGCGATTGCGGATTGCTCGCCGCTGCGGCGGGAACGCATTCTGGGCGCGAACATCATGATCGTGCGCGAGCTGCTGGGAGGACTGTACTTCGGCGAGCCACGCGCCATTGACGCGGAGAAGAAGAACGCCTGGAACACGATGCGCTACAGCGAGCAGGAAATTGAACGCGTCGCCCGCGTTGCATTTAAGCTGGCGGAAGGGCGCAGCAAGAAACTGGTTTCCGTCGATAAAGCCAACGTGCTGGAGACTTCGCGGTTGTGGCGACAGGTGGTAACACGAGTGGCAACGGAGTTCCCAGAGGTCACGCTGGAACACGCGCTGGTGGACTCGTTTGCGATGAACGTCATCACGGCTCCCACGCGGTATGACGTGGTGCTGACGGAGAATCTTTTTGGCGACATACTGTCCGACGAGACGGCGGTGATTGCCGGTTCGTTGGGGCTGCTGCCTTCGGCGAGCATTGGCGGGAAAGTCGATTTGTATGAGCCGATCCATGGCTCGGCGCCGGATATTGCGGGGAAAGGCATCGCGAATCCGATTGGAGCGATTGCTTCGGCGGCGATGTTGCTGCGGCATACGGCAAAGCTGCATGCGGAAGCCGACAGCGTGGAAATTGCAATTGAACAGGTGCTGAAGAGCGGCATGCGGACAGCCGATCTGCTGCCGCGTGCGGAAAAAGCGCCTGCGGCCAGCACGGGAGGCCGGACGGTTGTGAGCGGAAACGTGGCGGCCAGCACAACGGAAATCGGGAAACGCATCGCCGAAGTTACGGTGGAGGCGTTGAACTCGCGCATGGCATATTTTGCCGTTTGAGGATTCTGAGTTGACGACGCAACCTGTTACGGCACGACCGAAAAGTTTGTTTGACAAGTTGTGGGCGGCGCACGTGGTGTGGCACGAAGAGCCGCAACCGGCGCTGCTGTATATCGACCTGCACCTGGTGCACGAAGTGACTTCGCCGCAGGCCTTTGAAGGGCTGAGGCTGGCGGGGCGCAAGGTGCGGCGCACGGATCTGACGTTTGGCACGGTGGATCATAACGTACCGACGACGAAGGCCGAACGCTTCAATATTCTCGATCCGATTGCGGCTCAGCAGATCAATACGCTGCGAAAGAACTGCGCGGAATTTGGCGTTGAGTTGGCCGATGTGGGTTCGGCAGAGCAAGGCATTGTGCACGTGATCGGTCCGGAGCTTGGGCTGACGCTGCCGGGCAAAACCATTGTTTGCGGAGACAGCCACACGAGCACACATGGCGCGTTTGGAGCTCTGGCGTTTGGCATTGGCACGAGTGAAGTGGAGCATGTGCTGGCGACGCAGACAATGCAGCAGAAACGTCCTAAATCGATGCTTGTGAATGTAAAGGGATTGCTGCCGGAGGGCGTGACGGCGAAGGATCTGGCGCTGGGGATTATCCACCAGATCGGGACGGATGGCGGAACGGGTTACGCGATTGAATACGCGGGCGAGGCGATCAGTGGGCTTTCGATGGAAGGCCGTATGACGCTTTGCAACATGAGCATTGAGAGCGGAGCACGGGCGGGCATGGTGGCTCCGGATGAGACCACGTTTGCTTATCTGAAGGGGCGCAAGCGGGCTCCCAAGGGTGAGCAGTGGGAGAAGGCCGTGGCCTACTGGCGCACGCTGCCGGGCGATGAGGGCGCGAAGTTCGATCGCGTAGTGGATTTCGACGCCGCGGCCCTGCAGCCTTGGGTAACGTGGGGAACTTCGCCGGGAATGTCAGTGCCGGTGAATGGGACGGCGCCGCGTCCGGAAGACGGGAAAGATGAGATTGAAAAGATCGCCATTACGCGGGCGCTGGAGTACATGGGAATCGCGCCGGGCGAGCCGATGACAGAGCTGGCGATTGACCGCGTATTTGTTGGGTCGTGCACGAATGGACGGCTGGAGGATCTGCGCACGGCGGCCAAGGTGATCAAGGGTCACAAGGTGAATCCGAAAGTTCTGATGATGGTGGTGCCGGGGTCGGAAGCGGTGAAGAAGCTGGCCGAGAGCGAAGGGCTGGATCGCATCTTCCTGGAAGCTGGAGCGGAATGGCGGGAGCCCGGGTGCTCGATGTGTTTGGGGATGAATCCCGATATTTTGCAGCCGGGAGAGCGCTGCGCTTCGACGAGCAACCGGAATTTCGAAGGACGGCAGGGACGCGGAGGACGCACTCACCTGGTGAGTCCGGCAATGGCCGCAGCGGCGGCGGTGACGGGACACTTCACGGACATTCGCGACTGGGATTTCAAGGAGTAGATGATGCAGCCAATGCGTGTCCATCGCGGGCAGGTCATACCACTGGACCGGGCCAATGTCGATACGGATCAGATTATTCCGAAACAGTTTTTGAAGCGCATTGAGCGCACCGGGTATGGGCCGTTCCTGTTTAACGATTGGCGTTATGACGGAGTGGGAAATCCGAAGCCGGATTTTGTGCTGAATCAGGCTCCGTACAATCACGGCAGCATTCTGCTGGCGGGGAAAAACTTTGGCTGTGGCTCGTCGCGCGAGCACGCGGCTTGGGCGCTGTCGAACTTCGGAATCGCGGTGGTGATTGCGCCCTCGTTCGCGGACATCTTTCATTCGAACGCTGCTAATAATGGGCTGCTTACGGTCGCGTTGCCGGAAGAGGCGATGGCGGAGCTGTTTGCTAAAGCCGCGAAGAATCCTAACTACGAGCTGACGGTGAGTGTGGAGACGCTGACGGTTTCAGACGACAGCGGGTGGAAGCATGGGTTTCCGCTGGATGGGTTCCGTCAGCATTGTCTGCTGAATGGACTGGATCAGATAGGGATCACGGAGCAGAAAGAGCAGTTCATTAAGGATTACGAGGCGCGGACGGCGGCGTACTAAAAGCTGAAGATTTGTGCCGTGCTCTGGTCCCCACATTTGCCAACGACAGGCAAATATGGGCCACCCGGGGATTTTCGGAACAGCGTCCTTGAAACCCCCTCGGAGGGGCGTTCCTGATACCCCACTCAAGCCCAAATGAGGGGCTTGAATGAGGCACCCGTCATTTCGTCACTACATGCCAAAACAGTGGCAGATTTGAGCCGTGTACTATTCCCGACATTTGCCAACGACAGGCAAATATGGGCCACCCGGGGACTGCTTATTCGGCGTTTAGAATCGAATGCTAAATGACTGCGTCATCTGCCACAGAATCTGCTGCGCGCGCTGCTCGACCGGCGCTGAGGCGGGGAGAGCGTACTGCGCAAAGGAGGTGGCGCTAAAAATAATGGTGAATGCGGTGAGGATGATTCCGGGATAATTTCGTCTTCTCAACTTTTTCCCCTGTTAAGTGTCCATGTCAGTGCGCGAAATTGAATTCCTGAACATACGTTTGGAATAGTAATCCGGTTTAGATGGGAAGTCTCTAGGATCAGGCGGAAGTTTGGGAAGGCTCGGCGGTAGAGAAGTTTGGAGCGGCGCGGGAGGGTTGAACGGGGCGGGGGTCCTTCGCTTCGCTCAGGATGACTCTTCAAAAACAAGAGCAAGAACAAAGGCAAAGGCAAGAGCAAGAGCAAAGGCAACAACCCCACGTTAACAAAAAGAAGGCGAACGTGGGGCACCAGTTCTGATTGTTGACAGGCGGAGGAGGATTCGCTAAGGTTTTGTACAGAGTTTATGCACATCACTCGATTTACAAGCTTCGGCTTCTTCGCTTACCGCGAGTTTTTTACATCGCGGCCGGGCAAGAGGGTGTGCGCTTCAGATTCAAGACTCTAGACTTCGCACACATTTTCTGCATCGGCCGCGATCCCAGATCGCGGCCTTTGTGTTTTTACGACAAATTTGAAGGAGAGAGTACCGTGAGCCAAGCATTGAGCCAACAGCGAACAGCCATCGACCACCTCGATATGGAACTTCTGAACCTGATCAACCGGCGCGCGCAGGCCGTGGCGGAGATTGCGCGATTGAAACGCGAGAATAACTTGCCGGTCTCGGACGAGGCTCGCGAAGCTGCCGTGCTGAACACGGTGCTGAATCGCAACTCGGGACCGCTGAATGCGGCGAGCGTGCGACGTATCTTTGGCTCGATTCTGGCGGAGAGCCGACGGCTGCAGCATCATTTGGGAGCGGAACCGTCATGCACGAAATAGCGGCGACGGCGCGTGTTGCGTTCCAGGGGGAGCCAGGAGCGTTCAGCCAGATTGCGGCGCGCAAACTGCTGGGCGAGGCGGTGCAGACGGTCGCGTGTCCGACGTTTGAGTCGCTGTTCGAAGCGATAGGTGCGGGCAGGGCGGAGTTGATTCTGGCGCCGCTGGAAAATACGCTGGCGGGGCCGGTGCTTCGCTGCTACGACTTGCTCTATCTGGGTTCGACTGAGGGATCACTACGGATGGTTGGCGAAGTGGTGCTGCGAATCAGCCATTGCGTGATTGGGTGTCCGGGATCGTCGCTCGCGGGAATTCGGCGGATTCAATCGCATCCGGTGGCGCTGGCGCAGTGCGAGCGATTTTTTGCGGCGCATCCGGAGATTGCCAAGACCATTTCCGATGATACGGCGGGGAGCGTGCGCCAGATTATGGAACTGGGCGATACGAGCGCGGCGGCGATTGCCAGCGAGTTTGCCGCACGCGAGTACGGGGGGACGATTCTTGCAGAGGGAGTCGAGGACGACTCGAGGAACTTCACGCGATTCGCGCTGCTTGAGGCGGACGCGGCGGGAACGGTGGAGAATGGCGAGGCCGATGCGACGACGCTGGTGCTGACGGTTGCGAATCAGCCGGGAGCGCTGTTTCGTTCGCTCGAACCGTTTGCGAATAATGATGTGGACTTGATGAGTTTGGTGAGCCGTCCGCTGGTGGGAGAGCCTTGGCATTATCGGTTCTTTCTTGAGGTGGCTGCGGGGGAATCGGACGCGCGCATGAGGAAGGCACTGGCGGAGCTTGCGCCACGCACGGTGGAGTTGCGCGTGCTGGGATCGTATCGTTCGGGGAAATGAACTCTCGGTGGCGTTCGCGGAGCGTGCGCTTCAGGGGATTAACAATCGATTGCGGGTTGAAATGCTTGGGGCGACACGGGAGATTTGGGCCGTTCGGGGGTCCTTCGCTGCGCTCAGGATGACCCCCTCAAGAACAAGAGCTCGTAGTTAGTGCTCCTCGCTCGATATAATGATCGGGTCGATGAGCGCAATCTCTCACGCTGTAACGGGCACTGAAAATCAGGGCGCTAAGAATTCGCGTTTGATGTCGCTCGACGTGTTTCGCGGATTCACGATTCTGCTGATGATTGTTGTCAACAATGGCAGCGCACAGTCGTTCTCCCCATTGCTGCACTCGGAGTGGAATGGCTGGACACTGACGGACTTGGTCTTTCCGTTTTTCCTGTTTATTACCGGCGTTTCACTGACGTTTTCATTTGCTTTGCGAGAGTTGGGAGATGGATCGCGTCTTGGATTGCTGCCTCACATTCTGCGGCGCTCGGCGATTATCTTTTGCATTGGTCTGCTGATTAATGCGTTTCCCCATTACCATCTGGCGACATGGCGCTTTGCGGGAGTGCTGCAGCGGATCGCCATTTGTTACCTGGTGGGCTCGGTGCTGTATCTGTGGACGGGCGTGCGCACGCGGTGGGTGGTGATTGGCGGACTGCTGGTGGGCTACTGGCTGCTGATGCGGTTCGTGCCGGTGCCGGGCTTCGGAGTGCCGGAAGTGGATATTCCGCTGCTTGATCCGGATCGCAACATTGTGGCGTGGCTGGACCGCCGGGTGATGATCGGGCATCTCTACGAAAAAGTGCGCGATCCTGAGGGGATTCTCAGCACCTTCCCGGCGATTGCGAATACGCTGTTCGGGATTGCGGTAGGTGAGTGGATTCGCGGGCTGCGAGGGGATGCGGCGAAACTGCTGCGGCGATTGGTGGCGGCGGGCGTGGCTTGCTTTGTGGCGGGAGAAATCTGGGGCGCGGTCTTCCCTATCAATAAGAAGCTCTGGACCAGTTCTTACGTGCTTATCACCGTGGGGCTGGCAATGCTGGTGCTGGCGGCTTGCTTCTGGCTGGTGGATGTGAAGAAGGCTCGCGGGCGGTGGACGGTTGTTCCGCTAGTGTTTGGGACGAACTGCATTTTCGCCTATGCATTTTCGGAGTTCGTGGCGATTGCGGCGGTGGCGTTCAAGTTTCAGATGGACGGAAAGATGGTCGGCGTGAAGGACGTGATCAACTCGTTCACGTTCGATAATATCGCTCAACCGCAGTGGTCGGCGCTGGGGTATGCCGTTTTCTTTACGGCGTTCTGCTGGTTCTTTACGTGGCTGTTGTACCGGCGGAGAGTCTTTTTGAAGGTTTAGATTCTGTTGGAGCTGCAGGGGAACCCCGAGGTCCTTCGCTGCGCTCAGGATGACACCTAAAAGAAGAGTAAGAGCAAAAGCAAAAGCAAGAGCAAAAGTAAGAGCAAAAGCAAAAGCAAGAGCAAAAGCAAAAGCAAGAGCAAAACAAGATCAAAAGCAACGACAAGATCAAGAGCAACGACAACTACCCCACGTTAGCCAAAAGAAGGCGAACGTGGGGCACCATTGATGCGGAACTTTTCTAGTGGCGAGGGGAGCGGAAGCCTTCGCGGTCGGGCGTTAAGCGCAAAGCTTTGGGAAAGAAGCGGCGGCGGAATCTGCTGTAGAGATGGGTAATGAAGCTGTACCACTGCCACTGCAGCGCACAAGGTTTTCTTCCGGGATGTAAGTTCAATCCGAAATTGCTGCACATGTACGCTGCCTCCGAGGGAACACATTCTATCCCTAATTCAGCGTTGGATGGGAACGAAACCGTGAGGACGCAGCTCTCCGGGAGCAAGCTCATCAACGTAGCACCATACCCAATCTTCGCCGGGTTCAATGGAGCGCATGAGGGGATGATGGCTCTGGCGGAAGTGACGGGTTGCATGCATGTTCTTCGATGAGTCACAGCAGCCGACGTGGCCGCATTCGAGGCACATGCGGAGATGAACCCATGTATCGCCCATCTTAATGCACTCCGGGCAGGCGTCCGTTTCGGTACCGGTGATCTTGATCTGGTCGAGATGTGAACATTGATTTGCCAAGCGACGCTCTCCTGCTTTGGACGTTTCTCCTCTTGAGGGATGCATGGAATGAGGCAGAGACGCCGCATTTCTGCTGAGGAAAACGAGCTATCGGTTGGCGGTGAGGGCGGGTGGACGGTATTTCAGGTAGCCGAGTCCTACCTTCATGTTGTGGGTGACGGTGAGAGGAACGGTGACGGCCAGGCAGACTCCGAAGATGACGTGGGCCAGGCCGAGAGTGTAGAGGCTGCGGTAGCGAAGGAAAAGCTGGCAGGCGGCCAAGCCCCAGATCAACGTGACGACGGTGAGAATGGGGCTGGGCAGATGGGCGATGGTGAACAGGCCGGCGGCGGCGATCACCGCCATCTTGATGTGAGGCAGGAGTCTAAGCAAGCGCAGGAGAAAGAAATCCAGGAGGAGAAACTCCTGAAGGAAGGCCCAAATTGCGTATCCCCAGTAACGCTTGATGAGCAATGCGGGGGAAGCTGGGATGTGGGAGGTGTGGAATTGCGCAGCCAGGCTGACGGCTGCGGCGGCGAGCAGCAGGGCGAGGACGACGATCCAGAGGGAACGCAGAAATCCTCGGCGGCGGAGGCCCATGGCGCTTAAGCCATCAAACGAGATAACGGTTGCGGCGACGATCCAGGCGAGGGCGGCCCAGAAGAGCATTCTTTGCCAGGGCTGGGGAGTCCAGACGACGAGCAGGATGAGGCCGTAGCCGATGGATAGCTCAACAAGAGCGCGCGTGGCGCGGGCGGCGGCCACGGTGGGCGGCTTGCGGTAGGTTTCCAGGTTTTGCGACTGCATGAAGGTCAGTCCAGGTTCGTGTACGCAGTTGCGATGATCGTTCGGCTACGATGGTTTTCCGGAAGTGGGCGAGAGGTTGTGGCGCAGAAGAATTCTGTTGGGTTGAGAGAGCGGTAAGTCCATCGTGGGATCGTGGGTGAGGACAGTGTCTTTCCAGAGGAGACACGAGGCATCGATGGCCGAAAGCGGCTTGGAGAAGAAGAACCCCTGGATCAGGTCGCAGCCGAGACTTCGGAGAAACTCGAGCTGAACTTCATTCTCGACACCCTCGGCGACGGTCTGCAATCCGAGACGATGAGCGAGAGAGAGGATGGCCTCAACGATGCAACGAGTGCCATCGGGTTCGAGCATGCGGGCGACGAACGATCGATCAATCTTGAGAACGTGCAGGGGAAGCTGGTGAAGGTAACTGAGGCACGAGTATCCGGTGCCGAAGTCATCGACGGAGAGCCTTACGCCAGTCTTGGCCATGGCGGCGATTTGCTGTGCGGAATCGCGCACGCTGCTCATCAGGACGCCTTCGGTGAGTTCCAGTTCGAGTAGCTCTGGCTTCACTCCGCTGGCGTGCAGAGCGCGAGCAACGGTGTCGGCGAAGTCTCCGCGCGCGAGTTGCAGTGGGGAAACATTGATGGCGACGCGAATGCCACGTAAACCTTTGTCCTGCCACTCGGCGATTTGACGACACACTTCGTGGAGCACCCATTCGCCGATGGGAAGGATGAGGCCGCTTTCCTCTGCCATGGGAATGAAGCGGCTGGGCGGAACCATGCCAAGTTTGGGATGCTGGAATCGCAATAGGGCTTCGAAGGCAACCAGGCGGTGATCGCAGGTGAACTGCGGTTGAAAGTTCAGCGAGAAACCACCCTGCTCGATTGCGCGGCGGAGGTGGAACTCGATCTCGATGCGGTTGCGATCCTCCTGCGAATCCTGATCGGAATAACTTTGGAAGAAATTGCGGCCCTGAGCCTTGGCACGATACATGGCACGGTCGGCGTTGCGTTGCAGGGTGTCGATGTCCCTTCCATCCTGAGGATAGACGGCGATGCCGATGCTGGCGGTTCCGTAGATCGTGTGGTTTTCCACTTTGAATGGATCACGCAGGCCGGCCGTGAGATTTTCAGCTACCCGGATGGAGTCGCGGACATCCTGCATGTCGGGCAGGATGAGGGTGAATTCGTCTCCGCCGGTGCGGGCGAACGTGTCGCTAGCACGGACGCGAGCTTGCAAACGGACGCTGATCTGCTTGAGGAAAAGATCTCCAGCGTCGTGTCCAAGGGTGTCGTTGATGTCTTTGAAACGATCGAGATCGATGGACATGTAGGCGACCTGGGTGTGATTGCGCTCGGCGCGGGCGAGTGCCTGCTTGACGCGGTCGGCAAGGAGCAGGCGATTGGGCAATCCGGTGAGCGCGTCGTGATATCCCTGATGCAGTAGGCGCTCGTATCCCATGCGATGCTCAACGGCGAGAGATCCGAGACGGGCAGCCTCGCCAAGGGTCGAGCTTTGCAATGGATCGAGGGGAGCCATGACGGAATGATTCAGGACGACGGTTCCGAGCAATTCGTTGGCGGAGGAAATCATCGGCTCCGACCAGGTGCCAGCGAAATTGAAATCTGCGGCGATCCTTCGCAGGGTATCTTCCCAGTCGTTCAGTTCCGAGGATCCCTTTCGATCCGTGACCTGGAAGATGCGGTCGCATGGCATGGTGTTCATGGCGAGATGAAAGCCTTCGGGAAGCCGCTGCGAGGCGATGACCCTGAAGCACTCGATATCGCAGACCAGAATTGAACAGGAGAAGCCCGGTAGACGCTCTTCGACGGCGGAGACCAGAAGCTTTGCGACCTCCTCAACAGGTTTGTTGCGCGCAATCAATTCCAGCATTTCGGTGCGGCACCGATGAAAACGATCAGCAGCATCGCGCTCGCTTACATCGTGGAGCGTGACCGCCGCGCCTACGGGTTTTCCATTGCGCAGAATCGGTGAGGAGGACCATTCCACGGGGAGCGGAGGGCGGTTCCAGCGCGAGATGCGCGCCCGGATCTTGTTGAAGGTGGCGGTAGGTCGAAGGACGAACTCCGAAACAGCGCGGATGGATGACTCCTCCTCGCGGGCTTCGAGCCTGTCCTGAATCCAGACCTCCGAAAGCTTCTGCCGGTCGACGTCCAGCATGGCGGAAGCGGCTCCATTGACAAAGCTGATGAGTCCTCTCTCGTTAACCTCGCAGATTCCGTGGCCTGCAGAGTCAATGAGTTGCTGCATTCGCTCAGAGTTGGCGCGGGTTTTCTCCATCTCCAGGGCGAGGCCGCTGAGAGCAAGGAACGCAAGGGCAATGGTGCTGCCACACAAATCGATGATGAAAGAGGTGACTGGATTGAGCCAGGGGAACTGAAACAACGCTCCAGCGAAGTGGGTGAACGGGATGGCTGCGGAGAGAAGCTCACGCATGATTCCAAGGAGCAGTAATCCCGAGATTACGAGGCCTGCCCATCGGTGACGGTCGTTGTGCTTGCGGAGAGCGAGGAGGATGGTGCCGAGGATGACGAGTTCAATGAGACTTCGTGCGGCGCCGAGGCGTTCGACAGAATTTCCGTAGAGAGTGATGAGGATGAAGCCGGGCAGGACCGAACTGGCTAGAACGGACCATGCAGGTTTTGAGCTTCGCGTGTGCCGGAGCAATCCAAAAACTACGCATCCCATCTGCAGGCAAACACAGAGCAGGATGATGGATCGCAGGCGCAGAGAAGGGCTGCCCGCAGTATTCCACTCAAGAAGCGACACGACGAAGGCGAGCCCCGAAGCGGAGAGCCACCATTGTAGATGCGCAGCTCGCGGAAGCTGCACTATCAGACACAATAAAAGGGCCACAGCGAATCCGGCGACCCAGAGTTGTAAGATCGAATCCATATAAATCCAATGTTCCTGGACTGTCTGGCATCACTGCTACTTCTTGCGGCGGGGGAGATGATGATATTGCCGTAGGGTGACACTGTAACGCCGGACTAGCACTTACGTTCCATAAAGACGTCCCTGTCAGATTACGTCGGTAACCACGAATCCCGATTCTGACGGGCCTGGGCGGGGGTGCTTGGGCCACTTACTCCGGGGGACTCTTACATTTGCGGATGGAGGGAAGCAAGGCAAAGATTTGAGGAATGGCGCGAGTTTAGGGCAAGGGAAAGGGCAGAGCAAGAAGGGCAAGGACAAGAGCAGCAACCCCACGTCAGCCCGATAAAGCCAGGACGTGAGCTGGCGTTGTCGGTATTTCGGCCTAGATTAAAGCAAAAGCAGAGACAAAAGCCTATACGACTGGCTTGGCTGGTTCCCCACTCAAGCCAAAAGAGGGCTTGAATGGGCCACCCGTGGGCTTACAACTTCTTCAAACTCTTCAAACAACGACCAATAGTCGGCTTACTTCACTCATTTCAATGGAGCAGATGCCGAGGCGACGCATTGCCACTTCCCATCCTTTTTCACCCAGGTATCGGCCCAGCGTTCTTTGGCATCGACGGGCTTTCCCATTCCGTCAACGCCCTTGCCGGTCCAGGTGCCAGTGACGACGGCTGAATCTCCGTGGGGGTTGACCTGCAGGTCGCTGACCTCGCTGATCTGGAACTTGGCCTTCTTCATTCGGGCGACCGTTTCGGTTTTGTTATGCACCGAGCCGTCGGAATCGATATTTACGAAATCTTCGGAAAGCATGGGCATGACGGCATCGCCGTCGCTGGCTAGCGAGGCTTTTGCCCACTGGTTCTCCATGTCCTTGAGTTGCTGTTCGACGTTAGCGCCGGTGCGCATTTCGGCTTTGGAGGCCATTGCCGAGTCCTGCGCGAACGCCATGCTGCCCATGAGCAGGGATGCCGCCGCGATTGCAGTGAGTAGCTTCATAAGACTCTCCCAATTGTGAGTAGTGAGTCCAGGGCTGAGGTGAACCGCGTCCCTGGATTCTCCAGCGCACTCAGAATGTGGGTGGTAGGCGGGAGTTGCCCTCAAAAGTGCGGGAGAGTGGAATTCAACGGAGCGGAGTTGCTGAACGGAATGCACCCCCACTTGAAACTGCCGATATCACAAACATAGGGTGATAGGGCTCACTGCGTACTCGGGCGTGTACCGCATAAAGTGACGCGCGTCTGAGTTCGGCCAAAGGGCTTTGATGAGGCCGGCCTAGCACACAGACTGAGGCCAAAATGTCCATTCTTGACTCCGCGACGCTGCATCCGGTTCGACAGTATTCCATAGAGCAACTAAAAACAGAGGCGGCGCTGATGCGCGGCTATAACCTGGCGGCGCTCTACTGCGCTGGATCTGGCCATGCTGGCGGAACGCTCTCCATCATGGATATTACGGCGGCACTGTATTTGCAGGTTGCCGATCACGCCCCGCAAAATCCTACGTGGGCGGATCGAGATCGCATTATCTGGTCGGCGGGACATAAGGCTCCGGCGCTGTACGTCGGGCTGGCCTTTGCAGGATTCTGCAAGAAACATGACCTGGCACTGCTAAGAAAGCTCTCGTCGCCGATGCAGGGACATCCGCACTGGGTCAAGCTGCCGGGGATTGAGGTATCCAGCGGATCGCTGGGACAGGGATTGAGCATCGCGGTGGGCAATGCGCTGGCCGCGAGGCTGGACGGCAAGGCGTACAGCGTTTTCTGCATTATGGGCGACGGCGAACAGCAGGAAGGTCAAGTGTGGGAGGCAGCGATGGAAGCGGCCCACTACAAGCTCGACAATGTGATTGCCATTGTCGATAAGAACCTGCTGCAGATCGACGGCAAGGTTTCGGACGTGATGGGGATCGATCCGATCGAGGAGAAGTACGCGTCGTTTGGATGGGACGTGGTTCGGATTGACGGGCACGATATGGAGCAGGTCGTTACGGCCTTGACGAAAGCGAAGCAGAGTCGCAATGGCAAGCCGAAGGCCATTATCGCGGATACGGTCAAGGGTAAGGGCGTCAGCTTTATGGAGAACGTGGCGGGCTGGCATGGCAAGACTCCTAATCGCGATGAACTGACGAAGGCGCTGGAGGAACTGGGAGTCAGCGAGAGGGTGGACGTCGAGGCGCTTACGGCCTATGCGAGCGAATACCAGCACGGAGTGGATCGGAAGCTGGCGGCGAAGATGCCGAAATTCAGCGAAAACTACTGGTGGAACAGCCACGAGAATATGAAGGTGGCGATGGAGCCTACGCGCAAAGGGTTCGGTCAGGCGCTGGCGGACAAAGGCAGCGACGAGCGCGTGGTGGGACTGGGGCTGGATATTTCAGGGTCGATTACCATCAGCGATTTCTATGCGGGGCATCCGGAGCGGAAGTCGCGATGGCTAAGTATGGGCATTGCCGAGCAGTCGGCGACGGCAGTGGCGGCGGGACTTGCGAAGGAAGGAAAGATTCCGGTGTTTGGCACCTACGCAACGTTTGCGGCGGCACGAAACCTGGACCAGGTGCGGGTGTCGATCTGCTACGGCAACCTGAATGTGTTTATCGCGGGGGCGCATGGTGGAGTGAGCGTGGGTCCGGACGGCGCAACGCACCAGGCGCTGGAAGACCTGTTTGCCATGTGCGGGCTGCCTAATATGAGCGTGGTGGTTCCGGCAGATTCGATGGAGACGAAGAAGGCTACGGAGTTCATGCTGCTGGAGCACAAGGGGCCGAAATACGTGCGGTTCGCGCGCGAGGCGACTCCGGTGATTTCGACGCAGGAAACACCGTTCGTGTTTGGAAAGGCGAATGTCATTCGCTTCCGTGGCGAGAACGAAAACTTTGTGGACGCGTTTGAAACCTGTCTGGCAGAAGATTACAAGAACGAGCATGAGGATTTGACCATCATTGCGTGCGGTCCGATGGTGCCGGAGGCGATGCGTGCTGCCTGGATTCTGAACCGCGATTTCGGGTACCAGACGCGTATTCTGAACATGCACACCTTGAAACCGATTGACCGCGATGGGGTGTTGCGGGCGGCGAGCGAAACGGGAGTGCTGATCACGGCGGAAGAGCACCAGGTGGGCGCACTGGGCTGGCGTGTGGCCGGGTTGGTGATGGAAGATCCGGCGATGATCCAGCATCCGGTGCTGGCCGGTTACATCGGCGTGCAGGACCGGTTTGGAGATTCCGGCGCGCCGTGGGAGCTGGTGAAAGAGTTTGAGGTTTCAGCGGAACACATTGCGCACAAAGCCGTCGAACTGATTTCGGCACACACGGAGTCGATGGATGTGGCGATGGCGGTGGCTGAAAGTAAGAAGTAGAACTCTCGATCTGATAGAGGTGGAGGCCGCGCGCAGATGGTGGAGAGTATTCGCCGAGGCGCGCGGCTTTTCTTTTGCGGTGTAATTCCCTGCTTAACTTGAACAACACTTCGAAAACCAATTCCGAACACCTGATCAGCAGCATTGCGCATCTTACTTTGCGTCGCCATTCCCTGCCGATTCCCTGCCGCCAGGTGAACTATGCACGAGAACGATAGTTTCGATGCCTACCTTGAGCCTTTGCTGATTGCGCGCGAACCGCGTTTGCAATCGTATCTTCCGAAGCTTGCGGAGTTTCGACGATGGGTGCTGACGGAGGTGGAGGCGCAGGCAAACTACACGGACCGATATGCTCCTCCGGCACTGGAGAAGTACGACCGCAACGGCGCGGTGGCGAATCGGGTGATTGTGAATCCGTTGTATGAAGCGCAGCACCAGGTGATCTACCGCCGCGGTGCGGTTGGCTTGCCGTACTCCGAAGATGCACCGCACCTGCTGAGCTTTGCGATGGGATACCTGCTGTCGCAGGCAGACATTAGTCTGCACTGCCCGGTTACGCTTACGGGCGCGGTGGCGTATGTGCTTGGGTATCACGCGAGCAAGGAGATTCGCGAAAGGTATTTGCACGAGGTCACGCGCATGGATGGATGCACGGCAACCGGCGGGACGTGGGTGACCGAGCAACATGGGGGCAGTGATGTTGGTGCGACAACGACGATCGCCGTTCCGCGAGGTGACAATTTTGCACTGCATGGATTGAAGTGGTTCACAAGCAATGCGAACAGCAGTTTGGCGCTGGCCACGGCGCGTCCGCAAGGCGCTGAGCCGGGTTCGGCGGGGCTGGGACTGTACCTGGTTCCCAGCCATCGGAAGGATGGCAGCACAAATCTTTACGCGATTCGCCGGCTGAAAGACAAGCTGGGGACGAGAGGATTGCCGACGGGCGAAATAGACCTGCTGGGTGCGGAAGCCGTGGAAATCGCGGGCCCGCCGAATGGGTTTCGATTCATGATGGCGGCGCTGGAATACAGTCGGGTGCATAACGCAGTGGGCGCTGCTGGCGTGCAGCGGAGAGCGCTACGCGAGGCGGTGCAGTGGGCGAGGTCGCGGAAGGCATTCGGGCATGCACTGGACGAGTATCCGATGGTGCAGGATGAACTGCTGGGGATTTGCGTGCGCTTTGAGGCAGGTGCGCTGCTGGCATTTGAGTCGGCAGTTGCGCTCGATGCGGCGCTGGCGAAAGCGTCTGATGCGGACAAGAAAGCCAACACGTGGCTGCGGTTGGTAACGGCGCTGGCTAAGTATCTGACGGCGGAAGACGCGATTCGCGCGACGCGAGCGACACTGGAACTGACGGGCGGCAATGGATACACCGCGGATTACCCAATCGCGCGCATACATCGCGATGCGCAGGTGCTGACGGTATGGGAAGGGCCAGCGAACATTCAGGCTCTGGAGTTGCTGCGGCTGCTGGCTCCAAAGTATGGAGGGGCGGCGCAGTATGAACATCGGGTGCGCGGCGTTATGGAAAAATTGCCGGAGTCGATGGAGCAACTGCGGAGTGCGCTTGCGTTGCGGCTTAAGGAAGACGTTGCTGCGATTTCGTTTGTAACCGCTGATGAAAGTCGCGCAGAGCGATATGCGCGGAAGTTGCTGGATCGTTTGAGTCACAGTCTTGCGTTCGCATTTATGTGCGAGGTGGCAGCGGGTACTGACGGAGACGAGCGGCGGGTGCTGACGGCGATTCGATATCACGAAGAACTTGAGCCTTCGAAGATGGGCGCAGAAAATGATCGAGTGAGAAGGGCGGCTCTGGAACTGCTTGAAGGATGGGCTGAGCGAACTCTCATTTCAGAAAGAACTCAGTGACACACTTGAGTGGTGCGAGTCGGAAAGTCCAATGCTGCTTGTTAGCGGTCTTCTGATATAGACTACGCAGCCTAAGACGTTTGTGAGTCGGTGGCTGCGGAACTTCAGGAGTAGCGCTCGCTTACAACTATCGAAAGGTGTTCTTATGGCGACAGAGCAATGCGAGCAGAGTTCGAGTATCGGTTTGCTGGATGCGGGCTTATTCCGACAACAGTGTTACATCAACGGCGAGTGGCTCGATGCTGACAGCAAGTCGACTCTCCCGGTAACCAATCCTGCCGATGGAACGCTGCTGGGGCATGTCCCGAAGATGAGCACGGACGAGACGAAACGCGCTATTGAAGCCGCTAATGCCGCTTGGCCCTCGTGGCGGGCGCGAACAGCAAAGGAGCGAGGTGCAATCCTTCGCCGCTGGTTCGAACTCCTGATGGCCAATCAGGAAGACCTTGCAAAACTGATGACTGCGGAACAGGGAAAACCGCTGGCAGAATCAAAGGGCGAGGTTGTGTATGGCGCCTCTTTCATCGAGTGGTTTGCAGAAGAGGCGAAGCGGATTTACGGTGACACCATTCCGCAGACGCAGAAAGACAAGCGGCTGGTGGTAATCAAGGAGCCGATTGGGGTTTGCGCGGCGATCACGCCCTGGAATTTTCCGATTGCAATGATCACGAGGAAAGTGGCTCCGGCTCTGGCAGCGGGCTGCGTGGTTGTGGTGAAGCCGGCGGGACTTACACCTTTCTGCGCACTGGCTCTTGCAGAGCTGGCCGAGAGAGCCGGTGTGCCGAAGGGAGTCTTCAACGTAATTACGGGAGACACGAAGGCAATCGGCGCCGAGCTTACCTCCAATCCGATCGTGCGTAAAGTTACGTTTACCGGGTCCACTTCGGTAGGGTCGCTGCTGATGAAACAGTGCGCCGAAACGATCAAGAAAGTCTCACTGGAACTCGGCGGTAACGCACCATTCATCGTCTTCAACGACGCTGACCTGGACGCGGCAGTGGAAGGTGCAATCGCGTCAAAGTATCGCAATACCGGGCAGACCTGCGTTTGCACAAATCGCGTGCTGGTGCAGGAGGAAGTATACGAGGCCTTTTCCGCGAAGCTTGTCGAGAAAGTTCGTCAGCTCAAGGTTGGCAACGGCATGGAGCGAGGAGTAACTCAGGGTCCGCTGATCGATGACGCTGCGGTGGCGAAGGTGGAAGAACACATTGCCGACGCGTTAGGCAAAGGCGCTCGGGTTCTCACGGGCGGTAAGCGTCACGCGCTGGGCGGAACTTTCTTCGAGCCCACAGTGCTGGTGAACGTAACTCCTGAGATGACCGTGGCAAGAGAGGAAACGTTCGGTCCCGTTGCCCCGCTGTTCCGCTTCAAGACGGAAGAAGAAGCCGTGCACATGGCGAATGACACAGAGTTCGGACTGGCGGCTTATTTCTACTCACGCGACATTGGCAGGGTATGGCGTGTTGCAGAGTCGCTTGAATATGGAATGGTCGGGATCAACACAGGGCTCATCTCAAACGAGGTCGCACCGTTCGGCGGAGTAAAGCACTCTGGTATTGGACGCGAAGGCTCGAAGTATGGGATCGAGGAGTTTCTGGTCGTGAAATATTTGTGTATGGGGATTGAGTAGTCGCTGGTTCACGAAACAGCCAGTTAAGGAGAGGATTGAACCGCGACCATACTGGTTTTCATGAGCACCGGCACCTTCCCCCCGAACCGGGCAGTTGCGCGCCACCGCCGGTTGACGCAGTCCCTCTACCGAAGCTGCTCGCCGAACCCGCACATGACTTCCACCCCTAAACATCCTCCGGCGTTCCATGATCTTTGCTGATTCGGCAGCTCACAAAACAGAGATCCGGAGCACTGCTTTGCTCCGCCGCAGAACGTCGTTCACGCGGCGTACTGTGGCCCATTTATTCCGGCGCGCATAGTTTCACGTGCTCTCCTGCGCGATCATGCGTTAAGGTTGAGAGCAATCGTTTCTTTCGGGAGGGGTTGGTGAAAGTTGCTTTTGTGGCATCGGAATGTGTGTGTGCGGAAGGCACGGTCAAGCATGCGCTGGTTCTGGCGGAAGATGGAATTGTGCAAGTTGCAGGATCGAGAGAGCAAGCTCCAATTCCCGAAGACGCCACTGTGGTTGATCTGGGGAATTGCACTATTGCGCCGGGTTACGTCGATATGCACATTCATGGCAGCGCGGGACGCGACGTGATGGAAGGAAAGCCAGAAGCGCTGGCGGTCATAGAGCGATACCTGGCGGCACACGGAACAACATCTTACTGCCCGACAACCGTGACTGCGCATTTGGATCCGACGCTCCGCGCTCTGGAATGTCTTGCGGATGATATTGAAGATGCCGCGCGGCACGAACCCGGGGAGCATCGGGCACGTCCTCTTGGAGTTCATCTGGAAGGCCCATTTATAAGCAAGCAGAAGGCTGGAGCGCATCCTACGGAGCACATAAAGGATGCGTCGGTGGAGTTGTTCGACCGCCTGTGGCAGGCTGCCCGAGGGCATGTCAGCGTAATGACCATTGCGCCGGAGATTCCTGGAGCCGAAGACGTGATAAGGGAAGCGACCCGGCGTGGAGTATGCATCAGCTTGGGACATTCGAACGCGACAATGAAGGAGACACTCTGCGGAGTGAAATCAGGCGGGCGGCATGTGACGCACGCGTTCAACGCGATGCGTTCACTCGATCACCGGGAGCCTGGGATTCTCGGGTTCGCGCTCACCGAAGCGCAGGTGACAGCAGAAATAATCGTTGATGGTGTGCACGTCGATCCTGCAGTCGTCCGACTATTTCTAAAGGCAAAAGGGCCGAGCGGCGCCGTCCTTGTCACGGACGCACTCAGCGCGACGGGGATGCCCGATGGGCAGTATCAACTTGGTGGATTCACGGTGGATTTGCAAGGGGACGTCTGCATGAGCAATGGAAGGCTTGCGGGTAGCGTTCTTACGCTGGGCAAGGCAGTTCGGAATGTAATGAAGTTTGCGGGTTGGGACCTGGAGAATGCTGTGAGGCTGGCGACCGCAAATCCGGCGCGGACGCTCGGTGTGGAGAAGCGCAAGGGCATAATCGCTCCCGGCGCTGACGCAGATTTTGTGGTGTTGACGGCAGATGGCGAAATCGTGCGGACGATTGTGGGGGGCGCAGCCTAGAGTTCCTGTAGGACGAATGACAAAGGGCAGCGGAGTTAACTCCGCTGCCTTTTGTTTGGTAGGTGCGAGAACCCAACAGGACTAGAAGTGCAGTTTCGCACCTAGTTGGATCTGTCGGGGATCACGCGATCCAGTTACCTGTCCAAACAGCGAACCACCAAACGTAGTATTCACTGTGCTGAAGTTTTCATGATTCAAGACGTTGAAAGTCTCGAAGCGGAACTCAAGGTTCGTGCTTTCGGTGAACTTAAATGTCTTGAAGAGGGACATATCAACGCGCCAATAGCCAGGTCCGCGTATGGCGCCGGAAGGAGAAGTGCTGACCTGTCCAGGGGTAGTGTTTGCCTGGAAAGCCGCAGTATTGAACCACTGCTTAACAGTTTGTGCACCGCCGGAGTTGGGGTTGCCAATCATGTTTGGACGAATCGGACAACTGCTGGCAGAACTGATGCAACCTTGACCAGCAGCATCCACGGAAGTGTTACCACCGGTCGGAATGTTGCCGCTGATGTTCAGTGGGAGCCCTGTGGCAACGGAGACAACACCCGAAGTCTGCCACCCACCAAGCACCTTGCCTGCAACTCCCTTCTGCGACTGCAGGAAGGGAATGTCATAGATATAGGTGCCAGTGAAGATGTGACGACGATCGAGCAGTGTGGGACCGTAATTCTGGTGAATGTCATAGACGTTGGCAGGAGCATTGGAACGATCGCTCATCGAGTCGGTCAAACCGTGTGACCAGGTGTAGTTACCCTTGATGATCGACGCGCCTTTGAAGCGTTTTTCCAACGAAGCCTGCAACGAATGGTAATTTCCGCTGAACCAGGGACGAATGGCATTGATGGAGCTATATCCCTTGTACGGACGAATGGCGTTCAACTGGGTAACCGTTCCGGAGGTGATGCATTTGGCAGTTCCGCCGGTAACACATGGGGCACCAATGCCGGCGGCGATATAGTCTCCCGGTTTTGGTTGGTTCAAGTCAACAATACCGATCAGGTGCGTATCCTTGGATCCATAGTAGCCGATATCCAACAGAACGCTTTTCGTCAACTGCTGTTGTACGTCCAGGCTCCACTGCTGCGTGTATGGGTAATTGCCCGTGACAGGGACTCCCCGCAGAGCTTTTGGTGAAGCTGAGATCGTTGCTGCGCTTCCGCCTGGGTCGCTCATGTTCGTCCATGGAACGGTCAGTGCAGCCGAATATGGTGGGTTGATAAACATATCCTGTTCGTAAATTCCAACCAGAGTCGGCTGGGCGAACATGCCATAGCCAGTGCGTATTGAAGTTTTACCTGTCCCAAATGGATCCCAGGCAATACCGACGCGGGGAGCGAAGAATCCCTTGGAGGTCTCCCCAACCTTAGTTCCAAACCGCGAGTTCTTCATCGGTCCGGAAGCGTAAACCAACCCATTGTAAAGCGATCCCGTAGTGGGAGTACCATCAGAGTTCAGCACGATGTTTCCAGCGGAATTGATCGTGACTGCTTTGGCAGCGCTGTAGCTTGCCGGGTCAAAGTTAGAGAGATATTGATTGTTGTCGTTGTAGGGCTGCGGGAAATAACTGTAACGGACCCCATAGCTCACGGTTACGTTCGGTCTTGCGCGCCATTCATCTTGGAAAAAAGCTTCAAACTGATGTTCACGGATGTAAGGCGTCAGATCCGTTGCGACCTGCGTGAACGTGGTGACATGTCCAGTCAAAAAGTTCATCCACGCCTGCGACGCTCGAATCAAAGCTGCGGAGGAAGAACCGCTAGGGATGATGGCTCCCGTCGCATCAAAGGTGAAAGTGCCGGAGTTGTTTCCGGAAGCATTTTCCGTCTTGCTGTAGTTATTCCAGACGGCCCCGTACTTCATGGAGTGTTTGCCACGATTCCAGGACAGTGATCCGAACAAGGCATGGTTGCGGTTGTATTCACTGTACGGGTCATAACCGCCGATGCCAGTATAACCGCTGGTATAGGCAATGGACGGAATACGGGCCAGGGTCGGCGTGTACGGCAGAATTCCCTTTATAGCCGCGGCTACATCCGTGGAATTCGCTGGACTCATCGCACCAGTCAGACTGCTTATGATCGAGGAGCGCGAGAAGTTGTAGCCTCCTTCCAATACCATATTTGGGGTAAGGGTATAGTTGGCGCGCGCCGCAATTGTACGACCCGGCGATTTTGTGGAACTGTTTGCCACACCAGGGATATAGCTGTTGGGGCCAAACAGACCAAACGGTTCCTGGGTTGGAATCGTATCGTTGATGTAACGGAAGAACATTGACAGCTTGGAACCAAAGTTCTGATCGATGCGGAACATATCCTGACGATTGTTGAATACGTTGCGCCCGGTCATAGTTGTTGAATGTGTGGTTGAATTATCCGGATTCGGGGCATTCGCCCAGATGTCCTTCAGATATGCGGCTGCGACAGGATTAATGGAAGCGACAGAGCTCAGCGGAGTTTGAGCGGGTAGCGTGACTGCACAGGTATGGGCCTTGTCAGAGTTGAACACTGCGCAGGTGTCATACGCCATTTTTCCCTGCTTCTCATCCGCAGTCGGCAGCAATATCCCAGAGTAGCTGGAATAGCTAATGACGCGACGGTACTCCTGCGAGAAGAAGAAGAAGGTCTTGTGTCTGCCGTCATAAAGATGCGGCAGGAAAACCGGTCCACCGACTGTGTAGCCGAAGTCGTTGTACCGAAGTACTGGCGGCGTAGAGTTGACTGCCGTGTTGGCGCTGCGCTTGCGGAAATAGTCGTTTGCATTCAAATAGTCATTACGAAAGAACTCGTATCCCGATCCATGGATCTGGTCGGAACCAGAACGAGTGATGACGTTGACCTGACCGGCTCCGCGTCCATACTCAGCGCTGTAGAGGCCACGCAGCACCTTGAATTCGGCAATGGCATCAATCGACGGATAGTTGATCAGGGTAAGGTTGGATCCGCGATCTACGTTGTCCGATCCATCAATTGTCCAGTTGTTGGCGCTATTTCTGGCGCCGTTGATCGAGAAGCTGACGGTGTTGGCCTGGCCGGAAGGATTCGTTGTACCGATATAGAGTTGATCGCCGCCGCCGTAGCTGACGCCCGGCATGAGCGCGACCATCTGTTCATAGTTGCGATTGTTGAGGGAAAGCTGTCGGATTTCAGTGCCGCTGATCAAGCCGGTCGCCGTTGCGGACAGTAGCTCAACCTGAAGAGGATCGGCCTCAACAACGATCTCTTGCGTTACTGCGCCGACCTGCAGAACCAGGTTTGCGGTGTAGTGATCGCTCACGTTAAGCTCGATGCCACGGAGAACCGCCTTACTGAACGTCTTGGCGGTTACTTCCACTTTGTAGTGGCCGATAGGCAAAAGAGGCGCAACATAGTCGCCGGAGACGTTCGTCGTAACGGTGCGCTCAACTTCATTGCGATCGGTGTTAGTCACGGTAACTACAGCACCGGGGACAACCGCTCCGGATGCATCTTTTACCGAACCAACTATCGTTGCTGTTACTTCTTGCGCCTGCGAGGTCAGTCCTCCGAATAGAACGAAGAAGACCAACACCAACAAACAAAACTTTTGGATCACTAATGCCTCCCTAAAACGCACGGAATACGAATTTTTCAAGTTTTTTTCTGTCCTTGGGCCCACATTCTGAACTAAAGTGTTCGATGTGGTACGAATCGATCAGAAACGGTAGCTTTTGCAGCATAGGATGTCAACCAAAAAACGTAATCAGCGTAGGAGTCGGGCGGTCTGACGGATGTTTTTAGTGATTGATTCGGACAGTGATGGATTTCGGTGGGTCGAGTTGTCAGGGGGCGGAGAGCATGGGAAAAGGTTATTGCAAGCAAGCGCTTCGATTTTTGCTGGTTATCGCATTAATAAGCGGCACGGTATCGTACGCTGCGGGGCCGAAGTCTTCGGGGGCTACGAAGAGCGGCAAAAAAACTGAAGCCGCGGTGCTTGACCGAGGCGGCGAGAAGTGGGTAGCCCGAACTCTGCACCAGCTCTCCATGGAAGAGAAAATTGGCCAGATGCTGATGATTTGGGCTCCGATCCGATTCATGAACGTGGAGAGCCCGGATTACCTGCCGCTTCGCGATGCGATCAGAAAATATCATATTGGCGGGTTTGGCCTGACGGCTATGAACGAGGGCCCTTTCCTGCTAAAGAACCAACCGCTAGAGGCGGCAGCACTCACAAATCAATTGCAGCATGAGTCGCCATATCCTCTGATAATCGCGGGTGATTTTGAGCGCGGACTCTCCATGCGCATCGACGGTACGACGGTCTTTCCGCACGCGATGACTTTTGGAGCAGCAGGAGATAAAGACTTAGCATACGAGTTTGGCAAAATCACCGCCCGGGAAGCGCGCTCCATCGGTATCCACTGGAATTGGTTCCCCGTAGCTGATGTCAACTCGAATCCGGAAAATCCAATCATCAATACACGATCTTTTAGCGAAGATCCGGTCAAAGTAAGTGAATTAGTGGATGCGTACATCTCTGGCGCACACAGCGGAGGAATGCTGACCACGGTCAAACACTTTCCCGGTCACGGCGATACCAACACTGATACGCACCTGACTCTGGCTACCATCGGCGGAGACCGCCAGCGCCTGGATAGCGTTGAGCTGGTCCCCTTTAAATCGGCGATCAAGGCCGGAGTAGATGCGGTGATGGTGGCGCATTTGACCGTACCGGCAATCGAGCCTGATCCGAAACGTCCAGCAAGCATATCGACCGCGGTTGTGACCGGCTTGCTAAAGAAACAACTCGGGTTTCGTGGGTTAGTTGTGACTGATGGAATGGCAATGGGCGCGCTGACACAGTTCTTTACGGGAACAAACGCAGAGATTTCCGCTAAATCCGCAGTTGAAGCCGTGAAGGCTGGCGATGATATGGTCATCGTCCCGTTGGATATTGAAGGGTCCTACAACGGCCTGTTGGACGCAGTTCGGAAGGGAGAAATCACCGAGGCACGAATCGATGAAAGTGTTATCAAGATTCTGCGCATGAAAGCATCCCTTGGACTCCACCGGTCTCGCTACGTTGATCTCGCATCAGTTACCAAGGAGATCGCCAAGCCGGAGAACGTTGCATTGGCTCAGAGCGTGGCGGATCGCGGCGTGACGCTGGTGCGCGACAACCATGAAATCTTGCCACTCAAGAGTGCGACTGCTCCCTCCAGAATTTTGACCACCTCTCAAGGACATCCAGATGAAAGTGACGTGAGTACGGCGCTCGTGGTGTTCAGCGATGATGTTCGCTCCACCGAGGGTGGACGAATGTTTGTGAAGCAATTTCGGTCTCGACTGCCCAATGTCAAGGTCTTCAGCGTGGACGAAAGGAGCTCGAAAGAGCAGAAATCAGAGATTGTCGCGGCGGTCGAAAAGGCAACTCGGGTAGTAATCCTGGCTGAAGCTTTTCCTAGTGGTGGGCGCACAGTTCGCAGCAAGGGAAAAGAGATTGGATCGGCAGGCCTGGACGAAGAGTCTAGCGATCTACTTGCGAAAATTGTGAGCACTGGAAAATCAAAGACGGCGGTGATTGCCTTTGGCAACCCTTACATAGTATCGGCGATCCCCGAGGTGCAAACCTATCTGTGCACTTTCTCTAACACAGCAACATCAGCGATTAGCGCAATACGTGTCCTGTTTGGAGAGATCGCCGTTCAAGGACATATGCCGGTTACCATCCCGGGCATAGTCGAACGTGGCTTTGGGTTACCAACACAAAATGCAGTCACGATCGTAAAGAACTAGTCATAGCGAAATAGATTGCCATAACAGGAAAGGTCACCGGCCTTCCAAGCGCTCTTATGCGTGTGCCATGACCAATGATCTGAGAACAGGATTATGACTTCCGAAACCTTGAGTGAACAAACTGTTGCAGGACCGAGCCAAAAAGCTGGCTACAATCAATTCCTCTTGTTAGTTGCAGGGCTTGGTGGCCTTCTCTATGGCGTGGATGTGGGCATTATCGCAGGCGCACTGCCGTACCTTGAAGCTACATCGGGCCTGAATTCAGGACAGCTTTCTATTGTTGTGGCGGCTGTGCTGTTGGGAAGTGTGATCTCAACTCTGTTCGCCGGACTGTTGGCTGACCGGATGGGGCGCAAGCCTCTGATGTTTTGTAGCGGAATTTTGTTTGTCATCAGTATTCCAATGATCGCGCTCTCCCACGGATATGGGCCATTGGTCTTTGGGCGTGTGCTCCAGGGAGTAAGTGCTGGATTGATCGGAGTGGTCGTACCTCTCTACCTTGCGGAGTGCTTGCCCGCATCAAGCCGTGGTAGGGGAACAGGCATCTTTCAGTGGCTACTGACGCTTGGCATTGTGTGTGCTGCGTTTGTGGGCATGTTCTTCAGTATTCGCGTTGACGAAGTGGCAAAGCTTGGCGATCCAGCGAGACTCCTTTCTTTTAAGGACATGGCATGGCGCGGAATCTTCTGGGTCTCACTGATCCCAGGAGTTTTGTTTGTGATTGGGAGCCTCATAGTTGAGGAGTCGCCGCGCTGGCTATTTCGCAAGGGCAAAAAGGAAGCAGCGTTTACTGCGCTTCTTCGGGCCCGCGAAGCCGAGCAGGCCCAAGCTGAGCTTCATGAAATGGAAGAAATTGCATCTGCTGAAAGATCAAATCTGGCAGTTGGAAGTAATGTTGCGGGGACGCTTATGCGCCGCAAGTATGTGATTCCATTTCTGCTGGCTTGCGTCATTCTCGCATGCAACCAGTTGACGGGAATTAACTGCATCATCGGTTACAACACCAATATCCTTTTGCAGAGCGGCCTCTCCGATATACAGGCTCACTGGGGCTACGTTGCATTCACGGTTGTGAACTTCCTTGTAACCATTGCCGGAGTCTTGCTGGTGGATCGCAAAGGACGCAAGTTTCTTCTCTCGTTGGGAAGTGCTGGCGTGATCGTGGCTCTCATTTGTACAGCTACGCTCTTCCATCGAACAGAAAAGTTACGTGTAGATATCGGCAGTGCCGTTCAGTCCATGGTTACCGCCGATCAGCGAGTATCAATGCTATATGACAGAAAGCTAGCACGCACACTGTTAGCTTCAAAAGATGCGGGCGAGACCATCGCTGAGAGATCAACTTCGTTCATTGTGATCTATTCCTATGGAGATTTTCACGCAGCTACTAAGGTTGCTCGTTCAGATGACCCGGTAGCGAAGCCGATTGAGCTCACGCGAGAAAGCTGCATTCCAGCTAACAAGGTCTTGGCATTCTTCTCCAATCCTTTTGGGGATCTTGTTGCTGCTCGCGTCGCCCCACTAAAGATTGAAAACGCGCTGATCACCCCAATGCCGGGTGCGCAGAGTGGGTGGCTGGTTGCGTTCAGCCTGTTTATATATATGGCGTTCTTTGCTGTGGGGCCGGGCTTGTGCGTGTGGTTGGCACTTTCGGAACTGATGCCAACGCGCATTCGTTCCAATGGCATGAGCATTGCGATGCTGGTCAATCAGGGATGTTCAACAACGATTGCTGCCATATTCCTGCCTGTCGTCGGGAAGTACGGTTACTCGACAATGTTCTATGCGTTTGCAGGTTTTACAGTGATTTACTTCATCACTGCTGCGGTATTCTTGCCGGAAACCAAGGGTAAGACACTCGAGGAAATTGAAGAGTATTTCGATAAATAAGCTCCCAGGCACATGCCTATAAGCGGTCCAAAACTAATTTCCGATACATAAAGACGTGGACGCATGGTAAATTGAGTGCGAACAGGGCCGTACAAAAACTTTCAAGAGACAGCAGATTCAATCAAATGCTAAACGAAGAACGGCGACGCAGCATTGTTGAAATTGTGCAGCGAAATGGTCGCGCGATTGTCTCTGAATTAGCGCGGCAACTCGGAACATCGGAGATCACAATTCGGCGCGATCTCGATGCATTGCAGGATCGTGGGCTTATCCATCGGACCCACGGTGGCGCGCTCTGTGTTCAGAGCGGCTCTGAAGCCGACCACAGCCTGATCGAACGTGAATTGCAGCATCCACGTGAAAAGCTGAGAATTGCCGTTGCCGCCGCAAAGCTGGTGAAAGAGGGGCAGTCCGTGCTGCTTGACTCCGGCTCTACAACCACAGCTATCGCGCGTCAACTGCGCTCTTTTCAGCAACTGACTGTAATCACGAATGCGATCAATATTGCCGGCGAACTCGCAGGAGGAACGGTGGATGTGATCCTCACCGGAGGGATGTTGCGCAAGAACTCGTTTTCCTTGATTGGGCCGCTGGCCGAGGACGCACTGGCACACCTGAAAGCTGACATCCTGTTCATGGGCGTTGAGGGGATCGATCCAAGGTTTGGCGTCTCCACCTCAAATATGTTGGAAGCCGTGTTGAATCGCAAAATGGTAGCCGCCGCACTGCAGGTCGTCGCAGTCTGCGATTCCAGCAAAATTGGACGCCGCAGCCTGTCGTCCATCGTTCCCATTACCTCGATACATCAGGTGGTCACCGACAAGCAAGCTCCCGAGAAGGCGCTGGAGGAATTGCGCAAGGCTGGTATCAAAATCATCACAGTCTGATGGCTGATCGACACCTTGAGATCATTCGAGTAAGTCGATGCTCTGGAGTCGACGAGCTAAGAGACGCGGAATCACAAAACATAGAAAGCGCGTCAGCGGAGAGGAAGAGAAACCGCTGACGCGTACAGCTACGGCCGGACGCTTGCCCCTTGGATTGCCTTCCGAATGTTGCCGCGAGCGCGCTTTAAGCGCCGAATGGCTTCTGTTTTGGAGACTTTTGCGCAAAGCATAACGAGCGCGTGAGAGACCTTCATATCCGCCGCTTCCAAAGCACCTACTGCAACAGATCGGTCCACCTTAGCAACACGCTGCACAATTGAAATTCCGCGCTCGATCAGTTTCTCATTCTTGAGATGAAGATTGACCATCAAGTTGCCATAAACATAGCCAAGACGAGCCATCGCGCCGGTCGTCAGCATGTTGCAGATCAGCTTCTCTGCCGTGCCGGCCTTCAGGCGAGTCGAACCTGTAAGCACTTCCGGGCCGACCTCAACTTCGATGGCAATCTGCGAGGCCTTCGCCAGTTCCGACCCGGGGTTGCAGGCAATGGCGATGGTGGCCGCACCTTTCTTCTTCGCATACTTCAAGGCTGCAATCGTGTAGGGAGTGCGTCCGCTGGCGGCTAGACCGACCACTACATCTTTCTTGCCAGGCTTACGGGATTCCATGTCCCTTATACCTAGCTCAGACGAATCTTCACTTGCCTCAGTTGCGTTTGCCAGAGCGCGTTCACCACCTGAAATCATGTACTGGATCATCTCTGGATCGGTGTCAAACGTTGGTGGACACTCGGACGCGTCGAGCGCTCCGATTCTTCCGCTGGTCCCGCTGCCGACGTAAATGAGCCGTCCACCTCGGGCCAAGCTGTCATGAACCAGATCCATTGCCTGCGCAATCGCAGGAAGTACGCTGCGGATAGCACGTAATACCTTGGCATCTTCCCGGTTCATCAGTGTGGCAATCTCAAGAGAGTTGAGCCTGTCCAGATCGGTGGAGATACGGTTCTGTCGTTCTGTCTTCAAGCCAGTAAGTCGCATTGAATCCCCTATCTTTTAGCAGGAACTGCCAGATCAATTGGCGCGTTTCGAACCAGAAAATAACTAGAGCCATAGCCGATCACAAATGTGGTAATGCTCCCGAGGGTGACATACCAGGTGAACGGAACATGGGTAAATTGCCATAGGTAAATGTTGAGTAGAAAGCCACATAACATTCCAACCATCGCGCCTTGCTCAGATGCCCTCCGGGTTAGAACTCCCAGCATGAATACTCCAAGCAACGATCCGTATGCTACGGAAGCTATCGATAAGCCAACCTCGAGCACTTTTCCACCTTGCCGTGCCACAATTGCCAGCACAAAAAGCACAACGCCCCAGCCAACAGTTGCCAAACGCGACATGAACACACGGTGTCTCTCACTCGCATTCGGATTGATTCTGGAATAGAAGTCAATGATTGTCGTGGATGAAAGCGAGTACAGTGCCGCACTGAGGTTTGACATTGCCGCCGCCAGGATTGCCGAGATTAGCAGACCACTGATCCCGTGCGGCATACGAGTAACCACAAAGGTCGGGAAAATGGTATCGGATCTTGTAAAAGCCAGGACTGGCGGAAACAACTTGTAGAAGGCATAGAGCATTGCGCCGATCAATAAGAACAACGAAAACTGCAGCATCACCAGGATTCCGCTGGCAAGCAATGCGATCTTGGACTGTCGCTCGCTCCTCGAAGAAAGCAGCCGCTGGACAATGAGTTGGTCGGTACCATGGCTGGCTGTAGTCAGGAATGCGCCACCGATCACGCCGGACCAGAACGTGTACGTTGCGTAGAAGTTCCATGAGAAGTCAAAGACTCGAAACTTGTTGGCAGAGGCGGCAATCCCGTATACGGTGTGCCATCCGCCTGGAACAAGATGCAGAATGGTGAAGAACCCGATCAGCGTTCCGGTGAGGTACACGGTCAGCTGTACAACATCGGTCCAAATGACGGCCGCCATGCCACCCTTAAACGTGTAAAGCAAGGTGAGTATGGTGACGATTGCGATGGCGGCTACATCACGACCCAAATCGCTGAATCCAGCCAGAAGGCTAGAGAGTGCGATCCCTACCACGATGGCAACGGCGAAGATTCGAACGCCTTCGGCTGCGGCACGGGTGATCAGGAACAAGCCTGCGGTAAGCGATCTCAGCTTCTGTCCAAAGCGGCGCTCAATCAACTGGTAGGCGGTGACGAGATCACCGCGGAAGTAATGCGGAATCAGAAGCAGACTGATGATGACACGCCCGATCAGATATCCGATCACGAGTTGGAGAAAACGGAAATCCTTCTCAAATGCAATTCCGGGTACGCTAATGATCGTGAGTGTGCTCGTCTCGGCCGCTACGATAGACAAAGAGATCGCCCACCAAGGTATTGTCTTTTCCGCGAGGAAATAGCCCTTGATGGTGCTTTGCCTCTTCCGGAATCGCATTCCAAAGGTCGTGACACACGCCAAATACACTGTAATCACGACGATATCGAGAAAATTCAGTCCCATGGACTTACGTTCTCCGTTCGATGTTGATCGTAAACGATCATAATAGATCAGCGCTGGAAGTTGTTCCAGAGAATTCCTCGCCTAAAGAAGCTCGGTGTTTGGGCGCAGCGTGGCTGAGGATTTCAACGCAATCGATTCACTTTGCGCAATCTACTCTTGTGAATGAGAATGGCTGCATTGTTCAACTCAGGTTTGGAATCTCGTAAAGCAGCACACCGGGCTGCGGCGTCTGAATGAGGGAGAAAGAATGAATAAGCTGGCTTGCGTCCTGATTCTGGCAATTGGCTCCGCGATGGGCCAAAGCGGCCAGGAGGTTAAAGCATTGGCTTCGCCGGAATCGCCTCTGAAGGAAGTATCGCGGCTACATACTCGGGACTTGCTCTGGCAGAAGATGGTTGACGATGTCACCGCGACACAGCACAAGTTCCATGGCGTTATGGGTATCGTAATCCGCGATCTGGCTAATGGGCGTGAGCTTAAGATCAACGGCGACGACGTTTTCCCCGCAGCCAGTTCGATCAAGGTTCCCGTGCTTGTGGAGCTATACCGACAATCACAGAGCGGCCAAGGAGCGCGGCTTTCAGATTTCTACATCGTTCAGAAGCAGGACATTGTGGGCTCCAGCGATGTGGTGGAAAACCTGACGCCCGGAATCAGTCGAATCACGAACAGGGACCTCGCGGGTTTTGTGATTGCAGTCAGCGATAACACTGCAGCGAATGTTCTTATCGACCGAGTGGGGCAGGATAATGTGAATCGGATGCTCGACTCTGTAGGCCTGCACCAGACGCGTCTCCGGCGCAAGATGATGGATCAAAAAGCGGCAGAGCAAGGTCGCGAAAACACGTCGACTCCCAAGGAGGAGGCGGCACTATTTGAGTTAATCTACCGCGATAAAATCCTCACGCCTGCCCTCAGCAGCGACTTGCTGCGCCTTCTATGCACAAACAAATCCAGCGACATACCGCGTCTGCTACCGGAAAATCTGAAGATTGCGAACAAGCCTGGCTCGCTCTCCGGTGTTAGGAATGACTCGGGGATTGTCCTGCTGAAGAACCACCCATTTGTAATCAGCGTTATGACCAGCTATGCGCGGGATGGAGTGGAAGCGGAGGATGCCATCAGCGCTATCGCGTTGCAGGCATACCACTATTTCCAGACAGTGGAAAACGCCTCTGACCTGGGGCGAGACTTGGCTCCGTAAGTCCGGTTATCGAACCGGTTGGCCGGTTAGCGCCTCTTGTTTGCGCGCGAGCGACAGTGCGCCAAGTAGCGGTTCGGCCACTCCATCGATGACCGTTGCGTGCGGGTGAGAGGATTTCAATGAGCTTTGAAACTCTGCTCGCACCAACGGGCTGTGCTCGAAAACGCCTCCGGCGGTAGCTACGCGGAAATTTTCGCGGTTCATACCTAACTGTTCGGCGACGAGCTTTGCCAAAGCCGCAAGCTCCTGCCCCGCCTTCTTTAACACCTCTGTAGCAACTGCGTCACCGTGCTCTGAGGCGTTCAAGACCATAGGGAACAGCTGCGAAAAGTCAGGAGGGGGGACGGCATTTGCTGCCTGTATCAGCTCTCCCACGTTGCTCGCGCTGAAGGCTTTCAGAAATTGTGGTAGCAACAAAGATTTAGCGCCTCGGTCTAACGCACGGAGACAACTCGAAACCCCGGCTCGCCCGACCCACTGACCAGATCCTTCGTCGGAGACTATAAATCCGTACCCTCCGGCGCGAGCCGATTTTCCGGTGGAATTCCGTCCGAATGCGATGGAGCCAGTTCCAGCGATTACGAGAATCCCTGGCGTGTCACCAAACGCTGCTTCGAAGGCAATGTCCTGATCTCCTACCACCGAAATTGGGCACGGCAAAATCTCTCTGATGATACTTAGAACCGCTTGGCGAACCTGCGGGACAGCGCTACCAGCGACTCCGATGCATGCGGCCTTCACAGAATCAGGTTCAAGGTGTGCATTACGAAGAGCTTCGCGAATTGCCGATTGAATAGATAAGCGAGCGGTGGCCTCGCCGAGCCTCACAATGTTGCAGCCTTTGGACACACCGCGACCGAGCACCATTACTCCATCCGACACCGCACATCGAGTCTTGGTGCCACCACCGTCGATCCCGAGAATCAAGCACATGACGAGTTTCCCCTCAGTAGTGCATCTCTAATAGAGCAAGTATTTGGCACGTACCGCTTTGAATGCTTCAATCGAATCATTCCAGTCCATCCACACGCGTCGAGGATCCTGCCCACTGCTGATGGCCTTCGCCGCCGCGTCGTTATGCATCAATCGGTCCAACTTCGATAAGTCGTATTGATCCGGATAAAGATAATGCAGCGCGGATGCAATCTCGATTCCGAGTTCAGGCGCATCTAGCGCGTTCCGGTCAGTGACGATGATGTTTACGCCAACGCATCTTTTCTGCGCGTACACCTCGGCGCTTGGCGTAAATTCAACCGGCACAAAACGCACGCCAGTGATTGCTCGCGCATTGAGATACGAGGCTAGTTCCAATGGACGAATCCATGGTGCGCCGAGCAGTTCGAAGGGGGTATAGGTGCCGCGTCCCACAGAAATGTTTGTTGCTTCCAGAATGCCGATTCCGGGATAGAGCACGGCTTCGGCGAGACTGCGCATGTTCGGTGATGGATTGATCCAGAGAATCCCTGTCGAATCGAGCCAATCACCTCGCTGCCAGCCCTCCATCGCGACTACGGTCAGACGGGAGTTGATACCGCGCTCGGAGTTATAAAAGCGTGCCAGTTCGCCAACGGTCATTCCGTGACGAACTGGAACTTGGCCGTAGTCGGTAAAGCTCTCGCGTCCCTTGTCGCTGATGGGCCCCTGAACGTAGGCGCCGTTTATTGGATTCGGGCGGTCGAGGACGAAAATCTTTTTACCTGTCTTTGCCGCTGCCTCCAATAGATATCCAAGCGTGGTCTCGTAGGTGTAGAAGCGAGTTCCGATGTCCTGAATGTCGTAGATGAGGATGTCTGCTGAATTCACAACCTCCAGCGATGGACGCCGCTTCGTGTCGGTGTCTCCGTAAATGCTATATACCGGAATCCCGGTCGCAGCATCCTTCGAATCCGAAATCGCCGTTGTATCCATGCTTCCGGTAACGCCGTGCTCCGGGCTGAAGATCGCGGTGACTTTAATGCCGCGCGCCTTGGCCAATACGTCGATAGTTCGGACACCGGTTGCGTCAACTCCGGTGTGGTTTGTGACCAATGCAACCCTGGTCATCGTTCTACCGGGCTCACGCAGTTCGGCAAAATCGTGGCTTTCGAGCACGTCGATTCCTGTTCGCACCGAACCATTGCGCGACGTGACCAACCGCGAAGCGGTCATACCCTCGTTGTAGCCCGTAATCCGCGCCAATTGCAGTCGTTGCTCATTTGTAGATGTGAGTCCCAGGTACTGCGCCACGACCGAAGCCACACGCGCGCGCACCGACACGATGGAGGCGCCTCCGCGCGGATGCACCGCATTGGTCAAAATAATCACGTAACTGTTTGTCACTGGATCAATCCACATCGATGTACCAGTGAATCCAGTGTGTCCGAATGAGCCGACGGGAAAAAAGTCTCCGCGGTTGCTCGCAAATGGTGAATCGATGTCCCATCCAAGTCCTCGTAGCGAGGCCGCGGTAGGCGGCTGTTGCGGCGTGGACATTTTCTGCACTGTCAGTGCCGAAAGGACATGGAAGCCGGTCAGCATATCCTGAGCGTATTTTGCGAGATCGTCGGCGGTAGAAAACAACCCCGCATGTCCAGCTACTCCTCCCATCCGTCGTGCGGTCGGATCGTGCACTGTCCCATGCAACATTTCCTTGTTTTCGTTATATTCCGTAGGGGCAATCAGCGAATGGAATTCCGCCGGTGGCAGGAAACGGGTGTTGTGCATCGCCAGCGGTTCGAAAACATTTTTTGCAGCGTAGTCATCCAAACTCAATCCGCCGACTTTTTCGACCACAAATCCGAGTGTCTCGAAGTTGATGTCGCTATAGAGGAAACGTGATCCGGGAGGGAACGCTGGCTTTTCGTCCATCACCATTTGATACGCAGAACTTCGCCCCGTCCACGCGGTCTTCAGATCTAGATCCTCTCTCAGTCCCGAGAAGTGCGTGAGCAGTTGCCGAAGAGTGATGTTCTCTTTGCCATTCTTTGCGAACTCCGGCAAGTAAACTGCCACGGGATCGTTGAGCCGGAGCTTTCCTTCCTGCACTAACTTCATAACGGAGGTCGCCGTAGCAACGCACTTGGTCAGGGATGCAAGATCGAAGATTGTGTCCTCGGTCATCGCCTCTTTCGCGGGTTCCAGCGATCGCATCCCGAAAGCCTTGCGATAAACCACTTTTCCGTCGTGTCCAATCAGTACAACGCCGCCTGGAATGGTGCCGCGCGATACCGCACCGTTCATGATGTCGTCCACGGCGGAAAGTGTGGACGAGCGGCTAACGGTGGTTGGGTTCTCGAGAGGCTTTGAACTCTGTGCAAGCAATCCAGTGGCGGATGCCATGACGATCAGGAGGACTAATACAAATTCAAGAATTGCAGGATGACGCTTCACTCGTATCTCCCATGCCGATATCGTTGTTCGGCGACACACTTAAGCGTTTGAAGCATTCCAACTTATCCGGCCCTAAGAGGCCAAAATTTTCAGTCCGAGCCCCGGCCCCGACGGCAAAATCAACTTACCCTTGTGCACTTTCACGCCCTCGTAGGGGTCGTTTGCAATGAGCAAGCTGCCATCCAGATCGGCGTAATCCACGAGTGGCGATAACTGAGCCGCTGCCGTGCATGAACATGAGCTGGAGATCATGCAGCCAAGCATGACCTTCATGTTCATCGCTCGCGCCAGCTTGATCCATCGGTAGGCCTCCATGATGCCACCAGACTTATCGAGCTTCACGTTGACTCCGTCATAAGCTTCCTTGAGCTGAGGAATCATTGATCCATCGGTGCAGGCTTCGTCCGCGATGATTGGCATATGTACCTTGCTGCGCACGTATTTGATCTCTTCAAACATGTGAGCGGGCATCGGTTGCTCTATGAATTCCACGCCCTGAGTTTCCAGCCAATTAATTTTGCGGATCGCTTCTTCCTTGTCGGTCCAGCCTTCATTGGCGTCGACACGAATTGGCTTCTTGGTTACGCTGCGGACCGCCTCAATTGTTTCCTCGTCGTTCTTGAGTCCTACTTTCACCTTCAGTACAGGGTAGTCCTCCGCCTCACGCGTCTTCTGACGGGTGATCTCCGGCGTATCAATTCCAATTGAAAATGTAGTCAGAGGGGCGTCCGCCGGGTCAAGTCCGAAATACTCGTAGAACGGAATCCCTAATTTCTTGCCAATCCAATCACATACAGCAATATCCACGGCGGCCATTGCTGCGTGCTGGTTTGTTCCCAGCGAGTGGCGTATATCGGCAAGGAACTTATCGAACTTGCGGGGATCTCCCAAGGCGATGCGGTCTGAGATCGCGTCGATGGCTTGCTTGGCCTGATCGGGATATTCCTTGTAACGCACGATGGGAGCTCCCTCACCATATCCGGTGATGCCGTCGCGCTTATATTGGACGTGCACAGTGTCGCGATATGCGCTAGAAGACATCGTAGTCGTCCATGCATGACGAAGCGTTAGGCGCTTCAGTTCTGTCTTGACCTCAGCTTTTTTGCTCGTTGTTATTTCCATGGCATTCAATCCTGACGGCAGTGCGGCACTCAATCCTGCTGCACCCGCGAACTTCAACCAATTCCGTCGATTCATCATTTCACTCTCCGTGTAGCGACCAGCAGTCTGGTCCAGGGCATTTCCTCCAACTTGCTGATCTGGACGGCGGGATGCGCGTGCGTTGTGTCATGAATGAATTCGCCGCCGCCAATGTACATTCCCGTATGTGTGATATTTCCAGCGGTTTCGCCAAAGAAGAGCAAGTCGCCTGGGATCAAATCCTTGCGCTCAACAGGAGCCACCCCGCTCCAATTTGCCTGCGTATCCGCATCACGGGGCATAATGATCCCGCGCTGGCGAACCAGCATCTGTGTGAAACCCGAGCAGTCGTACCCATAGCTGGACACGCCACCCCACGTGTATGTAATGCCCAGAAATCTGTGTGCAAGTTGAATCGTCTGTTCAATTGTCAGCGCTGAGAAATCCGCGTTCACATCACCTTGCTGCACGTAGGCAGTCTGGCCATTGACCAGTTTCACCTGCAACCATCGCTCGCCGCCCCCAATCTTTACCGGCAGCACTTCCAGCCGCGCTTCCCAAGGCAGATTCAAGATCGGAGCGTGCTTTGTCACATCAGGTTCGCGATAGACATTCGCACTCAACTGAACGACTCGAACCTTTTTTCCAACTGGAGCATAACCTCCAGACGTGAACATTAATCCGGACGCCTCCACCCAACCCTCATATCCATCTTCAGTCCGGATCTTGATCCACGCGTCCTTATTCTCGACTGCGAGCACGCCTGTTCCGTAGAGAGCCTGCGAGACCACCTCGGTCTCCGTAGAAGCGGAGGAATACATGCTGATGACCGGCTTAGAGACGACGTAGTCGGCCTTTGCAGTCACTGGTTGACCTACCGCAACGCAAGCGAAGAGCATCAGGGAAATCACCAACATAGTTCGAACCTCTAATAATGCGCTCTGAATGTGCATTTTCAGGATTCCTTTCGCGTCGGAGCCGGTAACGGAGATATCGGCGTGAACTTCAGGTCGGCAAGACGATCGTATTGCCGACCGCTGTTCCAGTGGCAAACGTTTGGAACGAGTGATTCCGAGGGGAACTCGCGAGGCGTCCGGAAAGGAAAGGGAGAGAGCCGAGAGAAACAATTGCGATGCTGTCTCAGGTCGAATCACTATCTTTGAACCTCCTGCTTCGGGCCAGTGCGAACAGTCTTTCAGGTTGACAGAACATTCAGTATAGCGCTATTTTCGATCATGAAAGACAATAAACGAACACGTTAGAACATGTCTTGATCTTTTTAGGCTGAAGTCGCGGTTCAAGAGCGCAGAGAAAGAAGTGCTCAGGCTGAAAGCTATTTCAGGAAGGTGAGCGGGAACTCGATCTCCCGGTTTCACCCAGAGAAATGAAGGAGTTTACAATGTCGCATCTGCAGAGCGTCGCCGGAGGACCATCCTCCTCCTTCGCGCATTTCATGTTAGAAGAGATCTACGCGCAACCTGACGCAGTTAAGGAGACTGTACGCTCTCACATTGATTCCGGCGGAAATGTCACGCTCGATCGGGATCCCTTCTCTCCTGAACAATTGCGGTCTCTGGAACGCATTACGATCATTGCCAGTGGCGCCAGCCGTCATGCCGGGCTGGCCGGCAAGATCATGATTGAATCCCTAGTGGGCATTCCCGTAGATGTGGAACCTGCAAGCGAATACTGCTACCGGAAGCCGATTCCGAATATTCGGAGTCTTGCTATCGTCGTTACGCAATCAGGAGAAACAGGAGACACGTTAGCGGCCCAGCGGATCGCGGCCGAAGCCGGCCTTACGACCTTGTCGATTTGCAATGTCGAAGACTCTACGATTGTTCGCGAGACCGATGGTGCACTCTTTACCTATGCAGGCAAAGAAATTGCGATTCCCGCGACCAAGAGTTTTACAACCCAGCTCACAGCGATGTATCTGTTCTCGCTCTATCTTGCTACCGCCCGAGGCGCGGTTTCGGCGGAGCAACTTGCGCTGCTTGTCGGAGAACTGCAAGAGATTCCATGGAAGCTGCAAAGTTCTATTAAGACCATGGACGAACAGGCAGCTCGCATTGCGAAGGACTTCTATCAGCACCAGAGCTTCCTGATTCTTGGACGTGGCGTACATCATCCCATCGCGTTGGAGGCCGCACTCAAACTTAAGGAATCAGCCTACATCCACGCGGAGGGATACGCTGCGGGCGAGGTGCGACATGGACCTACGGCTCTGCTCGATCAGTCCACGCCGGTGATCGTCATTGCGACCTGCGACGAGGATGATCCCGATTCCATGATTCGCTACCAGAAGACTGTGAGTTTATCCGAAGAGCTTCGTGTGCAGTCTGGGCGTATCATTCTGGTTGCCTCGCAAGGCGATCACTGGGCCCAAGACTTCGAGCCCAACGTCATGACGGTTCCCAAGGCCACCGAACTGCTGCTCCCATTGCTGGAAATTGTTCCCTTGCAACTGCTTTCATACCACATTGCCATACTCAATAATGTGAACGTGGATCGTCCTCGGCACTTGGCGAAATTCGTAAAACAGGATTGAGATGTCGGGCATGGAAGAACGGCGACTCAGGATCGTTGGAATTGTCCAGCAGGCTCCTGGCACTAGGATCATCACGACCCAGCAATTCGTCTAGTCCCAGTGCAGTGTTAGAAAAACTGCAAGAATGTTTGTTTATGATTGTAGTGAGTGTCGGGGGTTTGTTTAAAAGAATCAGAAACGACTATTCGCCGGGCAAAAAGCAGAACGCTTCCGGTCCAGGTGCGACCATCGGGTGTCCGGAACCAAGCCGTACATAGGACTTGCCATGTCATCTGCGGTTTCAGTTGTTCCGAACGGGGCTCCTCGTCTGCGACGTACGCTGACTCTGTGGAACCTGATCATCTACGGCATCATCATCATCCAGCCAATTGCGCCGATGGGCATCTTCGGCGGCATCGCTAACAAGGCTCACGGCCATGTGGTCACCACCATATTGATCGCCATGGTGGCCATGATGTTTACCGCATTCAGCTACGGCAAGATGGCACGGGTGTACCCCAGTGCAGGCTCAGCCTACACTTACGTCGGTAGAGAGTTGAACCCGTTGCTGGGGTACCTGACTGGGTGGAGCATGGTGATGGATTACCTGCTCAATCCACTGATCTGCATCATCCTGTGCAGCGATCTTTCGCAGAATATTTTGCCGCAGATTCCACACGCGGTGTGGACCGTGTTCTTTGCCGCCGTGTTCACATTCTTAAACCTCCGCGGGGTAAAGACCTCAGCCAAACTGAACAACTGGATGGCTGCGGGAATGGCTGCGGTAGTGGTGGTCTTCCTGATTGCGGCAGCACGCCACATCTTTGGGATGGAACCGAAGATTCCTGGCTTCTACACTCGCCCATTTTTCGATGCGAAAACTTTTTCAAGCGTCGGCGTTTTCCAAGGAACATCACTCGCGGTGCTAACCTACATTGGCTTCGACGGTATATCAACTCTGTCAGAAGAAGTCGAGAATCCGCGCCGGAATATCCTTCTGGCGACCGTGCTGGTGTGCCTGGTAACTGGCATATTAAGTTCAATTGAGGTGTATGCCGCGCAGTTGATTTCTCCCTGGACGCAGACTCTTTTGAAGCCCGACACGGCGTACGTCGAGGTAGCGGGGCGAGTGGGAGGCTTACGATTGTTCCACCTTCTGAACCTGACGCTGCTCGTGGCAAACATTGGTTCGGGAATGGGCGCTCAGTTGGGCGCAGCGCGACTGCTCTATGGGATGGGTCGAGGAAGTGCACTTCCGAAATCATTCTTTGGAAAAGTGGACGAAAAGAGCGGCGTCCCCGCAAATAACGTGATGCTGATTGGAGCGCTGGCGCTCGGCGGAGCTTTCCTGATGAGCTATGAGATGGGCGCCGAGTTGTTGAACTTTGGCGCGTTCATTGCCTTCATGGGAGTGAATCTTGCGGCGTTCGTTCGCTACTTTTTGCGCGATAAGCAGAAAGGTGCTTCGGGGTTGATTTTCAACCTCATTTGCCCGTTGGCTGGCTTTGCCATCTGTGCTTTCATCTGGTGGAACCTGGCAACAACGACCAAGATATTTGGGGTGCTGTGGCTGATCGTCGGCGTGGCGTATGGGGCGATCAAAACACACGGATTCAAGCGAGAGCTCGTGAGCTTCGAAGTCCCTGCTGACGCGAATTGAGCGGCGCAGATCAGATAACTTGAAGGAGCCAACGTTCTGCGCACTTAGTCGCCATCGTGTAAGGCACGTACTGACTTGTCGCCGGTGCTAGCGAGCTTTGGGAGTCATCGTGCCAGTGGTGCCTGAAAGGGTAAGGCTCAGTGACGGTATATTCCACCCTTCTAGTTTGACTGAAAAGTTCCCAGTGGTAAGTTCAGGGAGTTCAAACGAAAGTTCGCGCGATTCTCCGGGCAGCAGTGACACGAAGTTGTCGCTCCAGAGGATGGGGGTAATCTCTTCGTCCGTGCCGGGCTTAACCACCATCGCGTGGATGAAGAAAGCAATGGTCTTTCCGTTGTTCGACAGGCGGACCATGCCACGTTTAGGCAAAACCTTTTGCCGGAATACTGCATGAACTTTAGCTTTCGGCAGTTGTTCCAAATCGTTGAGGTCAGCATAGGTGTTGGCTGGAGTATAGAAGTAATTGCTCTTCTCCCATTGCAGGTCTGCAAGTTTCTTCGGGACGACGTAGAAGTTGTCGCTCAGGAGTTTTCCGGTGCTGTCATGCAGTTGCAGTTTCAGGAAGGTTGTAGAGGATTGCTCGGGAATGGTCATCAAACTGACTACTCCATCGGCAGTGAGGTCTACAGTGTCTTCTTTGGCAAACTGTTGCTTACCCTGAAGATCAAAGAGGCGCGCAGAAACCTTCAGTGATCTCTGAGTCTGCAGAGTTGAACTCACCACATTAACCGCGCGGTCATCGTATCTGTACTGTACGTGAGCTGGTTCGTTGGCCTTTCGTGTTCCGAAGTATCCTCCGCCCGGCACAAGATAATAGTCATACAAATGCCAGACGAATGATGGCCACGCATTGTTGAGCATCCATTGGATCACGCCAGTCGAGGTGTACTTGTTTGCACCGTAGGCTTCAAACATCGCACGTTCGCCGTCGTAGGCCATTAACTGCGATTTGCGCGTGTAGCTTTCGAGATTTTGAGGTGCGCCCAAGCTTGCATTCATGGCGCCATTAAAGATGTTGTACTGTGCGAACTTTCCGAGTCCCGCATGGTAGTTCCAGGAATCGTCAATAGGCCACCAACTTGAATGTGACAGCGTCCTCCGCACACAAGAAGCTGATGGAATTGCAGGCCCAGGGCTAGTCTCCGTATTGAAACCGTACGCTCCGCCTAGTTTGTTTTTATCCAGATACCAGTACTCCGGCGGTACGTAGTCGTATGGGCCAGACATCTTAACGCCGCTGGCGCCTGTTACGGTCGTCGCTGTTGCGGAAGCTGAGCTTATATAAGGATTCGGCCAGTCGCGCTCCTTGAGTACGGAGATATAAGCGCTCTCAACAGCGTCGGGCGGCGGACCGTCGCTGCCGTTCAGCCAAACAAAAACACTCGGGTGAGCCCGCAATCGGCTGATCTGGCTGAAGAGCGAAGCATTGGCGATCTCATGGTCGCGAGCCGTCCACTTGTCCCAGTGCTCCCAATGATCGCAGCAGCACCATCCCGCCATAATGAGGATTCCCATCTCGTCAGCCGCGTCGAACATATCGTCGCTGCCGAGTTTGCCTTCAAGTCTGATGGTGTTCAGATTCATGTGCTTGACGTACCGCAATTCTTCCAACAGGCGCTTCTTCGGTTCTCGATAGAACAGGTCCGGAGACCAGCCAGCACCACGTATGAGGATGTTACGGCGGTTGATTTTGATCTGCAGAGCTCCCTTTTCGTTCAACCCTCCTGTAACCTCGCGAATGCCAAATCGCAGAGATTGAGAGTCTGATCGCTTGCCTTTGATTTCGAAGTCAAGCTTCAAATCATGGAGAGCTGGCGCACCGTATTGATATGGCCACCAGACCTTTGGCGAGGTTATTCGAAGCTGGGGGAACGATTCTGGAGTGAATCGGACGACCTTGACCTCATGTGGCCCAAGCTCGACTGTCTGGCCGAAGACGAGATCACCGATATTGCCGTGGAGCGTTCCTTGAATCGGATTCCCCGTGCTATTGGTCACGTCTGCCGTCACGGTCAATTCGGCTGCGGAGAGTTGGTCGTCGGCAAATCTTGTTGTGGCCACTGGATTGCGCAGAGTAACCGGACCGCTGTGTGTAAGGTAAACATTGCGCCACAGGCCCAGGCTTTTGTCGGCAGGAGCTGGATTCCAGTCAACGAAATTAATACCGAGGTCGGTCTCCGTCTGAACAAAAGTCTCGACTGCAATCGCGTTCTTCACTCCGGGCTGGAGTAGTTGTGATATTTCGAACTCATAGCTTCGATACGCACCTACGACCTGTTGATCGTTTGCGATCTGTTTCCCATTGACCCAAATGTTAGCGCGGTAATTGATGCCGTTAAAGTGCAGCCACTTCAAGTCGCGCCAATCGGTGGGAACTTCGAATTCGGTGCGATACCACCACGAGCAGCGGTAGGGACTGTCAGGCGTAAGCGGCAAGTTCGCGTAAATCTTGCCTACGGGATAGCTAGTTCCCGGGATTTTCAATAAGTTTTTGCCAAAGAAAGGATCTTCAAATTTCTTGGCGTTCACCTGTGCTCCGAGCACAGTGGACGGGACGCTGGTCTCGAGCCAGTGTGACGCATCGAAGCCTGGCGAGGAGATATCTTTGCCAGAAATCTTCAAATCGCAGGAAGACTGGATTCTCCACCCCTGCTGTAGAGGCATTCGCACGGAGGAAATTTTTGCAGATGAAGCTAGCATCGCGCACGGAAAGGCAAAGCCCAAAAAAAGAAGAGACAGGGATGACACAGCTTGACCTCGATTCACAAGCCTTGAACCTCCTGCTGATTTCCATCAAAAATTCTTTTTCATTGACAGGAACTCGGGACGCGAGATAACTTTTTCGATCATGAACGATTGCAAACGAGCATATTAGCACAAACGCTGAATCCTGTTTTCGGAGTCGCAGCAATTGGGAGTTAAACGTTTCTCGTACTTCGGGAGGTTGCATGCGCATCAAGTTTCTCTTGGCATTCCTGTTAGGTGCCCTGCTCGGAGCGTCTTCGCTTCTGGCGCAGGAAATCACCGGACAGATTCGCGGAACAGTGAAAGACGCAACGGGTGCTGTGGTTCCCAATGCAGTCGTCACTGTTACCAATACAGATACAAAACAAGTAATTCGTAGCCTACATAGTGATCAGGCCGGAGAGTACGTGGCGCCCCTGCTTCCGGTAGGCCACTACGCCGTCTCCGTGGAAGCCACTGGCTTCAAGAAGTATGTGAAGTCCGAAATCGTGCTCAACGTCAGCGATCGCCTCACCGCGGATGCCGTCATGCAAACCGGCGCCGCCAGCGAGACAATCACGGTGGAAGCTGAGCCGATGCAGGTCAATCTTGAATCCTCGGTGGTCGAAGGTTTGATTGAAGGCAAGCAGGTACTCGATCTACCGCTTAACAATCGCAATTACGAGCAACTGGTTACCTTGCAACCGGGCGTGACAAGTAACGCCGCTGACCAGATTTATGTGGGAACGACCAACCCCAGTGGCCAGGTCAACATTGTGAGCTTCTCGGTAAACGGCAACCGTCAAAGCCAGAACAACTGGACGATTGACGGCGCCGATAACCTCGACCACGGATCCAATATCACGCTGTTGGTTTATCCAAGCGTGGATGCCATCAGTGAGTTCAAGATCGAGCGTAGCAACTACAGCCCTGAGTTCGGACGCTCCGCTGCCGGACAGATCAACGTAGTCACGCGCGGTGGCACCAAGGACTACCATGGCAGCTTGTATGAGTTCTTCCGCAATGATGCGTTGAACGCGAACAGCCCATGGTACAAACATACTGGTCTCGCGCGCCCCGTTCTTCGCTACAACGATTTCGGCGGTACCATCGGCGGCCCCGTTTACATTCCTCACGTTTACAACGAACACAAGGACAAGACGTTCTTCTTCTTCTCTGAAGAAGTCCGCCGTGTAAGTACTCCAGTCCAGAAGACCACTTACGGTATGCCCACGGCTGCCCAGATGGCTGGTAATTTTGCCGCCCCGGTTTGTGTTGCCGTCGATTCCACTGGAGCCTGTACAGGTACGGGCACATCGATTGCATCGATTAACCCAATTGCCGCCGCCTATATCAAGGACATCTATTCCAAGATGCCTGCTCCGCAGTCTGGAAACATGCTGAGTGTTACGGCGCCTGGCATCTTCAACTATCGTGAAGAACTCTATCGCGTGGACCACGTTCTAACTTCGAAGATTGCCCTCATGGGCCGCTTCATCAACGACCACATCCCAACCCAGGAGCCATTCGGTCTGTTCGGACCGCAGGCCACCTTGCCGGGAGTGGGAAACACTAAAACCAACTCGCCGGGCCAGCAGTGGATGGGTCGCGTCACGGCGCAGATCTCCGAACGTATTTACAACGAAGCCGGTTACGCCTATTCCTACGGCGCCATCACCAGCGATCCGACAGGCCTGATCAGCCGTACGAATTCGCCGGATATTGCCGCCGCAACGCATCTTCCTTATTCCGCAACTTTGAACCGTGTACCGAGCCTCGCCTTTGATGATGCAGAGACTCAGGGTGGCTTCGGTCAATACCGTGACTACAATCGCAACCACAATGCTTTCGATAACCTCAGCTGGACCGCTGGAAAGCACAGCACCAAGTGGGGCGTGTCCTTCAACCACTACCAGAAGGTCGAAAACGCTGCCGGCAACAACGCGGGAACCTATGAATTTGACTCCACAAACATCCCGGACTCAAAGGGCGATAACTTCTCACAAGACTGGGCGAACTTCCTCCTGGGTTATGCCTCGTCGAGTTTCAGCCAGTCTTCGTTGGACTTCAAGGCGGACATTCGTCAGAACCTGTGGGAGTTCTACGGGCAGGACGCGTGGCGCGTGCTACCGAACCTGACCGTCAGCTATGGTCTCCGTTATTCCTATTTCCAGACCCCTTACGCCGCAGGAAAGAACCTGCTGTCGTTCGATCAAAACCTGTACAGTGCCTCCAACGCTCCACAAATCACCGCCTCTGGAAATCTTGTTCTCGGAACCGGCAACGGGACCAACGGCCTGATCACTGGCGGCGTGAACTCGCCCTACGGAAAGTACATCACCAAGCAGGACAAGGGAAATTTCGCTCCTCGTCTCGGTATTGCCTGGGACCCATTCAAGATGGGCAAGACCTCAATTCGCGCCGGATTTGGAATGTTCTATGATTCCATCGCCGCCGGATTGATCGAGGACAACATCTTTAACAACGCCAGTGACGCGTCCCTCGGCTCCTTCATCTCTAGCCCTGACGTCGCCGGAGCTGGTCTATTGCCGCCTAGTATCTATGGTACCTCCCCTAACTGGAAGACTCCGTACACCGAGTCTTACAACGTCGATATCCAGAATGAGTTCGGCAAGGGGTGGATTTTCGATATTGGCTACGCAGGCAACAGCGGCAAACATCTGCCTGGCCTGATCGATATCAATCAGGTTAAACCTGGCGTCGCGCAAGCCGCCGGACTACTAACAGATGCGAATGTGATTACAGGGACAGGTATTTACCGCGGCACCACCGGCCTGGGTAGAGCGCTCAATGCTTATCGTCCCTACGTTGGCTTCATGCAGATAGGCGAGATCTCGCCTATCTTCAAATCCAACTACAACGGGCTCCAGACCTCGCTGAACAAGCACTTCGGTACCACTACCTCGCTCGGTGCGTTCTATACCTGGTCCAAGGCTCTCACCAACAATCAGACCGACCGCTCGACCGGCACCATGTACACCTATTGCATCCAGTGTGAATACGGAAGAGCCACGCTCGACCGGCGCCATGTATTCTCTTTGAACTACGTCTATGACACCCCGTGGTTCCGCGATCAGCACAAGCTCTCTGGACAGGTGCTTGGTGGTTGGGAAGCCTCGGGAATCCTGTCAATCAGTAGCGGGTTGCCAATCACGGTCTTAGGCAATGCCACCGCCGAAGGTGATCCCATGGCCAGCGGCTATCGTGCTGATGGACCTCCGGGATCCGGCCGTATCGCCAGTATCCGTCCCAATCAGGTCGGCGATCCAAACAATGGTCCTAAGACGTGGACGAACTGGTTCAACAAGGCTGCATTCGCTTATCCTACGGTGGGCGGTATTGTGCCGACCGAACGTCGTGGTGCGGTCGATGGCCCGGGAATGTGGCGCTATGACATGTCGTTGATGAAAAACGTTCACATCTTCGAATCGCTCAATGGTCAGTTCCGCGTCGAAAGCTTCAACCTCTTCAACCACACCAATCCCACTACGGTCGGGAGCACCATGGGTTCCTCCACATTTGGTAAGATCACCAACACGCGTGACGGTCGAACCCTCCAACTGGCAATCAAGCTGAATTTCTAGCCAATCCGGGAAGGCAGGAGGAAAACCTGCCACCTGTCTTCCCACTCAATACCTCTCCACATGCATTCAGCGCGGCTCAAGAACTGGAGCGAGTATTGCATGGGATCTCCAATGTCTTTTGTTGCCATATTGAAATTCCCGCCGGAGAAAACAAGCACGGGTCCCATTGCATCAAGTTGGCTAGCTTTTCAGTTCGGCGATTGCAAGCTCGTATGCAAGTTGCGCCTGTAATTCCTCGGCCTCGGCTTTGGCTGTAGCTGAAGCTGCGTCTGCACTGACGCACGATCTTGCTGACCATGGCTCGCGAGATGGAGTGTGCGCGGGCGACTTCGGTTAGAGACATCCCTCGCTCGCGATCACGAATCCTGCCGCAAGTGCGCCGGATTGCTCGTTCGAGCGGGTCAGTTGGAGAGTGTCCAAGGTGAAGAAACCCCGCACCATGATGTTCTACCTACAGTTAGCTGGATTGCCAGAATACCTTAAGGGACACGCTTAAACACTAGCGCGTTCACCAGTGCCTGATTCACGTCGGGATTCATGTTCTCGTCATGGCTCTCGAAGCGAATTTCGAGAAGATGATCACCTTCCGAGAGTTGGCTACGCAGTGCATTACTCAACCCCCGGTTGGACCACTCGTTGAGGCCACGCTGCGGCAGAACCAGTTTGCCTACCAAGTGGCCGTCCACGTACAAGGTCCGCAATGCGCATTTGTTGTCCGTATTGATCGGACCGCTGCCATTGGCATACCGGAGTTGCACCCTATAGCGTCCTGCGGTGGCTATCTTGAAATGTACCGTTGCAAGCGTGTTCTTCTCGCGAGTAAGTTCAAGCTCACCCTCCGCAGCAGTTTCGGCCTCCGAGGATAGAAACGGCACGACTGTTATCGCGTCAGGACGCACTCCTACTGGCTCGCTTAGGAAGGATTCCACTCCATCTGCGTCGATTGCACTGACCTGATATTCATGGAAAATGGGCAAATTGGGAACGGTCAGCTCTGTATTCTGCTGCCGAGCCAACAGTTGTCCATCTCTTATGATTTTGTAACTGGTTGCTCCGTTGATGGACTGCCAGTGCAGGCGGTCTCCGTCAATGGCTACGATTGGCATTTCAACTGTTGATCTATTTTTCGAAAACTCTAGAGCAGAGGAATCTGTCGCATCGTCTTCCATCACGATTACAACTTTGTGCCGCCCCTTCAAGGTGGCTGGAATCTGGTGGCGCAATGCATTGCCGTCCATTTTGATATAGCGCACGCGGGAGCCATGGCCCTTCACTTCGAGGGACAGCACCGCATCACGATAATGGAAGTTTTCAATGTTCAGATGTCCGGCAAAGGACTTGGGGACCACGGGATTGAGATGGAGTCCGTCCTCTTCGAAGCTCAGGCCAAATAACACCCGGTAAACCATAGCCAAGTTGCCGGCAACGCTCCAGAGTTGACGGTCGGAGTTAATGGCCGTTCCAAATGGTTCGCCTGTATCGACAACCAGATTTTCTTTATTCGTCTGGAAGAGGGCCGAATGCCGAAGCATTGCACTCATTCCCCAGAGGAGCATTGCGGTGTCACGATTCTTCGCCGCGGAGAGATTCCAGAATGCTTGAACGAAGGGCCAGGTTGCTTGATTATGGTAAGGCTTCAATCCTGGTGTTTGCGGATAAATGCATGGAATCCCGTACTCCATTAGTGGCACGGAATGAATCATCGCTTTCTGCTGTTCTCGATCGGCGATGTCAAACAGAATGACCAGTGCCTCTCCCAGCGCCTCTGCGCGTGGCGACAAGGTCTTCCACTCGCGACCGTAAAGATATTGTCCGTAGTATCCCTTCTCGCTGTCCCACAGGTATAGATTCATCGCCGAGCGTATTCTCTCTGCATTGCGCTCGTATTCCGCACCTGAATCACCCAGGAGTTGAGCCATACGCGACAGGATCTTGTTCGTCTGGTAATGGACCGCATTGGTGCCTAGAGCTTGCGATTCGTAGATGTCCGCTGGCTGCATCCATCGCGGATATGTCTGCTCACGCCAGTCCAAGAACGAAGATTCGCCATAGACCAGTCCCGTATCCGGCGACACCACTGCCGTTTCGTCATCCTTTGCCGAATCGCGAATAATATCGTAGCTCTGGCGCAACCAGGCACGATCTCCAGTTGTTTTGTAGATCTCCCATGCAGCCAGGGCCCATACCATGCGGTCGCTGGAAACCGGCCACGAACCGCCGGTTCCTGTATCCTGCACGATTCGTCCACGCTTCACCTTCTGCATCAGGCTGTGCTTGGCTACGTCTGGCTCAATGGCGGCCAGCGAAAGCAGGATGCTGTAGCTGATGTCTCGCGTCCAGACTCCCTCCCACTGCGCCCCTGCCATTAACGCACCATCGGGCCTTATATCTTTTGTTAGCTCTTCCAGCGAGAGATTGTACGTTGCGTTAAGAATTGGGAGAGAAGAGTGCAACTGCGGATAACGCGCAGTGTTAGCGAGCAACTTCCAGTTCGGGCGCGATTCTTGAGATTTTTCTCGAGGATATGTGGAGGCAATTTCATTCGCGGAGATAGCACGCGCGGTGTAATTACCTTCCACAATGCGATCCGGATAAACAGCAAAATGGATAGAACGATACATGGGCTCTGAACTCTGCGCAATACAAGTGCCAGCTAATACAAGCAACAAAGATACAATCGATTTCATACGTTCCCCGGGAAAACTACGGACGATCTTGGTTGTGATTGAGAATGACAACAGTCCAGTACTTGAGTTCAGGAACGACAATTTCCCACGCGCCATTCTCTGCACGATGAGGCGTAAGTTGATGCCAAGCCCCCTGATCTATATCCGGCGATGTCCATCCGGCAGATCGAGGCTCATTGCCGCTACCGATCTCCAAGTGAACATTGCGCAGAGTAGTGGGCTCACCAATCTCCGCCTTGTCATCGCGCCATAGATCTGAGTGAACTGTGGTCAGATTGATCAGGTGAATGATCGATTCCGCGCCTTTCTCCCGTGTGATCGTCCACACTGCGCCCGCTTCGCCCCGCTTGCTCTGGCGGAGTCCGTTTACGCGAACCTCAAAGTCAGCAGTGTGTACTCCATCCCGCAGATGGTTCTCATACGCAACTAGAAAGTCGTAGTAATTGCGTAGTCTTGCACGCGACTCATCGCTTAGCTTTAGAACCTCGTCATCCACGAAGTAGGGACGCGACAACATACGGTCTCCGTCCCCGAGTTCGATATGTGAGGCTCCGGCAGCAAACATCACCGCGTCCGTCAGGAAGATACCAGGAGGATTGAAGCTCCCCAGCTTTCCCTTTTTCGCAAGGTCCTCAGCGAGCGCATTGTTCATGTATCCGGCGAAGACCACAGCGCGGTCTGGACCGACCGCGTGAATCTCATCGGCCGCTCGAAGAATGCTAGCGTAGGTTGCGTGATCATCTGGCCAGAGTTCGCTGTAAACAAATTCTGCCGCAGAATTCGCCATGGCAGCCTCACCCATTCCAGAGACGGTGTTGAGCACCACGGGTTTGCCGGTGGCAGCATGAGCATCATCCGCGAACTTCGGAAAGCCGCTCACAAAATTGATTCTCTTCCTGTCCCATGACCATGCCTCCGCATCACCGTAGGTATCGATGTGCCAGCCGTCGAATGGCAACCTGCGGAACAGTTCATTCATCCTGGAGAACAGGTATTCGCGCCATTCCGGATTAGCCTGGTTCATGTAAAGCAGCTTCGGAGTAGCCCATCCTTGTGGCATGGTGTAGGCCTTCACCGTTTCTGTCACCCGCACGCCCTTTTCGTCAGGCCATGCAGCCCAGGGAAGTTTCACTCCACTTCCATCGGTAAATGCGTCAGCATAGGCTGCATAGCTGGCGTTGTAAGCCATGGTCTTCATGTTGTGGCGCTTGGCTTCCTGGATCATTGAGAGCACTACATCGCGGTTGATCGTGCGTCCCGCAACATCAAGCCAGCTCTCGGGTACAGCGTCTCCCTGCGGCAAAGGGAGATGATGTTTGTATTGCACGTCGTAGAACTGCACTCCATTGAGGTGGTATCGATTCAACTGTTCGAGCCAACTCTCGACAGGGGTTCCCTTTTCGTAGTTGGCTACGTAGCCATAGCGCGGGAAGCGATTCCAGTCGGAGGAAATGTCGATAGCGCCAGCACCTTGCGCGATCAACTGTTCGTTCTCATCAAAGATACGAACGTCCGCGCGATAGCCCTGAAAATCCGGGCCGGGAGCCGCAAATTCGACGGTGAGCGGACAAAGGCCCTTGCAGGTCATCGGCAAATCGCGTTTTTCTACGTGAACAACCTGCCCAAGACTCTCCAGTGAAACAGATACCTTGACGGACGCGAGCTTGCTCTGGTTCTCCGTTGTGATTCTCAGCCGAATGTTTTCTGCCGGTGCATAACGCGCTTTATCTGAAGCGACATCGAGAACGGTTAACGAAGACTGCGCCGAAGCCATTCCTGTACTTATTAGCGACGCGAGAAACATCGCTCCCGTCGCGACTCTTCGCCCAAATTGAGCCAGTTGCATGAAGATCATCCTTTATGGGGGTCAACGAAAAATCCGGAGGTGCAAACAATGCACCTCCGGCATGGGGGACTAGAAGTAAAGCTTCAGCGCAAACTGAATCTCGCGTGGATCGCCAACGGTTCCAGACACCTTGCCGAATGAATTCGGATCTCCGATGTAGGAACTGGGGGCTGCGAAGTTCGCATGGTTGAAGGCGTTAAAGAATTCGGAACGGAACTCCAGGCGCTTAGCCTCGGAAAGGGCGAAGCTCTTGAAGAGACTCAGGTCGATGTTCTTGTAGCCAGGTCCGTGAACACTGAACGGATGCGCCGTTCCGAAGGTACCCACTAGAGGCGTCCTGAATGCAGCGGGATTGATATAGAAGCCGTTGCCACCGGTGACGTAATGATGCGGATCGGTGGAAGCGCCGGCAAATGGATCACCGATGCTGTCGGCACGCGAAGCATGATTCCCTCCGGTTCCGCTCATGTCGGGAGCTGTTACGGTGAATGGATTTCCGGTCTGGAGAGTCACAATGCTGTTGACCTGCCATCCCCCAAGAATCCGGCTAGCACGTCCTGGATGTTTCAGAATCCAACCACCCTCGCCGATTGGAAGAGCCCAGGTGACATTGCCAACGAAGCGGTGGCGGACATCCAGCGCAGAGTCTCCCCGCTCGGCAGCCATGTCATAAGAGTTCTGTGGCGTAAAGTCGCCATTGATCGGTGTGTTGAAGTCGGCAATGTTGTGGCTCCATGTGTAGCTCAACCCATAGGCCAGACGATGCGTGTACTGTCGGCGAAGCGAAAGCTCCAGAGCGTTGTAGTTGGTGTTGCCATCATGCATTTCGTATTCAAGGAAAGCATGTTGGCTACCACTTGTCAGGTTTACATAGGGATAATTTCCGGGATAATTTCCCGAAAGGAACCCTTGATTGGCGTTCCGGAGACGAGCCATCTTTCTTCCGAAGTTGCCAACATAATCAGCCGATGCAATTGTGCTGGAGGTAACTTGGTACTGTGTGCCAAAGCTCGCCTGTTGCACATAACTGCTCCGCTGATTCGGGTCCTGCGCACGAATCTGGAGGTCATAAAGAGGAGTAGAGGTCGAGCTCAGGCTGCTGATTGGGAAGCCTTGACTCAACATAAACACTGGCGTCGTGCTGCCTTGGCTCTGAGTGAGCTGTGCATCTGCCACAAATGGCGGATTCAAGCTCATCACCGACTCGGAGCCGAAGCGATAAGAGTGTTGGTAGAAGATGCCGTAACCTCCACGTAGCACCGTCTTGTTCATAGCCTGGTAAGCAAATCCGACACGGGGAGCAAAATTGTTGCGATCCGGATGGATAAGTGAACGGCTCTCCCAGCCTGTAGCATTCTTGCTTGCGCTCACGATTTCCCCACCGTTTGCAGGTGAGAAGTTCGCCACCGCATTGTCATGCTCCAGCAGAGGCGCATATAGCTCATAGCGAATTCCGAGATTGAGAGTCAGCTTGGAATTGATGCGCCAGTCGTCTTGGCCATAGAGCGAGTGTCCTGGACGGAACGTGTGCGGAACCGTCGGGGTCGTGTACCGCGCCCAGCTCATATCGCCCATAAGAAAATCGCTAAGGCCAAAACCATTCGTATTCGAATAGATTCCTGTGGCTCCTAAAGCTCCCTGCGGAGCCTGGATGTCCAGGAACGAGCTGTTCAAACGGTAATATTGATACCCAAACTTCAAGCTGTGGCGTCCCTTCAAGTAGCTCAGGTTATCCATCAACTGATACACCTGAGAAACCTGCTCTTGTGGACGCCAGTAGGAGCTACCGAGCGCGCTGAATCCGTTGATTCCAATCGGCGGGAGGCCGACGCTGTAACGAGTGTTCGGCAGCCCAGTCAGACCGAAGTTAGGAGCCTGCGACTGTCCCAGCCCCTGCGACCCGGGAGGCTCCTTCAGCGCGAACATGCGGTTTGCGCCGACGCGAAGTTCGTTAAACAACAATTGGCTGATCGCATATGTCCATGACAGATTCAGCGATGCGCCATGGATAGTATTGTCCGAAGCCCAGTTGCTGGCGCCCGCTAATGTATTCGAGGTCCAGGGGGGATCAACCGTCGCAATCCGAGACATGCTGAAGCGTCCAGAGACATGGTTTTTGTCGTTTATGTTGTGATCAACGCGAACATCTCCGGAATACGTGTCATTCGGACTAGTCGTCTGGTACTGGTAGTTGGAGGAAGTGCCAAAGCTTCCCGGAATTCCCTCCTTGGCCACCGCGTCAGGCATGTTCGGGTCAGGATACAGTGCCAGGAGTTTTACCGCAGCCGGGTCGATGCAACTGCTGTTGATGACATTTCCCGAGATACATGCGCTTTGCGAGGGGACAACGGTCTTCAGCGCGTAAGGAAGTTCGCTGAAGTTATATTTCTGCTTCATCTGCGGAGTCGGTACTGTCCCATACTGGGTGTTTGCCTTGCGGCTGTTCAGCCCTTGGAAATCGACGAAAAAGAAGGTGCGATTTTTGAGAATGGGACCACCAAAAGTCGCGCCGTACTGATTCTGCGTGAAGTGTCCGCGCTTGGCTCCCCAGTGATTGTTGAAATAGGTATTGGCATCCAGTTTGTCGTTCCGAAGGAAGTCCCAAACGTCACCATGGAACTGGTTGGCACCTGACTTGGTCGAAACGTTTACGACGCCGCCTGCCGCATTGCCGAATTCGGAGGAGTAGGTCCGGGTCTGAACCTTAAACTCCTGAATCGCATCCGGCGGAGGCTGCACGACCTGCATCGAGTTGTCCTGCTGATTGGTTGAAGCCGAGTTATTGTCTACACCATCCAGCGCGAAGTAGTTCTGCATCTCCGAGTTTCCGTTGACGCTGAAGCGATCCGCGGTCTCGTTTGGGCCGGAATAGTATTTTCCGGCACCCGCCTCAAGCAGAGCGAGCTGGGCATATGCCCTTCCGTTCAAAGGGAGGTTGTTGATCGTCTCGGTATTGACCACCGCACCGAGTTCTGCCGACTGCGTCTGCAACTCCACGGCCTCGCCCGAAACTGTCACGCTCTCGCTGGCGTTGCCGATTTGCAACTTAAAGTCCAATGCCGGGCGCGACTGGACGTGAATCTCCACGTTGGTATAGCTCTGAGGTTTCATACCCTGGGCGTTAGCGTCCACCCGGTATGTTCCGGGATTTAAGGCAAGGACTTGGTATCGCCCCTCAGAGTTCGTAATAGTAATGATTGAGACCCCGGTTGCCTGATTCGTGACCCTGACGCTGGCCTTCGGAATGACGGCTCCGCTCGGGTCTGTTACCGTGCCCACAATTGCTCCTCGATCAATCTGCGAGAAGAGCATCGTGGACAAAGCGAGGACGAACACCAAAACCAAATGAACTCGTATCCTCAAAATCGTTCCTCCTGAAATGCCTGGTTGCTCATCTGCTCTAGCCGATTCACTGCGGAATCCGTCACGGGTCCCTATCCGGAAACAAGATTCGATCGGCGTTATGAACAGAATGCAGTTGCGAAACTAGAATGATTTGAGCCGCACCTCAATGCACTGCCCCTCATCTTCCACTCAAGTAAGGATCATCAGATAACAAGTTGAAATGTAAGTACTTGTATAAACTTATCTCCTAAACTCGCACCATCTCAAAGGTTTTTTTGGAGAGAGTAGATGTGTTGTGATACTCTTCCGGCGGTAATGGAGACAGCCGCGGTTAATGGGCACCGCTAAGGAACAGCAGGGACGAGTTCGATTTGGAGCCTTTGAGGCCGACCTCCGCACCGGAGAGTTAACGAAGTTTGGATCCCGTATCAGAATTCAGAGCCAGCCGTTCAAGGTGCTATCAGTTCTTCTGGAACGCCCCGGCGAACTCTTTACGAGAGAAGAACTGCGCCAGCGCCTCTGGAGCGACGGTACAGTTGTCGATTTCGATCACGGACTTGCGACAGCTATTAATAAGATTCGGGAGGTCTTGAACGACTCCGCGGAGAATCCCCGGTTCATTGAGACGCTGGCTCGCAGAGGATATCGCTTTCTAGCTCCTGTCAGCCCCGTGGATTCACTTCCCACAATTGAGACATCGTCCGCAAAGCTGCCTTTACCAGCTCCGAATACTCCCGACACGCTCTCCCCTAGACCTGCAACATTGCGTAAATCCCATCGCAGACGCTACGCAATCGCGTGTGGTGTTTTTCTGGTTTGCCTGGCTGCTCTGGCCAGTTGGATTCACTACGCATTTGCATTTCCACCAGTGCCGGCGCACATTCGCCAAGTCACCTGGTCTGGACATGTTTTTCCGGGCGACATAAGCGTAGAAAGCTTCCCGGGCATCGCGACGGATGGCACGCGCATTTATTTCGGCGAGACTTGGGGCGGACGATTTGCGCTCGCAAACTCACTTCTTGCGGATAACGAGACTCATCCGCTGTCAACGTTAACCGAGATTGCTGGCCCTTCTTTGGCCGATATATCTCCCGATGGCTCGCGATTACTAATCCGCAACCATTTATCGCCGGAAGTTGAACAGCCCCTGTGGATCATCCCTTCTGGAGGAAACGCCGCGCTGCGCGTCCAGAACGTTCTTGCGCACGATGCCACTTGGATGCCCGACGGCCAGTCCATTCTCTACGCTTCTGGACATGATCTCTTTGTGACCCGCAATGATGGCCAAGGAGCGCAGAAGTTTGCTAGCCTGCCCGGTCGAGCATTCTGGATGCGCTGGTCTCCGGACGGATCTAAGCTTCGCCTCACCCTGCTTGATCCCCAAACTCGCACGCCATCCCTGTGGGAAGTTTCAAAAGATGGCCGTTCATATTGGCGCCTCTTGCCCAACTGGAACGGTCCGTCAGGAGAATGTTGCGGAAGCTGGAGCCCTGATGGCACTTTCTTCGTTTTCGAGGCTGAACAGGACGGGCACAGCAATATCTGGGCCCGCTATGAATCTGGGCTGAGAGCCTTAATATCGCGCCACCCTATTCAACTCACCGATGGACCAATGGACTATCGGGCCCCCATTGCCTCTCGTGAGTCCAATCGTCTTTTTTTCGTTGGGGCCCATACCCGAAGCCAGTTGTTCAGGTATGAAACGACCACTCACCAGCTTTTCCGCTATTTGCCCGATCTGACAAACGCGGTTCGTGCAGTTTTTTCGAAGGATGGGCAGCGCGTCGCATGGATCAGCAACAATGACGGCACTCTCTGGGTCAGTCGTACCGATGGCTCACAGCGACTTCAGCTCACCCCACGTCCCTTGCAGATCTACATGATGGCGTGGTCGCCGGATGAAACAAAAATCTGTTTTATGGGGAAGGATGCGGCGCACCCATGGAAGCTATATGTTGTCGCGAGTACAGGTGGAAGCCCCAAGATGTTGCTTGCCGAAGAGCGTAGCGAGGCCGATCCGAGTTGGTCTCCGGACGGACAGACCATAGCTTTTGGACGCCTCCCAGCCTACATGACAGAAGATGTCGGGGAGAAGAAGATATTGCTTCTTAATACAACGACGTCCCAAGCATCTGAACTACCAGGCTCCGAGACAATGTTCAGTCCACGCTGGTCTCCAAATGGACGCTATCTTGCCGCACTCTCCTCAGATCAGCGGAAGCTGATGATATGCGATATGAACACGCACCGCTGGTCAGAGGTGAGTACAACTAGCATCGATAATCCCACCTGGTCCAGCGATAGTCGGTACGTCTACTATCACTCTTTTATGGAAGAGGGCCTGCCGATTTATCGGTTCGGTTTGGCCGACCATAAACTAGAACGTATCTTTGAGTTCCGCGACGTACAGCTTGCTGATGCCGCCGACTATTCGTTTCAGGGCCTGGCTCCTGACAACTCGCCACTGCTCTCCGTCCATCTCTGGACTGCCGACGTCTATTCTCTTGCTTTAAACAAAAGATGACCTGCAAGCTCCTGGAAGAATCCTGCCAGGAGTCAATTTACAAGCGCGAGCACGATTCGCGTTTGGAATCTCATACGGATTCTGAGAATGTGTTAAATGTTCTTGCACGCGTTGATAGAATCCGCTAAAGTGAACGCATGACCTTCCTGATGCCCATGAACGCCTGTTGCGCCAGCATGTGTCGTTGCATGCGCGCCGGTTCTGGCATGGGGAGTTAGTCGACAGGTTAATTGCATAAGTCTTGTCGAACCCACTGCCAGAGCGCAGTGGGTTTTTGCTTTATCCGGTAAAGATTCAGCAGCATGAAGCTGCAATTGCACGGGTGGCGAAGTGGCTAACGCGGCAGCCTGCAAAGCCGTTATTCATGGGTTCAAATCCCATTCCGTGCTCCAGTTTTGATTCCGGACGAGCGTCCGGAGGTGAATAGACAATGACGAACACGCCAACAACAAGTGGACACAGAATGGTTATTGCGAGCCGTCTGCGCATGGCTATGTGCATGTGTCCCCTTGTCCTTGGTGTGGGCGGAGATGCCGGAGCTTAAAGAATTCAGAGCACGGCGACATTTCCTGACGGCCCACGCGAACATCGTGGGCCTTTTTATTTGGTGTAAGAAAAGGAGCAGCTACATGAATCACCAACCAACCTCTCAAGAAAAAACATTGACGCATATCTATGTTCGCGATGCCCAGAAGGGCTTCGTAAGGCCGTGCTGGGCGTCTGGCAGCGAGGTCTATTGCGGAATGTGCATGAGAGGAGAAGTGCGGGCCGAGGTGGGTTATGTCTGCCCAATCTGCTCCAGCACTGTTGAGCGAATTCTGGAAATCACTCCCGGGGGCACACCGAAGCTCGGACGACGAGGGAAGGGGTGTTTGATTCGAATGGGAGAAGTGCGTAAGTCAACCGACACCCACGGAACATTACTGGACTTCACGGATTCGCAGAGAATCCGCGCTTAAAGGCAAGGACATCTGCGGACTGGTTCGGGGGCAGAGTGCGCTGCCCCCGAGCCTGTTGGGCACACGCTTTGGGACCTATGCAGCCTTCATCGACTTGGCGCTCATCGAGCAAGACTCGGCACAGCGACGGCACATCTCGGCGCAGCGCTTCATCATTGGATTGTCGCCCGTGCTCTCGCACATGACCGCGCACATTGTGCACATCTCTGAGCACGTCATGCACATCTTTCCACTCATTGGAGACATGCGCATCATCCCATTGGCGCACATCGTGCACATCTCCATGCAGTCCATGAACATGCCCATCATCTTCATGTCCATCTTGCCGCTTCTCATGCACTGCATCATGGTTTCCATGCACATGGCTGAGCAGTTGCGACAATCCTCCATACATCGACGCATTTCCATCGACATTTCCATTTCCATGGTGTTGCTCCTCAAGAATTCGTGGCTGGCCCGTCAGGGGTTGACGTTTTCCTGCGGCGAGATTGCACGCTGGAAGCCCGAGTGCGCGGGGGATTATTCTATCCTGAAATGCGGTTTTAGGGTTGAAGGGTTGCGTATTACACAAGTTGCCGGGCAATCGCCTCGACAGCTTTCATTCCCTGGCCAAACCTGGCCATCAGCTCGCGATTTTTCTCCAACTCCCCATACGGAAGATTACGGAGCCGCAACTCCTGTGAGGTCACGCGGAATGCAGGACGAATCAACTGTGCGCGAACCTCTTCTTCGCGTTCGTCTGGAGCAACTAAGAACAGCAGAACCTCCGTTCCGAGGCTTGCACCGTGGGCAAGGTCGAGTAATCGATATGTACGTACCTGGAAGCCCGTTCGGCGCGGTCATCAGTTCGGGCACAGGTGTTTTGAGCCAACACTCGCAGGCTGAATTGGCTCTGAGTTACTTCGTCGCTGCCCGTTTGGCAGGTCTCTTCGCAGTAGGCTTCTTTGTTCGAGCTTCGTTCTTCGACTGGATGGCATGCGCGTTGACGATTGTACGAATTAGCCCCGGAAAGCGTTGCTCGATCTCCGTGCAACGCGAGGTGTTGTGCATCTCCACGCCGCGCCGCTCGCCACGAATCAACCCCGCCTCTCTCAGCGCCCTGAAGTGTTGCGAGAGCGTGGATTTCGGGATCGTCTTCTCGCTGACTGTCAGAGCAGTTATGCGAGCACTCCTGCGCCACGATATCCACATAGATAGCCACCCCGTACCGGGTCGGACAAAGCGTGGAGAATTTCCTCTACCGTAATGTCTTCAATCGATGGATGGAATAGGGGCCGCATAACCATAAGCGTAGTCATCTCGGAGGAAAGGTTTCAATAGTTCACTTATGCAGAACTATTGAATCATTCCTGCGACCGACCCCATCTACTTCCTAGAACCATGTGAGGGGCGCCCAGTGCGGTAGCTCCGAAGACCTCCAAAGTTCAAGAAGTGTTGGAAAGGGTAAAAGTATGAGCAAGCTTACAGGCAAAGTTGCAGTCGTCACCGGCGCATCCAAGGGTATCGGAGCCGCCATCGCCAAATCGCTCGCCGCCGAGGGCGCCTCGGTCATCGTCAACTACGCTTCCAGCAAGGCTGGCGCTGATGCTGTCGTTAGCGCTATCACCGCCGCCGGGGGCAAGGCCGTTGCCGTCCGTGGAGATGTCTCCAAGACCGCCGAGGCCCAGGGCCTCATCGACGCCGCCATTAAGAACTTCGGCCGCCTCGACATCCTTGTCAACAACTCGGGTGTCTACGAGTTCTCACCCATCGAGGCCGTCACAGAAGAGCAGTTCCACAAGATCTTCAACATTAACGTCCTCGGCCTCCTGCTCACCACGCAGGCCGCCGTCCCCCACCTCGGCGAAGGTGCCAGCATTATCAACATCGGCTCTGTCGCCAGCAGCCTGACGCCGCCAAACAGCACGGTCTACACTGGTACCAAGGGCGCAGTCGACGCCATCACCGGTGTCCTCGCCAAGGAACTTGGCCCTCGCAAGATCCGCGTCAACGCCATTAACCCCGGCATGGTTGAAACGGAAGGCGTACACTCCGCAGGCTTCATGGGCTCTGACTTCGAGACTGGCGCCGTCGCGCAGACCCCACTAGGCCGCATCGGTCAGGTGGATGACATCGCCACCGTCGCAACCTTCCTCGCCTCCAGCGACGCCAAATGGGTCACCGGTGAGCTTGTCCGCGTTGGTGGCGGTCTCCGCTAATCTCAAGCCCACAGTTCATATAGCCCGCTGTCGGTAACGGTGCGACAGCGGGCTTTCGCACCAACCCACCACATATGAAAGAGGAACAGTCATGGGAAAACTCGAAGGGAAAGTCGCGGTCATCACCGCAGCGACCTCAGGCATGGCGCTAGCAACAGCCAAGCTTTTCGTCGAAGAGGGCGCGTTCGTATTCATCACTGGACGCCGCAAGGATAAGCTTGACGAGGCCGTGAAGCTCATCGGCAAGAACATCATCGGTGTCCAGGGCGACGCCGCGAACCTCGCCGATCTCGACCGCCTCTACGAGACCGTCAAGCGCGAGAAGGGTAAGATCGACGTCCTCTTCGCCAGCGCGGGTCAAGGCGAGTTCGCCAAGCTCGAAGAAGTCACCGAGGAGCACTTCGACAAAACCTTCGACCTCAATGTGCGCGGCACGCTCTTTACTGTGCAGAAGGCGCTACCGCTTTTCAACGACAACGGCTCCATCTTCATGAACGGATCAATCGCGAGCATCAAGGGCTTCCCTGCGTTCGGTGTCTACAGCGCCAGCAAGGCCGCAGTGCGCTCCTTCGCTCGTACCTGGCTTCTAGAGCTTAAGGAACGCAGAATTCGAGTGAACATCCTCAGCCCCGGCACCATCGACACGCCGATCCTCGATCCCCTCGGACCCGACGCCAAGGAGTTCTTCAAATCCCAGATTCCACGCGGCGAGATGGGACGTCCGGAAGAGATCGCGACCGTCGCCCTCTTCCTTGCCTCCAGCGATTCCAGTTTCGTCAACGGCGTCGAGCTCTTCGTCGACGGCGGTACCGCTCAGGTCTAGTCGCAAGACTCCGTACTCCTGGAGGACATCCACGGGCTTGTTCATCGAAGCTTCTATCGGCTTCAGGAATGATCCCGTTTCTTTACGTTCGCATCTTCGCTCATTGACAGCACTGGTAGCTATCCCGAAGGTCCGGCCCGAAGCGAAGCGGAGGGAGCGCACTCGCCCGGTGGAAGCGGAGAAACGAGGCGCGTATCCCATGTCATGGTTAAGCGGAAGGAACCGATCATGAAAGAAAAGCTACGATTTTTTGGTTTGGATGTCCACGCTGAAACGATTGCTGTGGCGATCGCCGAACCGGATGGCGAGGTCCGCAGTCTTGGCACGATAGCAAACCGCGAAGAGTCGATCCGTAAGTTCGTCAAGAAGCTTGGCCCGACCGAGCAACTGC
>WNGL01000160.1_pt1 | contig 108386 bp, 90 predicted proteins | sample 5400591 | NCBI WGS metagenome assembly WNGL01 (sample SAMN13153377, study PRJNA577476) | soil metagenome | isolation source: 80 cm soil or saprolite under Garry oak tree replicate 1 | place: USA:California | collected 2016-06-15 | reverse complement strand
AGATGGGCCAGGAAGTCCCTCGTGGACTGATCCGCCCAGTGCAGGTCTTCGATCAGCAGAATCGTGCGTTGCGCGCTGTCGTGGATGCGTTCGGTGATCACTTCGATGACCCAGGCGCGTCCAGCCGCCATCGAGGGAAACGAGGTTGCCGGTGTCCCTAGCGTCTCCAGTTGGGTGAAGGCCGCGACGATCGCACCGTACGGAATCGATCGGGCAAGCGGCGCGCACGCCCCGCGGAGCACCCTGACGTCTGAGCCGTGCACGCCCTCCAGGACGGACTCGACCAGTGCGGTCTTGCCGATCCCGGCCTCGCCGACGACCAGGACAGCCGCGGACTGCTCCGGTAGGCCGGCGATGATTTGGCGCAGGCGAGCGACCTCGTCGTCGCGTCCAGCCAGCGCCCAGCGCATGTGGGCAATGATGCTCGCGGGGGGCTCATTCGGATACGGCGCGCAACCCCGGGCCTGGCTTCAATTCGAGGGAGCCGTACGGGACGCGCTGGCGGCAGCGCGCGCAGTTCATCGTGGCGCTGACCCGGCCGCCGCAACCGCGATGCAGCGCAACCCGCGGCGCGCCGCCGGCACTGGGGTAGTGCGAGTCGCCCCAATGCATGAGGTGCAAGACGACGGGGCCAAGCTGGCGGCCCTTGGCGGTCAGCTGGTACTCGTAGCGCTCGGGCCTGGACTGGTACTGCCTGCGCTCGAACACACCCTCGTCGACGAGGTGGTTCAACCTCGCGGTGAGGACGCTTCGCGCCAGCCCGAGGCTCTCCCGGAAGTCGTCGAAGCGCCGCACACCCATCAGCGCCTCGCGGACGAGGAGCAGCGTCCAACGCTCGCCGACGACCTCGAGCGCGCGGGCGACTGAGCAGACCTGGTCCGGATACTTGCTTTCGAGCATCGCGTCCCAATGTTAGGCCGGTCGCGTCACGAGACCCTCTCGTGCTGGGCTGGTTCGGCAGCGGTGGTCGGTGCAGCGCGACGCGGCGCCGCCGGGCGGATGAGCAGCAGTGCCAACGCCGCGGCGACCGCGGACGCCGACATGAACCAGCGAGTGTTGTTGAAGGCGTCGAGGACGTCGCCTGGCCCAGGCGTGCCGAGTATCGCGACGAACGCCGCGACGCCGAGCGTCGCGCCGATCTGGCGAATCATCATCTGTGCGCCGAGGCCGGTTGCCAGGCGCGTCGGCGGCAGGGTGGAGATCGCGGCGATCGTGAAGGCGGGCAGCACCAGTCCGACGCCGCTGCCGCCGACGAGCATGCCGGGCAACGCCTGGCTCGCGTATCTGGGCTGCGCACCGATCTGCCAGATCCACCACAGGCAGCCGAGCACGAACAGCACCGCACCGAGCGCGCCGACCTTGCCGACGCCGATGCGGGCGGCCAGCCGTCCGGACAGTGGCGCGAACGCCGCAGCGGCGAGCGGGCCCGGCGTCATCAGCAGGCCGGCCTTGATCGCCGTGTAGTGCCAGACGTCGGTCAGGAACAAGACGTTGCTGAGCAGCATGGCCGCGAACGCGGCGAAGAACAGCGCGGCCGAGAGGCTCGACAGGGCGAATGCGCGCACCCGCAGGATCGAGAGTTCGAGCACGGGCGCCGGGTGGTGCGCTGAGCGCAGGACGAACAGCGCGCCGAGCCCCGCGGCGCCGGCCAGGCAGATGATCACGCGGGCGTCCCAGTCCCACGTCGAACCCTGCACCAGCGCCAACGTCAGCAGACCGATCGCGCCGATGAGCAGAACCGTGCCGACCCAGTCGGGCAGCGGCTGCCGGTCGGGGTCGCGGATCTCGGCCACCAGGCGCACCGCCGCGACGCTTGCGATCAGCGCGAGCGGCACGTTGACGATGAAGATCCAGTGCCAACTGATCTCGGTCAGGGCACCGCCGAGTGCCGGGCCCGAGGCCGCGCCGACCGCCCCGATCGCCGCCCAGCCACTGATCACCAGCGGGCGGCGTTGGGGCGGGAAGATCGGCAGTACCAGGCCCAACGACGTGGGCGTCACGGCCGCGGCGCCGACTGCCTGTACGGCGCGCGCGGCGATCAGGAATCCGAGCGACGGCGCCGCCGCGCACAGTGCCGAGCCGGCGCCGAACAGGAGCAGACCGGTGACGAAGACTCGCCTGCGTCCGAGGATGTCGCCCAGCTTGCCGGCCGGCACCAGCAGGGCGGCGAACGCGATCGCGTAGACGTTCAGCACCCACGAGACGTCGGACACGCTGGAGCCCGCGAACGCGTCGCTGATCGCCGGGAAGGCGATGTTGACGATGAACATGTCGAGCGTCGCCAGGAATACCGCTACCGCTACGACCGCGAACGCCTTGCCGGGCGAGACAGCCGGCTTGTCTGTCATCTGTCCTCCCGGGTCAGTCTCGTGACAAGACCGAGTCTTGCGGCGGTTCGTCGGTCTTGTCAAGAGACCACCGCGGAGTGCTCTCGCGCTCTTGATCACCTGCACTTCCTGCACCTTCGACGGTGCAGGGTCCGCAGGTGATCATGTTTTTGGAGCGGGCGGGCCGGTGACTGCGGTGGCGGAGAAGGGGAGGCGGGCGATCGCGTCGGCGGAGCGGGCAGCCGGGGTGGGGAGTGGGCGCCGCCGCGCCGCCCGCCGGCGATCGGGCAGACTGGCCGGCCATGAGCGCTCCGCTGGCGAACTACGCGAACGAGATCTACCTGCAGGGCCTGGGCGACGTGTTGCCGGCCTTCACGACGGACACGTGCAGGCTGGAGGAGTCGGCGCGATCGGTGATGGAGCCCGGTCCGTTCTGGTACGTCGCCGGCGGTGCCGGGTCCGGGGCGACGGTGCGGGCCAACCGCGAGGCGTTCGACCGGTGGCGGCTCGTCCCGCGGATGCTGCGCGACGCGACGAATCGCTCGCTGGCGACGACCGTTCTGGGCACCTCGATGCCCGCGCCGGTGCTGCTCGGGCCGGTCGGCGTGCAGTCGATCATCCATCCCGACGGCGAGTTGGCCACCGCGCGGGCCGCCGCCGGGGTCGGCCTGCCGATGGTGATGTCGACGGCGTCGTCCTACTCGATCGAGGACGTCGCCGAGGCCAGCGGCGACGGTGCGCGCTGGTTCCAGCTGTACTGGCCGAACGATCCCGACGTCTGCGCGAGTTTCCTCGACCGAGCCACGGCGGCCGGTTTCAGCACGCTGGTCGTCACGCTCGACACCTGGCTGCTCGGCTGGCGCCCGCGCGACCTCGACCAGTCGTATCTCCCGTTCATCCGCGGCACGGGGCTCGGCGTGTACTTCTCCGACCCGGTGTTCCGCGCCGGGCTGGACAAGGCGCCCGAGGACGACCTGATGGCCGCGCTGCTGCGCTGGCTGCCGATGTTCACCGGCACGGACAAGTCATGGGACGACCTGCCGTTCCTGCGCGAACACTGGTCCGGGCCGATCGTGCTCAAGGGCATCCAGCACGCTGACGACGCCCGGCGGGCCGCGGACGCGGGGATGGACGGCATCGTCGTGTCCAACCACGGCGGCCGGCAGGTCGACGGCGCGATCGCCTCGCTGGACGCGCTGCCTGCGATCGCCGAGGGGGTGGGGGACCGGTTGACGGTGCTGTTCGACTCCGGCGTGCGCACCGGCGCGGATGTGCTCAAGGCGCTCGCGCTCGGCGCGGACGCGGTGCTGATCGGGCGGCCGTATGCCTACGGCCTGGCGCACAGCGGCCAGGACGGCGTGCGCCACGTGCTGCGCAGCCTGCTCGCCGATCTCGATCTCGCGATGGCGCTGTCGGGGCATCGCAGCGTCGAGGAGCTGAGGACGGACTCGGTCGCGCCGGCGCCGTAAGGCGCGCTCAGCCTGTCGCGTCGGCGATCGAGCGCGGGAAGCGGGCCGGCGCGAAGCTCACGGCCCCGCCCGGCAAAATCCAGGGCAGCACCTCGATCCGGTAGCGCCCCGCCTGGACCGCAGGGTCGGACTCGGCGAGGCGGCGTGCCTCGTCAGTCCCGACCGTGAAGATCGACAGCCCGCGGTAGACGTGGTCGCCGTCGCCCATCAGCGGGCCGGCCGCCACCAGCGCGCCTGACTCGTGCAGGTCGGCGAGATGCGACAGGTGGGCGTCCTGCAGGGCGGCCGCGGCAGCGTCGTCGAGCTGCGGAGCGTCCGGGCGAAGGATCAGCAGGGCGACGGTGAGCCGGTCGAAGTCCATGCGGGGACGCTAGCGGTCTGTCGTCCCACCGCGGCGCGGAAAGCGGCGGCGATGTGACGCATGCCCTCGTCGATGCGGTCCTCGTGAACGGCCCCGTAGCCGAGCACGAGACCTGGCTGCGCGGGCGCCTCGGCACAGAACTCGGCGAGGCTCTCGGCCCGGACGCCGGAGGCCGCCGCGCGGCGCAGCACGTCGTCCACGTCGACGGCGACTCCGGGGGCGACCCGCGCGCACAGATGCAGCCCGGCGGCCGACGGCACGACGCGCAGCCAGTCGGCAAAGTCCACGGCGAGCAAGGCGGCGATTCGCGCATGCCGCGCGGCGTAGTCGCGGGTTGCTGCGCGGACGTGCCGCGCCAGGTGGCCGTCGTCGATGAACCGCGCGAGCGCCGCCTGCGTCGGATGCTCGCCGTGCCGGTCGGTGAGCTGCTTCGCGTTGCGCAGGGCCGCCTGCAGCGAGGCCGGCGCGACGAGAAACCCCATGCGCAGCATCGGCAGGAGCGTCTTGGAGAACGAGCCGACGTAGACGACCCGTCCGCCGGGGTCCAGGCTCTGCAGCGGTTCGAGCGGACGGTCGGAGAACCGGAACTCGCTGTCGTAGTCGTCCTCGACGATCACGGCGCGGTGCCGTTCGGCCCAGGCGAGCAACGCGGCGCGCCGGGCCAGCGACATCGGCGTGCTCAGCGGGAACTGGTGCGACGGCGTCGCGTAGACCAGCCGCGCGCCGTTGGGGATCGCGGCCACGTCCAGCCCCTCGTCGTCGACCGGCACGCCGACGACCCGAGCGCCCAGCGACCGGAACAGCAACCGTGCATGCCCGTAGCCGGGCTCCTCGACGGCAACGCAGGTTCCCGGTTCGATCAGCACCCGGCCGACGAGATCGAGCGCCTGCTGGGCGCCGTGCGTGACGAGGACGTCGTCGGCGCCCGCCCGCACCGACCGGGAGATCCCGATGTGTCGCGCGATGGCAGCGCGCAGCCCGGCATCGCCGGCCGGGTCGTGATACTTCGCGGACTGGACGACCGACGCGCGCAGTTCGCGAGTCACCAGGCGGCGCCACGTCTCGATCGGGAACAGCCCGGAATCGGCCACGCCGACCCGGAAGTCGAACGGCGCGTCGATCTGCACCGGCTCCGGCACGTCGATCGACTGCCACACACGCCGCGGCCGGACGCCGCTGCCACCGGGTGCCTTGCGGGTCCGCAGCCGGGTTGCCGGCAGGGCGCTCACGAACGTGCCGGCGCCGACCTTCCCGACCAGGAAACCGTCGGCACTGAGGCGGTCGTACGCGGCAGTCACGGTGTTCCGCGAGACGTCCAGCCGTCCGGCCAACTCGCGGGTCGGTGGCAGTTTCTCGCCGGGCCGCAGCCGGCCGTCGAGGATCGCATCGCGCAGTTGCCGGTAGATGCGCTCGGCCAGGTCGCCGCGCCCCGCAAGGCTCACGTGCAGGTCCATGCGCGGGAGTCTATTGGCCCAATGAGGACGTCCAAGATTGGCTCTTCTGTGTGGCCAATCTGATTCCTAGGCTGACGGGTGTCAGCATCGATGGAGGAGAAGAAATGCCAGCTCGGATGGACATCGGCGCATTGGCGCCGGCCGCGTACAAGGCGATGGCGGGCCTGGACGCCTTCGTGCGACACAGCGCGCTGCCCAAGCCGTTGCTCGACCTCATCCGGCTGCGCGCGAGCCAGATCAACGGCTGCGCGTACTGCGTCGACTTGCACAGCTCGGATCTCAAGACGGACGGCGAGTCCGACGCGCGCGTGTTCGCCGTCGCCGCGTGGCAGGAGGGGCCGTTCTTCACCGAGCAGGAGCGAGCGGCGCTGGCGCTGACCGAGTCGATGACCCGGCTGTCCGAGGGCGGCGATCGCGTGCCGGACGACGTGTGGGCGCAGGCCGTCAAGCACTTCGACGAGACCGATCTGGCGGCCCTCGTCACGGCGATCGCGACCATCAACGCGTGGAACCGATTCGGCGTCGCGACCCGTATGGTCCCCGAGTCATACCAGGCATAATCCGCGAGATGAGCGCGGTCCTTGACGAAGCGTACGAGCGACTGCACACGACTGGACCGGAGTGGGGCGGCAACCTGTCCAACCACGGCCCGATGGCCGTCGAGGTGTTGGCCCGGCGCGGTCATGCCGCCGATGTGCACCGGTGGGTCGACGCCTACCTGCGCCGCCTGGACGAGCTACCTGCCGCGAGCGAGGTCGTCACCGAACAGACCTGGCAGCAGGCGCTCGGCAACGGCCGGATCGGCGACTGGACGGCCTACCTCACCCGCGAGGCGGAGCTGACGCCGTGGCGCGACCTGCTGGTGACCTGGTGGCCGCGGCTGCTGCCGGGCATCGCTGCCGGTGCCACGCACGGCGTGATCCGCGTCGGGCATGTGGTGCGCAACCTGCTCGATAGCCAGGCCGACGATCCGGTGGCGGTCACCGAGCTGGCACACGCTCTGGCGTACTGGGCGGCCCGCTCCCGCACGGTGCCGGGCGTCCTGGCGCCGGCCGGCGAGCTCGGTCCGGCCGAGGCCCTGGACGCGATCCCGCACCTTGCCGAGCAGGACGGCCCGATCGCCGGACGACTCGACCGGCTCGCCGACCTGTCCGGCTGGCCGGACTCGGTCGCCGCTCTGCGTCCGGTGGCCGGCCCCGAAGACGTCCGCGCCCGGCTGAACGAGCTGATCTCCGCAGCGACGTTGCGCTACCTGGCGTACGGGCACGGCAGCCCGGTGCTCCTGGTGCACACCGCGACTGCCCCGAACGCGGTGCTGCACGTCCTGCCCGCACTGCCCGAGCCGCTCTGGGCACCGAGCCTGTCGGCGGCGTGGGCGGCGAGCGCGGCGATCACGTCCGGCTACGCGCCCGCGCAGTCGATGCCGCGCGACGATCGCCCGGCCTCGCCGGCCGGCCCGGACGCAGTCCACGACGTCGTCGAGCTCGCGGTCGCCCACGGCGACGAGCACGTCATCAAGTTCGCCGACACGGCGGTCGACGTCTACGAGCGCACCGCCGACCCGGACGCGCTCGCCGCCGCCGTCCACGCGTCCGTCCTACTCAGCCGCTGACGCTCAGCTGACCCACAACCGGCGCTCAGCCAAGCGCCAGGATCGCGTCGCCCACTGGATATCGGAAGTCGCGCACCCGCGGCTTGGGACGAGTGGGAGTTGACGATGACGCAGCCGACGCCGGTCGACATGGGACAACCGTGGCAGGAGCAGCCGCCGCCGGCACCGCGCCGCCGCCGCGCAGCCGCGATCGCGGCCGGGGTCGGAGCAGTCGCCGCCGGGGCGGCACTGGCGCTGGGCATCAATGCCGCGACCGGCGGCCAGACGGCCGTGATCGGCGGCCGGGGTAGCGCCGCCACCAGCTCGAATCCCGCCGAGCCTGCCGCAGACATGACCGGCAAGGCGACGTCCGCGCAGCAGATCGGTGTCGTCGACATCGACACCGTGCTGAAGTACCAGGGCGCGCGAGCGGCCGGCACCGGCATGGTCATCAGCTCGTCCGGTGAGGTACTCACGAACAATCACGTCGTCAACGGAGCGACCAGCATCAAGGTCACCGTCGTCAGCACCGGAGCCACGTACACCGCCACGGTCGTCGGCACCGACCCGACCGACGACGTTGCGGTGCTGCAGCTGCAGAACGCGTCCGGGCTGCAGACGGTGCGGATCGGCGACTCCTCGACGGTCGCGGCAGCCGACCAGATCACTGTCGTCGGCAACGCTGGCGGCGTAGGCGGGACGCCGAGTGCCGCTACCGGAAGCGTCGTTGCGACCGGCCAGTCGCTGACTGCGAGCGACGAGAACGGGACGAACGCCGAGACGCTCACCGACATGATCGAGATCAACGCGGCGGTCATCTCCGGCGACTCGGGCGGCCCGCTGTACGACTCGGACGGCAAGGTCATCGGCATGGACACCGCCGCCTCGTCCGGGCGCACGTTCGGCGGCGGCGCGGCGGTCAGCTCGACCGTCGCCTACGCCATCCCGATCAACCGCGCGCTGAGCATCGCCGCGAAGATCGAGTCCGGGCACGAGACGAGCACGATCCACATCGGCAACCCGGCGTTCCTCGGCATCTCGTCGGTGGATACCGTCCGGGGCGTGGTTGTCGCCGGAGTGGCTGACGGCTCACCCGCGGCGCGGGCCGGCCTCTCCGCCGGCGACGTCATCACCTCGGTCGGCGGGACGGCCGTGCAGTCCGCCGAGGGCGTGTCGAGCGCGATCAAGAGCCACAGCCCGGGCGATCGGGTAACCGTGACCTGGACCGACACCGCCGGGACGTCCCACTCCGCCACCGTCACCCTGGCGACGGGCCCAGCGGACTGACCACCAGGCCAGCGTCGCGAGCAGGGCGCCCGCGTACATCAGCTGATCCACGGCGGGCGACGGCGTGAACGCACCGTCGACCAGGTAGGCGATGCCGGCCACGAGGGCAACGGGCAGCCACTCCACCGCCCCGGACATCGCGATCAACGCGAGCAGCAGCCCGGCGTACCAGCCGTACGACGGCGTCGTGATCAACATCGCGAGCCCGACCACGACGACCGCGCTGTCCTCCGGACGCGCAGGCTCGGCATGCCGGACCACCCACCAGGCGGCGGCCACGAGCAGGAGGATGGCCGCCGTCGGCGCAAGCACGCGCGGCAGGACGGGATCGAGCAGCATGAAGCGCCGGCCACTCGCGTAGTGCTCGGCGCGCAGGTATCCGGGCAGGAAGCCGAGCACCTTCGTCCCGACGGCGACCACGTGCGGGATATAGCAGGCCACGATCGTGGCCACTGCGGCACCCATGACCGCGCGCGGGTGCCGCCGGATCAGCGACGGCAGGATCAGCAGCGGGTAGACCTTCGTGGCGATGGCCGCGCCGGTGAGCACGCCGGCGAGCCTCGGCCGTCGCGCCGCCTGCGACTGCAATGCCAGGACGCACAGCAGGACGGCCAACCAGTCGATGTGCGCGCCGTTGCCGAACTCGAGCACGGTGAGCGGGCACCACGACCACAACGCGACCGTCCACAGTGGACGGTCGCGAGCGAGGCGTCGCCGGAAGAGCAGCCACGCGACACAGATCGAGCCGAGCGCCGCGGCGAGCTGGAGCGGCAGGTGGTTCCCGTTGCCGCCGAAGGAGGCCACCCGGATCGCAGCGAACGCCGCCTCGGCCACGGGCGGATAGATCGTGTGCACCGTCGGCCGGTTGATCCGGCTGCAGCCGCCCGGGATCGGCCAGCTGCAGGTGGTGCGCTGCGGGAAGAGGAAGCCGTCACGCAGGTGGTCCAGCTCCGGGGCGACCGGGGTGTAGCGGTACGGGTCGATGCCGGCTAGCTGCACCTTCGCGTCCCACACATACCGGTAGTCGTCGTCCGACGCCTGTGGCGGTGACGTCATCGCGATGATCTGGAACACCGCGCCAGCGCCGATGATCAGCGCAGCCAGCTGCCGCGCCGGCAGGCGCACCTGGGTCAGCAGCAACACGGCAGCCAGGAAGATCACCGAGCCGACGACCTCCAGCCACAGGATGTGCCTGGGGCGGTAGGGCAGCAGTACGGCGAACGTCACCGCCTCCGCGGCGAGCAGCACGCACACCGCGCTGAGCATCTGCCGGTCTCGGCTCACGGCGCCCAGCCTGTCAAGAGCGGTGCCGCCGCGTCACGTCTTCCTGGCGTGTTCTGCGTGCCGTAAGGGTTTGTCGCGGCCGGCGCGGACAGACTTGGGAGGTGCTCCCAGACAGTCCGCCGCGGTGGTGGCCGGCCTTCGACCGCCGCTTGCGGTCCGAGGCAGTCACCGCGCGCGTCGGGCGGGTGCTGGGGATCGCGCTCGGGACGTGCTTCCTCACCGGGCTGCTGAGCCACTACCAGTACCACCCGTGGTCGTGGCTGCCCGAACCGGCGACGCCGGCGTGGGGATACCGGCTCACGCAGGGCGTGCACGTCATCACCGGCATCGCGTCCATCCCGCTGCTGCTCGTCAAGCTGTGGTCCGTGTTCCCGCTGCTCTTCCAGTGGCCGCCGGCGCGCTCGGTGATACACGCGGTCGAGCGGCTGAGCATTGCCGTGCTGATCAGCTCGGCCCTGGTCGAGCTGACGACCGGCCTGCTGAACGTGCTGCAGTGGTATCCGTGGGCCTGGTCATTCATCAGCGTCCATTACTGGCTGGCCTGGGTCGTCGCCGGATCGGTGCTGTTGCATCTCGCCGTCAAGCTGCCGGTGGTCCGGCGCGGGCTGGCCGAGCCGGTGTGGACCGAAGCGCCCCCCGGGCCGGGCATCAGCCGTCGCGGTGTGCTGATCGCGGCGGGCGCCGGGGTGGGTGCCGTCGCGCTCACCACTGTGGGGCAGGTTCTGCCGTCACTGGAGCCGATTGCCGTCCTGGCGCCGCGGCGGCCGCGCAGCGGTCCGGCGCGCGTCCCGATCAACCGCACCGCCCGCGCGGCGGGCGTCACCGAGGTGCCGCCGAGCTACCGGCTGAGCGTGACGGGCCCCGAGCCGTTCGACCTCGACCTCGCGCAGCTCGAGGCCCTGCCCGCTGTCGAGCGGCACATCCCGCTGGCGTGCGTCGAGGGCTGGAGCGTCAGCGCGCGGTGGCGCGGGCCTTTGCTCATCGAGCTGGTCCAGCGCGCCGGTGGTGACGGCGGCTCGACGGTCCGGGTCTGGTCGCTCGAGCAGAGGGGGTCGTTCCGAGCCTCGCTGATCCGCGGCTCCCAGTTGCGTGCGGCGCTGCTCGCGACGCACATCAACGGGACGCGGCTGAGCATCGACCACGGCTACCCGGTGCGCCTGATCGCGCCGGACCGGGCCGGCGTGCTGAACACGAAATGGCTGACCAGAGTGGAGATCCGGTGATCCGCCCCTCGACAACGCGGCTGCTGCTCGGCACCACCGGTGCCCTGATGGTCGGCTACGGCGTCTGGCGGATCCTCGGCGACGCGCAGACGACGAAGCCGCTGAAGCTCGGCGAGTGGCTGCTGGCCGCGATCGTCCTGCACGACGGGCTGCTGGCCTGGCTGGTCCTCGGCGTGGGCTGGCTGGTGGCGCGCGTGGTTCCGCAACGCGCACGGACGTACGTACAGGGCGGCCTGGTGTGCGCCGCCCTGCTGACGTTGATCGCACTGCCGCTGATCTACCGGCGCGGTCATGCCGCCGCCGGGCTGACCCTGCTCGAGCAGAACTACGCGGCCCACCTCGCCGTGCTGCTCGGCATCGTGGTGGGCGTCGCCTGCGCGGCGTATGCGGTACGCGTCCTTCGCGATCGGCGTCAGCGGGTGAGCAGCGCGAACGACCGCCCGCCGACCGACCAGACCTCGCCGACGACGTAGCCCGTGTCCTTCGCGTACCGGTGCAGGGCGTCCACGCCGACCTCGGCCCACGGGAATGCGGGTTCGACGAGCTCGCCGCCGCGGCGCAGCCGCACGGTCGGCCGAGCGTCGACGTCCGCCGACGCGTGCGTCTCGACGAGTACGCGCCCGGCGCCGGTCAGCAACGTGCGGATGCGCGCCAGCAAGGCGGCCGGGTCACCGCCGATGCCGAGGTTGTCGTCCATCAGCAAGACCGTGGGCCAGCGGCCCTCGCCCGGCGTGCGGTCGAAGACGCTGCGCTGCAACGCGGGCCCGCCACGACGCCGGGTGAGCGACACCGCTGCCATCGCGATGTCGACGCCGAGCGCTGCCATGCCGCGTTCGGCGAGGGCGAGCACGAACCGCCCCGGCCCGCAGCCGACGTCGAGCACGGGCGGCCGACACCGTTCGATCACTGTGCGGTCCGCGTCGTCGATCGGCGCCAGCCACCGGCTCGTGTCCATCCGGATCTCGCGGCCGTCGTCCGTGACCAGATGCAGTGGCTCGGCCGACAAGAGCGAGCGCTCATAGGCGGCGAGGACGCCGGCGTGCATCAGACGGCTACGGCCGGATCGAGGCCACGCAGCGCGGCGGCGAACTCGGTCGACGGTGCCGCTGCGGCCACCCCGTAAGCGACGTCGATCGTGTCGACGTCGGCGAGCGTGTCGAGCAGTTGGACGCGCAGGCCCGCGGCGTGCAGCCGGCGCAACTGCTCGGCGCCGGTGTGACTGGTCGACATCGGCACGCCGCTGATGACCTCGGCGGCGAGCGCGGGATTGCGCAGCCCGATCGCCCAGTAGCCACCGTCCTCGGCCAGGCCGAGGCACGCATCGTGGCCGTCCGGGTCGAACGCGGCCAGCTGCCCGGCGCGGACATGCGGGGTGTCCATTCCGATCAGCAGCGCCGGGCCGCCTGATGCAGCGCCGAACGCGGCGACCAGCCGGACGTCGAGCGGGCCGGCCGGCTGCGCGACGACTCGCCAGCCGCGGGGCAGCCACGGCCCGGGCCGGCCGTCCAGTGCGAGCACGCGTTGCCTCGCGTCGACGGCAGACGCGACGCGCAACGTGTCGGACAACGCGGCCCGTGCCAGGTGCGCGGCCTCGGTGCCGGTCAGGGGTGGCACCAGCCGGGTCTTCACCCGTCCGGGCACCGGTTCCTTGGCGATGACGATGAGCGCGCCGTTCACGACGCCAGCACCGCGCTGATGTCGCGCACCGCAGTCGTGACGCCGCGCCAGGTGCCGGTCACCTTCGAGGCGCCGACCCGCGGGGTGTACGCGACATCGACCTGCTCGATGCGCCAGCCGGCGTCCGCGGCGCGCACCACCGTCTCGACCGGGTAGCCGCTGCGGCGGTCGGCAATCGGCAGCGCGGCGAGCGGCTCTCGACGGGCGACGCGCAGCGGGCCTATGTCGCGCAGCTTCGTCCCGGTGCGGCGACGCACCCGCCGGGCCAGTTCGCGGTTGGCCAGCCGGGCATGCGCCGGCCAGGCCCGCCACTTCGTGGGGCGGCGCCGTCCGACGACCAGGTCGGCGCCCGCGTCGAGGCGCAAGACCAGCCGCGCGGTATCCGCCGGATCGAGGGACGCGTCGCAGTCGCAGAACGCGACGAGTTCGGCCTCGGCCGCCATGAGGCCGGCGTGGCAGGCGGCGCCGTACCCCCGCTGCCCGCACGCCACGACGAGCGCCCCGAGCTCACGCGCGATCGCCGCCGAGCCGTCCGCCGAGCCGTTGTCGACGACGATCGCGCGTGCGTAGGGCGGGATGCGCGCCATGACCCACGGGATCGCGCCGGCTTCGTCCAGGCAAGGCAGCACGATGTCGATCCGCGGCGTCATGGCCTTGACGTTATGGGCAGCCCGTCCGAGATGACCCTTACGGATCGAGGAAGAGCCTCGCCGGGTGCGGTCCGGGTGTGGCGACAAGGTCACGCTGTTCGATCGCGACGCCACCCTCGATCTGCCGTGACTCGTTGTCCTGATCCGCAACAGCGGGGCGGACACGCGCGAACGGAGGCCCTGGGCGATCAGGAGCGGCCAGCTCGGCCACTCCGGTCGCGAAGTCGACGCGCGGCGTCCAGCCCATTTCCGTGCGCAGCCGTGACGAGTCGGCCGTGATGTGCCGGACGTCGCCGAGCCGGTAGCCGCCGCTCACAACGGGCGGCTTGCCGCTCAGCGCACGGCTGAGCTCGTCGGCTAGGTCGCCGACCGTGCGCGGCGTACCGGAGCCGACGTTGTATGCGCGGACGCTGTCACCAAGACGTTCGAGGGCAACCGCCGTGGCCGACGCGACATCGCGCACGTGGACGAAATCGCGGCGCTGGCCCCCGTCCTCGAACACGGTCGGTGCCTCGCCGCGCCGCAGCGCGGACGCGAAGATCGCGGCCACGCCCGCGTACGGCGTATCGCGCGGCATGCCTGGGCCGTAGACGTTGTGGTAGCGCAGCAGCGCGGCAGCCGCTCCGGTCGCGCGCGCCCACGACGACGCGAGATGTTCCTGGGCCACCTTGCTCGCCGCGTACGCATTGCGCGGATCGAGGCGGGCGTCCTCCGTGACGAGCGCATGCTGCAGCGCGCGGCCGCACCGTGGGCACGGCGGCTCGAAGCGACCCGCGGCCAGGTCGGTCTCGACGCGCGGGCCGGGCGTGACGTCGCCGTGCACCGGGCAGCGTCCAACGCCCTCGCCGTACACCACCATCGAGCTGGCCAGCACCAGACGAGTGACGCTGGCGCGAGCCATCGCGGCGAGCACGACGGCCGTGCCCAGGTCATTCGATCCCGCGTAGTCCGGCAGATCCTGCACGTCCACGCCGAGGCCGACCTTGGCCGCGAGGTGACACACCGCGTCGGCGCCGGCCAGCGCGGCCTCGACCGCCGAGGCGTCACGCACGTCGCCGACAACGAGCTCGGCGCCCGGACACTCGGCACGGACGTCCAGGACGCGCACCTCGTGGCCGCGGGCGACCAGCTCGGCGAGCACGTGCCGTCCGATGAAACCGGCACCGCCGGTCAGGAGTACGCGCATCCGGCAACGGTAGGTAGGCGAGCCACCTCACGGACGATCGAGTGCGGATCCGTCTGCGATCGGTAAGACCTCACGTTCACCTACCACGGGTACCGTGGGTAAAGGTGAGCGTCTGGCGGTGGCTCGTCGTGCTATGCGGCGTCAGCGCTTTGGTCGTGCTCCCGACCGTCATCGGCGCGATACCCGCGGGGCAAAGCGACATCGCCGCCCGCGAGCTCCTGTCCCGGATCACGCACCCGCACGCGGCCGCATACTCCGGATACGCCGAGTCGTCCGGCGGCCTCGCCCTTCCGGTCACCCGCCAGTTCGGCTCGGTCGCCGACCTGCTCGGCGGCAATACACAAATGCGCGTGTGGTGGCGCGGCGAACAGAACTGGCGCGTCGACACGATCGATCTCTCCGGCGAGTCGGACACCCAGGTCGGTCCCAGCGGGACGTGGACGTGGGACTACGAGTCGAACCGTGCCACCTGGACCGAGCAGAACACGTCGGTCGACGTGCGGCTGCCGGCTGCAGGTGACCTGCTGCCGACGAATCTCGCGCGCCGGTTGCTCAGCCAGGCATCGCCGGACGAGGTGAGCCGCCTGCCGTCGAAGCGCATCGCCGGACGGAGTGCCCCCGGGCTCAGGCTGCGCCCCGGTGCACCCCAGTCGACGATCGACCGGGTCGACGTGTGGGCCGACCGGGCGACCGGGCTGGCATTGCGCGTCGACATCTACGGCAAGGGGTCTGGCAAGGTACTGACGAGCAGGTTCCTCGACTTCTCCACCCACACGCCCCCGCTGTCCGACGCGGATTTCTCGCCTCCGGCGGGCGCGCGCATTCGCACGCAGAGCGAGCCCGATCTGATCGCGGCGATCGATCGGTTCGCGCTGGTGGCAGCGCCCGCACAGCTCGGCGGGTTCTCCCGCAACACGGCGATACCGGTGACGGGTGCGATCGGCGTCTACGGCACCGGCGTCACCGAGTTCGCCGTCGTCCCGCTGCCCGACCGGGTCACGTTCTCGGTGGAGGACCAGCTGAAGTCGGTCGCGAGCGTGACCCCTGACGGGTTGGCGATGGGCATCGGCCCGCTGAGCCTGCTACTGACCAAGCCCGACGAGAACGGCCTGTCCTGGCTGCTCACCGGCACGGTCACGTTGCCGACGCTGTCTGCCGCCGCGAAGCAACTGCCCTCCGGCACCGAGCTGGTCATCCAGTGATCGCCACGCGCGGGCTGACCAAGCGCTTCGGATCGCTGGTGGCGGTCGACAACATCGATCTGGACGTGCGCGAGGGTGACATCTACGGCTTCCTCGGCGCCAACGGGTCGGGCAAGACCACCACGGTCCGGCTGCTTCTCGGCCTCGTCCTGGCGACGTCCGGCTCGATCGACCTGCTCGGCCAGCCGATGCCGAAGTCGGCGCGGCGCGTCCTGCCGCGGATCGGTTCACTGGTCGAGGGGCCGGCCGCGTACGGGCACCTGTCCGGTCGGGCCAACCTGATGCTGTACGACGCGAGCGGCCCCGGCCGGCCACGGCACTCGCGGGGCGCGCGCGTGGACGAGGCGCTCGCGACCGTCGGGCTCGCGGGTGTCGGCCGCCGCCCGGTCAAGGCGTACTCGCTCGGCATGCGGCAGCGCCTGGGCCTGGCCGCCACGCTGCTCGGCGAGGCCGAGTTGCTCGTACTGGACGAGCCGACGAACGGCCTTGATCCGCAAGGCATTCGCGAGATCCGCGAGCTGATCCTGCGCCTGCATTCGGCCGGCACGACGGTCTTCCTGTCCAGCCACCTGCTCGGCGAGGTGGAGCAGATGTGCACGAGGGTCGGCGTGCTCGATCGCGGCAAGCTCGTGTTGCAGGACGATCTCGAGACGCTCCGCAAGCCGACCGGGCGCACGGTCATCCGCACACCGGACGCCGCCTCGGCGGTCGCCCTGCTGGACGGCCGGGTCGAGCTGCGTGAGGGCGACCGCCTCGTGGTGCGCGGTGCCGACGCGGCCAGCCTCAACGCGCTGCTCGTCGGCCGCGGCATCCGGATCAGCGAACTCGCCCCGGAACGGCGCACGCTCGAAGAGGTCGTCCTCGACGTGACGAGCGCCGGCTCGGACCGGGTGGACGCGCCGTGATCGCGATCGAGATGCGCAAGCTGTTCCGCCGGCCGCGGACCTGGCTGACGATCGTCCTGCTCGATGCCCTGCCCACGCTGATCGCCATCCTCGTCGCGATCACGCACACCGCGCCGCGTCCGGGGCAGGGGCCGGCGTTCCTGTCGGCTGTGCTTTCCAACGGCGCACTGTTCGCGGTCGCCGCGCTGGCGATCGTGCTGCCCCTGTTCCTTCCCGTCGCGGTCGCCATCGTCGCCGGCGACTCGGTTGCCGGTGAGGCGCAGGCGGGCGTGTTGCGTTACCTGCTGATCCGCCCGGTGGGCCGCACCAGGTTGCTCGTCGCCAAGCTCGTCGCGACGTTTGCATTCGTCGCGACCGCCGTGGTCGTCGTGGCGGGCACCGGGTACGCGGTCGGGCGGCTCGTGCTCGGCACCGGCGCGCCGAACGCTGTCTCGGCCACGGTCACGAGTGTGTCGGGCAGCGAGCTGAGCCCGGGACAGATCGCCTGGCGCACGGTGATCGCGATCGGCTACGTCGCGTTCTCGATGCTCGGCGTCGCCGCCATGGCCCTGTTCTTGTCGACGCTCACGGACTCACCCTTGTCGGCGACGCTGGGCGCGATCGCGTTCCTGATCGGTTCGTCCGCGCTGCTCACGCTCGACGCTGCCCGCTCACTGCAGCCGTACCTGCCGACGCGGTACTGGCTGTCGTTCATCGACCTGTTCCGCGATCCGATGCTGTGGCGCAACGTCGAGCGCGGTGTCGCGCTGCAGGGCGTCTACGTCGCCGTGCTTCTCGCCGCCGCCTGGGCGAACTTCGCCACCAAGGACATCAAGAGCTGAGCGCCCAGCTCACCCGCACACTCTTGATCATCTCTGCTGGATGTGTGCTGGGACGCACTTGCGGCAGAGATGATCACGGTTGACTTGAGCCGGGCTAGCAGTCGGCGGTGGTCGGGGAGACGGGCGCGCCGCCGACGAGGTCGGCGGCGACGATCGCCTGCACCAGCCGATCCCGAGGCAGGTCGCCGTGGCTGACGTCCGCGGCGGCGCAGACGCTCTGCACGGTGAGGTTCACCGCGCCGGTCAGCCGCGCCGAGTCCGGCGGTGTCACGACGTTGTCGTCGGTGGTCCAGATCGAGTAGAACTGCGGGCCGGCGGGCGTCTCGTCGCCGCGGTTCAGCGACGCGAGCAGGTCGCTGTCGGGCGCGAGCTGCTGGCATGCGGTCGGGCACGCCGCCGGAAGCAGAGCGCCGAGCTCGGCGAGCCGCGTGCCGTGCTGCGGCGAGCCGAGCGTGACGACGCGCCGGGCGACAGCGGCGCCGCCGTAATCGCGGACCCACAGCCGGGCGACGACGCCGCCGGCCGAGTAGCCCACCACGTCGACCGAGGCAGCCTGGGTCCGGGCCAGCGCGGCGGTCGCCGCCCGGCCGAGGGTCTGCGCCTGGGCGCGCAGATCGCCGGTGCCGTCGCCGGGCAGCGACACGATGGTCACGTCCTTGCCGCCGTGGCGCAGCGCACCGGCCAGGGACGACAGAGACGAGGTCGAGCCGCCGTAGCCGGGCACGAGCAGTACCGGTCCGGGCAGGTTCGGGGCGACGGCCCGGCGGGCGCCGCCGCCGCCGCTGGCAAGCGCCACGACGACCGCCGCGACGCCGGCCACCAGCACCGCTGCGAGCAGGCCGAGCAGCATGCGGCGACGGGCCGGTGCGAGAGAGGCGAGCACCTGAACATGGTGCCTGCCGAACGCTGTGGAAAGAGCGGGTTACGGTCACGTTTCGCATCGTGACGTTCGGCGGCGTGGCGGGCCGGGGGGCATACCCTGCAGGCAATCCCGCCCCGTCACGCCCAGGAGGCAGCCTTGGCCATCCGGATCCTTGCCGGCCCGAACTCGAAGAAGCGCAAGATCCAGCTCGTGCTGCCCGACGACGTCCACGACGGCCCGGTGTCGGCCGTCGGGACGTTCAACGACTGGACGCCGGGCAAGCACAAGCTCGTCCGACACAGCAACGGGACCCGCAGCGTCACGCTGACGGTGCCGGTAGGGCAGGAGTTGCGGTTCCGCTACCTGGGCTCCGGCGGGCGCTGGTTCGACGACCCGGACGCGCAGGATGGGGTCATCCGGCTCTGACTGCCCGCCGGGCCAGCTCGTCGAGCAGGAGCGTCTCGGCGACACACGCTCGCTCGAAGTCGCCGAGGTCGAGGCTCTCGTCGACGCCGTGCGCCCGGCAGTCGGGGTCGGCGCCGGCGCTCACGACCAGGATCGCGGCCTTGGGGAACGCGTCGGCGAACTCCGCGACGAACGGGATCGTGCCGCCGATGCCGAGGTCGGTCATCGGCGCGCCGTACGCCTGCCCGTACGCCGTACGTGCGGCGTCGAACGCCGGGCCCTGCGCGTCGATCGCGTACGGCTGGCCGAGGTCGACTTCGGTCACGGTCGTCTGGACGCCCCACGGCGCGTGCTCGCGTAGATGCCGTACCAGCGCTGCCTGCGCTCGCCGCGCCTCGTCGCCCGGCGCGATCCGCAAGCTGACCTTCGCCCGCGCAACCGGGGCGAGCGTGTTGGACGCGTCGGCGACCGGCGTCGCGTCGAGGGCGAGCACCGTCGCCGACGGCTTGTTCCACAGGCGGTCGGCGATGCTGCCCGTGCCGATCAACCCGACACCGCCGAGCATGGCCGACTCGGCACGGAACCGCTCCTCCGGGTAGTCGAAGTCCGAGGGCGCTGCCGTGACCAGGCCGTCGATCGCGACGTCGCCCTGCTCGTCGTGCAGGGTCGCGAGCAGCCGGCACAATGCGGTGAGCGCATCAGGTGCCGCGCCGCCGAACGAGCCGGAGTGCCCGCCATGCGCCAGCGCGCGGACCTCGACGATGCAGGATGCGATGCCGCGCAGGCTGGTCGTCAGCGACGGCCTGCCGAGATCGAAGTTCTCCGAGTCGGCGAGCACGATGACATCGGCGGCCAGCTTGTCGCGATGGCGGTCGAGCAGGGCACCGAGCGTCGGTGAGCCGATCTCCTCCTCGCCTTCGACGAACACGGTCACGCCGACCGGGGGACGTCCACCGAAGGCCCGCAGCGTCGCGAGGTGCGCGGCGACGCCGGCCTTGTCGTCGGACGAGCCGCGCCCGTAGAGGCGCCCGTCGCGCTCGTCCGGCTCGAACGGCGCGGTGGCCCACGCCGCAGGGTCGCCGGTGGGCTGCACGTCGTGGTGCGCGTAGAGCAGCACGGTCGGCATGCCGGCGGGTGCCGGGTAGGTGGCCACCACGGCAGGCTGGCCACCCTCGACGTCGTCGAGGATCTCGACGTCGGCGGCTCCGGCGGCCCGGAACAGGCTGGCGGTCAACATCGCGGAACGGCGGACGTCAGCCGCGGCGGCCGGGTCGGCGCTCACCGACGGGATCCGGATCAGCGCTCACCGACGGGATCCGGATCAGCGCGTCGAGATCGGCCCGGACGGCCGGCAGCACCGCGCGCACAGCAAGCTGGAGATCAGTATCCGACATGCGCCAAGCCTTGCAGCAAAAGCAGGCCCTGCCCACCCGCCATCTCGGCGAGCAGCCTGTCGCTTCGCGCCTCGGCGGGGCTGAACCAGGTCAGCTCCAGCGCGTCCTGCTGCGGCGCGCAGTCGCCCTCGACCGCGACGACGTAGGCGAGCGACACGGCGTGCTGGCGGGGGTCGTGGAACGGGGTGACGCCCGGCGTCGGGAAGTACTCGGCGATCGTGAACGGCTGCGGCGAGGCCGGGATGCGGGGCAGGGCCAGCGGGCCGAGATCCTTCTCCAGGTGGCGCAGCAGCGCCGAGCGGACCTTCTCGTGGTAGTGGACGCGCCCGGACACCAGCGCCCGGGTGATCCGGCCCTCGCTGGTGGCGCGCAGGAGCAGGCCGACCGCCGTCACGATGCCCTGCTCGTCGACCCGCACCGGGATCGCGTCGACGTACAGGATGGGCACCCGCTGCCGGGCGGCCTCGAGCTCCTCGGGCGCCAGCCAGCTGCTTTCTGACTGCGGTGTCGTCTGGGTCATGCGCTCTTTCTAGCGTCCCGGCGTCCACCGCGCGATCGCGATCATGGGGGCACGTCGGGCAACCGCCGGCCGAGCTTGGGGTACGCACGCGCGGCCGCCGTCTGGACGTGCTGCGCGAAGCGGAGACGGTCCATGATCGTGTCGCGTTCGCCAACGCCGCTATGTCCGCGGGAGTGGTCAAACGCGACATGATCAACGCTGACGCGGCTCAGCCAGCGGCGCCGTCGTCGGGCAACCGACGACCGAGCTTGCGGTACTCGCGCGCGGTCGCCGCCTGGACGTGCCGCATGCCCAGCAGCTCGCCGGCGCTCGTCGCGTCGTACGCCGCGGCGAGCACGATGTTGCGGATGTCGCCGCCGGTGAGCTCGACCGAGTGCGACAGCCTCGCGATGTCGACCGGGTCGGCCTCGTCGGTGCCGCCGGCCTGATCGAGGTGCTGCTTCCAGAGCAGGTGCCGGGTCGGCTCGTCCGGATCCGGGAAATGCACGATGAACTGCATCCGCCGCGAGAACGCCGCGTCGAGGTTGCCGCGCAGGTTCGTCGCGAGCACCGTGATGCCGTCGAAGTGCTCCATCCGCTGCAGCAGGTAGCTGACCTCCTGGTTGGCGTAGCGGTCGCGCGCATCGCGGACTTCAGAACGTGAGCCGAACAGCGCGTCGGCCTCGTCGAAGAAGAGCACCACACTGCGGCTCTCGGCTTCGTGGAAGATCCGCTCCAGGTTCTTCTCGGTCTCGCCGATGTACTTGTCGACGACCGCGGACAGGTCGACCTGGAAGAGCTCGAGGTTGAGCTCCTCGGCGACGACGTGGGCCGCCAGCGTCTTGCCGGTGCCGGGGCCGCCGGTGAACAGCGCGGTGATGCCGCTGCCCTTGCCACCCTTGCCGTGCACCGGGCCGCGGGCGAGAACCTCGTCGCGATAGGCCGCCCAGGCGACCAGCCGGTGCAGCTCGGCCACGACATGCTCGGGCAGGACGAGGTCGGCGAACCCGGCGACGGCCGCGTGCGAGCGGGCGGCCGTACGTCCCGATCCCGGGCCCCAGGTGTTGGCCAGCGCCCGGGCGGCGTCGCGGACGAGCGCGATGGACATCGGCTCGTCGCGTGCCGCCGACAGCAGCCTGGCGTAGCGTGCCGTGGCCGCGATCTCCTCCGGGGTCAGCCGCAGGCTCAGCAACTCGGCCCGTCCTTCGTCGCCGGTTAGCTCGCCGAGTGCGGCCCGCCAGATTCGCGCCCGGTCGGCCGGAGCCAACGTCGGCGCGTCGACGGTCAGCGGCGCGGCGCGCATCGCGGCCGGCTGCCAGGGATGCGTGCCGACCGCGACCACCGGCACGGAGCAGCGCGCGAGCACGTCGAACGCCCGGCCGGACGCGAGCACCTCGGCGCCGGAGACGACAAGGCCGCGTGCGGTGAGCGCCGCCTCGCGAGTTGCCGCCCGGACGGCGTCGACGACGGTCTCGACCGGCGCGTGTCGGCGCAGGTCGACGACCAGGCACCGCAGGCCCAGCTCGGCGTATGCCTGCGCGGCGACGGCCACTCCTGCCGTGCCGAGGGGTGCGCGAATCCACACGAGCCCCGCGTCGGCGGCGAGCGCGCGGGCGACGAGACGAGCCTCGGGCGCGTCGAACGGCACCGCGTCGACCTGCATCGCGTCGACCGTCGGATCCGGGGTGTCGTCGCCGGCGAGGTGGGCGACGACCCGGTCAGCGGCGCGCAGCGTCCGGCGAAGCCATGTCGCGTCGCCACCGACCTCGATCAGGCCCTGCGACCGCAGCGGCGCCGCCGGGCCCAGCCGGCTCAAGCCGTCCGCGGACGCGGTGGGCACCCCGCACAGCTCGAGGGCAAGGGCCACGGTCGGACGCGACGACGAGGGATCGCCGCCGAGCAGGCCGAACGCCAGGCCGATGTTCGCGTCGAGGTCGGCTGCCGTGGCGACGAGCAGCAGCTGCAGTTCCAGGGCGTCAAGGCCGAAGAGCTGAGCCAGGGCAGCCGCCCGATCGCCCGGATCGTCGGAGGGCGCATCGCAGTCGGCGTAGTCGGCCTTGAGCGCGCTCAGCACGGCGTCGGCCAGCGCGGTGTCGGCGAATGCCGCGCTGCCCGAGCGTCGCGAGGCGGCGCTGCTGAGCTGTCCGGCGAGCCAGGCGAGTCGCTCACGCACCGGCGGCCTCCGCAGCGATCCCAGCCCGGTGTAAAGCTCGGGTTGGACATATCAGGTCTAGAGCTTACGATCTTGATCACGGGGAATCTAACTGCGATTTGACGTGTCCGCCAGCGGGCCACGTCTGCGCGTGACCGCTACCGCCGAGGAAGGCGACGTGCTGATCCCCGTGGTCGAGCAGGGCGTCGAGGCGCTCCTGCGCGCTGCGTTGCCGCTGCGCAAGGAGCTGGGCGACGTCTCCTTCGACGCGCCGACCGGATCCTGGTCGGCCCAGCTGTCGCGGATCACCGTGGACCTGTTCCTGTTCGGGTTGAGCCGCAGCTCCCAGCCCGCCCGGCCCACACCGGGACGAACCGGTCAGGACGGCCGGGCTGAGCGTCGCCGCCCACTGCCGATGGTCGAGCTGAACTACCTGGTGAGCACCTACGCCGGAACGACACGTGACGAGCACCAGCTGCTGTCGGACGTGTTCACCTGCTTCATCGTCAACCCGGCGCTGCCGACGGAGTTCCTGCCGCGTCCGCTCGACTGCACGGTGCAGCTCACGGTGGCACCGCAGGACCACGGCCGCGCCAAGGACGTCTGGTCCGGCGTCGGCGGCACGCTGCGCTCGTCGTTCGAGCTGGTTGTCACCGCCGCCCTCGAGGGCCTCCCGTGGGAAGCGGTGCCGCCGCGCGTCGAGCGCATCGAGGCGCTCGCCGCGCCGATCCCCAACCGGCCGATCCCCAACGGGCGGGGGTAGCCCCTCGTGCGGGTCGCATCCGAGACGAGCCTGCTGGACGTCCAGCCCGGCGACACGACCGAACTCGTCGTCGAGATCGTGAACACCAGCGAGGTCATCGACGGCGTGTCGACGCGGGTGATCGGCCTGCCCGAACCGAGCGTCACGAGTTCGCCCGCCATGCTGCCGCTGTTCCCGCAGACGAGCGGTCACGTCACGCTGTCGCTCGCCGTGCCGGCCACGCATCCGGCTGGGCAGCACTCGTTGACCGTCGAGGTGATCTCGCACGGCGCGGGCGCGGCGCCGCAGTACCTCGACCTCGACCTCGTGGTCGCGCCGCGCCCGGCGATGACCATGGCCACCCGGCCGCGGATGGTGCGCGCTCACCGGCAGGCACGGTTCGTCCTGGAAATCACGAACGCGGGCAACCTGCCGCTCGACGTGACCTTGCAGGCCGTCGACGTCGACCGGTCGTGCGTCGCTTCGTTCGCGCCGGACCAGCTGCGGATCGCGGCAGGCGCGGCCGCACCGGTGTTGCTCACTGTGTCCGGCCCGCGGATGATCTTCGGCACGGAGCTCGACCGGACGATCACCGTCGAGGCCCTGGCCCGCAGCGTTGACGACGCCGGCCCGCGCGCCGCGCCCGACGCCGAGCCGGACGCCGCGCGCGAGGCGCCGATCACGCAGGAGACCACGGTCCGCCTGCGGCAGCGTCCCCGCATCACGCGCGGCCTGCTCACCGCACTCATCCTCGCCAGCATCATCGTGCTGTGGGCCGCTGTGTTCCTGCTCGGCCTGAACAAGGTCTTCTCCGGCGACCCGATGACCAAGGCGGTACCCGCGTCGTTCTTCGCCGCGGGAAACGACACGGGCGGCGACGGTTCGGGGGGCTCGGGCGGCGGGGGCTTCACTGCGGTGCAGAGTGCCGACGGCGCCGCGCCGGCCGGTGCGTTGCCGAAGAACGGGCAGCTGCCCGCGGGCATCGGCGGCGGGATCAGCGGCCAGGTAATCGCCGCAAGCGATCACCAGCCGGTGGGTCGCATCCTTGTCGAGGCGCTGCGCGACTCGCCGGACGGTCTGCAAGTCGTCAGCTCGGCGGCAACCCAGTCCGACGGCACCTACGCCCTGGCCGGGCTGTTCCCCACCGACTACTTCGTGCGGTTCAGCGCGGCCGGGTACCGGGCCGTCTGGTACCCCGCCGGGCCCTTCCAATTGGGCGCCAAGACGGTCGCCGCCGTGGCGCAGAGCGTCAGCGACGGCATAGACGTCACCATCACCGGCAACCCGGCGAGCATCTCGGGCACGGTCGACCCCGGTGACACGCTCACGCCGGTGCACACCACGGTGGTCGCCCGCTCGCTGGATGGTGCAGGCGGTACGAAGCCGGTTGCGACGACCACGACATCCGCCGGCGGCACGTACAAGCTGCCGAACCTGCCGGCCCCGGGCAAGTACGAGCTGACGTTCACCGCGTCCGGCTACGAGCCGACCACGATCGTCGACACCGTCGCGGGCGGGCAGCAACGCCTCGAGCCCACCGTGCAACTCGCCGTCGGCGTGGGCGAGATCAGCGGCACGGTCACTGACGGCACGGCCCCGCTCGGCGGCGCAGCGATCAGCACGACGGTAGGCGGCAAGGCCCTCACCCTCACGACGCCCACGACCGGCACGGTCGGCGCGTTCCTGCTCGGCAACCTGCCGACACCAGCCACATACGTCATCACGTTCAGCCGTCCGGGATACGGCACCCAGACCCAGGTCATCGACCTCTCCGCCGGGCAGAACCGCAATGCACTCAAGGTGGCGCTCGCGGCCGGTACCGGCAGCGTCAGCGGCCGGCTGGTGGGCAGCGACGGCAAGGGGCTCGGCGGCGCGACGGTGACCGTCGGCGGCGCAACCACGGGCGCGACCCCACCGAGCACGGGCACTGCCGCCCCGGTGCCGACAACGACCACCCTGACGTCCGGCGCGGTCGGCACGTTCGCCATCAACGGGCTGGCCGCACCCGGCTCGTACACGCTGACGTTCACGCTCGCCGGCTACGCACCGGCAACTGTGCCCGTGACGCTGACGGCGAGCGGGCCGCCGTCGACGGTCAGCGTCACGCTCTCGACTGAGCTCGGCCGCATCAGCGGGACGGTGACCAGCGCGGACGGCGCGTACGTGGGCGCGACGGTGACCGCCACCGACGGCACGCGATCGTGGAAGGCGACGTCGACGAGCTCGGGTGCCGGCCTGCCCGCGGGCGGCTACATCATCGACCAGCTACAACCTGGCACGTATGCCGTGACCGTCACCGCACCGGCGCTGGCGCAGCAGACCGCCCTGGTCACCGTCACCGCCGGCGCAACCACCACGCGCAACCTGCGGCTGGGCGGCTGACATGCGCGTCGACGTCTCTCCCCGCCGCGCGGACGTCACGCCCGGCCAGCCGCTGGTCGTCACGGTCACGATCACCAACACCGGGTCGGTCATCGGCGGATACGTCATCCGGATGCTCGGCGCCGACCCGGGCTGGGCCGCGCTGGACACCGACCAGGTGTCCCTGTTCCCGGACGAGACGCGCACCGTCACCGCGACGGTGACCGTGCCGGCAGGCATCCCGGCCGGGACGCGGCGGATTGCCGTGCAGGTACGCGAGCTGACGCCGCCGGAGTCGAGCACCGTCGCCGAGCTCGACCTGACCGTGCCCGCGGCGCCGTCCGTGCAGGTCCGGCTGGACCCGCTCGCGGTCACCGCCGGCCGGCGCGCGGCGCTCAGCCTGGTCGTGGAGAACACGGGCAACACCCCCGTGTCGCGGCGCTTCGAGGGCGACGACCCGGAAGGCAAAGTCGAGTTCGCGTTCGACCCGGAGACCGTCGCGCTCGCGCCGGGCGAGCATGCCGTGGTCGACCTGCGCGCGAAGGCCAGGCGCCCGTTCATCGGCTCGCCCGCGGTGCGCATCCTCGGCATCCACCTGGACGAGATCTCGGCCAACCCGTTCTTCGACGACGCCGACCCCGAGCATCCCGTCGCCCGTGGCGAGCAGGCGGCGGCGACCGGCACGTTCATCCAGCGGCCCGTCCTGTCCCGCGGCCCGATGGCGTTGCTCGGACTGCTGGTCGCGGTGTCGGTGTTCGCCGTGGTGATCACGATCGCCATGTCGCGACTGGTCGGCGCGTCCACGGCCGATCGCGACCTGGCGCTGCAGGTCGCGCAGGCACGCGACGCCGGGGCGTCCACCGGGACGGCGGCGCTGGCCGGGACGGTGCGGCTGCTCACCTCCGGCGCGGCTGCGCCTGGCGTCGCGGTCAGCGTCTTCGCGGCCTCGGACACCACGACGCCCGTCGCCACCACGGCCACGGACAGCAAGGGCGCATACCAGGTGAGCCAGCTCGCGGCTGGTGACTACAAGCTCAGCTTCCGGGGCGCGGGTTTCGTCCAGCTGTGGTACCCGGCGGCGGCCACCGACGCGGACGCCACCGCGGTCACGGTGAAGGCGGGGGAGCGCTCGGCGGGCCTGGACGTCCGGCTCGGCGGCATCCCCGCGACGATCAGCGGCACCGTGGTGGGCGACGACGTATCGGCCGCCACGCTCTACCTCGAAACCGGCGGTACCGCGGCTTCGGCGGCAACGGCGGCTTCGGCGGCGCAGACGGGTGTGCTGCCGAACGGCACGCCGGTACCGCCCGACAACGGGTCTGCGGTCGTGCGGACCGTGCCCATCGGCTCCGACGGGTCGTTCACGCTCACCGACGTCCCGTCGCCGAGCGTCTACAACCTGGTCGTGACGAAGGCGGCGCACGCGACGTCGACCCAGCGGATCGACATCGGCGCCGGCGAGGACCGTAAGGGCGTCGAGATCCGGCTGCGCAAGGGCGACGGGCTGATGTCGGGGCACGTCAACTCGGCGACCGGCCCGCTGGCGGGCGTCACGATCACCGCGACGTCCGGGCAGAGCACGGCAAGCACCGTCTCGCTGACCGCCGACGACATCGGTGCGTTCACGCTGCGCGACCTGCCCACACCGGGCAGCTTCACCATCGTCGCCAGTAAGAACGGGTATGCCTCGCAGACGCTGACCCTGTCGCTGGCCGCCGGGCAGAAGCTCGCCGGGGTGTCGATCACGCTCGTCCGCTCGTCCGGGACGCTGACCGGCGCGGTCACGATGTTGCCCGAAGGCGACGCCGCACCCGGCGTGACGGTCACCGTGACCGACGGCCAGCTCACCGTGCAGACCGTCACGGAGAGCACGGGCGATGTCGGCCACTGGAACGTCGGCGGGCTCGCGGTGCCAGGCACGTACACCGTGACGTTCGCGCGCGTCGACCTGGCGTCGCAGACCGTGTCGGTGTCGCTGGACTCCGCCGGCAACATCACGCCGGGCTCGCAGGGCGCGACGATCACCGCGGCCGGCATCGCCGTCGCGATGCGGTCCGCAACCGCCACCGTGTACGGGACGATCAGCCAGAAGGGGGCCATCGGCTGCGCGTCGAGGCATCTCGGCGAGGCGACGGTGACCCTCAACTCGGGCACGTCGTCGTACACGGTGACCTCGGCGTCGACGCCGGCGCGCGACTGCGGCAAGTACCGGATCGAGCGCGTCCCGCCCGGCACGTACACCCTGACCGTCAGCACCACCAGCGGCACCAGCCCGGCATCGCGGGTGGCCACCCTGCAGGCCGGCGACGCCAGCCGCCAGGACGTCACGCTCGCGATGCCGTCGTCGATGTCGGGCACCGTCGTCGGCACGGACGACACGCTGCGTGCGGCGTGGACGGTGACGCTCTACGTCGCCACGCAGTACCCGGCCGTCGTGGCCGCGACGACCACCACGAACTCGCACGGCGCGTTCACGTTCGATGACATCGCGGCGGGCAACTACATCGTCGAGGTGCGCCCGACCAGGTCGAGTGCGCCCGTGGCGTCCAAGACGGTGACGGTGCGGGCGAGCACGCACGTCACCGTGACCATCACGGCGGATCCCGGTGGTTAACCCGCTGCGCGAGGAAGCGCCGGGCGTCGCCGCCGACCCGTCGCTGCGCACCGGAGCCGGTACGCCGGTGTTCGCCCAGGTGACGGTCACCAACCATGCGCGCGAGCCTCGCGTCCTCGCGGTGACTGCCCTCGGGGTGGATGCCGCGTGGCTGCCGGCGCCGAGCCGCAGCCAGCCGCTCATGCCGGGCGCGAGCGCGCAGCTCGACCTGCCGCTGCACCCCGCGATCGGGACGATGCCCGCGCGCTACCCGCTCACCGTCGCCGTCCAGGCCCTCGACCCGGCGAGCGGCGCCGTGACCGCGCCGACCGCGATGACCGAGATCGTGCTCGTGGTCGACGCTCCGGGACAGGTCGGCGTCGAGCTCGCGCCGGCCGACGTGACGGCGGTGTTCGGCAAGCGGATCGCCGTGCTGCTGCGCAACACCGGTCCGCTGCCGGCCGAGGTCCGCCTGGATGTGCAGGCGCCGACCAGCGCGCGGATCCGGCTCGGCTCAGGCCCCGTGCTGGTACGGCCCGGTGAGACGGTCCGCGTGGCCGGCCGGGCGCGGGTGCGTCGGGTGCGGTTCCTGGGGCACCGGGCCCGCCACGCGTACACGGTGACGGCGCGCAGCACGGGCGCACCGCGGCACGCCCAGGGTTCGGTGACCGAGCGCGCGATCCTCGGCCCGGCCGGCGCCAAGGTCGGCGTGATCATGACGGTGATCGCCGTGTGGCTTGTCGTCGGGGCGCTCCTCATCCCGAAGCTGGCCGACCATGTGAAGTCCGGGCAGGGCGGCGGGCCGAACGCCACCGAGACGGCCCCGGCGACCGGCGCGGCCGGCGGTCCGGGCGGAGGCGGCGGCGCAGGCGGTGGAAGCGGCGCGGGTGGCGGCGGTGCGGGTGGCGGCGCTGGCGGAGCCGGTGGGTCCGCCTCCGGCGCCGCGAAGAAGGTGCGGCTCAACGGCACTGTCGCCGGCGCGGCAGCCGCCGGCGTGGCGGTCACCCTGCGCCCGACGTCGCTCGTCGAGAAGCAGGCCGAGACGGCCACGCCGATCGGCATCGCGCCCCAGACGCTGGCGGTGCACGGCATGGTGCAGGCCGGAAGCGTCAACCTGACGGCACCCGGCACGGTGTCGCCGAAGCGCGCCACGGTAACGAGCGACGACGGCGCGTGGTCGTTCCCGGGCATCTCGGCGCCGGGCTACTACCTGCTGACGTTCGCCCGTCCGGGCTACCAGACGCAGCGCTACGTGATCAACGCGGCCGAGACCGCGGCGACCGAGCCGCTCAAGGTGACCCTGGCGGCCGGGCAGGGCACGCTCGGCGGAACGATCGCCGGGCCGAGCGGCCCGGTCGGCGGCGCGCAGATCACCATCACCGACGGCACGAACACCATCACGACGAGCAGCAACTCGCGGGGCAACGTGGGCAGGTGGTCCGTCGACGGGCTCTCGACGCCGAGCACCTACCTGGTGAGCGCCGGCAAGGACGGCCTCGGCACCGAGTCGCGCATCGTCACGCTCGCGGCAGGCGGCTCGGCCCAGGCCGACCTCACCCTGCACGCGGGCGTCGCCTCGCTGGTGGGCACCGTCCAGGGCGTGAACGACCTCGGCGACACGACCGGCCTCGGCGGCGTCTCGGTGAGCGCCACCGACGGCACTGTGACCCGCACGGCCACGACCGTGACCGACGGACCGGTCGGGCGCTACACGCTGCCCGGCCTGCCGGTGCCAGGGCGCTACACCGTCACGATCACCGCGGACGGCTACCAGCAGCAGACGCGCGAGGTCTCGCTCGCCAAGGGCGCCTCGAAGGCGACCGTGAGCGGCACGCTCACCCGCTCGACCGCCGTCGTGGCCGGCAAGGTGACGGTGCCCGAGTCGGGTGACGCCGAAGGCGCCGGGCTGGTGCTGGGCAACCCGAACCAGACCTACAAGACGATGTCCGGTTCCGGCGGGACGTTCCGGCTCAACGGCGTCGCCCCGGGCAGCTACGTGATCGCGGCCGACCTGTTCGGCTTCACCCAGGAGTTCGTCGCAGTGGTGGCCGTCGCCGGGCGCACGGCCAGCGTCAACATCGCGCTGCACTCCCAACCGAACGGCGGGCTGCCGAGCACCGCGCAGATCCGGATCCAGGGCGTCATGGACGCCACCACCAACGGGCCGATTACCTGCGCCACCGCACCGGCCTGCCCGCTCACGATCGCCGTCGACTCGGGCACCGCCGATGACTTCGACTCGTCCGACATGCCGCCGGGCGGCTACGTCGTGCCGGCGAGCAGCGGGCTGGCGCCCGGCCTGCACAAGGTCATCGTCCACGCCGACGGCTACGAGGACGTGACCGTCTCGGCGCAGGTCCCGGTCGGCGACGCCAGCACGCTGACGCCGACCGCGACGGTACCCACCGTGACGCTCTTCCCGGCACCGAAGCTCGTCGGCACGATCACGGCCGCCGTCGGCTCGGCCACCGGCGTCTGCGTCGTCGCGGCCCCGAGCGGGACCCCGACCGGTTGCACCGAGGGCGAGGGCATCGTCGATCCCGACACAGGCGCGTACGAGCTGACGCTGCCCAGCCACGGCACTTACCAGGTCAGCGTGCTCACGCCGTCCGGCTCGGAGTACATCGCGGTCCCGCCCATCTCGATGACGTTCGGGCTCGGCCAGACGCTGCGCTACGACGCGACCCTGCATCGCCTCGGCCGCATCGACGTCACCCTGCTGCATCCGGACGCGACGACCGGCCTGCTCGTCCCGGTGCCTGACAACCCGGACGTATCGAGCGCGGCGTGCGACGATCCGCTCACGTCAACCGGCCCGACGCTGACCGTCACCGACTCCGCGCTCAACCAGGTCCGGAAGGTCTGCTGGAACGGGCCCAAGTTCGCTTTCGCCAGGCTGCAGCCAGGGACGTACCACATCAGCGGGCAGTACCAGGGGCATACCAGCGCGTCGCAGACCGTCTTCGTCGACAAGGACCAGGAGCCGTCGACCACCGTCACGGTCGTCAGCCCGCTCGGCCAGTTCGTCGGCCGGCTGGTCAGCACGACGGGCGGGACGACTCACGGCGTGGCCGGCGCGACGATCACCATCGGCGGCATCACCGGCTACAACGGCACGGATCCAGCCACCGACCAGAAGACGGTCACGACCGACGCGAGCGGCTGCTTCGCGATCACCAGTACCGGCACCGCCGCCACGGCCGTCAGCCCCTGCGGCGTCATCGCGGTGGACGATCCGGCGCGGGCCACGCTCGCGCTGGCCACGCCACAGGCCACCCTGGTGATCAGCCACGACGACTACCAGCCACTCACGCTCACCAACAAGGGCATCGGCGGCGCCGGACTGATTACCGTCACGCTGACGCCGAAACCGTCGACGTTCGACGCGACCGACTGCGCAGCCAGTGCCGACGGCTGCCGGCTGCGGGTCGTCCCGGCCTCGCCGGCGCCCGACCTGAGCACCGCGAACATCGTGGTCGCCAAGCAGCCGGCCGGCGCGGGCCGTGTCTCGGTCGTCGCCAACTCCACCGGCGAGCTCACCTGGGACGACTCCAACCTCGGGCCGGACAACGAAGCATGGCCCGGCACGTACACCCTGACGGCGACCTTGCCCGGGTTCGCGCCCGCCACGTCCCGCCCGCCACGTCCACGGTCACCTGCCCGCTGAACGCGCACTGCACGATGACGTCGTTCACGCTGCAGCAGTTCGGCACCTTGGTGATCTCCGCGGCGGACCGCAGCACCGGCGATCCCGTCGACGGCGCGACGTTCACGTTGACCGGCGCGGGGTCGATCCCGCAGACCCAGATCGCCGCGCCCGGCGCCAGCGGCGTCACGTTCACCGCGCTGGCGCCGTCGGCGAGCCCGGCGTACATGGTGCACATCCAGGCGGCGGGCTACCAGTTCGACGACACGGGCACGGCCGGCATCACCCTGGCCTGTACCGGTGGCACGGCAACCACGTCAGTCGCCGTCTCACCCGGCGGCACGACGACGTGCGTCGCGTCGCTGACCCGGCTCGGCGCGATCGCCGGAACGGTCAGCGCCGACCTCGGGGCCGCGACCCAGCCGCTCGCCAACGCCACCCTCGTCGCCCGGCGCTGCACGGCGTCCGGCGACACCGGCGCCGAGGCCTGCGCCACCGTCGACGCGTCGAGCGCGCGCACGGTCGCCAGCGCGAGCGACGGCACCTACCGGGTCACCGGCACGGCCACGGTCGCCGGGCTGGCCTCGGGCTGGTGGAAGGTGTCGGTGACCGCGCCCGGCTACACGAGCAACGTCGGGTACGCGCTGATCCCCGCGACGGTCACCGCCGACACCGCACTGGACGTCACGCTCGACGTGGTGCCGGTGACCCTGCAGGTCGGTGTGCGGACGTCGACGACCGGGACGTTGCGCACCGACGCCACGGTGACGCTGTTCGACTCGGCAGGTACCCCGACCACCGTCACGACACCGGACACGACCAGCCACCTGTACGTGTTCGCCGGCATCGCGCCGACCACGTACTCGCTGCAGGTGTCCGGCACCACGATCGCGACGATCAACCTGCAGGTGACGCTCGCCGTCGGCGTCTCACCGCAGACGATCTACGTCCTCACCGACGTCAGTGCCAGCACTGTCTCCGGCACGATCAGCGGCCAGCAGGGCTCCGCGGCCGCGGCAGCGCCGCTGTCGAGCGCCAGCGTCTCGATCGGGCACGGGGACGACGCGGCGTCGTTCGCGGTGGCCAACGGCGTCGACAACCAGCCGATGACCGCGACCACCGGGAGCTCACCGGCCGGTTACTTCAGCATCTCCACCGTCCCGGACGGCACGTACAACGTGCAGATCTCGCACAGCGGGTACGAGAGCCAGTGGCCGGTGATCACGGTCGTGCACGGCCAGGCGCAGGCCCAGCTGAACGTGACGCTGTCGCGCGTCACGCACAACGTCGTCGTCGACCTGAGCTCGGTGAACGGGTTCGCGCTGACCGGCGCCACGGCGTCGCTCACGCCGACGGGGTCGAACCCGCCTCAAGCCGACCAGCCGTTCAGCCCGACGAGCCCGGGCGGCACCCACGCCTACCGAGCGACGTTCACGGCCGTGCCGTTCGGTGACTGGACGCTGGCGATCACGCTGCCGGCGCACCACTACGGCACGATCGTCGGGACGGGTTCGACGAGCGGGTTCACCGTCACGGTTCCCGGCAACGGCAACCCCAATACCGCGGTCAACCCGACCTACTCGCTCACCGAGGGCGAGCTCGACCTCGCCGTCGTCGGCGACACGGACGCGGTCGACAGCCCGCCCGCGACTGTTTCACTCACCGTCACGCACTCGGCCAGCACCGTGTACTCGAACACCACGTTCCCGACCGGCGCGGGGGCGGCGATCCCGATCTGGGTCACTGCCGGCAGCTACGCCGTGGCGGTGGACCCGCAGTCGAGCCCCTGGGTGGCCAAGTCGGTGACGTTCAGCGTCGGCTCCGGCACGGTCGACGGCACTGTCACGATCACCGAGACGTCCAGCATCACCATTCACGTGACGCACAACGGCGCGGCACTGCCCGGGACCACGCACGCGACCGTCACCTTGACGCCGCAGGACGGCCAGACCGTGCCCCCGGCGTACACGTCCGGAGCCACCACCGGAACCGGCGACAACGTCACGCTCACCGGCCTGCCCGCCGGCGACTGGAAGTTCACCGCTGCCGTCGGCGGCGACAGCACCACCAGCGGCACGATCACCCTGGTGCCCGGCGCCGCGGGCGACGACGGCCTCGGGGCCACGCTCACCATCGACGTCCTGACACCGCCCTGACCCGCGTGGCGCCTCGTCAGCTGACGTAGACGATGATCGCGACGGCCGCGAGCGCCCCGACGACGACCAGGACGAGTAGCGCCCACACCCACCACGGCGTGGCGCGGCGGACCGGCTCGTAGACCGGTTCCGGGAGTGCGGGCGGCGGCACGTAGACCGGTACGGGCGGTGGGGGCGCAACCGGGCGCAGCGGCTTGCCGCAGCGCACGCACAGCTCCGCGGACGGCGCGTTGTTCTCCACGCAGTGCGGGCAGACCAGCGACGCGATCGTCGCCCGGCCCACTGTGCCGGGCAGCCTGCGCAGCGACCCGTCGGCGGTCGTTGACGCATCCAGCACGATTCGCGACGGCACCCAGAAGAGCGGGTAGTCGCATTTCACGCAGAAGTCGGTGGAGTCGCGGCGGTTCGGTGTCACCATCCCGACAGTGCCGCAGTTCGAGCAGGTGACCTGCTCGCGCGCAGGCGCCTGTGCCTGCGTGCCGTAGCCGTTGGAGACGATCTGCGCGGTCATCGGCGTCCTGCCTCCTGCGTCGACGTGGCGCCCGGCGACGACCAAGCCAGCCGAGTGCCGACCCACAGCTCCGCGCGCACGTGCGCGGGCACCTCGTCGCGCAGCAGCGCCACGAAGTCCGGCTCGGGCAGCCACCCGGTCGACTCGACGGTCATCGTGACCCATGCGGTGTCGCGCGGTGCGTCGCCCTCGCGCCACACGCCGCCGCCGTCGGTGACCTCGGCCGGGCCGCCACTGATCAGTTCGAGGAAGCGCCGCAGACCGGCCGCGGTGCCGCGCCAGGTCAGCGTCTCGGCGCTGCTGCGGACGATGCGCCGCTGCAGCTCGTCAGGCAGCGACGGGTCGAGCGAGTCGACGCCGATCCACGAACCGAGCCAGCGCACCATCTCCGGCGGAGCCACGCCGCTGTCGATCACGTTCGGGATGTTGTCGGCGTTCTCGACGAGTGATGTCGCGATCTCCTGGAACAGCGACACGAAGCGCACGAAGAAGTCGCTGCCGAGCATCCCGACCGGCAACTGGTTGAGCAGCCACTGCGGGCTGCGCGGTTGCGTGTGCATGTCCGGCATCCGCGCGAGGGCAGTGCGCTCGGAGACCTCGGTCATCGGACCACGACCTGATGCCCGGCCGACAGGAACAGCGAATGGCCGTCGAGCCGGATCACGTCACGCGCGCTGGCCAGGCGCCGGCCGGTGCGCAGGTCGTACTCGAACAGCAGCGCCTCCTCGACGCGTTCGACCCCGTCGACGGACTCGAGCAGCTGGGTCACGGCCGCCGAGTTGATATCGGTGTCGAACGGCCAGCCCGTGCCGTCCGGTCCTCCCACGAGCGGGTTGAGGTAGCGGGTGAGCGTCTCGACCGCACGCTGCCGGACGAGCGCGCCCGGCCGCCCGGGCGCGGTGTGCACCAGCGCCACGACCGAGACGCCCTGGTAGTACGGCGTGGTCACCTCGATGGCGGTGCCGACCAGCCGGTGCTCGTCGAGATGCTCGGTGATGCGCCGCATCAGCGGAGGGCCGATCGCGAAGTCGTCCAGCTGGTGCGCGCGGGCGTCCAGGCGGACGTGCGGCACGACGAGCACGCGCACCGCCCCGTTGCCGCGCGACGCAGGCAGGCAGCGCGCCCGCGCCACCTCGGCGGAGGACTCCAGCGTCAGCCGCTCGAAATCGCCTGCGGTCACGGCACGTTGACCGGTGCGCAGCGTCAGGGGCCCGCGTACCTTCGCCTCGGCGACCGACTCGGCGTCCACGCCGCCGAGCGCCGGCGCCAGGTTGACCGCCCCACGCACGTACGGGACGGCCGAGCGCAGCACCGTCAACGTCCGGGCGCCGACGTTGCCCGCGCCGCCACCACCGTGTCGGTAGCCGGTTACCGTGATCTCGGCGCCGTCGCGCGGTATCTCCCCGTGCTGGCGAACCTTCCCGTCGGGATACCGGACGCGCGGGCCGAAGCGGATCACGCCGGTGCCGCTGTCCCACACGTAGTGCAGGCTGTGCGGGCCCGAGCCGGCGAAGTCCTCGACCTCCGCCCAGTCGGTTGCGCCGGTTGCGTCGACGACGCGCACACACTCGTCCAGGCGGCGCGGAAGCACCGGTGCGCGCGACACCGCGAAAGACTGCGCGGGCGAGCCGTCGCTGCGCCCGATCGTCTCGGCCGCGAACGTCTCGGCGTGCTCCGCGTTCACAGTGCCGCCGAGCGCGGCCACGTCGACTGCCTGGATCCGCGGTGAGGCCCGGTATGTGGGCTGTCCGTCCCTGGGCGCGAGCAGCCGTGCACGCAACCAGAACGCCGCTGTGTTGCCGAGCGTCAGCAACTCGTGCTCGCCCGGCACGAGCAGCACGATCTCGCCTGCGCGGTTCAGCCCGCCGGTCGTGTCGTCGTACACCGTCGTGGCGATCCAGGTCTCGCCGCTCCAGACCTCCCAGACCAGCGGCGGGTTGCGCGGGTCGACGCCGATGCCTTCTGCGTGCGCCTCGATGCGCAACCGCAGCGCCATGCCCGCGACGCTGGCCGCAAAGCCCAGGTAGAACGCGTCGCCCGGGGTCAGCTCCTCGGACGCGAAGCACCGCACGCCGGCGAAGCGCAGCTCGTCCCAGACGTCCGCGACGCGGTCGTCGGCGAACGTCGACGTCTTGGCGGCGGTCAGCTGCGGTGGCGCGATCTCCAGGTCACGGACCGTCGTGAACACCACGGCGTCAGCGCCTTCGCTCGCGGCGGCGGGCGTCGTGACCTTCGTGCCCGCCGGCACGACGACCGGCGCGTCGAGCTCGGCCGAGAGCCAGAACGTGAGGTCGGTGCGCGCGACCGACGGCGGGAACGGCTCGATGCCCACCATGTTCAGGAAGTGGACGTAGAGGCGGTCCGGCACCTGGTTCACGCGGAAGAGCGTCATTTCGCTCATCCACGCGAACAGCTCGATCAGGGCGACGCCCGGGTCCGAGACGTTGTGGTTGGTCCACTCGGGGCAGTACCGCGGGATCAGCCGCTTGGCTTCGTCGACGATGTCCTGGAACGACCGGTCGTCGAGGTTCGGTGCTGGCAGTGGCATGGGCCGGCCTATTCGGTGTCGTGGGGGATGACGTAGAAGGGGTAGACCAGGTTGCGACGGTCGTTGGTCGCCCGGACGCGGTAGCTGATCTGGATGCGCACCAGCGCCGAGTCGTCGTCGTCGGCCGCCGGTGTGACGTCCTCGACCTCGATGCGCGGCTCCCACTGCGCGAGCGCGTCGCGTACGGACTCGGCGATGAGGCCGAGCAGGTTGGGCGTGACCGGCTCGAACAACAGATCCCAGATGCGGCAGCCGAACTGCGGCCGCATGACCCGCTCACCCGGCGCTGTCAGCAGCACGATGCGGATCGACCGGTCGAGATCCTCCGCGCCGGCGGTCAGCATGATCGAGCCGGTGTGGTCGACCTCCATCGGCCAGGAGAATCCCCGTCCGACAAAAGACGGATCGCGGTCGGGGTATCCGTTCGACGGCGGTGCAGGCAGCAGTTCACTCATCAGTTGATCGCCACCATCCCGCCCTTGAGCGCCAACTGGCCGCCGCCCTCGACGGACGTCATGGCCTGGCCCTTGACCTGCACTTGCAAGCCCTCGACGGCCGTGGTGGCCGACGACTTCGCAGTGAGCCCCCCGGTGCCCTCGATGTTCACCTTGGCCTTGGCCTTGATCGTGACGTTCGTGCCTTCGATCGTCACCGAGCCGTCCTTGGCGATCTCGAACTTCGCCTCGCCCGCCTTGATGGTCACCGGGTTGCCTTGCGGCACCTCGACGTCGAGCTTGTCGGCGCCGAGCAGCACCGTTCCCTTGCCGCCTGCGAGCTGGAGCAGGATGTGGTCGACGGCCGATCCCTCGGCGTCGGCCAGTTCGACGAAGTTGCCGGTGCGTGAGGTGATCCGGCGGCTGACGACCTTGCCTTGCTTGACCCCCCACGCGTCCAGCTTGTTCTGCTTGCTGTACAGGCCGCCGAGCACGAGCGGGCGGCGGGAATCGCCGCCCTCGAAGCCCACGAGCACCTCGTCGTTCACCTCGGGCTGGAAGACCATGCCGCGCGACGGGCCCGCGCCGAGCGTGGCGATGCGCGCCCACGTGCTTTCGGCCTCACCGCTGATCCCCGGGTACTTCACCTTGACCCGGCCCAACGAGTCCGGGTCGTCGATGTTGGTGACTTTGCCGATCAGCAGTCCGGGCACGAGGAAGCCGGCGTCCGTGCGCGGCGCGGTGAGCGAGTCGACCAGGCTCGGCGGCCGGCTGTCGCCGGCGACGAACCGGGTGTGGAACCCCCTAGGGGTGTAGACGTGCTCGACCTGGCTGACCCGGTAGTTGCCGGACGCCGGCCCGGCCTGCCGGATCGTCAGCGCCACGGTTGGCTTGATCGCCGCGTTGACGTGACACGAGCCGCGCGCGACGACAGCCGCTGCGGCCCAGCCCTCCTCCAGCGACGTGGCGACCGCCGTGGCGTCCGCCCCGGTCTGGACGTTCTGCCCGGACACCACCACCACGGCCGGGCCCAGCTTGTTGCCCGATACGACGAAGGAGTCGACGAAGTCCGACCGGGCGGTCACGCTGGCGTTCACCGGGCGCTTGGCCTGCAGCGGCTGCTGCTGGCCGGCGTCCCATCCCTGCACATTGACCTCGGTGGGATGCAGGCCCGATGCTCGTACGGAGAACGTCAGCAGGTCGTCGGTGAGCTGCAGTGCGACCGAGCCGTTGGACTTGCCGGCCTTGTCGACGTGCAGCTCGTCGCCCTCCGCTCCGTCCACCCACCACATCAGGCCGGCCCGTTCGGCGATGCTGTCCAGGACGGCAAGGTCGCTGCCCGCCTGCAGCACGTACTCCTGCACCCCCGCGATCGCCGAGACGGCGGTCTTGAGGCCGTTGCGGGATGCGACCGTGCGGATCACGTCGGACCACGTGACCTGCACGTACGTCTCGACGCGCGTGCCGCGGGTCAGCTTCCGCGCGACGTCGTCGATGACCACGACCAGCTCCGGGTGATCGCCCGCCGACTGCTCCAGGCTGACGGCCGTGACGGTGGCGTTCATCAGTAGCCCGCCGCCGTGCAGGCTGATGCGCACCTGTGTGCCGACGCCGAACGGCCCGCCCGCCGACAGCGCGTATCCCGGATCGACGAAGCGCAGCGTCCCCCGGCCGACCATGCCGATCGCTCGCTCCAGTCGCATGCCGACGAGCAGGTCGAGCCACTTGTTCGGCAACGGCGCCCCGTCGACCGTGATCGCCGGCGCAACCGGATCGAGGCCCGTCATGTCGACTCGATGCGAGGGACGGACAGGAGCGTGCCCGGGCGCAGCGTCAATGGATCCTCGATGCCGTTGGCCGCGGCGAGGCGGCGCCAGCGCGTCGAGTCGCCGTAGTACCTGGCCGCGATCCGGTCGAGCGTCTCGCCCGGCTGGATGCGGTGCACGCGGTGCGGGCGGGGGGTGCCCGAGGTCGGGTTCTGCGGCCCGAACGCCTTGGACTGCTCGTACTGGCGCAGCGCCAGATCCATCTGCGCGCGCAGCGGGATCCCGGTCGAGGAGAAGTAGGTGAACGTCAGCCCCAGATCGCTCACCACGGCCTTGAACGAGTGCAGGTCGCCCCAGTGGAACGTGACGTACGGCGGCCGGGCGTTGTTGGTCGCCTCGTCCGTGCCCGGGACGGACGGGTCGACGTCCATCAAGGTCAGGATCTTGCCCGTGTGCTTCGTGACGGGCGTGCCGTCCACCGTCGTGTCGAAGATCAGGCTGAGCCGCATCCAGCCCGAGTCCGCGCCGCCGTAACGCAGTCGCGGCACCCCCTTGCCCGGCATCGGCTCGGCGACCCAGTTGTTTCGGCGCCCGACCTCGATCGACTCGGGATTGAACAGGCACGGCACCCGATCGCCGCCCTCGATCTCGAGGAAAGCCTTCTCCATCTCCGGCATGTCAGAACACCTCGGGACTGTGCCGTCGGCCGCGGCGTTCGAGCTCGTCGACGACGCGTTGCTCGATCAAGCTGGCGACCTTGTCGACGAGCTCGTCCAGCACGTCAGACCGGAGCACGGTGCCTGTCTGCTTGACGACCGGGGCCTCGTCGACGAACCGACGAATCACTTGCGGTTGCTGTGCCACGCCTGTCAGGGCGGCGCGTCGGACGAGTTCCTGCCCGTTGCCGCGCTCTGGGTCGGTCACCGGCTGGCCTCCACGATCGTCGTTGCCGTGCGATGGGCCTGCTCGCCGGAACATGTCGGCGGTCGCCGCGACGAGCGAGCCCGGTACTGCGGCGCCGGCCATGCTGCGACGCAGTTGGGTACTGGTGGGCGTGGCGATCGGGCTGGCATTCTGGGCCGGCTGAATGCTGACTCGCGGCGGGGCGACCGGGAATGCGGGTGCCAGTAAGGACATCGTCGCGTGGTCGGGCCCGACGGCGGCTGTTGTCCGCGGCGCATGTCGCACGAGGGGGGTGGCGCTCGGGGCAGCTGCCTTTGCGAGCAACCCGACGGCCTGCGCCGACGTCGCCGGGCGTACAGGCTGCGGCACGCTGAACGCGGTCGGCAGCGCGCGCTCGCCGGGCCAGCCGTACTCGACGCTCGACGCTCGATGCAGGATCCGCGCCGACGGGATCGTGCTGACAGCTCGGGCCGGCCTCGCGGTGACCAGCTCGGTCGCCGTGTGCGGCGCACCGCCGAGGGGTGCTGCATTCGGAGAGGCCACGCCGTGCGAGGCCGGCCGAGTCGTCACGCCCTGCGGCGGCACGCTCCGCGGCGCCATGGCCTGCGGCGCCACGCTCCGCGGCGCCATGGCCTGCGGCGCCACGCTCCGCGGCGCCATGCCCTGCGGCGCCACGCTCCGCGGCGCCATGCCCTGCGGCGCCATGCTGGGCAGCGGCACGCTGGACGGCGGCACGCTCCGCGGCTGAACGCTCCGCGGGGACGTACCGCGCTGGGTCATGTCGAGCTGTGCGGGCCGGATCGGTGTGGCGGTTTCGACGGCGCGGCGGAACACGCCGGCTGCGGGCAGCGCGTTGATGCTTGCCAACCCCACCCCGGCCGGGACAGTGCGGCGTATCGGCGCCGGCACTCGCGGCGCAGCGGGCGCGTGCTCGTCGACCGTTCCCGATGCCAGGTGGTCGACGCGCCGGAGGCCGTCGATGCCCGGTCGCTCGTCCGGCACTGGCGATTCGCTATGCACGGCGGTGATGGGCGGTGCGCCCGGGCTGTCGGGCCGCACCGCCGGGAGGAGCGGCTGCGCCGAGCCAACCGCACGGCGCAGTACCGATCGGGTAACGCGCGCGATGGGTACTGCGCCGCCGCTCGCCGCGAGCGGTACAGCGTCGTGGCCGGACTTGCTGATCGCGAACGGTGCGCCGCCCGGCGGGAGGGCGCGGCGCAGCGCAGGCAAATCCGCTGAGCCGACCGGCTCGGCCGTTGCCCACGGCGCTGGGCCGGGAGGCAATCCCGGGTATGACGGTGCTGGCGAGGCCGTCGGGGCGGTGACGGTCGGTTGAGTGGCAATCGGCGCCGGCAGCGCACTTCGCCGGATCGCCTCCTGGGACGGGACGGACTGGCGAGTCGACAGCCGCGGGCCGTCGAGCGAGGTGCTGGGCCGCGCCGTCGTGCCAGGCGTCGGTTGTTGCCCGGGCACCGACTTGCTCGGACGCGCCTGGGCGATGGAGGCAGGTGCCGGCGTACCCGGAATCGCCGGCGGCGCCGGACGGGTCGGAGCGGCAAGTGCCGGCGCCACATGTGCCGGGGCCGCCGCAGTGCCCGCGGCCGCCGCAGTGCCCGGGGCGGCCGCACCGGCCTGGTTCGCCGTAGCCGGAGCTCGTCGCAGCGGCACCGCCTGTTGCGCCGACGGCGCCTGCGCCTGTGCCGGAGTCCCCGCAGTGCCCGGGGCGGTCGCACCGGCCTGGTTCGCCGTCGCTGAGGCTCCTCGCAGCGGCGCCGCACGTTGCGCCGGTGCCGGAGCAGGCGATGGAGGCGAAACCCCAGCCGCAGGCGAGCCTCCCGGCGCAGGCGAAACCCCAGCCGCAGGCGAGCCTCCCGGCGCAGGCGAAACCCGCCGCGCAGGCGAAACCCGCCGCGCAGGCAGCACCCCAGTAGGCGGCGAAACGCCCGGCGGCGGAGCATGCCCGCTCGGCGCTTGCCCCGGCCTCGCGTCCCACCCAGGCGCCGACTGTGCTGACGCCGGCACTCCGGCATTCTGCGCGGGCGCGGCAGCGACTTGCGTCCGCGCAGAGGCCGACCGCCGCAGGCTGAGCCGAGCCTGGTCGCCCTGCGTCAACATCGGCCCGGCGGCGGCCACCTCGTCCAGTCGGCGGACGGGCACCGCGGCCGACGTCAACGCGCCGGCGAAGCCGCCCGGCGGCCGCTGGGTCCAGCTGGCCTCGTCGGGCATGCGGCGCAGGACGCGTGGCAACCCGCGCGCCGGCAACTCCCGCGCCGGCCCGCCGTCCGACGCTTTTGGTCGTGCAGCGTCATATACCCGCCCGGACGGCCAAAACCGGGGCGACCACCATCGAGGCGGCCGCACATCGACGTCGCCGAGAGAGGACGCGGCGAAGACGCCCTGCCCCGCGAGCGCCCGGCGAACCGCAACCGGATGCCCGAGCGCCGCCGCGAACCGCGTCGAGGACATCGCGATGCCGCCGATCGCCGAGCCCGCCCCGGCCCGCGATCGCCCCATACGGTGCATGCGTTGGTCGATGTCCCGCCCCAGCCAGGTGGCATCGCCGCTCATGTCGTGCCCGCGCTCTGCGTTCGGGACCGGAAGCCGTGGTGCGCGACCTCGAGCTCCTCTTCGAGCGTGGCGTTCGTGCTGGCCTCGAAGTCCGGGCCTTGCCAGCGCACCGGGAACACGTCGTCGAACTCCCAGGAGCGCAGGCGCCCCCCGATGGCGTCGATGGCGGTCACCGCGCCCGTCGAGCGGGTCAGCTTGTTGCTGTTGCCGGCGTAGCCCTCACCCGAGGACTTGCCGAGCCAGGTGAACAACGCGTCGCTCTCGGTCACGCCGCGGCGAAAGACCAGGTTCGGCCAAGTCATCCGGCCCGGCATCTTGTGCACGAACCCGTTCTGGCCGCCCTCGCGAATCTCCTGCACCCCAACCGTCACAGCCAGACCGGTCACCTCGCGGAAGACGCCGATCTCGATCCCGTCCACCTCGAACAGGAACCGGGACGCTGTAGGCGGTTCGCCACCGAGCGGCAGGTCGCTACTGGGCATATTCACGCACCGCCTGCCAGGCCCGCTCGTTGAACGCGACGACCGCGCGGACCATCCGCACCCGGTCCATGTGTTCCATGTCGAGCAGCTCGTTCAGCGGCCAGTGCAGGTGATAGGCCAGGTAGGCGATCTCCTGCCACAGGGCCTCCGTCGGATAGCGCATCACGGCGGGTGACTTTCTAGGTCGCGCTGCGCGAGAGCTCCTCGACGACCGCGCGCCGTGGCGGTCGAGGCGCCTCCTCCGGCGGTGTCGAGTTCCCTGACGCCGGCGACGCTGCCGGTGCAGCCGGGGGAGGAGCGACGATCGAGCCGACGAGCGGAGGGCTCTGCTCATGCGCGAGCAGCAGCGCGTCGTACTCTTCCTGGTTGCCGAAGTTGATCACGCCGTAGAAGTCCTGCAAGAACGCGAGATCGACAGTGAACAAGCCTTCGATCTCGTGTGAGGTCACCAGTTCGAGGTCGCCCAGCCGCTCGACCACGCGGGTGAGCACCAGGATGGTCAGCCGCGGGTCGTCCGGGCCCGTGATAGTCGGATCGCGCAGCGGCTCGAGCTCGTCGCGCGCGGTCGCGAGACGCATCTTGCCGCTGCGATGGACCTTGCCGTGTGCGTCGACGTACCCACGCGGCAGGGTGAACTCGTAGCTGGTCTGCAGGGCCACTGCGCGACTCACTTCACCCGCTCGAGGCGCTCGATCGTCAGCGTGATGGTCTCCTTGACGGCGTCGTTCGAGTCGGTGCTCATCTGGTCGGTCGAGATCTTGCTCGGCCAGCCGTTGAAGAAGTTGAAGCGGCCGATCTCCTTGAACGCCGAGTCGTAGAGCACCAGCGAGCCGTTCTTGCGGTTGTCGGCCCGGGCGGTGCCCTTGAAGCCCGCGTCGCGGATCTGGTTGAACCACTTCCACACCGGATCGGCGGTTGCGTCCATCGGCGCCATCCGGGTGACGCTGATGTCGGGCACCTTCAACGAGTTGCCCAGCGTCTTGACGAGCTGGCGCTTCCCGTCCTTGCCGTTCTGCTGCATGGTGACGACTTCGAGCTCGACGTCGAGCCCGGAGACACCGGACAGGATGAGGTTCTCCCCGTCGATCTCGAGATAGAAGTTCTGCGCGACGATCGGGTCGGTCGCGATGAGGTCATTGGGCATTGACTACTCCTAAGCGCTCAGGCGGCGATCTGCTTTTGCTGACTGATCCGGAACACGACGAACTCGGCCGGCTTGACGGGTGCGATCCCGACCTCGACGACGAGCTTGCCCTCGTCGATCGACTGCGGCGGGTTGGTCTCCTCGTCGCACTTGACGTAGAAGGCCTGGTCGGCGGTCGCGCCGAAGAGTGCGCCTGCCTGCCACAGCCCGCGCAGGAAGCCGTTGAGGGTGCGCTTCACGCCTTCCCACAGGGCCATGTCGTTGGGCTCGAACACGGCCCACTGGGTTCCTTCGAGGATGGTCGACTCGATCATGTTGAACAGCCGCCGGACGTTGATGTAGCGCCAGTCCGAGTCCGACGCGAGCGTCCGGGCTCCCCAGATGCGGATGCCCCTCGTGCCGAACGGCCGGATGCAGTTGATGCCGATCGGATTGAGCAGCGACTGCTCGTTCTGCGTCACCGCCCGCTCGAGATCCAGCACGCCGCGGATCGTGTCGTTGGCCGGTGCCTTCCAGACGCCGCGCGTCTCGTCGGTACGGGCCCACACTCCGGCGATGTGACCGGACGGGGGGATCAACATCTCGCTGTTGCCGTTGACGCCGATCGGGTTGTCGACCTTGATCCACGGGTAGTACAGGGCCGCGAATGCCGAGTCGTACATGGCGGTCTCGCTGCGCCAGTCCTTCATCTGCTGCGGGTTCAGGCCGGGCGGCGCGTCGAGCACTGCCATCCGGTTGCCGTTCTGCTCGCAGTGCGAGATCAGGGCGGTCTGCACGGCCTTCCACAGGTTCAGGTCGACGGTGCCGTCGTCCTTGGTGGCGGCGGTGATCAGGTCCGGGACGACCACCATTGTCACCTCGTCGGCGACGGCCAGGCCGTTGATGCCGTTGCGCGCGGACTCAGAGCCCGCGAACTTGCGGCTCGACACCGGCACGGGCACGGGCGTGGCCTTCTGTAGCTCGTAGCGCCCGGGCTTGAGCACGTCGAGCTGGGTCGCCAGGTTGGCGCCCTTCTCCAGGGTGATGTCGACCTTGATCTTGGTCGACGTCTTGTTGATGACGGTCTTCACGTTGCGCTCGCCCGCGGCGAAGTCGACGTTCTCGAACGTCTCGACCGGCTCGCCGCCGAGCAGGACGGTCAGCGTGAACGGCGAGGGCCCCTCCGGCGCGTTCTCGCCGGGGTCGATGCTTGCGATCTCGATGGAGATCGGTGCATCGGGTTCGAGGCTCTCGACGACCAGCGGCTCGCCGAGCGCGCGGTCGGCGGCTGGCAGCGTCAGCCGCGATGGCTGACCGGCCGGCGCCGTGTTGGCGATCCGGCAGATGTAGGCGATGCTGCCGCCGTTCGCGAAGTAGCCGTAGACCGACAGCGGCAGGACGCAGCCTGGGCTGAAGCCGCCGTAGAGGCCCTCGAACTGCGACCAGCTGGTGACCAGTCGAGGCGCGACGCCGTTCGGGTCGTTCGGATCGTCCGTCGGCGCTCGCTCGGTGAACCCGACGAACGCAGCGACGGCGGTCGGCGCGGCCGAGAGCACCTTCTGCGATGACGGGACTTCTTCGACGTAGACGCCCGGTGCGGTGTAGGTGGGCATGGGAGACCGTCCCCTCCGGATGCTGGCCCCCGTGCCAAGTTAGTTGATCACTGCGGACGGTATCTCATTAATCAGCAATACGTAACATCGAATTCAACTCTTCCTAAAAACGTCACCGGCATGATCAGTTGGCGGTGGTGCGCACCGCTCCCGGGACGACGAGGCTGATCACACCGCCGAACGCGCACGTGCAGATCGAGCCGGACACCAGCGCGGGCTGCCCGCCGATCGTCGTTCGAGGGGCAAGAGGCGCCCACGGCGCGACGACGGTCGGCACGCACGGCATCGGGGTCAGCGTTCCCAGCGCAGCGGCCGTGGCAGCCGCGACGGTCGGGTTGGCCAGGCTCGAACACATGCCGAACGGCGGCAGGTTGACCCCAAGCACGGTGTCATTGATGACGGCAGCCGGACGTCCCTCGATCGTCACCCGGCTGATCGGCAAGACGTTGAGCGTGGTCGGTGCCAGCCCGAAGGTGCACTGAGCCACGGCACCCTGCACCACGCTCACTCCCATGCCGGCCCCTACTTCTTGGAGTTCTTGACCGAGGACGTGAGTGTCGCCCCAGTAGTCGTGACGAAGCAGAGGACATTCCGGTCGTCGTCTTGCTCCCAGCCGCGCGCGGACGGCAGCAGGTAGGTGAAGTACAGCTTCGAGTCGAGGTAGTCGACGCCGACGTAGGCGCGGAAATGCTGCGCGCAGGCGCCCTGCGCGAACTTGGTCAGCACGTCCTCGCCGGGAAACGCCGACGGCGTCGAGCCGTCGGCAGCGGTGAACCCGACGATCGCGTACGACTCCTGCGTGTGCTCCTTGCCGCACGGCGCCTCGGTCAGCTTGCTGAGCTCGGACTTGACGTCCTTGGGGCCCACGAAGCACTGGCCCGGCTTGACGTCGAACACCGACACCGACTTGGTCGACGACTTGTGCCCGCCGAACCAGTTGCACCCGGCCAGCAGCACCGATGCGCAGAGGACGGCGGTGCTGGCAGCCGTGAATCGGACGAGGCGCATGCAGTCGATCTCTCCGTCGCGCCGGCCCCGCGCCGCTCCCTCGCGCCCCGGCAGCGAAAGTTTATGGCTCGCGTCAAGCGAAGGGAGCGACTCGTGCCTGATCGAATCCGGTGAGCTACGGGCGTAGCTCGCGGACGAGGTCGGCGATATACGGCGCGTTGACGTAGTGCAGGCCGCCTTGCTCGACGATCGCGCGCGCCTGGCTCGCTTCCTCGTCGGGCAACCAGACGCCGGTCGGGTCGCCGGCCCCGGACGGCGATCGGCCGGACTGGCACCAGACGGTCGTGACAGCGAACCGGTTGGCCATCGCGACGACACCGGCCAGCTCGGCGACGGGTCGGTGGACGTAGACGATGTCGACATGTGCGGGCGCGCGCCCGAGCCTGGCGACCACCACCTCGCCGTCACGCAGTTGCCAGGCCGAGAAGTTGTCGGGCTCCGGACCGCCCTTGACGAGAACCGTGTATCCCGCGCGGGTCAGCGTCTCGGGCACGTCCCGGCTGGGCCAATCGACGACCAGGATCGAGTCCGCGCTCGTCAGGATCTGCTCAGGTGTCACACCGGCCTCCGGATGCGGGATGCCCGGACACGGTATCGGCCGGCCCGCGGAGCGAGAATTCCGATACGTAATGCGTGCGTCAGAATACCATCACCCTGCGCGATCGAGTGCCTCCGAATTTCATTCCGGAGCCGCAGATTCGTCGATGAACCTTCGCACCAGATTTGCGCCGTGGAATTAATTAGGTCGGTCAATCAGCGGGTTACTGGTAAATAACCTGCCACTCGAATGCTTCGCCGTCACGGGTTGAGTGCGGACCGGCACGCTGAGGCGGTAATCATCAATGACCGTAGACAGAGCGTGGCCGATCGTTGACTCGTGGCGTGTTAATAGAAACGGCAGATTTGACGATTCTTATCCTCGCCAGGTAATGGCTCGCTCACTACAAGTCAGGTAATTGATTAACTATTGCGTACGCGCCGGTAGCCGCACATCCTGTCCCTTGATCGACCGGGCTGCGGGGTATTCGCTGCTTGTTTCAGGGGGGAGCATAGGTGCGCAGACCGTCCAATTCATCGGCGCCTTTGCCTGGCGCGTTATCCGTAGAACGCTCCGTTATGTACCGACCAACCGAACGCCGATGAACGAGTTCTACGAGCGTGGTGGCGCGCATCGGTCCGGGCGGCGCGCGAGGCGCGGGCACGGCCGGGCCGTCTGGCTCGCCGGCGGAGTCGCCGTGGGCATGGTGGGTATCGCGGCAACGGCATACATCGCGCTCGACCCGCACACGACCGCACCCGACGCGGGACGCGCCGTGCTGTCGACGCCGGCTCCGGTCGACGACTCGTCGAGTCTCGGCGGTTCGCCGGCGCCGCTGCGCACCACTGCGCTGCCGGCCGACCACCTCCCGGCCAGCGCCGGTGCAGCCCCGTGCACCGACGTACGCGTGCTGGCGTCGCTGGAGAACGCCGACATGTTGCGCGCGCTCGCCCGCGGCTACGCGGGCGCGAAACGCAATGTCGCGGGCCGTTGCGTGACAGTGTCGGTCACCGCCGACAAGTCGGGTCTTGCCGAGGCCGATGCCGCGCATGGCTTTGCGGCGCTGCCCGCGGCGCAGCGTCCCACCGTGTGGGCGCCTGATTCGAGTGCCTGGCTCGGCCTCGCGGCGACGCAGGGTGCGACGGCACGCTCCGGGCTGACCAGCGGGCGCAGCCTCGCCGAGTCGGCGATCGTCCTGGCAATGCCCGCCGAGCTAGCCGAGGCGATCGGCTGGGCGTCGAAGGCACCTAGCTGGGCGGAGATCTTTGCCACCGCGAACGACGCGCACGTCTGGGCGAATCGCGGGCATCCGGAATGGGGCGGCTTCAAGCTGGGCAAGACCAGCCCGCAGGTGGCGACGTCCGGACTGCTAGGCATGGCGGCGTCCTACGGAGTCGCCGCCGGCGGGCTCGCGTCGCTGACGACAGCCGATCTGGGCCGGGCCGACATCGTCGGCAAGGTGCACGCCGCAGAGCTGTCGGTGACTCATTACATGGCAACGCCGGAGCACTTCCTTTGGCACGTCCGGCAGGCTGAGGATTCCGGATCGGCTGCCGAGTTCCTGTCCGCGGTCATCGTCGACGAGAAGTCCGTGTGGGACTACAACCGCGGGCTGTCCAGCCGCGACGGGATCACCGAAGAGATCCTCGAGCCGCCGGCTGAACCGCTCGTGCCGATCTACCCGAGGGACGGCACGTTCACCGCCGACAGCCCCGCCGCCGTGCTGAACGCCCCGTGGGCGTCCGCCGCGCAGCGCGCCGCGTCCAAGGACTTCATCGACTACGCGACAACCGCGCAAGGTCAGGCCGTCGTGCGGGCGAACGGCTGCCGCGACGTGCGCGGGCTGGCCGACACCACGGTGAGCCTGACCGGGCGCTACTCCAGTCCGGTAAGCAGCCTGCAGGTTCCGCCGGCCACCGTGCTGGCGAGGATCGTGCACGACTTCCCCGCGGTGCGCAAGCGTGCCCGCGTGCTGTTCCTGCTCGACGTGTCGCGCTCGATGGCGGCCAATATCGCGCCCGGACTGACCCGCCTGGCTGCGGCGAAGAAGGCGATGGTGGCAGCACTGGCCCACTTCACCGACGACGACAAGGTCGGGCTGGCCGCGTTCTCCAACCAGACCGGTGGCCCGATCGTGCCCGGCGTGGTGGCGCCGGTTGGCCCGCTGAAGACCGCGCGCGCCGGCTTGCTCAAGGCCGTGGCCGCGTTGCAGCCGATCGCGGAGACACCGCTGTTCGCGGCCATCGAGAAGAACACGATCTCGATGGCGAGGAGCTGGCAGCCGGACGCGATCAACGCCGTCGTCGTGCTGTCAGACGGTCACAACGACACGAACATCGCGGGCACGTTGCAAACGCTGACCAACAACATCGGGCACCTGCACCACACGACGCCCGTCCTCGTGTTCACGCTGGCCTACGGGAAGGACGCCGACGTCCCTACGCTGCAGGCGATTGCGAAGTTGACTGGGGCGCACTTCTACGACGCGACGGACCCAGCGACGATCCAGCGCGTGCTCGGCGATCTCGTGACGAGCTTCTGAGCGATGTCGACGTGATCGGTCAGCCGCCGGCCGGTAGGTCGGCCTGCACAGTGACCACGCGCAGGTCGGTGGACCGCGCACGCGACGCGGCGATCAGCCAGCCGCCGGACCGCTCGTCCGCGCACACCACGCGTTCGGGTGCCGCGAGCGGGCAGTTGACCCCGTGGATGACGCCGCCCGCGGGACCGATCACCGCGAGCCAGACCGGTTCCTCGGCGACTGCCAGCAGTAGTGGGTCGATGACCACGGTCGCTCGTCCCGGCGGCCCGGGCGTCGACGGGACGGCCACCCCGGTCACCCGGTACCGCAGTTCCAGGACGTGCGTGCCCGGCGTCGAGGTCGGTGCGGTGATCGTCCAGCGCTGGCCGGGTGGGTCCGGCTCGGGCCGGACGACCAGGCTGTCGTACGCGACCTGCAGCCCGGTCACGTGCGGGGACGCGTGCTTGCCCGTCGGCACGCCGGGCCCCGAGATCCGGCTCGGCATCGACACGGCGAGCTGGGCCGGGGCCTCGGCGGGCGTCCAGGCCAGTCGCTCGGCGACGACGAGGTCGCCGGCTGGCTGCACGTGCACGGTGATCGCCAGTGCGGGCCCAGTCGGGGGAGCGCCGATGCCCGGCAACGGGGCAGCGGACGTCGGCGGCGCCGGGGGCGACGTCGCGGGCGTGCTCGGCGCCGGCGAACTGCTCGGCCTGGTCGCCGCCGCGGGCGGGGCAGGCGAGCCGTTATCTGGTTGGCGCACAGCCCAGGCGTACCCGACCGTGGCGACGAGCGCCGAAGCGGCGAGGACGCCGATCGTCCACGACCGCACCGGACCGCCCCCGAAGCAGGACACGAGCCAGAGTCTGAACGCCGTTCGGGCGTCGGCACAACACCACCGCGGCGGCGCGCCGTGGCACACCGAGAGGACTTGCGATGAATGAACGACCCGGTGGCCGCGTGCGCGCAGCCGCTGTCCTGCTAACCGCCATTGCAGCCACGATGGTCTGGCCTACCGTGGCGACGGCAGCGCCCAGCGGTCAGGTGTACCTGTTGCAGGGGCTGCCCGGTCGCAACGTCGACCTGTTCCTGAACGGCGAGAAGGTCGGCTCCGACGTCGCGCCGAAGACGGTCGTCGGCCCGCTGGCACTCGCGGCGGGCAGTTACCAGCTCCGGGTCGCGGCCGTCGGCGGGTCGACGTTGCTGCAGCGGGCGATCACCGTCGGCGGAAGCGACAGCCTGGACGCCGTCGTGCACCTGGACGCGGAGGCCAGCCCGACACCGAGCCTGACCGTGTTCCCGAACGACCGCTCGCCGATCAACGCGGGCAAGACGCGGCTGGCGATCGCGCACGTCGCCGCGGTGCCCGCCGCGGACATCCGCGTCGACGGCACGGTGCTGTTCAGCAATGTCGCGAACGGCGAGGGCTTGACCACCGTTGTGCCGGCCGCTAGCTACTCGGTCGACGTGGTGCCGACCGGGACTGACGGGCCCGCCGTGCTCGGCCCGGCGACCTTCAAGCTGAGCTCCGGGACGCTGACCCGCGTGTTCGCGATCGGCCAACCGGCGCGTCACACCATGGACGCGATCGTGCAGGTGATCGCGGTGACTGCCCGGAACGCGAGCGCGCCGAACGACATCGACACCGGATCGGGCGGTGCGGCCGCGCCTTCGCAGCACACCGGCACGTCCGCGGCGCTGTTCGGAACCGGCTTCCTGCTGCTGAGCATCGCGGCTGCTGCTCTGCGCCGCCGCCGCAGGGAGCCGTCGACGACGTGACGGGACGGCACCGGACGGTCGGGCGGCAACCGCCACGGTTGGCGCTGATCACCGCCGGGCTCGGCGCTGCGTGCCTCGTCGCGAGTGCGGCGACACTGCCGCGCTTGCACTCAGGCGGCCAGGGGCGGGTTCCCGCGGGCGCGGTGCCGAGCGCGCGCGCCGAGTCGTCCCGGCTGCGGGCTGCGCCCACCGTGTCCGCCGACGCGGCCCGCGTGACGCCGGCCGCATCGGCGGCCGGACGCGCGGCGGCGCTGGCGGGTGATCCGGTCGCCGGGAATCCGGTGCCGCTGCGACTGACGCGCCTGCGCGTCCCCGCGCTGCACGTCGACGCGCGGGTGGTCGACGTCGGGGTGACCCGCGACCATCAGCTGCGGATACCCGCCGACCCGCAGGTGCTCGGCCGCTGGACGGGCGGCGCGGAACCCGGTGAGCCGTACGGCAGCGTCGTCGTGGCCGGTCATGTCGACGACCGGCGCGAGACCGGAGCCTTGTTCCGGCTGCGGTCGCTGCGTCCGGGCGACACGATCGTCGCGGTCGGCGCCGACCGCCGCACGCGCACGTACCGCGTATCCGCCGTGCGCGAGGTCACCAAGCAGCAACTGGTCGCCCGGCTCGCGCCGTTCCGCCAGGACGTCGCGGCGCGTCTCGTCCTCGTGACGTGCGGCGGCGCGTTCGACCCGGTCAAGCGCAGCTACGCCGACAACATCGTCGTCTTCGCCGTCCCGACCGCGACCGGCCACGCGTGATAGCTACCGAGACCGCGCTGCGCGCAGCCTCCTACGCCGGCCTGGTGTTGCTTGCCGGGGTCGCCGCGTTCTGGCTCTACGTCTGGCCGGAAGGTCGCCGCAGTCGGGTGATCATGCGCCTCGCCTGGGCCGGCTGGGGCGTGTCGGTGGCATGCGCGGCGCTGCTGATCGTGGTCGAGATGGCGCGCACGAAGTTCGGCCTGCTGGACGTGATCGCAACGCGTACCGGCACGTCGCTCATGTTGCGGTTGGCGTTGACCGCGCTCGCCTGGTCATGGCTGGGCGAGCTGTCGACGGCACGGGGCACGGCGTCGGGTCGCATGCGCGGACGTGCCGGGATGGTCGTGCTGGCCTTGCTGCCGCTGACCTGGGTGTCGGCCGGCCGGTCCGTCACCGGGCACTACGCCGCAGCCAAGACCGTACTAGCCTCGCTGCACATCGCGGCCATGACGGTATGGCTGGGCGGGCTGGTGGTGCTCGTCGTCATCCTGCTGCCGCAGGACGATCCCACTGCGCTGCACGGAGCGCTGCCTCGCTTCTCACCGGTCGCCGCCACGTCCGTCGCGGTGCTCGCCGGCAGCGGCGTGCTGCACGCGGTGGCCGAGGCGGACGGAATCGGCCGGCTCCTGCACAGCGGTTACGGCGCGCTGCTGCTCGCCAAGCTCGCGGCGTTCAGCGTCATGCTGTTGCTCGGCAACGAGGGACGCCGGTATACCGGCCACCGTTTCGAGGCGCTGATCGTGGGGCATCGAAGCCGGCTGCAGATCCTCTGCCTCGCCGTCGGCGCCGAGATCGCGGTGGCCGGCATCGTGCTGACCCTGTCGGCGGCACTGACCCTCGCGCCGCTCTGAGCGTGGCCGCCCGACGGCGCAACCGTCCACTGTGGACGGTCGTCGGCTCAGCGTAGGTCGGCCGACCAGCCACTCCATCGGTCCGCCTCGACGGCGATTACCGCTCCGGTGGGCGGTCGCTCGACATATTGCTCGTACTTGGCAGTGAGGGCGGCGACAGCCGCTCGAGCTTCATCCGCGTCGCGAACGACTCTGGCCCGGCCGTCGACGCGCACCCACCACAGTCGTGACCAGTCGTTGCTGTACTCGTCGACGAGCAGGCAGGCGCGTCCGGTCGCTTCGATGTTCGCGACCCTGCGCAGCCGAGTGCTGCGCTTGGGTTTGTGGTCGACCGCGCTGTAGATGACATTGCCGACGAGGGCGAAGCAGATCGGCACGACGTGCGGCTGCCGGTCGGCGCCCACCGTGCCCAGACGACCGACCGGCGAGGACCCGACAAGGCGTCGCATCGTCTTCGCGTGCACGGCCGCCAGACTAAGGTCGACTGGTATGCAGATCGGGATCGGATTGCCCAACCCAGTGCCCCGCACGGCCGGAAGTCGCCTGCTCGAATGGGCCCAACGAGCCGAGGAGCGCGGCTTCGCGGCGCTCGCGACCATCGACCGGATCGTCTATCCGAGCTTCGACTCGCTCACTGCCCTGGCCGCCGTCGCCGGCGCGACCACCCGCATCGGGCTGATGACGAATGTGCTGATCGCCCCCGCGTACCCGCCGGTGCTCGTGGCGAAGTCGGCGGCGAGCATCGACCAGCTGTCCGGCGGGCGGTTCACCCTCGGCATGGCGTCCGGGGGCCGTGCAGATGACTACACCGCCACCGGCCGCGACTTCGAGACCCGTGGCCGGGACTTCGACGTGGCGCTGGACGTCATGCACCGCGCCTGGCGGGGCGAGCCGGTGGGCGGTGGCGATCAGTCCGTGTGCCCGACTCCGGTGAACGGCAATCGGGTGCCCGTCCTCGTGGGAGGCGTGGGTGACTTCGCGATACGCCGCGTCACCACCTGGGGAGCGGGATGGACCAGCGGCGGTGCCCCACCTGATCAGGTCGGGCCGTTCGCTGAACGCGTGCGCGCGGCGTGGCGCGACGCAGGACGCGCCGACGAACCCCGGCTGGCCGCGCTCAACTACTTCTCGCTGGGTGACGACGCCGAGGAGGACTCCCGCACCTACCTGCGCAGCTACTACGGATTCGTCGGCGAGTATGCCGAGATGATCGCCGAGGGCGCTCTGCGGTCACCGGATGCGATCCGTGATGCGGTTCGCAGGTTCGAAGATGCCGGGGTCACCGAGCTGATCCTCGACCCCACCACGGCGTCCCTCGACCAGATCGACCGCCTCGCCGATCTCGTCTTGTAGCTATCGGTGCTGCTCGATCAGCAGCCTGCCCATCGCTTTGGCCCGCTGGGCGGCTTCGGTGTCGCCCTCGGCGGCCGCGATGATGGAACCCTTCATCAGGATGTGCCACGAGCGGGCGAACTCTGCCGGGTCTCGCAGGCCCGCTTCGGTGGCCATGCCGGCCACGATGGTCCGGATGTTGTCGAGATACTCGATGCTGGCCTGCCCGGCGGGATGCGCCCAGCCCAGTTCGAGCAGCACGTTGATGAACGAGCACCCGTCGAAGTCCTCGCGGCGCTGGAACCAGTCGTGGAAGACGTCGAAGATGGCGAGCAACTGCTCTTCCGCGGTCGAACCCCGCCGCCGGGCTCCGGCCTCGACGAAGTCGAGCGTCCAGACCTCTTCGCGGCGTTGCAGGAACGCGAGTACCAGATCGTCCTTGGACGGGAAGTGGCGGTAGAACGTTGCCTTGGCCACTCCGGCTCGGCCGATGACCTCGTCGATGCCGACGCCCCGGGTGCCGCGCCGGGCAAACAGGTCGTAGGCGGTACGCAATATCCGCTCACGGGCGACGTGAACGTCCACAACACCGGGACCCTGCATCGGTCTCGAGCGTAGACCTAGACAGACCGGTCTGGCTTATGTTAGGACTTACTTGTCTGTCCCTCCCGGGGTGCGAATCGGGCCCCGGCGCCTGGTACCTGACCAAGGACCGCGTCGCGAGGTGACGGATTGGAGATCATCCACATGTTCGCCGAGACGCAGTTACGCGCCAAGCACAGATCGACAGCCAGTGGACCATCTCGATGCGGCCGGCGGCCGCATTGCTCGCCAGTGACCTCGTAGCCCGGTCAACCGAGATTCTCGACGTCCGCGTGCGCGGTGGCGCCCCAGGGGCCCACCAGCGCCAGGCGTGCCGATGACTGCCAACCTTGAAGGAGCGCGATCATGCACCCCGTCCCCCAATTTCGTCCGCCGTCTGCCACGAGCCTGCCCGGCGCGTTCACAGTGGACATGCTCGTCGATGACGCTGTCCGAGTTCGGCTGCGTGCCTGCGGCGAGCTCGACCTGGCTACCGCGCCCGTTCTCGCAGCGGTGTTGAACGACCAGCAGCGTCGTTACGTGCACCTTGATATGTCCGAGGTCCGCTTCTGCGACTCCGCCGGGCTCACCGCGCTCGTCGAGGCGCATCGCGACTTGCTCTCCCGGCAAGGCAGCCTGACTCTCGTCGGCGCCAGTCCCCGCATCCAGCGGTTACTCCGCATCACCGGCCTGGACGCCGTGCTGTTCACCGTCGCCGAATCGCAGGCGATGCCCGGATCGGTCCGGACGACACAGAGCCGGCCGGCCAACCTACGGGCGCGACTAGCACGACCAGCAGTACGCATTCGGCGACCGGCCTGAACGGCAGGAGGAAAACCATGAGCGGCCAGGACAAGGCCAAGAACAAGGCCGAAGAAGTCACCGGCAAGGTCAAGGAAGAGTTCGGCGAGGCCACCGACAACACCGACCTCGAAGCGGAAGGCAAGGTCGATCAGGCCGAGGCCAATCTCAAACAGGCCGGCGAGAAGATCAAGGATGCCTTCACGCGGTGACCGACACGATGCCGCACGGCGACGTCAACCGGCGACTGTTCACCGAGTTCGGCGCCGAGCTTCCGATGCAGCTGATCGCGGCGACCGTACGTCAATGCCGCCGTGATCTCGACGCCGACGGCGCCCCGCATCCGGCGCTGCCCGAGCTCGTGGAGCGCCTGGCTCGGCAGCGGCTGACCGATCGCCTCGGCGGCGGCGCCTCTGTCAAGCGCGGCCGGTCAAGACCTGTCCGAGGTGACGTCCGAGCTGGGTGACCCGGGGGTCTTGCCAGAATCCGGAGTGCCGGTGGATCGGTGGCGGATTCGGGTCGGCGTCAGCGGCGAGGGTGACCGGATCCCAGCACGGCTGATCGACGTCGTCGCGAAGGTGGGCCATGTCCGGTGCCGGCGGCCGCACCATCCATGAGCCGATGTAGTCACTGCGGCGGACGAGGTTCTTCCAGCGGCGCTTGCCCGGCTCAGGGTCGTCGACGGCGAGCAGGTGGCCGAGCGTGTCGATCTGGGCAGTGCCGAAGTAGCCGGGGAACGCACGGCCGTACAGGCGCCTGGCCGGGCAGGCGAGCGTCAGCAATGCGACCTGGTCGCGAGTGGTCGCCGGCAGCTGCGCGATGACGGCCGGTGCGATGACTGAGCCCTGGCTGTAGCCGGTGAGCAGCACCGGGCCGGTCTCGAGCGCGAGCTTGCGCGTGTCCGCAGCGTCGCGGACGTGCGCCTGGATCTGCGCCCACGCCGGGTCCCCGTCGTCCGGCTCGACGGTCCCGGTCAGGATCCGGATCCGGTCGACCAGCTCCGGGACGGCGCGCTCCGCGTAGCACGGCGGCGCGAACGGATGCGCGGCGCGCGGCCAGAACGTCCCGATATCCCAGAGCGCACCGACCGTCTTGCGCTTGGCCGGATCGCTGTACGCGGAGCGCAGCAGGCCGACGAGCAGGCCGGCGGCGAACAGCCCGACCAGGCTCTCCGCGGCGGCGAAACCATGGATGTTCGACGGCTGCCGGGAATTGATGAGCGCGTCGACCTCCGCGGCGATGGTGGCGAGCAACATGCCGGCGGCGACGAAGCCGGCGACCAGCGCGGCCTGGTCGACCAGCAGGCCGACTGCCCATGCTCCCGCGACTTTCTTGCGGCTCGCCCGGTGGTGCTCGTCGTCGGGGTTGCCGTTGACGTCGCCGTAGTACGCGGCCACCGGCGAGAGGTTCTGCGCGCTGACGTCGACAAACGCTTTGGCATGCTTGCGCCCGGTCATCGCCGCGATGATGCCCGCGACGATCAGGCCGGCGACCAGCCCGAGCGGCGCCGCGGCGAATGCGTAGATGGGCCACGGGATCTGCAAGGCGTACTTCGGCGGCAGGTTGGCCGCGTTGAAGTCGATGCCGCTCGGCACCGGCGTGCCGATGATGCGCGTCACGAACAGGCTGACGAGGGCACTGAAGAGGCCACCCAAACACACGGCAAGTGCGGCCAGCAGAGTCGTCAGGTGGCCTCGGAAGAACGGCCCGGACTCAGGTGCCTGCTCAGCCGCATGCCCGAGCATTCGCCAGACGGCGACCGCGAGCACGACGAGCAGCAGTGCCTGGGCAGCCAGCAGAAAGGCGCACTCGTTCGTGAAGCCCGGGATGGCGACGGGGTTCTGGCCCGTCTCGTCCGGCCAGCCGCGGGTGAACGCGGCAGCCACGAACACCGCCGCCCCGACGGCGAACAACACGCGACACCACCAGGTACCGCCGGTGACCTTGGTAGGCGCTTCGCCCAAGACGAGGACATGCCGGTCGGCCAACGGCAGGCACAACGTGACGATGACCGCGAGCAGGACGACCACCGCGACCACGAGCGCCGACACGCGGGCCGGTCCCATGTGCTGGGCCGGCCGGGACAGGATCAGCGCCGTGAACGCGGCTGCACCGGCCGCGTGCAGGTTGCGGTGCCGGCGGAGGAGTTCCTTGCTCTTCCAGAACCCGGACTGGGTCAGCGGCCATCTCTGGTTGACGACCGGGTCAGCTTGAGTGCTGCGCGCCTCGTACCGGCTGGCGGTCTTCACGCTGATCCACCACATGGCGGCGATGGTCGCGGCCACCACCAGGACGGCGAGATCGATGCGTAATCCGGTGGTCAGCTTCGGGTACCACGTCATCCAGGTCGGGAAATGACCTCGGCGCGCTTGCAGAGCCACCGTGTTGACGAAGATCGACACGACCGCGGCCGTGAGCTGCAGCGTCGCCGTGAAAGCGAGAATCCGCAACAATACCTGGGCAAACGCGTGCGGCGTGTCGCGGCTGAGCCGTTTCGTCGTTTGATCGATCGTCTCGAGGTCGTGTTGCTTGGCAGGCGGTAGCGCGAAGTGGGCGACGTTGTACAGCATGAACGGCGCCAGCAGCACCCAGGCCGCGGACGCCAGCGGCGCCTGGGTGAGACCGCCCCACGAGTAGGCCTCGAGCCGCCACGGCACAGCTTCACCGCCGGCGCCCCCAGGCGTCCAGCGCCGGTAGAACATCGTGGTGGAGTCGCCGCCAACCTGCAGCGCGGTGGGATGCTCCAGCATCGTCGGACCGTTCGAGCCGGAGACGCCGTGCACGCGCAGTTCCGTGAACGGCAAGCCGTCCGGTCCGGGCAGCGTGCTGTCGGTGAACGCGTCCGCTGCCGCCGCCCGCGCCGGGCTGGTGAGGTCGGCGGGAGCGAAACCCCACCCGCCGCCGAAGCGCAGCACAACGTGATCTTCGGGCTTGACGTTGACCATCTTCCCCCCAGGTCGCGCGAGACCCACCGGGGGCCGATGGTTCGCTTGCCGTCGACCCGGGTCAACGACCTAATGGGCACGATGTCGATCGTGTCGCCGGTTCACCGATCGTGTCAGCAGACGTCGGTAGTGGCGCTCAGTGGATTGCTCGCGGCGGACTCGTTGCCCGCGGCGTCGACGGCCGTGACGGTGATCGTCGACGGGCCGGGCTGGTTGGCGTACGTCGCTGCCCAGATCACCGAGTAGGACCCGTGGTCGTCGCTCCATCCGATGAACGACCCGTCGGCATAGATCTTGTACATCAGGTCGTGCTGGGCCGTGACGGTGTCGGTGGAACGGGTGAACAGCACGTCGACCTCGAGGCATTGGTATCCCTCCGCGTCGACGAGAACGGGGGCGCTAGGCTCGGCGGTGTCGGCAGCGAGTGCCGGCGAGCTGAACGTCAGCGCCAGCACACCGGCGAACAACGGTGCACAGATCTGAACCGAGCGGGGGAGAGGCATCGTGAGCTCCTCTGGGGGTTAGGAGATCGTTCCGGATGCTAGGCGAGAGTTCGCCCGCCTATGTGGCGTTCCAGCGATAACGACGGTAATGCGGCGCTGCCGGTTCAACGGCGACCTGCTGAGCGGCAGGCGTTACTTGGTGACCGGCAGGCTCAGGTCGCGGCGGGAGCCGCCGGCCAGACGGTCGCCGTTTCGGGGACGCCACCAGACGACCAGGAGCGCGAGACTGAGGGCAGCGAAGGCCGCGCCTGGAATGAGCCACCACCACCACGCGCCACCGCCGTGCGACTTCGGCGCTGGGCTGCCGGCCGCTGTGAGCGCCTTCGTGGCGGTCACGACGATGCCGATCGCCATCGTGACGGTGCGCCCGCTCGCGCTGGTACCCGTCACGACAAGAGTGTGATCGCCCGCCGCCGCCATCGAGACGGGGAACGCGAACTGCGCGGCACCACTCCCGGTGGCACCGATCGTGATTCGATCCAGCAGCGTCGGTGTCGAGCAGGCCCACACAGTCGCGGCGGTGGCTGCGTCGAAGCCGCTGATCGCGACGGAGAGGTTTCCTGATTTCCCCAGCGTGATCTTGTCGTCTGCCGAGACGGCAACAGGCTGGCCGTTGGCAATTTACCGGTCGATGCCTGGCAGCGCGGCGCGCCGGTCATGATCATCCGATCTGACGCAGATCGGTGCGGTAGCGGGCCGCGCCGGCAAGATAGATCTCGACTGCCTCGGCCACCCACGTCGCGAGCTCTGCAGGCGCAGGGCGCATCCGCGCCGGGACGCCGAGCGCGATCTGCCCGCTCGGCACCACCGCGCCCTCCGGGACGAGCGCCGCGGCGCCGACCGCAGCCCCGGGTTCCACGACCGCCCTGTTGAGCACGACCGATCCGGAGCCGATCAGGCACCCGTCGCCGATCGTGCAGCCCTCGACGTGGACGTTGTGCCCGACGACGGAGCCGGAGCCGATCAGCGTCGGCCACTGATCGGTCGTGTGCACCACCGTGCCGTCCTGGATCGACGTGCGCGCACCGATCTCGATGCGGCCGTAGTCACCGCGCAGCACGGCGGCCGGCCAGACCGAGGCGCCTGCACCAAGAACCACCGAGCCGATCACGATGGCGTCCGGGTGGACGAACGCGGCCGGATGGATGTCCGGTGCCTGCTCGCCGAGCGTGTAGATCACGGCAGTTTCAACCCGTACACGCGGGCGGCGTTGCCGGCCAGCACGAGGTCCGCGGTCTCGTCGCCCGGGCACAGCGCGGCGACGGCGCGGGCGTTGGCGGCGATGCCAGGGATGCCGGGCCAGTCGGTGCCGAAGATCATGCGGCGGGTGAGCCGGGCCCAGTTGTGCCGGGCGTAGTACGTCGGCAGCCGCGACGGCGGGAGCCCGGACAGCTCGATCCAGACGTGCTCGTTGCTCAGCGCGAGGAACGCTGCGGCGTCGTACCACCAGCCGCGCCCGCCATGAGCCAGCACGACGTTCAGTCGCGGGAAGTCACGCAGCACGTCGTCGAGCAGGATCGGGTCGCCGTACTGGTTCATCGCCCCGCGGAACGTCGACGTGCCGCAGTGCACGACGACCGGTATGCCCGCCGACCGGCAGATCTCGTACGCCGGGTACAGCGCCCGGTCGTTGGCCGGGAAACCGCCGTGCACCGGGTGCACCTTCAGCGCCACCGCGCCCAGCGCCAGCTGACGTTCCAGCTCGTCGGCCACCGGGTGGTGCAGGTGCGGATTGACGTTCGCGGCGAACCTCACCCGCTCGCCGGCCAGCGGCAGCATGTCCTCGACGGTCTGCCAGCCGGTGACCTTCGGGCTGTACTCGGCCAGGACGACGGCGACATCGACGCCTTCGGCGGTGAGCATCGCGTCGAACGCCGCGGGCCGTACCACGCCGTCCTCGTCGTAGAGCGCCCGCAGCGCTGGGCTGTCGTAGCCCTGAACCCACACGTCCCACGGCGGCTTCAGTCCCGAACGCCGCGCCGGGTGCAGGTGGACGTCCACCAGCGGCCGCCCGTCGAGCATCAGCCGGCCTCCAGCACGGTGGCCGCCCGCTGCCGCAGCTCGACGCGGCGCACCTTGCCGGTCGACGTCGTGGGGTAGGTGTCGACGAAGACGACCTTGCGCGGCCGCTTGAACGACGGCAACCCCTCCTTGCAGAACGCAATGAGCTCGTCCTCGCTTGCCGTCGCGCCGGGCGCCACGATCACGTACGCGACGGGCTTCTCCAGCCCGTCGGCGTCCAGCCCGGCGACGACTATAGCCTGGCTGACGGACGGGTGGGCGAGCAGGCGCTCCTCGACCTCGGCCGGCGAGACCCACATGCCACTGGTCTTGAGCATGTCGCCGGTGCGGCCGAGGCAGGTGTAGTAACCGGCCGCGTCCCGCACGTAGGTGTCGCCGGTGCGCAGCCACTCGCCCTGGAACATCTGCCGCGACGCGTCGTAGCGCGACCAGTAGCCGGTAGCAGTGGAGGCGCCGCGAACGTAGAGCGTTCCTGGAGATCCGTCCGGAACGGGTGCGCCACCATCGTCGAGGATCTTCAGGTCATAGCCGGGGACGGCCGTTCCGGTCGTTCCGGGCCGCACCTCGCCCGCGCGGTTGGACAGGAAGATGTGCAGCATCTCGGTCATGCCGATGCCGTCGATGACGTCGACGCCGAAGTGCGCGGTCCACCGCTGGTACAGCGCCGCCGGCAGCGCCTCACCTGCGGACGCCGCGAGCCGAACGCCCTTGATCGCGTCGCCGGGGAGTTCGGCGCGCAGCATGCCGGCGAAGAACGTCGGCCCGGCGAAGAACAGCGTGACACCGTATTCGCGGACGCGCTCGGCCATCAGGTCCGGCCGGGACGGCGCCGGCTCGAGCGCCACCGAGGCGCCCACCGACAGCGGGAACAGCACCGAGTTGCCGAGCCCGTAGGCGAAGAACGCCTTAGCCGCAGACAGGCAGCGGTCGTCCGGGCCGATGCGCAGCACCTGCTCGCCGTAGGTCTCGCACACCACGCGCACCGAGCCATGCCGGTGCATCGCCGCCTTCGCTGCGCCGGTCGTGCCGGACGTGTACAGCCAGAACGCCGGTGAATCCTCCGTCGTCGAGTACACGAGAGGGTCGGGCGCGGCGACGGCCAGCAGTCTGTCGAAGTCGTGTACCGACGTGGAAGCGTCGACCGACGCCGCTCCCGCCAGCAGCACGCCGCGCAGCTCCGGCGCGGCGCGCACGGCCTCGTCGGCCACTGCGCTGAACTGCGGGGTGATCATGAGCAGCGGGGCCCGTGAGTCACGCAGCAGCTCGGCAAGCCCGTCCGCGTGCAGCATCGTCGAGACCGGCACCGGCACCGCTCCGATGCGCATCGCCGCGAGGTAGACCGCGACGAGGTCGGGGCTGTCGGCCATGAACATCAGCAGCCGCTGCTCAGGTTGCAGGCCCAGCTCACGCAGCACGGCCGCGGCGCGGTGCACCCTATTTAGCAGTTGCGCATACGTCAGCTCGCCGGCCGCACCGGTGAGCGCGACGCGGTCGCTGTCGCCGGCCGCCACGCGGCGATCCAGCAGGTACTCGCACGCGTTGAACATGACCGCCCCTTCTAGGCGAGGTGGACGTAGTCGTAGTCGAAGGGCTTGCCGTTGATGCCCTGCCGGGGTGGGGCGATCCAGGCGGCGATCTTGCCGCGCTCGTGTACCGGATGCATGAGTGAGCGGACGTAGCTCTTGTCGACGCCGGTCGGCAGCCACTCGCCCTTGCGGCGCTGCCACTCGTCGGCGGAGATCATCTCGCCGTCCGGTGTCGCCTCGATGCCGGCCAACGCGCCGACGCGGCGGTTGAACGCGACGTGTGGCAGCTTCAGCCGCCGCGGCAGCCCGGCGTCTTCGAGGATCTTGTTCCAGCGGTTGACGCCGTTCTGGCAATCGCTGATGTATTCGCGGCGCAGGTCGGTGTTCAGCCCGACGAGCGCGGCGACCTGAATCTCGCCGACCGATCCATCAATGAGAGCTTCGACCATGATCGAGTCGTCGGTCAGCCGGTGGTCGTCGCGCCGGCGCTCCTCCGACCAGCGGCCCTTCAGCCCGGCCGTGTAGTAGTTCGCCACGTTGGTGGATGTCTCCGACCCGAACAGGTCTAGCGAGACGGAGTAATGGAAGTTCAGATATCTCTGGATGATCGGCAGCGGGATCGCGCCGTGCGCGACGACGTCGTCGGTGTCGTGCTCGACCATCACCTGCGCCGTGCGCTCGACCACTCGGTCGACGCCGGTGGTGCCCACCATCATGTGGTGGCTCTCTTCCTTGAGCATGAACTCGCACGTTCGGGAGAGCGGGTCGAACGCCGATTCCTTCAGCGTCCCCAACTGGTACTTGCCGTCCCGGTCGGTGAAGTAGGTGAACATGAAGAAGCTGAGCCAGTCCGGGGTTTCCTCGTTGAAGGCTCCGAGGATGCGCGGGCTGTCCGCGCTGCCGGAGTTGCGGTGCAGCAACTCCTCGGCTTCCTCGCGGCCTTCCCGGCCGAAGTAGGCCTGTAGCAGGTACACCATCGCCCATAGGTGCCGGCCCTCCTCGACGTTCACCTGGAACAGGTTGCGAAGGTCGTACAAGCTCGGGGCGGTGGCGCCGAGGTTGCGCTGCTGCTCGACCGACGCCGGCTCGGTATCGCCCTGGATGACGATCAGCCGCCGCAGGTCGGCCCGGTACTCGCCCGGGACCTTCTGCCAGACCGGCTCGCCCTTGTGCTGGCCGAACGCGATGCGCCGGTCCGGCTTGCGATCGGCCAGGAAGATGCCCCACCGGTAATCCTTCATGACCACGTGGTCGAAGTGCGCCCAACCCTCGCGGCCCACGTTCACCGCTGTGCGCAGGTAGACGTCCTCGGTGGGCAGGGCCGGGCCCATCGACTCCCACCAGGAAAGGAAGTTCGGCTGCCACGACTCCAGGGCGCGCTGCAGCCGGCGGTCTTCGCGCAGGCCGATGTTGTTCGGGATCTTCTCGCTGTAGTCTGCTGTGCCGGTCATGTCAGACCCGCCTCCGGTCGAAGTCGGCGCGCTGGCCGGTACCGAACTTGCCCAGCGCACCGTCCGGGCCTGATGCGTTGGGGCGGGTGAAGATCCAGTTCTGCCAGGCGGACAGCCGGCCGAAGATCTTCGTCTCGAGCGTCTCCGGACCGGCGAACCGGTAGTTGGCCTCCATGCCGGTGAGCGCGTCCGGGCTGAACGAGGCGCGCTCCTCGGTGGCGATGCGCACCTCGTCCGCCCAGTCGATGTCGTCCGGCGCGAAGGTGACCAGCCCGAGCTCGGCGGTCTCCTCGGCGCGCAGCGGCTCGCCGGCACACGCCTCGACCGCCTTCAGTGCGCCCTCGTCGCCGAGGAAACGCGTCTGCAACCGCGTCAGACCGTTGCCCATCGGCAGTCGGCCGAGATTCATGTCGCCGACCGTGACGGCCGCCGGCTCTGCCTCGGGGTCGACGTCCTCGAAGACGCCGGAGAGCTGATACGTTCGGTCTGCGGCCAGCGCCAGCTCGAGGAGCGATCCGGCAAAGCACGAGCCCGGCTCGATCAGGGTGATCAGGCTACGGCTCGTGACGTCCAGCCGCTTCAACGTTCGTTTCAGGTACAGCATGATCTCGTTGGCCAGCCAGTCGCCACTGTTGTCCAGCAGGAACCGATCGTGAGCCAGCACCCGCGCCGCGTCGCCCGAGGTCCGGAACACCCATGTGCCGAGCTCCACCTCGTTGGTGCGCAGGTCGAGGATCAGGTCGTCGAGCTCGCGGGTCACGGCGAGCGTCCAGAACGACGCGTCCACGTCGGCCAGTTCGGCGGGCGGGGCGGCGTCCGGGCCGCGGACGAGGATCGACACCTGGCGCACCACCCGGTCGAGCGTCGCCTCGACATAGCGGTAGCTGATCGCGTCGTCGGTGCGCGTCTTGTCCAGCCGCGTCAAGGCGACGCCCCTCGCGTCCGCCGGCCGGGACGAGCGCGCCGCCAGCTCGCTCGCGCGCGCGGCTACCGTCTCGTCCCACTTTGGCCGCGGCACCACCTCGTCGACCAACCGCCACTCGACGGCCTTGTGCCCGCCGACGCCCTCCGACTTCGTCGTGAAGTGGTCGGCCAGATCGCGGCGGACATGGCGCTTGTCAACCACCCGGGTCAGCCCGCCCGTCCCGGGCAGCACGCCCAGCAACGACAGCTCGGGCAACGACACCACCGACGAGCGGTCGTCGATCAGCACGATGTGCTCACACGCCAGCGCCAGCTCGTACCCGCCGCCCGACGCCGAGCCGTTCAGCGCCGCCAGCCATGCCTGCCCGGAGTGCGCGGTCGAGTCCTCGATGCCGTTACGTGTCTCGTTGGTGAACTTGCAGAAGTTCACCTTCCACTGATGCGCCGACGCGGCCAGCATGCGGATGTTCGCGCCTGCGCAGAAGATCTTCTCCACGCCGCTGGTGAGGACGACCGCGCGCACCTCGGGGTGCTCGAAGCGCAGCCGCTGCACGATGTCGTACAGCTCGATATCCACGCCCAGGTCGTAAGAATTCAGCTTCAGCTCATAGCCGGGCACCAGGCCGCCGGCCTCGGCAACGTCCATCGTCACGGTCGCGACCGGCCCGTCGTAGGCCACGCGCCAGTGGCGGTAGCTCTCCGGAGAACAGCGGAACTCGACGGGGTGGTCGCCGCTTGCACGAGCCTCGCTGATCGTCGAACGACCTTCGTCCGTGGCGACGCTAGCCATACCTCTTCCCCAAGCCTTGACGCCTCACCCGCATCCCAAGTGTCTACTGATTCCTCGACAGACGTCAAGGGAGCGTAGAACATTGTCGTCATGGCACACGTAGTTGCCGCGACGGCGGACGACTCCACCGCGCCCACGCTCTCGCGCCACCACGCCCGCGGTGCCGAGAGCGCCCGCGGGCTGCTGTTCACGATCCTCGGCGAATTCGTCCTGCCAGCCGGTGGATCAGCGTGGACGGCCAGTTTCCTCGATCTGCTCAGCCGCCTCGGCGTCGAGGAGAAGGCCGGCCGGCAAGCCTTGATGCGCACCTCCAGCGACGGCTGGCTGGAATCCGAGCGCGTGGGTCGCCGCACCTGCTGGCACCTCACCCGTGCGGCCGTGAACCTGCTCACCGAAGGCACCACACGGATCTACGGATTCACCAGCACGCACCAGCACTGGGACGGCCACTGGATCGTCGTGCTCGCCCGGGTGCCCGAACGCGACCGCGCTGTCCGCCACCTCATGCGGACCCGGCTCGCCTGGGCCGGCTTCGGCAGCGTCTCGCCCGGCGTGTGGATCAGCACGCACGCCGACCGCCGCGAGGACGCCGAACGGGTGCTCGACGAAGCCGGCATCCTGTCCGATGCCCTCATCTTCGACGGCCGGTTCCTCGCGGGCCAACCCCTGGAATCGACGGTCCAGCAGGCATGGGACCTCAGCGCCATCGAAGCCCGCTACGAGGCCTTCCTGCACGAGTTCCGGACTCGTGCGACGACGGATCCACTTGTTCGGCTCACTGAACTCGTCCACGCCTGGCGCCGGTTCCCCTGGATCGACCCCGCCCTACCGCCGGAGCTCCTGCCGGCGAAGTGGGACGGCATCCGAGCGGCGAAACTCTTCATCGAACGCCACGCCCAGTGGGCCGACGCCGCCGGAGCCGAGTGGGCGCGGCTGGAGGAGGCCAACCGGTAAGCCGCGTCGCGACCGTCGGGGTAGCGCTGTCAACCGGCAGGTTCGGAGTTCGCGAGGGCAGTGACGCGGGTTGACTTCGAGCACGCTCTAAGACCTAGCGTCGTGACGATGAGTGCTTCGACGCCGGCGAAGATCGCGGCCGGCGAGCTGAGCTGCGCCTATTTCGCAGCGTGCCGTTCAGCTCGGCGATCCTGATGGCGCTCTTTGCATTGTGCGGGTTCGGCGCGTTCCTGTTCGTCACCACCCTGTACCTGCAGAACGGGCGCGGCATGTCGGCCCTGGCGGCCGGGCTGTGCCTGCTCCCGGTCGGGGTGCTGACCGTGGTGCTCTCCCCGCTCACCGGCCGACTGGTCGGCGCGCGCGGCCCTCGACCGCCGCTGGTGGTCGCCGGGTCTGCGCTGGCGCTGGGCGGCGGCGCGTCGATGTGGCTCGGACCGGCCACCCCGCTGCCGGCTGTACTCGCGATCTATCTGCTTTTCGGCATCTTCCTGGGCACCATCAATCCGCCGATCACCAACACGGCGGTCTCCGGAATGCCGACCTCGATGGCCGGGGTGGCCACCTCGTTGGCCTCTGTCGGCCGGCAGACCGGCACAACCCTGGGCGTCGCGATCGCCGGAACGATCGTGGAATCGGCCTTGGCCCGCGGCGAGATGGCGTTCACCAACGCGGAGCACGGCGCGTGGTGGATCGTGGTCGGCCTCGGGCTGGTGATCTTCGCGCTCGGACTGATCACGACCAGCCGCGGGGCGCTGGGCAGCGCCGAGCGCGCGGCAGCACTTTTTGACGGCGGCAAGGAACGTGTCGCCGAGCTCGCGGCGTGACGACCACGCGGAGCCCTGATCGCTCCGCTACGTCGTCTCGTCGGCGCCCACCATCTTTGCCCCGGTCATGATCGCGACAGCGTCTTCCATGCTGTGGCTCTGCGGTGTCACGACGCCAGCGCATCGACCGAGGCGCTGGATGTGAATCCGGTCGGCGACGTCGAAGACCTGCGGCATGTTGTGGCTGATCAGGATGATGGCGAGCCCCCGTTCCCGTAGGTCGCGGATGAGCCGTAGCACCTGCTCGGACTCTCGCACGCCGAGCGCGGCGGTCGGCTCGTCGAGGATTACCACCTTGCTGCCGAATGCCGCGGCGCGCGCCACGGCGACGGCCTGGCGTTGGCCTCCTGACAAGGTCTCGACTGCTTGACTGATGTTCTGCAGGGTGCTGATGCCGAGTGTCTTGATGTGTTCGCTGGCGTGGCGGTTCATGCCGCGCGTGTCGAGCATGCGCAAGACACTTCCGAGTACGCCCGTCCTGCGCTGCTCGCGGCCGAGGTACAGGTTGCTTGCGATGTCGAGAGCGGGTGCCACAGCCAGCGTCTGGTACACGGTCTCTATGCCGGCGGCCTGGGCATCTTGCGGACGCCGGAAATGCACCTCGGCGCCGTCGACAAGGATCCCGCCCTCGTCGGGAACCATGGCGCCAGACAGGCACTTGATCAGGGTGGACTTGCCCGCGCCGTTGTCTCCGATGACGGCGAGCACCTCGCCGGGGTAGAGCGTCAGATCGACACCGGCCAGACCGACGACGCGGCCGAAGAGTTTCACGAGGCCTTTTGCCTCGAGCACCGGCGCCGTCATGCCTTCACCCTCCGGATCCACTGGTCGACGGACACGGCGACGATCACGAGCACGCCGACAGCGAGGACCTGATAGTTGGGGTCATAGCCGCCGAGTGCCAGGCCGTTCTTGAAGACCTGGACGATGAGCGCGCCGATCAGGCTGCCCATCACGACGCCGCGGCCACCGAACAGGCTCGTGCCGCCGATGACGACCGCTGTGATGCTCTCCAGGTTCGCGTTGATGCCGCTGTTCGGATCGCCGCCGGCCACCCGCCCGACCAGGATCCAGGCCGCCACCGCAATCGCCAGCCCGGCTGCCATGTACGCGCTGAGCAGAACCCGGTTCACCGAGATGCCGGTCAGTCGGCTGGCTTCGGCGTCGTCGCCGACTGCATAGAGATGCCGGCCCCAGGCGGTGTAGCGCAGCGCGAACGCGACGACCACGTACAGGACGAGCATGAGCACGACGCCGTACGTGATGTGGAAACGCCCGATGTCGAATGTCTTCCCGGTCCACAGCAGGAAGGCGTCCGGCGACAGCGTGACGGTCTGCCCCTTCGCGTAGATGAGCGTGATCGCGGTGAAGATGCCCAACGTGCCCAGCGTGACGATGAAGGGCGGCAGCTTGATCCGGGCGACCAACAAGCCGTTGACCGCCTGCGCCACGACCGCGAGAACGGCGCCGATCAGCAGCGCGAGCACGCCCGGTACGCCGTGATCGAACACCAGCTTCGACATCACGAGCGACGACAGCACCATGATGGCGCCGATCGACAGGTCGACGCCGGCCGTCAGAATGATGAGTGTCTGCCCTGCGGCGAGCGACCCCACAACAGCGGTCTGCTGAGCGACGAGTGACAGATTCTCCGGTCGAAGGAATCGGTCGCTTACGAAGCTGAAGGCGATGCAGGCGAGCACGAGCACGATCGCCGGGCTCAACGCGGGCCGGCCGTGCAAGATCTGCTGGACCCGCTCGCCGAAGCTGGGACGTCGGTGAAGGACATCCTCCGCCGTGATCGGGGTTTCGAGGCTGCGTGTCACGTCCACGTCCTGTTCGTCCTCGGCGATGGCAGATGCTGCTCGCCAGTCTGATGCGGTCGCGCGGGTTTCGTAAGGTCGCGGGCGCCGGTGGCCAGGTGAAGGGCAAAGCCACCGGCGCGTGACCGCGAGGTCAACTGCCCCAGCAGGCGGACTTCGCCTGGTCGGCGGTTTGGCTGGTCACGCCGGACGCTGCATCCTTCGTGACAAGTGCCGTTCCGGTATCGAAGAAGTCCTTGCCGCTGGTGACACTCGGCTTGGCGCCGCCGCGCGCCAGCTTGGCAATCGACGAGACGCCGAGGCTGGCCATCTTGCCCGGGTACTGAGCGGAATCGGCGGTGAATGTTCCGCTCGTGACGTCCGTGAGGCCCTGGCAGCTGCCGTCGATCGTCAGCATGAGGACGCCAGCCTGCTTGCCCGCGGCTTTGAGGGCGGCGTACGCGCCGCGTGCTGCCGGCTCGTTGATCGTGTACACGACGTTGATGTTCGGGTTTGCCGACAGGCAGTTCTCCATGGCCGTCCGGCCGCCGTCGACCGCGCCCTGCGTCGGCTGGTGGCATACGACCTCGTACGAGCCGCCACCTGTATAGCTCCCGGTCTTGGCTTCCTTGCCGTTCACGGTCGTGCTTCCCGGATCAATGCCCATGCCTTCGAGGAAGCCGTGGTCGCGCTGAATATCGACTGACACGACCTGGTTGTCGAACAGATCGAGCATCGCGATCACGGCCTTCTTGCCGGCGAGCCGCGCTGCGCCGTACTGGCCGATCAGCTTGCCCGCCTGCTCGTTGTCCGTGGCGAACGTGATGTCGGCAGTGCTTGCCGGGTTCAGGGCGGTGTCCAGAGCGATGACGAACATGCCGGCCTGCTTGGCCTGGTTCAGCGCGGCGTTGACCGCATCGCCGTTGGTGGTGATCAGGATTCCCTTGTCGCCGCGCGAGATTGCGTTGTCGATCGCAGCGATCTGCGTCTGCGTGTCGCCGTCCTTGTTGCCCGCTGCGACGGTGAGGTTCACGTTGTCCTTCGCGGCCTCTTGCTGAGCGTCCTTCTTCATCGTCACGAAGTAGGGGTTGGTCAGCGTCTTGAGCACCAGCGTGATACCGACCTTCTTCCCAGAGTCGCCGGTACCGCCGGAGCCCTTGTCGGAGCTCGAGCTACATGCGCTGGCGGCCACTGCAAGAGCTGCCAGGGCAGCGACCACGCCTACCGCGCGGGCTCGTCGGTGCGCCGTCACCGTCTCGGACGCGGCAGAGTTTTGCATGGCAGAGGCCCTTCTGGCATCCAGTCGTCCTGGCTGGACAACGTTGTCTCGCATGTATAGACGCGAGCTCTCAGATGGTCAATACTTCCCGGAGATTAACCTGCATTGAACCTGCAACGTGACATGGACAGTGGAGACAACGGTGTCCGTAGACGACCCTCTGGATATTCGCGAGCGGCCGACGATGCGCGACGTCGCCGCGCTCGCGGGCGTCGGCCTCAAGACGGTCTCGCGGGTCGTCAACGGTGTGCCCACTGTCTCGCCCGATCTCGTCCAGCGAGTGCGACGAGCCGCTGACAAGCTCGGCTACCGGCCGAACCTCACCGCATCCAACTTGCGGCGCGGACGCACGGACACCATCGGGCTACTGCTCGAGGACGCTGCCAACCCGTTCTCGGCCGCGCTGCACAGAGCCGTCGAGAACGCATCGCGCGAACGGGGCGTGCTGGTGCTGACCGGCAGCCTCGACGAGAACCCGGCGCGCGAGCGCGAGCTTGCACGCGCGCTCATCGACCGAGGCGTCGAGGGCTTGCTGATCGTGCCGGCCGGACGCGATGAGAGCTACCTGATCACAGAGCAGCGCGCCGGGGTGCGTGTCGTGTTCATCGACCGTGCGCCGACCCTGATCGCCGCGGACGCGGTCGTCTCGGACAACGAGCGTGGCGCGATCACGGCGGTGGAGCACCTGCTGCGCATCGGCCACCGCCGCATTGGCTACCTCGGCGACAGCCAGGCCATCTTGACGGCACAGGCTCGATTCGACGGCTACCGCCGTGCGCTGTCCGACGCCGGCGTGCCGCTCGACGGGACGATCGTCAGACATGAACTGCGGACCATCGAGGCCGCGCAGGAGGCAGCACTCGCGATGCTCGACGGCGTTGGCGCTCCGACGGCGATCTTCGCGAGCCAGAACCTCGTCACCATCGGCGCGATCCGTGCGATGGCCTCGTTGGCACAGCAGGACTCGGTGGCGCTCGTCGGCTTCGACGACTTCGTGCTCGCCGACACCCTGCGACCCGGCATCACAACCATCGCGCAGGATCCGACCGAGATGGGTCGGCTCGCTGCGAAACTCCTCTTCGGCCGGTTGGACGGAGATCGGTCGGATCCGAAGACCCACGTGGTGCCAACCCGCCTCATCGCGCGCGGCTCCGGGGAGATCCGTCCGCCGTGAGCGGTGCGTCGACCACACGGCCGTTGTCGCGGCCAACCACGGTCAGTGCGGCTGCGTCCCCCACATCGCGGCGTAGAGCGGCGTCACCTCGAGGCTCCCGAGGTGCGCGGTGCCGCCGTCCGCGTAGAGGGAGAGCTGTTGGCTCGAGTCGGACGGGAAGACGAAGTTGGTCATGATCTTCTCGCCGTTGTTGATCAATACCTCCACCGACGCCCGGTCCACGACGATCTCCAGCTCCAGTTTTCCGTGGCGTAGCGGCGCTGGTGCCGTGTTCGGGGTCGCGAACTGATCCGATGCGCCGACGTCACCAGCTTTCGAGCGATCGATGTACACCGAGCCAGTCGCCGTGTCGTAGCCGATCTTGGTTTCCTCCGTGGCGGATCCACGAACCACCAGCCCGAACTTCGTCGCATCTCGTGGCGTCAATTCGGCGCGAATGCGTTGCAGCTCGCCGTTTGCGGCCGTCGGTAGGACGTGCACGCCCTCGGCGATGTCACGGGATCGTGCCCGGTACGTGGCAGCGTTGTTCTCGTAGCTCGACAACTGGCCGATCAGCCTGGTGACGATCTTGGGCTTGCCGTCGACGGTCCGCAGGCTGAGGACGCGTGGCAGCGTCATGTTGCCGCGCCACGGCGACGTCGGCGTCGTGAATGCCTGTCCCATCCAGCCGATGGATATGCGAAGTCCGCCCGGCGCGTTGTTGTAGGTGTTCGAGGCGTAGTTGTCGCGGCCCCAGTCGAGTTGATTCGGTTCCGGCAGAACCCGCGGCTGTGCACGTTGATCCGACGTCATGAACTGGTCGGCGTTGATGTGCCCCCAGCCCCCGGTGTTGTTGTCGATGATCTCGATGTGCGCTGACTTGCCCTGTAGATCTGACAGATCCCACGACGCCCAGTCGAGGTACTCCGAGTCGGCACCCGTCGCACTGCGCACGGTCTGGCCGTCGACGACGAGGTTGACGGTGTCCTCGTCCGAACGCGGCACAGCCGGCTGGTCGGTTGCGATCAGGTCGTCGACCCAGAGCGCGGCCCATCCGCCGGTGGCCGTGTCGACGACCCTGAGTTGCGCCGACTTGCCCTGGTAGGCGGACACGTCCCAGCTTCGCCAGTTCATCAGGTGGTCGTTCGTTCCGGTCGCGGAATCGACGACAGCTCCGTCGACCACGAGCTGCACGGCCAGGGTCTGGCCACTCGTGGGATCACGCATGCCGCCGCCGACGAGCAGGCTCAGGTACTTCTTGCTGACCGTGAACGACGGCGATGTCAGCGTGCCGGTCGCGTCGTCACCACCTGGCACGTAGAACGTGCTGAGGTAGCCGTGGCCGTCGAATCCCTGTGCCACGTTGGGTTCCAGGTGCGGTCCGGCCGGTTGGTCGCTCGGCGAGAGGCCACCGGTTCCCGTCCAGCCGGTGTCGGCCAGCGTGGATCCGGTAGGTGCTTCGAAGTCGAAGATTCTGTCGCCCGCCGGGGCGGCGCCGCTGCCGGTGCCCGGCGCGCGTGGGTGATCACCGCCGCCGACCAGGAAGTTGAGGTACGGGGAGTCGATGGTGAACTGCGGCGATGTCATCGACCCGATCGGGTAGTCGAAGCCGAGGTAGCTGTTGACCAGGCCGGCCCCGGCGAATCCGCTGACGGGCTGCTGCGTCGAGATTGTTCCCGTGGCGGGAGCTGTGCCGAACGGCCCGCCGGCCGCGCTGGTGAGGTCGTTCTGCACGGTCCAGTTGCCGTAGGTGCCGTCGTCGAACCCATAGACCGTCTGCCCCGGCGGCAGCGGCGGTTCAGGCGCCTTGTCCTCGGTGAACGTGGTGCCATCGAAGTCTCCGACGATGTAGCTCTGGTGACTTCCCCCGGCGCTCATCGCCATGATCCATTTGATATCGGCGGGATTGTCGTCCAACGGCAGCGGGAACAGGTCGGGGCATTCCCAGAAGCCAGGCACGCTGGCCGAGGTGAACGAGCTCAGGTAGGTCCAGTTCTTCAGATCATGCGATTTGCTCAGGATCGCTGTCGACGCGTCGGCCTCAACCGCAGCCATGACCCAGAAACCGGTCAGCTGATCCCCGTACCAGAAGACCTTCGGGTCGCGGAAATCGTTGCGGCCGCGGTCAAGGACAGGGTTTCCGGCGTACTTCGTCCACGTCATTCCGGCGTCCAAGCTGTAGGCCAAAGACTGGGCCTGCCGGTTTCCGTACACGGGATCGTCGTGGTACGCGCTTGTGTATATCGCGACCATCGGCGGATTGCTGAGCGTGCCGAATCCGGACGTGTTGTGGTAGTCGACCACCGCCGAGCCCGAGAAGATGTATTCGTGCGGACCCTGGGGTATCGCCAGCGGTTGCTGGGTCCAATGCATCAGGTCGGTCGACGTCGCGTGCCCCCATGAAATGTTTCCCCACACGTTGTCAGAGGGGTTGTGCTGGAAGAACAGGTTGTAGACACCCCGGTAATAGACGAGGCCGTTCGGATCGTTCATCCAGTTCCGATCCGGCGAGAAATGCAGATACGGCCGATACGGCTCCTGCCCCAGCGTCGGATCTGATGCGTAGGCAGGCGACATCTGCGCGATGACAGCACAGATCACCGCAATGACCAAGGCGAGCACGGACATTCGTCGGGAACGCGCCAGTGTCATCATGGGCAACGCCTCTCGTATTGAGTCGCGGCGCCCGCATGCCCGCGGCGGCCGGACCTGGGCTACGTCATGATCAAGGCACGCTGACTCTCACGCCGCCACCGGCCTTCGTCAACGGGTTGCGCAACGCGACCGTATCGCCGCGGTCAGGATGCCCTGGACGCTACGTCGGCGTCGGCGGTACGGGCCGGGCAGCCGCAGGAGCGCCGCACGATCAGCTTGGCGGGTATGCGGTGCGACCGCGGTTCCCGATCGGGGTCGGCGATGCGTGCGAACAGCATCTCCACCGCGTCAGCGCCGATCGTCGCCCAGTCCTGCGCGACAGCCGTGATGGGCGTGCTCATCAGCTCGGCCCATTCGAAGTCGTCGTACCCGGCCACGGCGATATCGCCGGGCACGTCGATGCGCTGTGCGGCAAGGTATTTCAGCACGCCGACGGTCATGAAGTTATTGGCGGCGATGACCGCCGTCGGGCGCGGCGACAGCGACCAGAGCTTTGACATGGCACGGGCCGCGGTCACACCGTGCGACCCTCCGTCGGCCACCAAGGCGCGACGGAACGGCAGGCCGCTGCGCATCAGGCCGATCGCGTAACCGTGCTGCCGCTCCACCGTTGTCGGCAGGCCGGGGAGACCCGAAATGAGCGCGATCCGCTGATGCCCGTGCGCGGCAAGGTGATCGACGATGGACGCAACCGCTTGCCGGTTCTCTGAGCCGACTTGGTCGAACGCGCCAGGTGCCATCAGCCGGTCGATCAGCACGGTCGGTACGCCGGACTCGAGCAGAGCAGGCAGGGTACGGGCAAGTGAGCGCGGCCCCGGCGCGAGGATGACGCCGTCGACGCTGCGCACGAGAAACGTGTCGACCAGGTCGTACTCCTGTTCGGCGTTCTCGTGTGTCTCGCCCAGCAACACCATGGAGCCGTGTGCCTTCGCGCGCCGCTCTATCGCGGCGACGATGTCGGCCAGGTACGGATTGGACAATGCCGACAGCGCAAGGCCGATCGACCGGCTACCTCCTCGAGCCAGGGCGCGCGCGATCGTGTTGTGCTGGTACCCGGTGGCCGCAATCGCGTCGAGGACCCGCTGTCTCGTTGCCGGCGCGACGCGCCGCGTGTTGTTGACGACGTGCGAGACCGTTGTGACCGAGACTCCCGCGAGACGGGCTATATCCCGCATCCGAGACATGGGTGACACCTTTCGCGAAAGCCCTCAGTATCCGCTCACGGCTGCCCGTCCCGCACCGGCGTTCGAGTGGCACGGCGATCGCCCAGCTTGTGGGCGTCAGTCACCCAATGACAGAGCCGTTGGAACAATCCCATGGCTGCTTTCGCCACGGGCAGGCAGGCCCTCGCCGGGCGCGGGCACTGTGTCAAACGTGCGGGCCATCGCTTCCGGTGCCCACTGTCCACAGCGGGCACCGGAAGCGACTGGTCAGGGCCGACGCCGTGTTCTCGGCGTCGACGTGTCCGGCGTCAGTTGTCGTTGCATCACGGTGCGTGTGCCCACGGTGTCGCCACCACCCAGCTCGAATCGTCCGCAAAGGAGGTGGTGGTATCCCAGGGGTTGTCGCCGCCGTTGCTGGCGAGGTAGACGGTGTTCTCGAAGGCTCGGATGTACCTGGTCGTGAAGTTCACCGACTGGAACGACACGCCCTGACCGCTGTTGCCCGGCATCTGGCAGAACGTCGCGTCCTGGGAGAACAGCGAACTGCCGTCGTTGGGTTGCAGGTGGAACCGGAAGTTCTGGTGCCGCAGGTAACTTCCGGGCTTGTTGATCGACTCGAACGAGACGCAGCTCGGGTTGGCCAGGCCGGCCGCTTCCACCCAGGTGGCATCCCGCTTGTCGGTGTCCGAGCTGCCCGACGTCACCGGCGCGGTGATCACGCCGTCGTCTGAGTCGTCGTGCTTGATGTAGTCCGAGGTGCTACCGGGTGTCGTGGCCTGTAGCGAGACCAGCGGACCCGGGTCGAGAGTGAAGAGGTTGGCCCCACCAGGCGTGGGATTGCTGGACGTGATGAAATCGGCGCAGTTGCTGTCGGTGTCGTTGCCGTCGGGAAAGCGGCTCGCGCTCCTCCCCGCGCCACTGGCCGAGCCTGGTGCGGCCACTGTGCAGCCACTCCCGGTTCCGCCTTGGTAACCCTCGGCGGCCCCTGGGTCGACGAGGGTTCCGTAGTTGAGACTGTCAGCTACCCGACCCTGGGCGTCACGCAGCACCATGTTGCCGGAGCCGGCGGACAAGGCGGGTCCCCCGAACCACTGGTCGGGCGCCGGTGACCCCTGGTAGCCCGCCGTCGTGACCACGGCGTCACGCACAGGCGCGTTGATCGCGTGACCGTGGGCCAGGGGGTGGTCGAGCGTGATCCCGCCGCCGAGCGCCTGCACCGGCTCGTTGCTCGAGTGCGCAAAGGCCGTCGCCGGAGTGAAGCTGATCCCAGTCCCTCGATCACTGAACGGAAGGTTGGACGAGTGGTCGAACCTCAGCGGGGCGGCCAGGGTGAGGCCCGTGCCGGTCGCGCCCGAGGTGCCGACCCCGGTGACCGTGACGTTGTCGATGCCGTGACCCGGGCTGGCGATGTCCAGCCGGATCTTGTCACCGACCGAGATGTTGGTAGTGGAGGTGACCTTGATGTTGGTCGCGCCCGCGGATGCCGCCGCGGACAGCCGCGCTTGGGTGCCGGCCCGGCCGACTGCCGTGACCGTGGCCACTTCGAACTTGTCGCCGTAGCCGACGGCCATCTTCTGGCCGACCGTGAAACCCGATGTGCTCGTGACAGGCACGTTGGTCGAGCCGGTCGGGATCGTGATCACCGGGCCGTCGGGCAGGGGTTGCCACAGCGGCGTATTGGCGCTGGCAGCCGTCCCGGGGCTGACGATCGTCGCGGTGCGGCCGTTGCCGGACGAGTCGAGCGCGGTGGCGCCGCCGGCCTCGTCGAACTTGTAGTCGGCGACGTCGCCGGCGCCGGCCTGGCCAGTGGCGAGGGTGGCGACATCGGTCTGGGACAGCGCCCGGTCGTAGATGTTGAAGTCGTCCACGGTGGCGTTGAGGAACGGGTCGGCGCCGAACTGCGAGCGGCCGATCCAGTTCTGGTTGGTGTTGCCCAGGTTCGACGGGTGCAGGGTCATGTTCGGGTTGGTCGCTACCGGGGCGCCGTTGAGGTACAGCGTGCCGGTGGTGCCGGACAGTGTCACCGCGACGTGCGACCAGGTGTTCAGCGGCAACAGCCCGCCGCCGGTGAGCTGCTGCTCGCCACTGCCGGTCGTGATCGCGAACCGCAGACCCGCCCCGCCCCCGTCGACGGTCAGGAACATGTACGTGTTGGTGCCCGTGCCGAAGTCGAATACGCGCGACCAGGTGGCGTCGGACGACGGATTGACCCAGGCCGACACCGTGAAGTCGGACAGGCCGCTGACGATCCCGCTGGGCAGGTTGACGTACTCGCCGCCGCCGTTGAGCTTGACCGCGTTGCCGATCTTGCCGGCCACGCGCGGTCCGGTCGCGCCGCTTGCTGGGATGTCGCTGATCGTCGCGGCCTCGGTGTTGCCGCCGCTGTCGATCACGATCGGGTCGCCGACGTTCATCCCGGTCGTGCTCCTCACGTTGACGGTGGTGTCACCCGCCTTGGCGGGGGCCGCCAGCCCTGAGTTGGACAGGCCGAGCAGGTAGTGGCCGCCGGCCGCGAGCGTCGTGCCGGCCGGGACAGTCACCGTCGAGAAGACGGCCTGTTGGGCCGGGTGCTCGGTCAGGGTCCAGTGCGAGACGTCGACGGCACTGGCACTGGCGTTGTAGAGCTCGATGAATGAGTTGGTCGAGTTGCCGGTCGCGCCCGTGCGGAACTCGTTGATCTTGATCGGGCTGACGTTGCGCACCTTCTCGGCCGTCGTCTCGGATTGCCTCGCGCCGTTCATCGGGTTGGTCCACGAGGCGTTGCCGATCAGGTCGCCGTTGAAGCTCGCCGGTCCCGAGGTGACCTTGAAGGTCGCGCTCACGCTCGCGCCGGGCGCGATCGGGTCCGGGAACGTCACCGACGTGTCGGTGGTGCCCGGGACGAAGGACGTCCACTGCTTGTTGGGCACGGAAATGCTCAACTTCACGCCCGCCGCGGGTGATCCCGTGGTGTTCTTGAACGTCACGGTGGTGTCCTGCGAGGAGCCCGGTGCGAACGTCTGCAGTCCTGGCGGAGTGGCAGTCGCCGACGCTGGCGCCAGGCTCAGCCGCTGCACGTCGTACTTGGCTGCCACGACATTGGCCTGCACCGCATTGTCGGTGGCGTCCGTCGGGTACCCGTTCGTCATGACGCCCTCGTAGAAGGTGCCCTGGGAAGCGTTGCTGTTGTCGCCGCCGTTGCCCAGCAGGATCGCTCCCTGCTTGCGCATCGGGTCATAGGAGGAGTCGACGCGCGGCCCGTCGAACATGGTCGACAGGGCACCCTGCTGCGCGTTTCCGCCCAGGGAGGCCCAGTGGTGCGGTTCGCCCTTGGCCACGGCGGTCACGAACCGGTCGGTGATGCTCGGCAGGTCGGCGCAGAGCTTGGACGTGCTGCCCGGGTTGACACAACCCACCAGGTTGTTCTCCTGGTCGGTCATGATCCACGGGCCCGGAGGATTCCCGTGATACCAAGCCGTGGCGTTGCCGTAATAGGTCGTTTCCATGGTGCCGTTGCCGTCGTCGCGGCTGTCGATCTCGGCGTTGCCGTAGTCGTAGCAGCAGCCGTTGTTGAAGTGCCGGCCGTTGATGACCCAGTACTGCCCCTGCGACTGGTCGTCGACCGCGGTGCCGACGGGGTCGTCGTCGCGAAGGCCCATGCCCGGCTCGATGAAGACGCCGTAGGCCTTGTGGCCGGTAATCGTGATCGGCGCCATGTCAGCGATCGGGAGGTTGTTGAAGCCGCCCATAGCCGGCCCGCTGAATCCCCCGCGGGGTGCCTGGGTGAGGTCATTGTGCATAGGGGACTGGTCGTAGAGGACGGTGATCAAGCAGGTCGTGTTGGCGCAGAACGCGTCCTGCGCGGCCGCGTCGGCGTATCCGCCCGCGTCCGGGAACGGCAAGGCGACCGGGGCGACGACGCCGATGTTCTTGACCGCGTTGTCCGACGCGCGCCTGACCTGGTACAGCGGGCCGTTGTAGGAGGCGTACAGCGCCCGGGTGGTGCTGTGGGCTGCCACGCACGGGGTGCCGGCGGCGGCGTAGATGTCACATGGGCCATGCGGTCTGGGCGGGGGAACCGACTGCGCCGCCTGCGCCGCTGTGGCCGTAGCGAACGTGACGCCAATCGGCAAGAGCGCAATCGCCATACCTGCGGCGAGGGTCCTCAGGCGTGCGCGCGAGATGGGGGAGCTGAACATGGTGGATGAGCTCCTATCGTTCATCTGCTGGCTGAGTCGAGCTTGGCTCGGCAGAGCCGCCAGCAGACACGGGGCGTTAACGGGTGCTCGTTAGCGCCGATGGAGATGGGTGTCTCTGATCCTGGCGAGCGCCGTTGACCGCGCTGCGCAGTTCGACCACGGCAGATGGGCCAACCAAGTGCAACCGACGATCCGTCTACGCAAGAACCGGCGCGAGCTGACGGCATCGGACTGCGTGCATCGACGGGCCCGCAGCTACGCGCGCGATGAGGCGGCGGCGCTCGCGTCCAGCTCGTACCCGGATGCCACCCCGGTATTGGTGCCCGCGAGCTGCGCCGCTTGCCGGTTGCGGCCGTCCACCCGGATCTGCCGGCCAAGGTCGGTGCGTTCCCCCAGACACCCGCCGGCGAACCCCGCTCCCGTACCGACGACCCGTGGGCATATCCGGGCACGGCCGCACCGAGCTCGCTGCCGTCGGCGATCCGCACGCGTCCCGGCAGCCTGCCGAAGCCGGCGCCGACCACGGCAGATCGAGGGTCGTTAACGTTCACAAGTCACGCGGCCCTCGACCTCACTTCGGAAGGAGGCACTGGTTTCCAGAGAGTTTCGTGCGGGTGAGCTAGCCGTACTGACACAAATAGTGTTCACGCTCACATATCCGGAGTCAAGAACAGCGGTACTGACGAGCCGATCGGTGGCTCGGCAGCGACCAGCCGGCTGTCCGCGATGTGACCACCAAGGGACCCACACCTTCGTCGAGGGGGTTGCTCATTAACTGTCCCGGGTCATCTGCCACGTGCTCTCGAAGTTGAGGCTGACGCGTGCTCCCGCGGGGCGCGTCTGTAGTACGGCACGGTGCATGAGCACGGCGGCAGGATCTCGGCGCACAGGTCGGTGACGGCGGCGGGCTTGACTTCGCCGCGTGCGACAGCTCTGCGCAAGACCGCAAGCAGCGCTTGGCGTGTCGAGTCGTACGCGTCGCGTTCAGTTACCACCACCGATTGCGTCAATAGCTGCGCAAGCGTTCGGCGGGCGGCGCGGCACACCTATTGAGCCGCTGGATGCCGCTGGCCGGCTCGGCTGCGGCGCGGTTGTCAGAGCCGGACCAGCGGGGCGATCGCGACCGTGCGGTTCAACCCCGACACGCTGTTAGTGGGTGAGGCCGATGCCGTCGGGGACATTGCCGACGGTGACCTTGGCACCGAGCGTGCCGGTGGCTACGTCGATCTGCTGAATGTCGTTGGTGTTGGAGTCGACGGCCCATGCCGTGGAACCGTCGTCGGTGAACCGCACGGCGTACGTGCCGGAGCCGAACGGGATCGGCGTGCCGAGCAGGTCCTTGTCGGTGTTGATGGGCTGCACGCCGCCGCCGTTCAGGCTCGCGTACACGAGCCCCAGATCACCCGTGTTGGCAAGGCCGTTCGGCGCGGGGACCGTGAGCGTGCCGATGACGGCGTAGCTGCTCGTATCGATGATCGACAGCGTCCCGTTGCCGGTGTTGCTGACGTAGGCCTTGTTCTGGCCGAATGCGACGCCGAACGGCGCCGGCCCGACCGTGACCGTGTGCACAACGGCCTTGGTGGCGACATCGACGACGCTCACCGTCCCGTTGCCCTGATCAGGTACCCAGATCTGGCTGCCGTCCGGTGAGAACCGCAGCCGCTGCGGGTTGGGGCCAACGGTGATCGGAGCTCCAGCGGTGTGGGTGGTGGTGTCGATCGGCTGGATGGTGCCATCGCCGTAGTTGCTCACCCAGACGGTGCTGCTGTCGGCCGACGCGGCGACGTCTGCGGCGATCGAGCCAACCGGGATCGTGGTGATCACGTGGTTGTCGGCCGTCGAGATCACTGTGACGTCGTTGGTGTTGTTGTTGGCGACGTACGCCTCGCTGTTGTCGGGCAGGACGACAACGCCGTCCGGACCGCTGCCGGTCGGGATCGGCGCCCCGGCCGTGTCGGTGACCGTGTCGACGGGCGTGACGGTGTTGTCGGAGTAGTTCGACACGTAGGCCTGCGCCGGGTGGCCGACCGTGATGCGCAGGTGCGCCGTCGGCAGGATCGCGCCGTTGCTGTCGTGCGCGGTGATCGTGACCTCGTAGAGGCCGTCGCGCACGTCGGCCGGTGCGCTCACTTCGATGTTCGACGACGACGTGCCGCCGGCGGGCGTCGCTGCCGTGCCGGTCGTCGGTGACACGGAGATGCCGGTCGTCGGCGTTGCCGTCCAGGTGACGGACGCGGGGTGGCTCCCGAGCGTGTTGTCGACGATCACGTCCGCAGTCGCCGACTCGCCACCGGCGAGGTGCAGCGCGGTCGGGTCGGTGCGGACGAATGCCCGTGTGCTCGGTGGGAATGTCACCGGCCCAGGGGCGAACGACGGTGTGCCGTCGGTCGGGCCGGTGCCCCAGCTTTGGTTCGGCCGGCTGTCGAGCGTGAAATCGAGACGTGTCACGCCAGGGCCTGCCGGGAGTCTGAGCCAGGTGCGCGTCGTCGAGCGACCGTTGACGCGCAAGGTGTCGACATACGGGCGGCCGTCGCCGGCATCCGGTGCGTTGATCTCGACGCGACGGCCCTGGCCTGCGTCGATGACGATGCGTGAGAAGAGCGGCGAGTTGACCGAGAGCAGCGACGTGCCTGCAACCTGCGGGTAGACGCCGAGAGAAGCCCACACGTACCACGACGACATCGCGCCGAGATCGTCGTTGCCGGGCTCGCCTCCAGGAATCGGCTGATACAACTCGGACTGGATTCGCCGTACCGTGGCCTGCGTCTTCCACGGGGCGCCCGCGGTGTTGTAGACCCACGGCGTGGCGAACGTCGGCTCGTTGCCCTGCCAATGATGCGGATCGTTCGGGCCGGCGTTCAGTTCGGTGAAGTACTCATCCAGGCTCGCCTGCGCCGCTGCCTTGCCGCCAATGCCGTCGATGAGTGCGGGAAGGTTCTGCGGGACCATCCACGTGTACTGGGCGGTGTTGCCCTCCTGGAAACCGCTCTGCCCAAAGCCGTTTGTGATCAGCAACGGGTCGCCGGACGAGAAAGCGCCGTCTGCATCACGCGGCTGGATGTATCCCGTCGACGTGTTGAAGATGTTGGACCAGTTCTGAGCACGCGAGCTGAACCGAGAGGCGACGTCGGTGCGTCCGGCGGCATTGGCAAGCTGGCCAACGGCCAGGTCGGCGATCGCGTATTCCTGTGTCTCCGACGCACCATTGGGCACCGGCGAGATCGACGTCGCTTGAGTGTTCGGCACGTAGCCGTTGGCCAGGTACGCCGCACCCGACGGCCGCTCGACGTACCAGCCCTGCGCGGGCGGCCCGCTCGCCTCGGCGCCGTGCACCATCTCGTCGACGGCATGCCACACATCGAAGTCGCGCGCGCCAAACGCGTATGCGCCGGCGATGATCGGATCGGCGGCGTCGCCGTTCATCACGCCGCTCTCGCCGTTGGCTACCGGCCACTTGGGCAGGAAACCCATCTGGTCGCCGTCGCGCAGCAGCGAGGAGACCATGTCGCTCGCCTGCCCCGGATCTATCAATGCCAGCAGGGGAATCTGCGAACGGTAGATGTCCCAGCCGGAGTAGTAGGCGTACTGGTCATGCCCTCGGGGCACGCTGTGGATCTTGTTGTCGAAGCCGATGTAGCGGCCGTCGGCGTCGCTGAAAAGGCTCGGATGCAGCGAGGCGTGGTAGAGCGCCGTGTAGAAGCTGGTGCGCTCTGCGCTGCTGCCGCCGGTGATCGCGATCTTGCCGAGTTGCTGGTTCCACGCCGCACCGGCCGCCGAGCGCGCCGCGCCGAAGCTCGTCGTCTCGCCGATGCGGTTCGCGCGTGCGCCGTCCTCGCTCACATAGGAAAGTGCGACCTGCATGCCGACCGTCCGCGTCGCGCGGGTGTCGAAGGTGACGTAGCCGCCAGCGACGACCGAGCCCGGCGCGGCGGTGGCGTTCGTGCTCAGCCTGCTGCTCGCTGGGATGTCCTCCGCCTTGCCGGGACGCACCTGCGGATGACCCTTCGCGGTAACCGACGTGCTGCCCGCCTGCACCGCGGCACTGGCACCGCCCCAGGTGCCGCTCGCGGTGAACGGTCGGTCGAACCTCGCGTCGAAATACACGGTGTACGAGTCGGGCTGGCCGCAGAAGTGACCGTTCGTGACCGATCCCGCGACCTCGTTATTGCCGATCGTGTGGAACGTCGCGTTCGACGGAGCGCCTTGACTGCCCGACACCTTCACCAGCAACTGCGCCTGGTCGGTGGCGGGATAGGTCAGTGTCGCGAGTCCGCTCCGCTTCGTGGCCGTCACGTCAGCCTGGATCGCGCCGCCGAGGGTGACGCCATAGGCGCCCGGGCTTGCATGCTCGGCGTCATGAGAGAACGGCAGGCTCGCGTGGTCGGGGTCGGCTGGGATCGCGCCGGCGAGCGGCAGGAACGGAATGTCGCCACCGATGCCACAGCCCACGCCAGACAGATGGGTCATGCTGAAGCCGGTAATGGACGTGTCGTCATAGGCGTAGCCGCCACCGGCAGGCCGGCGCGGCGTATCCGGACTGAACTGCACCATGCCGAAAGGCACGGACGCGCCGGGGAAAGCGTCGACGTCGCCGACATGTGCACCACCGCTGCCCGTGCCGATGAACGGATCGACGAGGGCCACCGGGTCGGAGGTCGCTTGCGCGGACGGCGTTGCGACTGCGACCGCGGGCGAGACCGCCGTGACGGCCACCGCGAGAATGGCCCCAGCGACAGTGGATCGGCAGCGTGCCCGAGCGAGTATCGCCATGGCGTCTCCCCGTTGTTTCCTGAACGGCTGCCGATCCGGCATCTCGCAGCGCGGTGCAACGTGGTTTGCCCCGGATCTTCGTGATGGGCGTAGCCGGCGTCAAGGACCGAGCATTCCGCATTGGCCGGATGATCAGCATGTGATGTAGCCCGGGTTGGCATGTGGGTGCTTGTGCGGTACGTAGCCAGCTGATACGCCTTGTAGGCAATTCTCCGGCCCGATGGAGGCGGCTATGTCCAAGCGAATCCTGACTGCTCTGCTTGGCGGCCTGGTCGCCGTCGCGCTGGTGCCGGGTGTCGCCCGCGCCGGAGAAGGCGTGTACTACCAGGACCCGGTCACCGCGGACATGCCGGTGCAGGTCCCGTCGACACCGTCCTGCACCGTGGTGCTAGCCAACGACTACGCGACCAACAGTGCGACCGGCGACGCGCAGGACTATCACGGCACGTTCGCGCCGCCGGCGAACTGCCCCGGCCCGTGGGCGACAGTCGTGCTGAATTGGACCGGGCGCGAGGCCGGCCGCCAATTCGACCGGGCGGGTGGCATCACCCTCGGCGGAGCGCAGATCTTCTTCACGTCCACCCCGGAGCCTGATCCCGACGGGATCACCTGGCATGCGCAGAGGGACGTCACCGAGTACACGTCGTTGTTCACGGCCGGCCAGCCGTACACCATCAGCGTGCCCAATTATCTTTCCGGCATCCTGACCGGCGTCATGCACATCTCCGCGTCGTTGACCTTCTACGAGCCCGACAGCGCCCACCCGGCCCCCGCGGTACCCAACCGCGTAGTCGGCCTCGGCACCCAGTACCTCTCCGACGGCGGAAGCGTCGCGAATTTCCCGCTGTCCGGCGTACCGACCAACCTCACGCGGGCCGATCTGGAGGTGTACCCGAAGGGCAACTCGTGTGACGAGTTCTGGTACGGCGGCCTGCCCGACTCGTTCGTGTCCGCGCATCCGGACGCCGGCCTGTGCGGCGGCGGCCCGTACCGGGAACTGGACGCCTTGCTGGACGGCACGCCTGCCGGAGCCACGATCCCGTTCCCGAACATATTCACCGGCGGCGTGAATCCGCTGCTGTGGCGGCCCATCCCCGCCGTGGACGCGTTCAACCTGTTGCCCCGCGACCTGGACCTGACTCCGTTCGTCGGCTCGCTGGTCGACGGTGGCGACCACACAGTGGGGCTTTCTGTTCGCAATGCGCAGTCGTACTGGGGGCTGACCCCGAACCTGCTGCTGTGGACCGACCCGGGCGCGACGCACACCAGCGGCGCGACCACCACGAACACCCTTGCCGCACACCCCGCGCAGGTCGGCAGCACGCAGCAAACCGGCACCCAGTCGGTCGTCTACACAGTGACCGCGAACCGCAGCTACACCATCGCCGGCTGGGTGCAGACCTCGTCCGGACGCGTCGACACGACTGTCACCCAGACCCTTGGCTTCACAAACACGAACGAATTCGCGCTGACCAACTACCGGGAACAGACCCGCAACGATCAGCGCATCACCACCGCCACGACGACAGTCGACCCCACGGGCACGCATGCTCGAACCGTCGACGAGCAAGACCCGCTCACCGCGGTGGAGATGTTCCAGCAGCCGCCGTCGACGGACTTCTTCACCCTGCCCGCCCAGGCCAGCCAGTCGAAGATCCTCTCGCTGCAGAACGTCGACAACGGCGCGACCACGTTCAGCAGCAACCTGAACAACACCACTCAGGGCGCCGGCATGCTCTCCGAATACGGCAGCGGCCAATACCGCCTGGCCAATGGCACCGACCAGCAAGACTACGAATACACCGACTCCAGCTCGCTCTGTTACCACCACACCATCTACGCCGCCCAGGGCTACGTCACCGCCGACGCAGCCACGCGAAGCTGCTAGTCGCCGCCGACGAACTCGCGGCGCAACACAGCGGCGGGCCCGTAAAGGGGGCGGCGGCGTTCTGATCACCGCGGCGCCCACGGGCATCAGCCGCGCGACCGCTCTGCTCTGCCTCGAGCGGGGCACCCGCATCGCCGCCTCGACTGCGAAGACAGCGAGACGGCCCGCAGCCGGCTCTGGTGCGACGGTGCGCTGGAGGCCGACGACTCTTCCGTTCGAGCGGGTGTCGGACCACCTCGATAGGAAGATCGCCTGGTGGTGATCGCGGACGGACGGTAACTCGGCCGATAACGGCTAGAAGTGGCTAACCCTGGCGTAACGAGCCGACTGCGGATATGGTCTCCATAATCGTGACAACGTTGTCACCCGGGTGCGGCCGCCCTCAGCCAGGAGACACGGAATGACCCATTGTCGACGCTTCATGCTCATGCCGGTGCTGGCCGCGGCGGTGGTTGCGGTATCCGCGATAGCGGTCCCGGCGCAGTCCTCGGCCGCGCCGGGCGGAGGTGCCGCGGCGTCTGCGGTGACGTCGGGAGACGCGCGCTTCGAGGTGTTGTCGCCGACGCTCATCCGCACCGAGTACGCGGGCGACGCGCACTTCGTCGACGCGGCCACGTTCAACGCGATCGGCCGGGACGGGTTCGCGCCGACGCGGTTCACCGCGCGGACGGTCGACGGTTGGCTGACCATCCAGACCGACATGATGACCCTGCGCTATAAGGTCGGCTCCGGTGCGTTCGGTCCGGAGAATCTCTCGGTGCGGCTGCGGGCCGGCCGGCAGGACGTCACGGCGTCTCCGTGGGCGTCGCAGGCCGTCCCGTCCTGCACGGTCGGGATCCTGTGCGAGGCGGAGGACCTGGACCTCACCGGGGTGTCCGTCGCGACCGACCACTCCGGCTACACCGGCCGGGGCTTCGCCGCCGGCTTCCAGAACGTCGGCAACTCGTTGTCGTTCCAGGTGAACGTCGCGAGCGCGGCCACGTACCAGCTCGACCTGCGCTACGCGAACTCCCTCGGTGGCGACGGGCAGGACACCACCCGCACGCTGACCGTCGAGGTCGACGGCGGCGCCGCGCAAGCGATCACGATGCCGACCACCGCCGACTGGAACACCTGGGCGATCGTCTCGGCGATGCTCGACCTGACCGCGGGCACGCACACGATCACCGTCGTGCGCACGCCGTCGGACTCGGGCAACGTCAACTTCGACAGCCTCGCGCTGGTCACGCCAGGATCGCCGTACCCGCCGCCCCCACAGCCGGAGGCCGAGGACTGCCACTTCGGCACGGTCTGCGAGGCCGAGTCCGGCACGAGGGGCGGGTCCGCGTCTGTGGCGACCGACCACAACGACTACTCCGGCGTCGGCTTCGTCGCCGGGCTCAACACCGGCGCGAGCGACACCATGCATGTCGTCGACGTCCCGCGGGCGGGTTCGTACGCGCTGCAGCTGCGCTACTCCAACGCCCAGAGGGCGCCGCGTCCGGTCTCGATCCAGGTCGGCTCGGCTGCGGCGACGACGGCCACCCTGCCCACGACGAGCAGTTGGGAGTCGTGGCGGACGATGGCGGTGCCGGTGACGCTGGCCGCCGGGGCCGACGACGTCACGATCGGCTGCCCGGACGCCGCGAGCTGCGAGCTCAACATCGACACGGTCGCGGTGACCTCGCCAAACGCCCCGCTACTCGCGCCGCACGCCCCCCTCGGCGGTTACCGCCGCGGCCTGGACGGAGTCAACGGCTCGGCGCCGACCACGCCCGGCCTGCTCTACGAGGACGGCTGGACCCTGCTCGACGACACCACTTCGGCGATCTACGACCCGTCGGCCAAAGCGGTAACCCCACGGCCCAGTCACGGCGGCACGCCGTACCAGGACGGATACGTCTTCGGCTACGGCCACGACTACCAGCAGGGTCTGGCCGACCTGGCGCGGCTGACCGGGCCGTCGGAGCTGATGCCCAGATGGGCGTACGGCGTCTGGTACTCGGAGTATTACGACCGGACCGCGGCCGATTACGAGAACACGATCCTGCCGCGGTTCCGCGCCGACGGCGTCCCGCTCGACGTGCTCGTGACCGACACCGACTTCAAGTCACCGAGCACGTGGGACGGCTGGGAGATGGATCCGGCCAAGTTCCCCGACCCGAAAGCGTTCTTCGACTGGTCGGCAGCGCAAGGGCTGCACAACACACTCAACATCCACCCGAGCATCGTGCCGACTGATCCGCAATTCGCGCAGGCGCAGACCACCGCGAATGGCGGGCTGACCCAGAACGGCGGCAGCTACGTCTTCGACTGGGGCAACCCGGACCAGCTCAAGGCCTACCTCGACCTGCACCAGACGATGGAGCAGCAGGGCGCGGACTTCTGGTGGCTGGACTGGTGCTGCGACGGGTCGGTCTCGTCGCTGCCGGGCGTCACGCCCGATGCCTGGATCAACCAGCAGTACGCCACCGACTCCGACAAGACCGTCGGTCGCGGGTTCGCGTTCTCCCGGGCGTACGGCTCGTTGCAGGCCGGCGGGTACAGCGGCCAGCGGGGACTGCCGACGGGGCCGTGGGCCGACAAGCGCACGACCGTCCACTTCACCGGGGACACGACGTCGAACTGGGCCACGCTGAGGTACGAGGTCGGCTATACGCCGGGCGAGTCGTCGGCGACCGGCCTGTCGGCGGTGAGCCACGACATCGGCGGCTTCAACAACGACGGGACCCAGACCGCCGGCGCCGAGCCCGGCAGTACCAAGGAGGCCGACGACCTCTACGCGCGTTGGGTCCAGTTCGGCGCGTTCCAGCCGATCGACCGGCTGCATGGCAACCACAGTGACCGGTTGCCGTGGCAGTACGGCCCCGCGGCGAAGGCGTCCGCGGAGAAGTTCCTCAACCTGCGCGAGGACCTGGTGCCTTACACCTACACGCTGGCCGAGCAGGCGAATCGCACCGGCATCCCGGTGGTGCGGCCGCTGTACCTGCAGTACCCGGAGGAGCAGGACGCGTACGGGCAGGACGGCGCCGAGTACCTCTACGGCCCCGACGTCCTGGTCGCGCCGGTGACCACGCCGGGCACCACGGCGACGACCTCGGTCTGGTTCCCGCCGGGCGCCGAATGGACCGACTACTTCACCGGCAAGACGTACCCGGGCGGGACGACGCAGAATGTCACGACTGACCTGAACTCGATGCCGGTCTTCATTCGGGCCGGCGGGATCATGACCACGCGCACCGACGACGTGACCAACGATGTGCAGAACCCGCTGGCCAAGGCGACGGTGACGATCGCCGGCGGCGCGTCAGGCTCGGCGAGCCTGTACGAGGACGACGGCACGAGCCCGGACGATGCGCACGGCGCGACCACCCGGATCCGCTACACCGAGGGCGGGCCGAAGCATCTCGTCCAGATCGACCCGGCGGCCGGATCGTTCGCGGGGCAGGTCTCGCCGCGGCAGTGGTCGGTCGCGTTCCTGAACGCGATGGCGCCGACGACGGTGACGGTGAACGGGAAACAGGCGGCGCCGGATGCGTGGACGTGGGACGCCGCCACGCGCACGCTCACCGTCGATGCACCGGCCCAGTCGGTACAGAGCGGGCTGGTCGTCAGCTACCAGTAGAGAGGCACTGTTTCAGCTTCGAGAGCCGTGACCGAACGAGCAGCCTGTCAGGCGGACGTGGGTGTCCAGCTGGGGTCGCGGCCGGCTAGGCCGATGACGCGATCCAGCAGCGCGGCGTCGTCCGGCAAGACGATCGGCGGCCCGAACAGGCCCGGCGTGCCCTGCGGGTTCTGCTCGGCCGAGCCGCGCACGAATCCGTAGACCGCTTCGAGCAAGTGCGGCTCGACGGCGTAGGGCTGACCGGTGGCGACCGCGAGGTCCCAGCCGTGCACGACGACTTCGTCCAGCGCGATCACGCCGGCGATCTCGCTGGGCAGGTCCTGGCCTCCGGCCTTCGTCATGCCGGACCACGCGGCCTCGTCACGCCACGCATCGGCCAGCTCGGCGAGCCTGGCCGGTATCAACGTGCGCCAGTCGTCGGCCAGCCGGGACGCGCTGGCCGACGGTGGCCGACTGCCACCGGGTGGCTCGGTGTGGTGCGCGGCTGCGGTGAACGCGAGCGCGAATCCGGCTGTGTGATCGAGCATGGCGCCGACCGACCTGCCCGGACACGGCGTCGGCCCGTCGAGTTGATCATCACGGACGCCGGTGACGAGATCGGCGAGCGTGCGGGTCGCAGGTTCCAGATCAAGCATGTCTCTCCCTCAGGAATGCCAGACCGCCGTCGCGCTGTGCGCCGTCAGCCGGTAGACGTGCCACGGCGGTGGTCCGGCCGACGGCGCGCTGTACTCGGCAGTGAACGCCTCGCCGGTGTCGTCAGGACGCGCCGGCCAGCCGCGCCCGGCCCAGACCGCGGCGAGCTTTGCCACCGCCGCCGGATCGATGACTTGCTCCGCCGTCCCCTCCACGACGAGGTCGAACCCGTCCGTCGAAACGCTCATCGCGCACCGCGGATCGCGCGCCAGGTTACGCCCCTTGCGGCTGCGTTCACCGGTTACGAATCAGAACGTGCCCTCCACCCCACAGGGTGCGCCGTCGATATATGCGTCAACGTTCGACCCGAGTCGGTACCGCCGAGGCATCATCCGGCGGCACTTGGCGTCAACGTCCGTATGTTCATTGGCCTTGGGGAGTGGCTGCGCGAGCGGTGCGACAAAGGATCCCGTCGTGGGACAAGCAAGATCGTGCAGGGCGATGCCACTGACGGTGTAAGAGCGTCCCGCGAGCGTTTCCCGCGTGCGGTACGCGGCTGCCAGGCTAGCGGTGGTAGCGCGGACGGGCGAGGTCACGCCGTCCGCGCTACGCGCCGGTTGATCAGAGCACAGTCGGTGGTGCGGAGAGGTTGCTGTCCACGCCGCTGAACAGCACGGCTGCGGATCCGGCGCCGACGCTGCCGCCGCTCACCGGCTCCAGTCCGGCGAACATCGGCTCGTTGAACAGCGTGCCGCTGGGCGGGAAGCCGATCGCGAAGGCGCCGACAGCGCGCTGCGCGGCGACGAACGACGTGGAGATGTAGTCGCCGACCATCGCGCCCTGGGTGGTCGGGGCGAGCCAGCCCAGCTGCATCGGGTTGCTGAGCGCCTGCGGCGAGCTCCAGGTCTGCCCGTTGTTCAGCGAGGACACGAACCCGACCTGGATCGTGCAGGTGAGGCCCACGCACCCGGCCGGATGCTGGAAGTAGTACGTCAGCGCGAGCGCGGTGCTCGCCCCGGCGGTGGTGCGGTCGACGGCCAGGCCTGGAATGACATGGTCGACGTTGCTGCCCACCGGATCGATCGGGATCCGGCTGACCGGCGACCACCTGGTGCCGTTCGTGGACGAGCTCAGCACGATGTCGTTGGCGGTGCCGCCGGGCTCGAAGCGATTGTCCTGCCAGGCGACGTACACGACGCCGTCGCCGTTGATCTCGGCCGAGGGCAGCGGCGAGGTGCGCAACCCCGGCACAGCGTGCGAGGTGCGCGTGGAGATCCGTGCCGAGCGGCTCCAGGTCAAGCCGCCGTCGTTGGAGGTGAAGGCCCGGATACCGCTGCCGCGGGTCAGCCCCTCGAACGGGACGACGACGCGGCCGTTGGGCTGCACGACCGGTTGCCCGCCCAGCCCGTGGCTGCGGTCCGCGGTCGGCGTGGGAGTCCCCCAGGTCAGCCCGCCGTCGGTCGAGGTGGACATCTGCTCCAGGTCGTTGAGGTTGGCGTTGTCGAACTCGGTGTAGCAGTGGCCGTAGAACGGGCTGGAGGCCGTGTTGTCGCAGACCGACCAGTTCTTGTCGTAGAACACGCCGGCGGCGGCGATGACGACCGGGGCGCTCCAGGTCAGCCCGTCGGTGGACCGGCTGGCCATCACGTCCACGATGCCGCCGCCGGACTGGTGGCCGCCGAGCCAGGAAGTCAGCCACACCCCGTGGCGGGCGTCGAAGGCGATTGACGGGTCGCTGACCGAGAAGAACGGCCCGGTCGGCGTGGACGCGGTCGTGGTAGCCGGCAGGAAGCCGTGCGTCCACGAGCCCCCGCCGTCCAGGCTGGTGGCCCAGCCGATGTCGCTCGAGCCGCCGTTGAACACCCGCCCGGTCTGGAACACCGCGACCACGGTGGATCCAAACACGAAGGTGTCGGGTTCCACCTCGGTGGCGTGCGCCGCCGTGGGCAGGCTGTCCGGTGCGAACGGGTCGGAGCTGATTTGCGTGATACTCGTCTGCGCCTGCGCGGGAGCAGCCACCGCGAACGCCGCCGTCACCGCGGCAGCGAGCAGTGCGATACGAATTGAAGACATGACATTCCCCGTAGATTGCTGGGTAGCTATGTGATCCGAGGCTCCGCGCGTGGCGGCACCTCGTCGTCGAAGCGGGCGCACCGCGCGGGCGGCGCGGCCCGCACGTGCACCACGAGCCATCCGAGCGGCCAGGAGGCGCGCGCGGAGGCCCGGCACACGACGAGCCGGATGCGCCGGCTCTGCGCCACGGCACAGTTGCCGCACACCCTTCGCGAGGCGCTACCGATGCACTGGGATGGCCAGCGTGGTGTACCACCGGTGACGGTGAGCGTCAATGGCGCGTCGGCGCGTCATCGACGCAGTCATCGCCGATTCGGCGACGATGTCGATCTCGACGATTGTCAACGGTGCCGCCGGAGCCGTGGCGGGCGATCCGGCGCGTCCTATGACGATGCGCGGCTTCACCGTCGTGGACGGGCGGACGATCGCCGGGCACCAGCGAGATGAGCGCGGCGATCGCTCGGTGCTCGACCACTTGCGGTGGCGGTGTCGACGTCGGTGACAAGCTCACCGAACGGGTCGACGCTCACTCCGTGTCACTGGCCTGCAGTTCGCGAGCGGCCGTCAGCGCGTCGTCCCAGCTGCAGTCGCTCTACAAGGCTTGACAACACGCCGCCAGGGTCAGCTGGCTGCCTACAAGGTTTTCGACTGGCGGTGAAGGTCCGCATGTTCATGATGGGTGTCGCGGTGGGTGGGGTGAGACTGGTCGGGATCGGTATCTCGGTAGATCGGGATTTCTGAGTGGGTGCCGGGAGTCGACGTGCGACACCAGGGCGTCGCCTCCGCGTGAATCTTGGGACCGCTGGTGCAGCAAAGGTCCGGCGCTCGATGTCCGAGGTCCCCGGGCGGTCCGACGTCAGCGGACGGTAAGACCTCCGCTGATGACGAGCGTTTCGCCGGTCATGTAACTGCCGTGGCAGAGTTTCCAGACCCAGTCGGCGATCTCCTCCGGCTGAGCCGCCCGGCCTAGCGGGATGGTCTTGATCGCTTGCTCGATCCGGCCTCCGGCGCGGGTGCCGGGGGTGTCGACCCATCCGGGGGCGACTGCGTTGACGGTGATGTTGTCGTCGCCCAGTTCGATCGCCAGCGAGCGGGTCAGCGAGACGACGGCGGCCTTGGACGCGCTGTAGATGAGTTGTCCTCGGGAGACTGCGAAGGCGTCGATGGAGGCGAAGTTGACGACGGCGCCGCCGCCTGCGGCCCGTAGGGCGGGGACGGTCTCGGCGATGACGTTGAGTGTGCCGAGGACGTTGACGTCGAAGATCCGGCGGTAGGTCGCGGCGTCGTAGCTGGCCAGCGTGGTGGTCGGGTAGATGCCCGCGGCGTTGATGACCGCACGCAGTCCGGACGGCAGAGTGCCGAGGGCGGCGGCGAGTGCGGTGCGGTCGGTAATGTCCACGGGCACGGGGCGATAGACGGGCCCGTGCGGTGCGGCCGCTAGGGCGAGGGCGGCGGTGTCCCGGTCGACGCCGACGACGGCCCATCCCTCGGCGAGGAAGCGGTCGGCCACGGCCCGGCCCATGCCGCTGGCCGCTCCGGTCACAACCACCGTGCGGCGCGTGCGGTTCGGCGGCTCAGTGGGCAAGGAAGCCGCCGTCGACGATCAGCTCGGTCCCGGTGGTGAAGCTGGAGTCGTCCGAGGCGAGGAAGGCGACGGCGCCGGAGATCTCGCTGACGTGGGCCCGTCGGGCCAGGGGCGTCTGCGGGATGACCCCACCGTCTTTCTCGTTCTCGTTCATCGGCGAGCTCACCCCGCCGGGGCAGATTGCGTTGACCCGGATGCTGTCGGTGGCGAGCTCGAGTGCCGCGGTCTTGGTGAGCGCGATCAGGGCGCCCTTGCTGGCGCAGTAGGCGACGTAGCCCGCGGCGCCGACGACGCCGAAGATCGAGGCGACGTTGATAATGGAGCCGCCGCCGCTCGCGCGCATCCGGGGCACGCTGGCCTGGATCCCGAGCAACGGCCCGGTGGTGTTGACGGCGAGCGTGGCGTGCCAGTCCTCAGGTCGCTCCTCGACGAGCGGGTTGACGTGGATGATGCCGGCATTGTTGACCAGCACGTCCACTCGCCCGGTGGCTGTCCAGGCCCGGTCGACGGCTCGGGCCCAGTCGGCCGGCGACGTCACGTCGAGGTGGAGGTACTCGACGTCGAGCCCGGCGTCCTGGAGCCGATGCGCGGTGGCCTTGCCCTCGTCGTCGAGTATGTCGCCAGCCAGGACGCACGCGCCCTCGCCGGCTAGGCGTTCAGCGTGCGAGGCGCCCTGACCGCGGGCGCCACCAGTGACGATGACGGTCTTGCCGCTCAGGCGGGGCCCGCTCGGCCGGGTGGTGTGCGTGCTCAACGTCGACTCCTCAGCTCTCGGACGCGGGGGGCGGGTGGGGCCGGTGTCCGGGCTCCGCCGGCCGCGCCGAGGGCGTCCAGCAGCCGCTCGGTGTCGGCCATCTGCTCGAGCCACACGTGCCGGACGATGTCGATGCGCGTTTCGGGTTCCTGCAGATCGGCGAAGTACGTGCTCAGGGCGATGTCCGCGCCCGGGGTCTTGTGCAGGGCGATCATGCGGGCGATGAGCTTGGCCTGGACGCCGTAGATCGGGATCTGGGGTCCGCGTGGGGCGATCAGCCCGACGAAGTACAGCTTCTCCGCTCCCTCGGGGAGGATGCCGCCCGCGTACCGAACCGGGACGTCGTCCCGCCAGGTGATGAGCTGGTCGTCCAGGAACGGCAGCCGGACGTTGAAGCCGGTGGCCCAAAGGATGCTGTCGTACTCGCGCGCCGTGTCGTCGGCGAAGTGCACGGTGTTGCCCGCGAACCGGCTGATGCCGGGCACGACCCGGACGCGGCCGTGGTGGATCCAGTAGAGCAACAGGTCGTTGACCGTCACCGGACCGCCGGCCAGGGTGCGCGCCTCAGGGGTGGGCAGGCCCGGGTAGTCGCTGTTCTGCCCGATCGCCACCCGGGCCAGCAGCCGATTGATGAGATCCTGCTCCTCCGGGCTGAAGTCCTGGAGGAACGGCACCTCCTGGCGGGGGCGCCCGAAGTACATCTTGGGCTGGAAGTACACGCCGTGGCGCATCACGATGTCCGCCTCCAGACGGTGCTGGGCGACGTCGACCGCGAGATCGCAGCCGGAGTTGCCCGCCCCGACAATGAGCACACGCTCACCGTCGAGATCCCCGACGTTGCGGTACTCGCCGGAGTGCAGCTGCTTGCCGGTGAATTCGCCCGGTATCGCAGGCAGATGCGGATCCCACAGGTGGCCGTTGGCCACGACGACCCCGTCGAAGGTGCCTTCGTCGCCGCGCGAGCTGATCACCCGCCACCCGGCGGAGCCGACCGGGCCGTGCGCGGTCGGCTCGGGGCTGACCGAGACGATCTCCGTGTCGAACGTGATGACGTCGTCGAGGCGGAAGTGGGTGGCGTAAGACTCGATGTACGCCCGTACCTGGTCCCGCCGCGGAAAGTGCGGGTAGTCGGCCGGCATCGGGAAGTCCTCGAAGTGGGTCATGTCCCGCGAGGTGATCAGATGCAGGGCCTCGTAGTCGGTGTGCCAGTGACCGCCGACCCGGCCGCTCTTCTCGAAGCACTCGACGTGATAGCCCGCCCGGCGGAGCTGGTGGAGAGCGGAGACACCAGCAGCGCCCGCCCCGATGACGCAATAACGCGGCGAAGTCATGAGGCGAGGCTCCTCTAGTCGTGCCGGCGAGTGAAGCCTTGATCTGTGAGGGAACCCATAGGACATTCCTTTAGCAACGGTGAGACCCGGACCGCAAGCGAGGGCGCCATGACACTGCAACAGCTGACCTACTTCATCGCGGCCGTCGAACACGGCTCCTTCTCCGCGGCCGCCGAAGCCATGTACATCTCGCAGCCCAGCTTGTCCGACCAGATCAAGCGGCTGGAGAACGAACTGGGCGTCGCGCTGTTCGTCCGGACGAACCGGCGCCTGGTCCTCACCGAGGCAGCCCAGGTCCTCCTGCCGCAAGCGCAGCGCACCCTCGCGGCGGCGCGCGAAGCCGCCGACTCGGTGCGCGGCGTGCGCACCCTCACCGGCGGCACAGCGGTCTTCGGCACCTTCAGCAGCGCCCACCACCTGCTGCTCACCGAGCTGATCGCCGACTTCCGCACCCGCCACCCGCACGTGCGCGTCCGGGCGGTCGGCGTTAACTCCTCCGAGGTCGCCGACGCCGTCCGCGACGGCACCCTCGAAGCCGGCCTCATCGCCCTGCCGGTCGACGACCGGGGACTCGATGTCAGCCCAGTCGTATGGACCAGCGAGGCGGTCTACCTCAGCGCCGACCCGGCACGCGTCCGCCTGCCGATGACGCCCGCCGAACTCGCGAGCGCCGAGCTGATACTGCCCGAAGCCCGTTGGGGCAGCGCCGACCCGACTCGTCACCAACTGCTCGAACGCATGCAGAAAGCGGGGACCGCGCTCGCTCCGGTAGTCGAGGTCGAGTCCCCGGCCTCGGCTCTCGCTCTCGCCGCCCGCGGCGTCGGCGACACGATCATCTCCCTCCCGCTGGCCCAGTACCTGGGCTACACCGAACGCCTCCACTGGGTCTCGCTCGACCCGCCGCTGCAGGAGACGTTCGCGTTCGTCACCCGTCGCGCGGCCCACCTCTCGCCCGCGACCCGCGTACTGATGCAACTCGCCCGCGAGCACCTGCAGAATCTGCCCAGCGGCGAGCGCGCCCCTAGCCGCGCCGCCGACAATCGGTAACGGTGCCAGCTCCGCTGTCCTCTGAACGCCCACCGCAGCCTGATCACAACAAGGTCTTCGACTGGCGGTCAACGTCCGTATGTTCATTGGCCTTATACCGGCCGGGGCCTCACGTTGAACGGCCGAGAAGGTCAAACGGTCTGTTTCACGGGATCGCTTATCGATACAGCACTGGGGTCTGGTTGCCGGCTGGCGTCATGCGCAGAAGGTCGCGGCGACTGCCGTGAGCGTGCGGGCGCATTCGACGGTTCCGGAGATGCTGACCCATTCGGTGTGGGCGTGCGCGCCGTCGCCGTTCGGGCCGAAGAGCACGGTGGGGATGTCGGCGGCGGCGATGAAGGCGGAGTCGGCCCAGTAGCTGACGCCGACCGGCGTCGGGTCGGCCTCTGTGAGCGCGTGCCGCACTGCTTGGACGATCCGCTCGTCGGCGCCGGTCTCGAACGGTTCGCGCGCTAGTTTGGTGCGCGCGGCGACGGCGAGTTCGGCATCGGCGTCGCAGCATCGTCGGATCAGTTCAGCGATGTCGGCCTCGACGTCGGCGACGCTCTCGCCGGGCAGGGTGCGCCGCTCGACGGTCAGCAGGCAGCGGTCGGGAATTGTGGACTCCTCCCGGCCACCAGTGATCAACGAGGTGTGTAGTGTGCCCGGCCCCAAGGTCGGATGGACCCGGCGGGTGGCCAGTTCGCCGTTCAGGGCGTCGAGCGCTAGCAGGATCGGTCCGGTTTTCATGATCGCGTCGATGCCGAGGTGGGGGCGTGAGCCGTGTGCGGAACGGCCGGTCACCTCGATCTCGGTCCAGACGAAACCCTTGTGGGCGGTGGCAATCCGCAGTTCGGTCGGTTCGGTGACGATGGCGGCGTCGGCGCGGACGTGCCGCAGCGTCTCCTGCACTCCTAGGCTGGCGTGCTCCTCGTCGGCGACCGCCGCGACGACGACCTCGCCGGTGATGCCGCTGCGCTGGGCGTCGCGGCAGGCGATCAGCGCGGCGGCGAGCCCGCCCTTCATGTCGTAGGCGCCCCGTCCGTAGAGCCGGTCCCCGTCGACGCGCGGGGTGAACGGGTCGGTGACGCCGTCGACGCCCACCGTGTCGAGGTGCCCGCACAGCAGCAATGTCGGCCCGTTGCCGGAGCCGCCGCGGACGATGACGCTGGGCCGGCCCGCGGTGTGCTCGACGCGGTCCGCGCTCAGGCCGTTCTCGCGCGCCCAGGCCGCCACGTGCTCGGCGATGCGCGTCTCACCGGCGGCGCCGGCGATCAGCGCCGGGTTGACCGAGTCGATCGACACCAGCGCGGTGAGCAGGTCGACGACGTCCTCACTCATGGAGATTCTCCTCTCGGTATGGGTTGGCCGCCCGGCCCTCGGTGCTCAGCAGCACGACTACGGACTTGTCGCTGACGCCGAGCTGACCGGCCCGATGCCGGTCGGTGAGTACCACGCGGGCCGCGGCCAGCGCGGCTGCCGCGCAGGGGCCGGCCGGCACGCCCAGCCGGGCGAGGTCGGCGGCGGCCGTCGCGGCCGCGCGGTCGTTGACGCTGCACGCGGCGTCCAGCCCGGCGCGCAGTACTGGCCAGGCCAGGCGCGAGATGGTGCCGCAGTTCAGCCCGGCCATGATCGTCGCGCCGGTGGCGACGCGGCGCGGCCGGTCGCGCGTCAGGCTCTCCAGCACGCAGGCCGCGCTGTCGGGTTCGACCGTCAGCAACGCCGGGGCCGGCGTCAGCCCAGGGCGTCGATAGTGGGTGACGGCGGCCTGCGCCAGCGAGCCGACGCCTGCCGGGACGATCACCAGGTTGGGGGCAGCGCTGAGCTGGGCATCGAGCTCGGCGAACAGGGTCAGGTAGCCCTCGACGATCCAGGCGGGAACCTCTTCGTACCCGGCCCAGGCAGTGTCCTGGACGAGCACCCCGCCGCCGGCGTCGGCGTCGGCCGCCGCTGCAGCCACCGCGGTGTCGTACGAGCCGGGCACATCGACGACCGTGGCCCCCTCGGCCGCGATCGCCGCCCGGACCGCCCGGTGCACGCCGTCGGGCAGGTAGACCTGCGCATGCAGCCCGCGCTGGGCGGCCACGCGCGCGAGAGCCCAGCCATGGTTGCCGTCGGAGGCGGTCAACACCGCGCGCGGCGTGCCGGTCTTCAGTATCTGATGCACCGCCCACGACACGCCCAGGATCTTGAATGCCGGCAGGCCGAGCCGCTCCGATTCGTCCTTGACCAGCACCCGGCCGACGCCCAGCTCGGCAGCCAGCTCGGGCAGCTCGACCAGGGGCGTCGGCGCGTAGCCGGCGAGCGATGCGTGGAACGCGACCGGCGCGGTGGGGCCGGCCGGGCTGCGCCAGGCCCGGGCCGCGGGGCGGAATGTCCAGGTCACACCGCTACCGTAAGGACGCCACGACCATTCGGTCCAGCGAATGTTTCCGACGATAACCCATCGGACTAGGTGACGTATGTATGACCTGCACAGGCTCCGGTTGCTGCGCGAGCTAAAGGTGCGCGGCACACTCGCCGCGGTCGCCGACGCGCTGTCCTACAGCCCGTCGACGGTGTCACAACAGCTCTCCCAGCTGGAAACCGAGGTGGGCACCCCGCTGCTCGAACGGGTCGGCCGCGGGGTGCAGCTGACGCCGCAGGCCCGGATCCTGGTCGAGCACGTCGAGGCGGTGCTGCGCCAGCTCGACCTCGCGGAATCCGACATCGCGACATCGCTCGGGCAGGTCACCGGCGAGCTGCGGGTAGCCACCTTCCAGACGGCGGCACTCGCGCTCGTCCCAGCCGCCCTGGACGCCATCCGCGCCGCCCATCCGAGCCTGCGAGTACAGGTGCGGCACCGCGAACCCGAACTCGCCCTGCCCGCTCTGGCCGGCCGTGACTTCGACGTCGTGCTCGCCGAGGAGTACCCGGGCAACCCGCTGCCGCGCCAGCCCGGGGTCGAGCTCGTGCCGCTGTGCACCGATCGGCTGCGGCTGGCCGGCGACGGCGAGGCGTCGCTGCGGGCGCTGGCCGCCCGCCCGTGGATCATGGAGCCGCAAGAGTCGCGTGCCCGGCAATGGGCGCTCGCGACATGTCGCGACGCGGGCTTCGAACCCGACGTCCGCTTCGAGTCGATCGACCTGCTGCTACACGCCCGGATGGTCGAGCAGCACCACGCCGTCGCGTTCCTGCCGGACCTGGTCTGGGCCGGCTCGCCGCCGGCGTTCCCGCTCACCAACCTGCCCGCGCGACGCAGCATCCGGCGCATATTCACCGCCTGCCGCGCCGGCGCGCGCCACCATCCGGCCATCACAGCGCTGCGGGCCGCGCTCGCCGACGCGGCCGCATCTGCCGGCGCAACACGAGCCCAAGCCAAGCCATCTCCACGGCGACTCAGCAGCCAAAGAGTCGTTCTGAAGTAGCAGAGACAAGGCCCGTCCGCGCCGGACGGCCCTCCTTGCATTTCAGCCGCAGGTGCCGTCGGCGTTGTAGAAGCCGGGGCCGTCGAGACCCGGGCCGGTCAGCTGCGGTCGGTTCGCGCCGCCCCCGGGCGGGTACGCGGTGTCGAACCACTGGGTGAAGAACTGGTCCAGGCGCGCGCTGCACGCCGCACTTTGATTCGGCATCCACGCGTGGAAGCCGGCCTCCAACTGTTTCTCGGTGATGCTGGAGAACCGGTAGTCACGTTGGATCTGCTGCATCGCGCTGGTGAAGTTCGCCTTGCCCAGGATCTGCCGGAGCGCGATGTACGCCGTGCCGGGGCGGGTGTACGTGAAGCGGCCCGAGAACAGCGTGGCCGGTGTCGGGTCTGAGGGCGCGGCGGTCCAGAGGTGGTTGTTCGCGTAATTCGTGTTGAACTGGTCGACCAGGCTCGCATCGAACGCCGCCTGCCCCGCCGGCGTGTCCAGGCCACCCGCGGCGGTTGCCGCATTGCGGGCGTCGAACAGGTACTCGCCGAGCGTGGCCATACCTTCCTTGAAGAAGGTCAGGTTGTAGTTGGCCTCGGTGACGTTGTCGCCCCACCACTGGTGCATGTTCTCGTGATGGAACGTATCCAGGTCGATCTGGCCGCCCTGGAAGGTGATCATGGTTTGCATCTCCTCCTCGAAGCCAGCCTGGGGGATGCCGACGAGGACGCCGTCAGACGTGAACGGGAACGGCCCGTTGAACCGAGTCTGGAAGTCGGTGATGTCCTGCTGCTGGTCCATGATCGCGAGGTTGGCCTGCTTCTGCGCGGCGTCGATCGAACTGCTCTGGGCCTCGTAGTAGCGGATCCCGTCGCTCGCGTCGCGAGAGGTGAGGTCGAACGCCCCGACGCTGTTCTCGACCAGGTAGCTCGCGATCGGGGCGGCCGACTGCCAGTGCCACGCTGTCGATCCGCCGGGGAACTGCGCGTCCGGCGGGTTGTGCACTGTGGACAGCAGCATGCCGTTGGCGATCGCGGTCCGGCCCGCGTTGACCGTGTCGTAGAAGTCGTAGGTCGGCTTCGCGCTTGGATGGTCGTTGAGCGGCATCCAGTCCTCGGTGCCGACCGGCTCGGTCGTGACGAAGCCACCGTCGCCCGGCGGTGAGTCGTTTCGGAACCAGCCCTCGGTCGTGCCGTCGCCATCGGTGTGCACACCGGGACGGCCGGTGTAGAACACCGTGACGGTGAAGCCGGTGCCGGCCGAGATGTGCTGGGACGGCGTGATCACCAGCTTGTTTGCGGGGCATTGATCGCCGTTCTGCGCGTTCACACCGCCTGTCACTTCCGGCGTGCAGGCCGGTGGCAACGGGTTCTTGTGGGGTCCGCCGACCGGGTTGACCTGTGATGCCGCATGGGCGAGTGGGTTGGGGTCGTCCTGCCCGTTCGGATCGCCGGGGTAGGTGGGCTGCACGAACTTGTACGCCGCTGACCGGCCGTTGACGAGGATCGAGTTCACCGTCATGTCCGGGCCGTTCACCGGGTCGACGCTCGTGCGCTCGAAGTCGAGGCTGAGGTCGGTGAGGCATTGCGTCGCGCGCGCACTCAGTACGACGTGGTTGCCCGGCAGGAACTCGTTGCTCGGCGCGTCATAAATGATGTGGACGTCGGTGTGCAGGCTGGTGTACCCGCCGTTTCCCGTTTCCGGGTACACGTGGTCGCCGAAATGCGACAGCGTGTGAGCACCCGAGGCGCAGGTCGGCGGCGCGGCGAGTCCAGGACTCGCGGCGGCGCCCGCCGGAGTGACTGCGAGCGCGGCCAGCGTCAGCCCTGACACGGCTGCGACCCGCACACGACGACCGTTCATGATCGACCTCCTCGGATGCCTCCCAGCGGGGAATCATCTCACCGGGGGCATCACGTCGAGGTGTCGTTCAGGTCTCGGCGAGTGCGGGCATCACGTCGCACGCATATCAGATCGCACGCGGTCGTCACCACTGCCATGGCGGGCAAGATCAGCCCGAGGCTGGCTAGGTAGGCCTGCCGCAGCAGTTCCAACTGGGGCGCGAGTCATCGTTGGCATCTCTGCCACGTGACGACAAGCAACGACGCCGACGGGAGTTTCACGGCGGAGGCTGTGACGGCTTGACGTGAACGCCGCCCTGCACAGCAGCAGCCGAGTGCATGCTCGGCCGCCTGGCCGTTAGTGATCTCGGCGGTCAGCGTCGACCAGTGCGCGCGCGGCGTGCGCCCAGCGGCGACAACCCGGCCCCACCGCGCCAGTAGATTCCCGTACACAGGAGGGTTGCCGAGCAGGGAGGACAGGCCGATGGTCGACGAGACCAGGATCGAGCAGCTACGCCAGCGGCTTCGCGACATTGACGCGGAGATCGCGGAGCTGCGTGGATCGACCGACGGGCTCAAGGGGGACGGCGACGGGGTGGAAGACGCGGAGGAGATCGCCGCGGGTCTCACCAACGTCGAGGAGCGGGAGGCCGTGCTCGGCATTCTCGCGCAGCGCCGTGAGGCGCTGATGGAACAACTGAAACAGCTGAGCCACGACGCCTGACGCGACGGCTCAGCCCGCGTCCGCGGTTGACGATCTGCCGACCACATCTGCGATGTCGGCTCCGACGCTGTCCGGCTGTGGGCCGATCGGGCTCATCACCATCCCGCGGACGCCTGTCTGGCCGCCACCCGAGCGGAGCTGCCTCGATGCCGTGCACGACGCACGGCCGCCAGAGGCCGACTACACGGCAGTGCGCCGCGCGGTCGGGCAGCGGCACGTGACGAAGTCATACAGCACTACTCTGCAGCCCATGACGATCGACCGGTTCATGATCGCGTTGCTGCTGCGCAACCTGGATCAGCCGGCGGCGGAGGCAGCGACCGGGGCCGCGTTGCAGGATCTGCGCATGGCTTGCCCGGACGGCGATGCCTAGAGCGGTGAGTCGATGACGGTCAGTCGCGCCGCCCTGGATGAGGCCGCTGCCGCCCTGCTTCCTGGCTACCTCGAGCTGGTGCCGCTTCCCGGCGAGCGGGATCTGAACGCCCGGGTGCGCCGCGCGGACGGGCGTCTGGTCGTGCTCAAGCTCGCCGCGACGGACGCCGATCGGGCGCGCCTTGACCTCGAAGACGCCGTGCTGGGCCACCTCGCCGCGCGCACGCTCCTAGTGCGGACACCGTCGTCAATTGAGCGCCGCACGATCAGGGTCGCGGGCCAGCTGCGCACTGCCCGCGTGCTGACCTGGATCGACGGTGATGCCTGGACCGACCACGCCATGGACGACATCGACCTGTGGGCCGTGGGCACCGCCGTCGCTGCACTCGATGCCGCGCTGGCTGACTTCGACGATCCCGCGCTGGCCGTGCCGCATCGGTGGAGCATGCCGGCCGCCGGACGGCTCAGCTTCGACCCGATACAGCTGCCGGCGGAGTGCCGCGAGTTCACCGTCGACGCGCTCACCCGGTTTCGCCGCAAGCTGGCCCCGGCGCTGGAGCGGCTTCCGGCGCAGACAATCCACAACGACGCGAACGAACACAACGTGCTCGTCGACGCCGAGGGACGCCCGTCCGGCCTGATCGACTTCGGTGACGTTGATCGAGCTCCGCGGGTCTGTGGGCTGGCAACACTGTGCGCCTACGCGCTGCTGCACGCCGGCGACGACCTGCTCGCACCGGTGCTGCCGCTGGTCGCCGGCTATCACCGCGAGGCTCCGCTGACGGTGGCCGAGTTGGACATCCTGCCAGGCCTAGTCGCCACCAGGCTGGCGATGAGCGTGGTCAACGCGGCGCAGCAAGCCCGCGACGATCCCGCCAACCCTTATCTGATGGTCAGCCAGGGCCCGATCCGGCGGGTCGCCCGGCAGCTAGGCGACCCGCTGGGGCCGCTTGCGGTGTGCCGGCTGCGCGACGCGTGCGGTTACCCGGCGGTGCCCGCGTCCCGCAAGATCGTCACCTGGCTGTCATCGGCGGCTGCCGACCCGGCGCCGGTCGTGGCGGCGGCGCGGCCGGACGCGAAGGTGCTGGTCCTTCCTGCGGACACGGATATCACGGAGGCCGACGCCGTGGCTGCGCTGCTCGGCAGCTCCACGGCGGACCTGGCCGTCGGTCGGTACGGAGAGGACCGCGGCGTCTACACGGCCGACGAGTTCGCCGGGCCAGGCGGTGAGCGACGCACGATCCATTTGGGCCTGGACCTGTTCGTGCCCGCCGGCGAGCCGGTGTACGCGCCGTTCGGCGGCGAGGTGGTGGCGGTCGCGGTCCGCCCTGCACCTCAGGACTACGGCGGGACGGTGATTCTGCGGCACGAGACCGCCGACGGCACGCCGTTCTGGCTGCTGCTTGGCCACTTGGCCCACGACGTCGCGACGAGGGTCAGGCCGGGGCAGCGGGTTGCCCGGGGCGAGCGCGTGGCAACGGTCGGCACCCCGGACGAGAACGGGGGCTGGCAACCGCATCCCCATGTGCAGCTGTTCACCACGCTGCTTGGCCGCTCGCACGACCTGCCGGGTGTCGCGCTGCGGGGCGAACGGGACGTGTGGCTATCGATCTCGCCCGATCCCAACCTTGTGTGCCGGTTACCCATCAGGCCTGCGGTGGCCCAGCGTGTCAGCGACTGGATCGTGCACCACCGCCGTACCAACCTGTCCGCCACGCTCTCGTTGAGCTACGCAAAGCCGCTGCAGATCGTCGCCGGACAGGGTGCGGAGTTGATCGCCGATGACGGGCGCCGCTACCTCGACCTTGTCAACAACGTGGCGCATGTCGGGCACTGCCATCCCCGTGTCACGGCGGCGCTGTGCGAACAGGCCGGCGTCCTGAACACCAACACCAGATACCTGCATCCGGCGATCGTCGAATACGCCCGCCGCCTCGTCGCCCTGTTCCCCGACCCGCTCAACGTGGTCTTCTTCGTCAACTCCGGCAGCGAGGCGAACGACCTGGCGCTGCGCCTGGCTCGAACACACACCGAGCGTGACGTCGTGTTCGCGCTGGAGCAGGCCTATCACGGGCACACCGGCGCGCTCATCGAGGTCAGCCACGCGAAGTTCTCCCGCGCGGGTGGAGCCGGCGCCGGGCCGAGGGTGCGGGTGTGCAGGCTGCCCGATCCGTACCGGGGCGAGCACGGCGACGACGGTGCCGCCTACGCGGACGATGTCGCGCGCCACGTGTACGACCTGGCCGCCACCGGTTCGGCCCCGGCCGCGTTCCTGCACGAGTCGATCCCGGGCGTGGCCGGGCAGATCGAGCTCGCCACCGGCTACCTGGCTGCCGCTTACGCGCACGCTCGTGCCGCGGGCGCCGTGTGCATCGCCGACGAGGTCCAGTGCGGCTTCGGCCGCGTCGGCGACGCGATGTGGGCCTTCGAGCAGCACGGAGTGGTCCCAGACGTCGTCACGCTCGGCAAGCCGATCGGCAACGGGCACCCGCTCGCGGCGGTAGTGACGACGCCGCAGATCGCTAGGTCGTTCGTCACCGGCATGGAGTACTTCAACACCTTCGGCGGCAACCCGGTCAGCTGCACCGTCGGCCTTGCTGTGCTGGACGTGATCCGCGACGAGCGGCTGATCGCCAACGCAGCAGTGGTGGGCAGTTACCTCCGGGCCGGCCTGGATGAGCTGCGTCAGCGCCACGACTGCATCGGGGACGTACGGGGGCGAGGGCTCTTCCTCGGAGTCGACCTCGTCCGCGATCGTTCCTCCCGCGAGCCCGCTACCCAACGTGCCCGCGCCGTGATCGAGGCCGCGGTGGCGCGAGGCGTGCTGCTGTCCGCGGACGGCCCGGGCGCGAACGTCCTCAAGATCAAACCGCCGATCGTGCTGACCAGACAGGCCGCCGACCGGGCGCTGCGGGCCCTGGATGAGGCGCTGGTCGGCTGACCAACCCCGACTCAGCACCACGGTCATGTTGGTGACACTCGGCTGGCTCGCCCACGCGGTGAACTCGAAGACACGACCTCACGGTCAAGCCGACCCAGGGTGCCTTCAGCGGGCGCGAAAGACGTGGGTCCGGGCTTAGGGGGCCTTAGAGCCCCGGAACCTCGGGGCTAGGTGGAATCTGAGGTGATCACGACCCGGATCTAGGTGAGCTTCCCGATGCGGCCGCCCCGGCCTTACTCGGAGTCTTGTTGCATCAGGCCAACCGGGGAGCAAGAAATGAACACCTACCTGAATGCCGCAGTCGCCACCGAGCACCAGCAGCAGCTGAGCGCTGACGCCGCCGAGTTCCGGCGCAGCCGCACCGACCGCAATGTCAAGGCAATCCGGCGGCGCGCGCGCAGCCACCGCGTCTCCGCGTTCCTGAAGGACCTCGCCGCGGCGTCGCTGTGACTCAGACGCAAGCGCCGCCCGGGGAACGAAAAGGCGCGGCGCAGCGACGCTTCTTGTCGAAAGATCAGATCCGCGGTTTCAAGGTTCAGGCGGGCGTCGACCGCACACGCGTCCGAGGAGGCAGCCATGCAGGACGTCGTAACAATCGCAGGCACCCCGCTTGACGGCACGGTCGACTTGCACGAGACGCGGCAGCATTCAATGGACGAAGCCAGGAAGGCGAGCGGCAGCGCCACCGTGCACTCGAACAACATTCGGCCGGAATGGCATGTGAAGGCCCGTGACCTACACCCTGGCGATGTCGTGCAGCAGTGCGACTGGCCATTGCATGTCCGCGAGGTCACGTTCAGCCAGGCCACCGTGGCGATCGCGGTCACCGAGTTCGAGTTCCCACTGCACTACGGGGCGGATGCGCAGGTTCAGCTGGCGGCTTGAGGATGCGCCACGGACGACGATGTCGAACCGTGTTCCACTGCGACCCGC
>WNGL01000070.1_pt1 | contig 109374 bp, 97 predicted proteins | sample 5400591 | NCBI WGS metagenome assembly WNGL01 (sample SAMN13153377, study PRJNA577476) | soil metagenome | isolation source: 80 cm soil or saprolite under Garry oak tree replicate 1 | place: USA:California | collected 2016-06-15 | reverse complement strand
AATCCTTGTAATGTTTTTTCAGAGTGGCGAGGCTGTTGGCGTCGTAGCCTACGTAGAAGGCAGCGCGCAGAGGATCATAACTCGGCGGAATTCTTCCGATGTTCGCCACGCGCCGGTGGCGCCCTTCTCGTTGCGGCACCGATTTTCCGGGCTTGAGCTTGACTTTAACTGCCCGGTACGATGACTTCGCGTCGGGCAATAGCGCGGCAGGCAGGTCCACACTGGCCGCAATGTTGATGAAGAAATACACCAGCAGCAGCGTCAGCAGCGCTCCGCTGACCTCCATCGCGCGTCGCGTGCGACGCCACCGAACACGCTCCGCATCATAGAATATGGGACTTCGTTCTTTCATTGATTCGGGGCAAACCTGCCAGTGCAACTGGAACTAACCTGCACTGCTCGAACTCCGTCTGCCGGGACCGGATACATCTATTGTAAGATGCAGGCAAGCCATGAAGCGAGTTTTCTCGCAGCCAATCACCGCGCTTGTAATCGGACTTCTGCTTCGACTCTTCTTTGTATTCCGCTTGCCCAGTTCCGCGGGCGACACTCCGCTTTACGAGGGCCTGGCTTCGAATTGGTTACACCAGCACGTTTACGGCATGCGGCTTGGCGACGTTCTTACGCCGCTCGACATTCGCATGCCCGGCTACCCGGCGTACCTCGCCCTGATCCAGGCGGTCACCGGTCGTAACGCCGAAGCCGCCCGCCTATGGGTGATGCTCGGGCAAGTAGTATTCGACCTTGCCGCCTGTCTGCTGATCGCCGGGATCGCCGCGCGCTGTGCGGGCCGTAACGGAAATACTTCAAGAGTCTTCCTCTTCGCCTTGTGGCTTGCGGTGCTCTGTCCTTTCACTGCGAACTACACCGCCGTTCCTCTTACCGAAACGTTCGCGATTCTTACCACCGCTCTCGTTCTTTTCTTTCTGCTTCCGATGGTCAATCCGGAACACCCTTCAGGGGACTTCCTGAGCTGGGCCAAATTGCCACGCCGCGCAGATTATATGAAATATGCCGCGCTTGCCGGCGTCTGCGCGGGTTTGGGCACCCTTTTTCGTCCTGAAACTCCGCTTATCTTAATTTCCTGCTTGCCCGTTGCGCTTTGGGTCGCATTCCGCCGGAACCAAACGGCCAAGGGCTTGCGCGCCGCAGGACTCTCCATTGCCGCATTCCTGGTTGTCCTCTTGCCGTGGACCATTCGCAACGCAATCACCCTACACGAGTTTCAACCGCTCACTCCCAGATATACAACCATGCCCGGCGAACTCGTTCCCATCGGCTTTATGAACTGGGAACAGACGTGGCTATATCGCTTTCGTGAAGTATTTCTTGTGTCTTGGAAGCTAAACGACGAACCGATCCAGATTGACGACATTCCCGCGCGGGCCTTCGACTCTCTTGAGGAGCGCCAGTACGTTGCGGCGATCCTGGAGCAATACAATCACGATCTGAATCTTACCGCCGAAGAGGATCGGCAGTTTCTAAACATCGCGCGCGAACGCACCGCGCGTCATCCGCTGCGAACCTATGTCTACGTTCCCTTGCAAAGGGCGATCACTCTTTGGTTTACACCGCGCATTGAACAATTGCCTATTTCCGGCTCTGTTTTTCCGCTGGCGGAAACATGGGAGACCGATCGGGAAGACATGGCCGTGACGATTGCTTTTTTCTTCCTAAATATTTTTTACATTGCATTCGCATTATGTGGAGCCGTTCGCCTCTGGCGTGACTCTACCGGCGCGCGCCTCACTGTGGTGCTGCTTATATGTTTTGTGCTGATTCGAACGGCGTTTCTTACCACCGTGGAGACGCCGGAACCTCGTTACGTTCTGGTTTGCTATCCCGCTGTCATAGCTATGGCTGCACACGCGTTTGCGCGCCGTAATCCTGTTTAAGCGCCTTCCGGCTCCGGATGAATTGTCACCCGGTAGATCTGTGGGAATTCTTCTTTGACGCGATCTTCAAGTGCCGCCGTAACGTCGTGTACTTCCGTAACTGGCAGTTCGCTGCGCATCACGCAATGGCATGAGGCAAGAATGTGATGTTCCACTTGACGCACGAGAACGTTGTGGCTGTTCAATAGTTCGTGATATTCCGCTGGCAGCTGATTCAAAAATCCTTCGATGGCACGCGCCAGTTCTCGTAGGTCTCCACCGCCGGCGTCCGGCAAACTGATTGCCGTCCCGAGCGGTTCGATGTGAATGTTCACTTCGGTCGGCTCCTGTCGCAGTTCCCGAATTTGCTCTTCCAGCTCCGTGGCTTGCTGGTGCGCTTCTTTCAGGCTGAGGTGCGGATCGATTTCCAGGTGCAGCTCCACAAACAACCGGCCGTCATTCTGCTGAGCGGACAAATCGTGGATCGCCAGCCCTCGACGCTGCGCAACCGCGCGGATGGAGTCAAAAAATGGCTCGCCCTTTGGCGCACGCGGCTCCGCATGCACCACAACGTCTGCAGGCACAATTTCGCTCACGCGCTGTTCAATTGCATCGCTCCACGCATGTACTTGCTCGAGGCTTGCCGTCCGCGGCACGCTCACTGTCGCGTCCACGAAGTAACGATTCCCAGCGCGCCGCAACCGCACGCGCTCGACGCTTAGCACGCCGTCCATCCGTCGAATTGCGGTCGTGATTTGTTCTTGCAGGCCTTCGGGCGCCGCGTCCAAAAGAGCGTCCAGCGTTCGCTTACCGAGCCGCGATCCGACCCACAAAATTACTGCCGCCACCGTCAATCCAGCCAGCGCGTCAGCGTAGACCAGCCACGGCACATTCCACGCTTCGCCCGCCCACACCAGCCCGATCCCGGCGATGACGACAATGGTGCTCCACACGTCCGTCGAAAAATGCAGCGCATCCGCTTCCAGCGCTTCGCTCGAATATTTCGCGGCTACCTGAGAAAGTCTTCTTGCGCGAGTGATATCAATCGAGAGCGCTACGAGGAGCACCAGGATCGCCGTAACGCTCGGTTGAATGTGTACGCTGTGAAAAAATAGCCGATCAAATGCTTCGTAGATGACGTATAGCGCCGTCAGACGCCCAGGCTTCCGGTACGAATCACCAGAAACGCTTTCAGCGAAACCAGCAGCATTGCCGAGCCCACGCTCAGCAGCGCCGCCCGCTTCTTTTCCCGCGATTCGCCGGGTATCAGGGCTTGGATCACCACGCTTAGACTACCCTAAGTCTGCTGGGACGGGACACCGTGCAGGGTTTAGAGAAGTGGAAATTCATGCGGCTCGTTGTGGCACAAACTTCAACGCCGCGGAATTCATGCAGTACCGCAAACCCGTCGGGTCCGGTCCATCCGTAAACACGTGCCCCAGATGCGCGTCGCAGAGCGCGCATTTCACTTCCCGCCGCAGCATGCCCATGCTGAAGTCATCTTTTTCGCGAACATTCTCATCGGCGAGCGCTGCCCAAAAACTCGGCCAGCCCGTTCCCGATTCAAATTTTGTTTTTGCGTCGAAGAGCGCCGTCCCGCAATCCGCACACCGGAAAATTCCCGCGCGATGTTCATTCAGCAATTCACCCGAATAGGGAATCTCCGTCGCTGCTTTCCGCGTCACCACAAATTGCGGCGTCGTCAATACGTTTCGCCATTCCACTTCCGTCTTGCGAACTTTGTGAAGCTGCTTTTTGCCAATCCGTCTGCCCGTATCGTCAAACTCCACAATCTCAACGGTTGCGTCCGGGGCAAGCGGCGGCTCGTCTTTTACAAACGTCGAACTCGCCACATGGTCCACTCCGGCAAACACCCCGACCGCAGCCAGAGCCGCGGCCCCTAATATTAATCCGCGTCTGGTTACTTCTTTCATCGGCGTGTCTTTCTGAAAAACTACGTCAGCGAAAATAATTTACTTCGCGGTCATCGCCGGCGCCGGCACCAGCGGCGGCCGTTTCGGTTCGCCTCGCGCGCCGCGCACATCCATTTCTTCAAAGAGCAGCGATGGTGCAACTGCCGATGACGGAAGGCCGTTCTGTGCTGAGCCAAATGCGCCCAGCGCCGTCCCGGCAAATCCCGCCACCTGCGTCTGCATGTAGTTGTATACATACGGATCGTTGCCCATCGATGTCACGTTTCGCAATACGCGCGTATTCAATCCCGTGATCCGCGCTCCGCGTACCATCTCCTCGTGTCCGTCCGCTGGATATACGCGCACCACAATCAGCGGCAGCCGGTCGCCGTTTCCTGCCCCCCCGCCGTAGCTTGCCAGCAACTCGCTGAAGTCTTCCTGGTGCAGCAAACTGATCGCTGGATTGTCCATCTCCTTCACTTCCAGGCAATACTCCTGCTTGTTCGAACGGCAAATATCCAAAAATTTCTTTTTCAGGTCCGCTGCCGGCGTAGCTTCCGACGGGGTAAAGAACAGATTGCTGGGCGTTGGTTTCGCATCGTTCAAGAACGCCGAACGTCCGTGTCCATTCGATTTGTCGGAATCCGGCCCTGGCCGCCGCGACATCAGCAGCTCTTTCAACGCGCCGCTCTCAACCGCAGTTACTTTCTGCGCCGGCACGCCTTCGTCGTCCACTCGGTATCCGCCTATTAAAGCGTGTCCCTGAAAATCTTTCGCGCTCGGATCGTCCACGACTGTCACACTCGTCGGCAGCACGCGAGCTCCGATGCGGCTCACCCAATCGCTCTTTCCTCCAACGTTACTCAAGAATTGTTCCATCACCGGCTGAAACGCCACTGGCGGCCGCGCGCCGTTCAATGCCGGCCCCAACACCTGCGCCACGAGCGGTGCAGCCGCACGCGATTCGAACAGCACTGGTCCCGTATAATCTTGCGCGGGCGGTGATGCGCGAAGCGCCATCAACTCGCTGCCCGTCACGTTCAGTCCTTTTTTCACGGTGTCCACGCTTGCCAGGTCTACAGGCTTTGGCGCGTACGACGCGTAAAAATGGTTCAGCTGCATACCGTCCTTTGCCAGCGAGCTCAATCCCGCTTCCACCGCGGCAAAGCTACGGTTTGTGCGAATCTCCGTGCCTTCGCTGGTCAACAAATATTCCGTCGCGTAAACGAGGTAGTACGTTACGCGCGATTCTTGGATTTCCGGAAACGCTCGCAGCGCCGCGGAACTTTCCCGCACCTCTTGCTCCCAGTTCCGCCCGCTCCAGTCCGGCGCCACCAGCGGCTCAATATTTTTCACCGGAGTTGCTTTCGAGAAATCATCAATGTCCGTCTGCCGCGCCAGGCTGTTCAGATAAGCTCGCTTCCGGGAGTACGTCTCCACGGCTTCCTTGAACGCCTGGTCCGTTGCAATCCACAAATCCTGCCGCAGCGAATCGTAGTCGCGATCGATGCCCACCGATCCTGTCGATCCGATGAATCCTCTGAACCCTTCATCGCTTACGAAATTCGAGCTGTCTTGTTTAAAGCTTCCTACGCGCGCCTGAACATTCATAAAGCGGTTTCGCGTGTGGGTGCTCGACATCAACGCGCCGAATTGCCCCACAACCTCTCGCACTTCCAGGTCCAGCAGCCGGTACTCTAGGTAGTACGGCCGCACGGGTTCGTTAGTGCCCGGAAATTTTAGTTCCAGCCGATCCTTGGCGCGGGCCATTTCGTCGCGCATTGCCTGCAGCGTGTGATCGTTATCCGATTTTTCCTGGGCCAGCGTCGCGGGAACAATTCCGCCGGCGCTAGCCAGCAACAAGGTCACAATGCCAAGAGAGGTCTTCACTGTGCACGTCCCGTTTTTGCTTGCGCTGACTTTACGTCATGCGCTGGAGGCGGCAAGATGGGTGGCGCATCCGTATCCGCCTGTTTCTTTTGTACTTCCAACTCCGTCGTCAAAATCGCGGGCGCCGCCGCCGATACCGGGACCGAGCCCGATTCCGCTCCGCAATAGCCGTTGAACACTTCCGGCGTGTCGCCCGTCGCCACAATCTTTGTCAACGCCGCCAGTGGCGTTCCCACAATGTCCACTCCTCGCACCAATTCGTCCGGCCTTCCATCCGCGAACACTTTGTAAACTACCAGCGGCTGCACCTGAAATGCCTGTGGCTGCCCGCGTCCGGTGAACGTGAATCCTCCGGCGATGTCGTCAATCAGCAAGCCATAGGGCTTATTCTGCGTCTTGATGAGTTCGATCAATTTCGCGCGCAGCTGCGCGTTCGTTACCGTCTTATTGCTCTTGACGATCAAATTACCCTGTCGCGAAACCGGTGTTGCGCCCAGTTGCCGCCGCCCGTGCCCGTTCGAATGGGGAAAATCCGCCAGCGGCGAGCGCGACATCTCAAAATTCTTCAGCACTCCATGATCCACCAGCACCACCTCGTGCGACGATACGCCTTCATCATCGAACCGGTAATACCCCAGCAAGTCTTCCTGTCCCAGCTTCCGCAGCGTTGGATCATCCACAATGCTCAGAAAATCCGGCAGGATCGGCTCGCCCACTTTCTTCGCGAACGTCTGTCCCTCCGAAATGTCTTTTTGTCGATGTCCTTCAGCGCGGTGCCCGAACACTTCGTGGAAGAAAACCGCCGCCGCTCGGCCTGTCAACAGCGCAGGTCCCACGCTTGGTTCATTCAGTGGCGCCTTTACGAGCCCTTCCATTTCCTTGCGCAAAGTTGCGCTTGCGGCAGCCACGTCTTTGTCACTCGGAGCGTCCTTCGAATCGACCCAGTCAAAATTGTAGTAGCGCTCGATGTTCATCCCATCCGTAGCTTTTCCCTGGATGAATAGTTCCAGCCGATACCGAGTCTGCCCGTGCTGCAGTTGTGTTCCTTCTGTGTTCACCAGGTACGCATTCTGCGCCAGCGCAGAGAAGGTCACGATCGAATTCAGAATGTCCGGCGATTCGCGGAACGCCTTTGTGTACGCGCGGACTTTTTCTTCCCATGGTTTCCGGTCCAGCGTGAACGATGCCTCCGGCTCAATCGACTTGTGCGGCTGCTCGTGCGAAAAATCCGGCGCACGCCCTTCCAAAGTGTCGGCTTTTACTTCCTTGCTGGAGCGAATCTTAATCAGCGATTCGGCGGCGGCGCGATATTGATCGTCCGTCTCCAGCCAAATTGCGCGTCTCACGATTTCCTCATCGTTGTCTACGGGAATCGCCGTTCCCGGCCCGCCGCTTGGCATTTGCCGCTCGCCTACTTTGTGCGTGTTATCCAGCGTGTAGGTGCCCGTTCGAACCGACACCTGCAACCAGCGGTTCCGCGCTTCGCTGCTCGATAGCAACGCACCATTCGAACCGGATACCTCCGCTCTCTGCGTGTTCGTGATGGTGTAGCCGATGAAGTACGCCGGCGGTTCCTGTCCCCCCAGCACTTTGAACGAACGATCCAGCTCTGTCTGCATCGCCGCAATCAATGGCGACGGTTTTCCAACGGCCGGTGTGTCCGGCGGTCCGGCCACTGTCGCAGCTGGATGAAAAGCTGCCGCAAGTGCCATAACGATTGCCGGCAACAGCAACGCGGCGAAAAAACGATTCAATTTATGCAAAGCAGTCCTCACGATTTTTAATCGGATGCACCAGGCTAAAAAGCCAGTGTACGTCACTCTTCGGCAGGCATTCAACGCGGGCCTTCCCGGCCAACACTACTTCGACGGCGCTCCGCGCCATTTCGTTGCACGCCCCAATGGCTCAGGCTTCAGTCCGTGCGCGGTGTCGCCCGCGCCCGCCCGCTTGTAGGGGCGCAGTGTTGCTGTTCCTCGCTGAAACACAATGCCCTGTTGAATCCCATTCCGTGCCCCATTCGGTTACACTCCTTTCGGTTCGACGCGTCAAATGCAGCAACCTCTCCTCAGGCCAGGAGGAAATTTGAGCGATCATGTGCGCATTACCCGGGCAGTTTGCCTTCCGCTGCTTCACCTCGCCCTGCTAATGCCTCTCTCCTCGACAGCACAAGAAAATCCGCCGCCAACTTCCGCCGCCGCACAAATTTCCCAGGACTGGCCTCGCTACGGCGGCAACGCCGAAAACAATCACTACTCGCCTCTCGCACAAATAAATCGCAGCAATGTCGCCAAACTTCAGGTTGCCTGGAACTTCGACACTGGCGAAGAAGGCGGTCTGCAAACCAATCCCTTGATTGTCGGCGGAGTTCTTTATGGCATCACTCCCACGCAAAAGATTTTTGCCCTCGATGCCGCCTCCGGAAAACTGCGATGGAAATTTGACTCCGGCATTGCAGGCACACAGCCCGATCGGGGCCTCGCGTATTGGAGTTCCGGCGCTAGTTCCCGGATTCTCGTCGGCGTAATGAATTACCTTTATGCGCTCGACGCGGCCACCGGCAAACCCATTCCTGACTTTGGCGATGCGGGTCGTATCGATCTTCGCGAAAACCTCGACCGCGAACCTGCCAGCGCCAACTCGATCTATCTCACCAGTGCAGGGCTCGTCTTTGAAGATTCGATCATCGTCGGGGGGCGCAATCCGGAGACGCTTCCCGCCCCGCCGGGCAACATTCGCGCTTTCGACGTGCGCACCGGAAAACTTCGCTGGACCTTTCATACCATCCCGCTGCCCGGCGAATTTGGTTACGACACCTGGCCTACGGACGCGTGGAAAACTAGCGGCGCCGCCAACAACTGGACCGGGATGTCGCTCGACGCCGCCCGTGGCATCGTCTACGTCCCCACGGGTTCGCCCGCATTCGATTTTTATGGCGCGGACCGCGTTGGCGACAACCTGTTTGCCGATTGCCTTATCGCCATCGATGCGCGCACCGGCAAGCGCCTCTGGCATTTTCAAGGAGTTCACCACGACATTTGGGACCGCGATTTTCCTTCGCCGCCGGTGTTGCTCACCGTCCAACGCAGCGGCCATCCTGTTGACGCGGTTGCACAGCCCTCGAAGCAGGGATTCATCTACCTGTTCAACCGCCTCACGGGTGAGCCTCTTTTCCCGATCGAAAATCATCCATATCCTGCGAGCAACGTGCCCGGCGAAGTGACCGCCAGAGAACAGCCGCTACCCGCCGCACCCGTTCCGTTTGCGCGCCAGCGCCTCACAGAAGACCTGCTCACTCACCGCACGCCCGAGGCTCATCGCTGGGCTCTCGACAATTTCAAAAAATTTCACAGCGATGGTCAGTTCATTCCGCTCTCCGTCGGCACGGAAACCGTTGTCTTCCCGGGATTCGATGGAGGCGCGGAGTGGGGCGGCTCGGCGGTTGACCCCAGCACCTCGATCATTTACGTCAATTCGAATGACATTGCCTGGACCGGCGCTCTCGCGGCCAGCGGAAACGAAACGGGCTCTCGCGCCCTCTACGTCAGCCAGTGCAGCGTTTGCCACGGCGACAAGCTTGCCGGATCGCCGCCGGCGTTTCCCTCGCTGATTGGCATCGGCGCGCGACTCAATTTCGCGCAAATTGTTTCCACCATTCGCAACGGCAAGGGCCGCATGCCCGGATTTCCCAATTTAACTTCGCAACAAACCAACGCCATCGCCGATTTTCTCGCGAATGGTCAGAGGATTGACCGCTCCGCGGTCATCCCTCAAAAAGAGGTTTCAGGCCCAGGTCCGCCGCCACCCGCAATGAAATACCACCTCACCGGCTACAATCGCTTTCTCGATCCGGACGGTTATCCCGCCGTTCTTCCTCCCTGGGGAACGTTGAACGCCATCAATCTCAACACTGGCGAATACCTCTGGAAAATTCCATTCGGCGAGTATCCGGAACTAGCCGCGGCGGGAATGCGCAACACCGGTACGGAAAACTACGGCGGGCCAATCGTCACTGCGGGTGGTCTTCTCTTTATTGGCGCAACCAACTACGACAAAAAATTCCGCGCCTACGATATTTCAAATGGGACTTTGCTCTGGGAGACGGCTTTGCCTTTTGCGGGAAATGCCACGCCAGCCACTTACGCCGTGAATGGCCGTCAATATGTTGTGATTGCCGCTGGCGGCGGAAAAGACCTCAAGTCTCCGTCCGGCGGCGTCTACGTGGCCTTCGCCCTTCCGCAGAACGCCTATCCGTGAGTCGGTACCTAGCTAGCGAAATTAACCCGAGTCCTAAATTCGTAAATTGTCATTTTGAGCTTCGGCGCTTTCGCGCCGAAGCCGAAGGATCTCAATCGCCAGTTTTTGCTTAAAACGGCTAGACTCTCTCAGCCGCAAGATTGGCTGTTGGGCTTACATGTAGTGTTGGGCGGGGCGCTGCTGTTCCCATGCGTCGCCACGACCGGAATCAGGATCGCCGGAATCACGGCAAGAATTCCCAGCGTGATCGCCGTGCCTTTGCCAATGTGATGGCCGACATTTTGAACGCCGACCTTTCCGCCCACATCCGTTGTCGTCCCGGCGTCCACCAGCACATCGAGCGTCGCTTGCGTCGGTGCCAGCGGTCCCGTGCTGTCATTCGAGCGCACGCTCGTCATCTGTCCGGCTTTCACGATCACACACACGCCTGCAAGGTTGCAAACTTTGACGATTCCTTCGAATACGATCACGTTCATCGTTCCGGTTGAATTATCGAATCCTGTGAAAAAGTCCGTGCCCACGACCCCGGCTACTCCCGCGGGCGTGCGCACTTCGAATTTTCCGTCGGGCTTGGTGATTTTTTGCGCTTGTGAGCGAATTTTTCCGTAGGTCAGTTCCAATTCGGTTTGCTGCGCTCCGCCGTCGTGCTTTAGCACCTTGATGGATGAATCCGATCCGACGTTCAACACCGATCCGTCATCCAGCGCGACTCGCGCTCGTGCGCTGGCCTGCGTGTTCACCACATCCAGCCAATCCACGACAGTTTTTGCGGATGCAGAGAGCGTTTTTGCTCCGCGCGCGATACTTACTGCCGGAATCACCCGGGAAACTTCGCCGGCTCTTTGACCGGGCGTATCCGGTGCGGCAAGAATTTCGCTCGGAATGCATAGCAGTGCGGACAAGCTAAACGCCAAAACGCAGGCGTGCGGGGACTTCATCTTCTTCATCGAGGACTCTCCTCTAGTTGATTGCCGTTACTACCTTTGTTACTGGAGCACCGCCGTGGTGTCAATTTGAATTCCCCCGAAGTTTCCCACCTGCTACCTCAATTTCGGCGTACGCGCTATCCCCGCCCGAGTTGTCTCCAGGTTAATTCGGCAGGTAGCGCAAAATCGCCGCCGTCCGGTCATCTTGTTGCGGCCGGTCGCAGGAATAACGGATCACTGCCTCCGTCATTTGGTGAAGGATTTCCTCCGGTGTTTTTTTCCGCAGGGACGCGCATACTTCTTGCACTTTCTCCATGCCAAAGAAGTCGCCCGTGGAGTTCTGCGATTCGCTGAATCCATCGCTCAGAAAAATTTAGGGAGTCGTCGCGTTCGAGCTGCACCGTTTGGCTTTCGTAGTCTGTTTCCGGAAACATTCCTGGGGGAATGCCGCGAAGTTCCAGCTCCCGGCAGCCGCGCACTCGAAAGAATCAGCGGGCCCGCCATTCCCGCGCTGGCGATTCGCAATATTCCGCGCGGGTCGAAAACACCCATACTGCACCGCTGCGTAACGTGGCGACACGCCGCGCAACATCACTCTGCGGTTGACTGTGCTCAAGACCGTTGCTGGCGGCGTGCCCGTTTTATGAACGCCGCGCAAAGTTCCCACAGCCAGCGCAGCATACAAGGCCGCCAGAAGTCCCTTTCCCGTGACGTCGCCAAGGTAGATTCCGATCACGCCATCCGTCAGCGTGAAGAAATCCAGGAAGTCGCCGCCCACTTCATGAAAAGGTTGGAATTGCTAGCAAACCGTCACATCAGCGGTTCGCAGCGCGCACTGCGATAGCATTCCCATCTGAATCGCGCCTGCTTCCGCCAGCTCGTGCTCGCGCTGCGATTCCAAATCGTTCAATAACGAAGCGTTAGCAATCGTCACCATGAATTGTGCGAAGGGGAATTCAGCCACCGGAGAGGGTCCGGTTCTGGCGCCCAGTCTAACAAAACCATTCGCCCGCCGGTGAAAACAATGCCTGTTGTTTCCTGATGCACTCTGGACGCCAGGCGGTTGCGGGCCGCGGCGTGACGAGTCAGAATCTCCTCATGCGAGCTTTCGCTTTGATCCTGGTCGCCGCTGCCATCATGGGAGGCATCTATTTCTATTACATCAAGAAGATGCCCACCACCGATCCTGGCACCGCTCCCACTCAGGCCATCAGCCTTACCGGCGTTCGCATGGACATCACGCAAATCGCGCAGGCCGAACGCACCTACGTGGCTACCAATGGCCACTGCGTCAACCTGGACGAACTTTCTTCGTCCGGGCTCGTGAATCTCGCCAGAACCGAGCGCGACGGTTACACCTACGAGATCCGCTGTGGCAGCGGGACCGCATTCATCGTCACCGCGCGGCACGCTCCTCCCCCACCGGACTCCCCAATCCGCTACCCGGCCCTCAGCATCAACCAGGACATGCAGGTCAGCGAAACCCAGTAAGAGGTCCGGATAGGCCAGAATCTCAGTAAACTTTTCGGAACTTTTTCCTCTCCCGCTACGTTCCTTTCCATAGAGCGGCGCCACGGCGCTGCGAGACATTCCCCGGGAACGACATTCAGTTCAGAGATCGTTGATTAGCACGTTAAAGGAGATGGATATGGGTGACGTCGGTGTTGGAATTGTTGGTTTAGCGGCAGTCGTTCTTTCCTTGGGCATTCCGATGGCCGCCATGTACACGTATTATCGCGTGAAGAAGCTGCGTGCCGATGAACGCATGGCGGCCATCGCGCGCGGCATCACGGTTCCGTTCGAGACGGAAGTTACGCCCACGGCGCGTTCTCGCAAGAATGGAATACTGCTCGTGAGCGGCGCGATCGGCTTCATGGCTACTTTCGGAGCCATCGCCGGCATCGAACACGAGCCAGACACCTGGTCCGCGGCGGCGTTTGGCTTGATTCCACTCGCCATCGGCATCGGGTACTTCGTCGATTTCACACTCACCCGCCGCGAAGCCCACTCCTGATATTTTTGTAAACGCGGGCTTTACTCCCGCGGCGTTCTCCAGCCCAACTCCGGCGAATTCATCTCGCCGGGGTTCCGTTTTCAGCCGAGCCGGACAATCGCAATCCATGTGTTAAACTCCTGTTCGATGCATCCCGCCATTCCTCTGCTTCTCGAATTGCAGAAAACAGACAAGGAAATCGCATCACTCCGCGCGAATCTGGATACTGCTCCAAAGCGCATTCGCGAAGCCGACGCTAAATTAAGCGGAGCGCGTGCGGCTGTTGCGTCAGCGAAAGACGCGCTCGCGCAAATCGTTGCGGTTCGCAGGAAAACAGAATTCGAAGTTGCAGAATGGCGCGAACGCGCAAAGAAATTCCGCGGGCAAACCGCGGCCGTAAAAACCAATGAAGCCTACAAAGCGCTGCTGCACGAAATTGCCAACGCTGAAATGGAAATTTCGAAAGCGGAAGACACTCAGCTCGATCAAATGATGGCCGCTGAAGAAGCGGAAAAAAATGTGAAGAGCGCCGAGGTCGCGCTGCGCGAGTCCGAGCAAACCATCGCCGCGGAACGAAAGGAAATTGAAAATCACGCACGCGAAGTAAATCGCAAAATGCTCACGGATATTTCCGCGCGCGAAAGAATCGCCGCGCAAGTTCCGGAAGAAATCCTTGACGTGTACTCGCGCGCCGCGAAACGTCACCACGGCGTGGCACTCGCCCAAGCCGTCAGCGAACAGTGCCGCGGCTGCGGGATGCGCCTGCTTCCGCATACCTACCAGGAAATTCGCCGCCCAGAAAGCCAGGAAATTCACACCTGTGAAACGTGCGGGTGCATCCTCTACGCGACGGAACCGGCCACGCCTCCCGTGTCCAGTGCAGATCCGTCGGTAGCGTCGGCTTAGTGATGGGAGCTTCGTGATGGCGCCGCGAACTCCACCGAATCGCGGTTCGCGCCTTTTCGGCGACCCTGCTCCGGAAGCAAAACCCGTTGCGTGGCGCGCGAACATTGATGGCGGCTCGCGCGGAAATCCCGGTCCAGCATCCTACGGCGTGGTGATTCGCGATCCGCGCGGCGAAATTGTTGCGCAGCTGAAAAAATATATCGGGCGAACCACGAACAACGTCGCGGAATACTATGGGCTGATCGCGGCGCTCGATTACGCGCAATCACATTCCATCGGCGCGCTGCGCGTCGAAAGCGATTCCGAACTGCTTGTCAAACAGATGCGCGGGCAATACAAAGTAAAGAGCGCGGATTTGAAGCCGCTGTACGAGCGCGCAAAAAAAATGTCGCAAACATTCGCCTCGTTCCGCATCGATCACGTTTATCGCGAGCAGAACCGCGAAGCTGATTTGCTGGCGAATGAAGCGATGGACGAAGTTTCCGGCAAGCCGCCCGCTGTCGAGAATCGAAATTCGAAAATGGAACATGGAAATTCGAAGATCGAAAACCGAAATCCGGCTCCCGCGATCAAAGTACGCGCGCGTTTTCGCAGCGGCGTTCTCTATCCGCTCGAGGATGTCGATCTTCCCGACGGCGCTGAAGTGGAAATACTGGTTCGACCTGCAAGACAAAATTAGTTCTGTGAGCCCTGCTCAGGCAGTTTCATGGTCCGGTTGAGCCCATTTTACAAGGCCGCAGTTCACGAATTTTTTGCTCCAGGGATTGCTCCTGAGGATGTCCACCGAATGAAAGCGCTTATGGCAACGAGGACGTGGCCATGCCCACAGGCTGAATCGGGACCATAGCCAGACTGCAGCGTATAGAAAAAACAAATCGGCATGATTTTGTTTTGTTCAACTTCCCAAAATCTTGGTGCTAGGTGCGAAGTCACAATCCCTATCATCAGCATAAAGGGACATAGAGAACAAAAAGCAGCCAGAACAATCTATTTTGCCGGTGGTATCCGCTCCACACTTGAGGAACGGGTCTCAATGCAGCGACTCCTGGGCGGCTGCTCGTTGCAAGGCTGCTATGTCGATCTTTTTCATTTGCAGCATCGCTTGCATGACACGCTGCGCTTTCTTCTGGTCCTTGTCGGCCAGCAATTCGCCCAGGATCGTGGGAGTGACCTGCCAGGACAAGCCATATTTGTCTTTCAGCCAGCCGCATTGCGACTCCTGGCCGCCGCCTGCAGTTAGTTTGTTCCAGTAGTGGTCCACTTCTTCCTGCGTCTGGCAATTGATGACGAACGAAATCGCCTCGGTGAATTTGAAAAGCGGACCACCGTTCAACGCGATGAAGTCCTGCCCTTCGATTTGGAAGTTCACGACCATGACGGATCCGGCGGGACCGGGTCCGGCTTCTCCGTAGCGCGCGATTTTCAGGACTTTCGAGTCTTTGAAAATCGCAACGTAAAAATTGGCTGCTTCTTCGGCATTGCTGTCGAACCACAGAAACGGACTGATTTTTTGCATGAGGATCCTTATTGTTTTTATTTCAGGGCGTACGAGCGATAGAGAGTATCGCGCTGGGCGGGGATGAAGCCGGCGTCGGAGATGACGCGGCGAAGTTCGCCTTCGTTGGTGCGGTTGCGAACGCCGGCGGCATACACAACATTTTCTTCGATCAAAATACTGCCGACGTCGTCCGCACCGAATTGCAGACCGACCTGGCAGACTTTTATTCCGGGAGTGAGCCAGCTGGACTGAATGTGATCGATGTTGTCGAGATAGAGGCGGCTGACGGCGAGCGTTTTCAAATAATCGACAGCGGTAGTTTCCTGAACTTTTTTTCCGAGTGGCGTGTTGTCGGACGCGAAAATCCACGGAATGAAAGCGGTGAAGCCGCCGGTGTCGTCCTGAATGCGGCGAATGCGCTCGAAGTGATTGATGCGGTGGCGCAGCTCTTCGCCGCAGCCGAACATCATGGTGGCAGTGGTACGCAGGCCGAGCTTGTGCGCGGTGCGATGCATATTTTCCCAATCATCGCTGGTGCATTTGAGGCGCGCGATCTTGGAGCGGACTTCATCATCAAGAATTTCTGCGCCGCCGCCGGGGATAGATTGCAGGCCGGCGTCCATCAGTCGGCGAATGGTGTCTTCGACGCTCAGTTCGCTGACTTCAGCGATGCAAAGAATTTCCGGCGCGGAAAAACAGTGCAAATGAACAGTGGGATAGCGCTTCTTGATGGAGCGGAGAAGATTTTCGTAGTAATCGATTTGCAGATCGGGATGCAGGCCGCCCTGGAGCAGAACGCCGTTGCCGCCGAGCTCGAGCATCTCCTCGATCTTCTTGAAAATTTCCTCGAAGCTGAGGATGTAGCCGTCTTTTGCGCCGATGGGGCGGTAGAAAGCGCAGAAAGAGCAATACTCGGTGCAGAAATTTGTGTAATTGATGTTGCGGTCGACTTGGTAGGTGGCGATGCGCGGGTGGTTCTTTTTCAGGCGGACCTGGTGAGCGGCCATGCCGATGCCGATGAGGTCATCGGATTCGAGCATGTCGAGGGCTTGTTGTTTGCTCAGTGCCACGTTGGTTCTAAAAGCTCCTTGATTGCGGCGGGTCGTGCGGTTCGCCGAACAGATAGTCTACCTGATCCGGCTGCCAGACTGGCAAATCGTCCCAATCGAAAGATATGAATCGGGTGAAATGGTGTGTAGAAAAACGGGCCCACATTTGGCGGATGAGGGGGGTGACGTACCTCCTAGGATGTCTGGATAAACTGCGTAAAAACGTAAAAACTATGTTACCGGCTGTGTCAAAGAGTGCGGAAGTGATTGAGGAGAATGGAATTGAGATTTTGTCCGGACCGAAGAGTGCGCAAGCGTATCAAAATAGACGGGATAGGCAAGTATAGGCGGGCGATCTGAAGACCGGCCACTACCAGTGCAAGAGGGCACGATCCTGATAGGATCGGCACACGTGTATCGTGCCCCGACAGACAAACATTCGACTTACGGCAATAATCTGTGGACTGGGGCAGGGTGAGGAGAGATGCCGGAGCTGCCGGATATTAGGGTCTATATAGAGGCGCTCGAAAAGAGGATTTTGGGGCAGCGGTTGGAGCATGTGCGGATTGTGAGTCCGTTTTTGCTGCGGACTGCGGAACCGCCGGCGGCAAGCGCGGAGGGCAAGAAAGTTGTTGCGTTGAGGCGGCTGGGGAAACGGATTTGTATTGGAGTTGAGGGCGAGATTTGGCTGGTGTTGCATTTGATGATTGCGGGGAGGCTGCATTGGTTTGAGAGGGCGAGCGGCAAGTCTGTAAAGCTTTCTGGACGTCAGAATTTGGCGGCGTTTGAGTTTTCGAATGGGACGCTGGTTTGGACGGAAGCGGGGACGCAGAAGCGGGCATCGCTGCATTTGGCGGGGGGAGAAGAGGGACTGCGGGAACTGGATCCGGGCGGAGTGGAAGTGCTCGAGTGCGGTCTTGATGAATTTGCGGCGGTGCTGCGATCGGAGAATCACACGTTGAAGCGGGCGCTGACTGATCCGCGATGGTTCAGCGGGATTGGTAACGCGTATTCGGATGAGATTTTGTGGACGGCGAAACTATCTCCTACGACGCAGACGCAAAAGATGAGCGATGAACAAGTGGCGCGATTGTTTGAGGCGACTCGCGCTACGTTGATGGGGTGGGTGGAACGGCTACGAACGGAGACGGGCGAGAAATTTCCGGAGAAGGTGACGGCGTTTCGTCCGGAGATGGCGGTACATGGGAAGTATAAGCAGCCTTGCCCGCGATGCGGGAGCAAGATTCAGCGAATTAAATATGCATCGAACGAGACGAATTATTGTGCGACGTGCCAGACGGGCGGGAAATTGTTGGCGGACAGGGCGTTTTCGCGGTTGTTGCGGGAAGATTGGCCGCGGACGTTGGAAGAATTGGAGACGCAGATGAGGGAGAAGGGCGGTCTGCCACTGAGGCACAGAGTCACAGAGAGGTAAGACGGCGAAAAACGAAAAACGAGGGAGACGCCCTTCGAGAAGTCGGTCGCTACGAGAAACAGAAACAGCGAAGATGGCTACCTGAAAGTAGCCGCAACAATTGCAGGAAAACTCAAGGACTAGGCGGAGGCGGGGTGCGAGGCGGATTCAAGTGAGATGGAGCGAGCGGGAGAGGATTTGGTGGCGGCGATCGAGATAGGAGCGAGTTGAGGGACGAGGCCCAGGCGGGCGGCGCGGGCGAAATATTCGGCGAGTCCCTTGAGATTTTCTTTATCGAGTGAGTAGTCGATGTTGGTGCGGAGATAAAGAGAGAGTTCTTTTTCGGGGAGCTGGAGTTCGCGCGAGGCTTCTGCGCAGATTTCAGGAAGATGGGCGAGCCCGAAAGCGAGAGAGGCGGAGAAATCCGCGGCGAGTTCAGGCGTGGCGATTTCTGGGCGCGCGGCCCAGACGGCGAGGACGGCGGGACGTTCTGTGAGCTGCCACCATTCGTGAACAACATCGTAAAGATGCAGCTTGGGAATTTGTGGAAGGCCGAGTTGCGTGCCGGTGCAGACCAATTCGCCGTCGCGGCCGGGCGTGACATGTTCTTCGGCGGCAATCGCCAGACGGAGCGCGGGATCGCCGATGAGTAAAGCGGCGTCGGAGTTCAGAAGCATGGCGGCGAGGTCGGGAGCGGCTTCGTAAAATTCTGGGGAGATGAGCCAGCGCATGTCACATAGAATTTTTGTGAGGGCTTGCGTGGTTCGCGAACTGCTGTCGAGCGCGATGCTGCGTGCTTCGCGAATCGGCGATTTAGAAACAATCAGCAGGCTGCGTACGCGTTCTTTCGAAGCGATAGCGAGGTCCGGAAGAATGACGAGGTTTGGGATTCGCAGATACTCGATGGCCGGTATGATGGCGACGTCGGCGGCGCCGGTGCGCAATTCTTCAGCACATTGCGATGGAACGGTAAAGGAAAGGTCATACTTGCCCTGCAAAGGCCCGTGCGTGAAGCCGCGGACGAGTGGTGCAGTGTTGAGGTACTGCACGACGGAGATGCGGAGTTTGCTCACGAAAGGCTCGCGTGGAAAAGTGATTATAGCAGAGGCGAATTTTGTCCGCATCGCTGCGTTATGGTGTAAAAGGTTTGTTCCTTTTGGAGGATTCGAAGATGACGAAACGGACGCGCTGCGCGGTTGTGTTGCTGGCAAGTGCGCTGGGGCTGTTCGCGCAAGGCGCCGCAGCGCAGGGTGGAGGCATTGCGGACAAGACTAAGGACGCGCAGAAGCTCGCCGGCTATTTCAATTTGTATTGGGACTCCAGGGCCGGGAAATTGTGGCTCGAAATCGATAAATGGAATACGGAGCTTTTGTACCAGAGCTCGCTGCCGGCTGGAGTGGGTTCGAATGACATCGGGCTGGACCGCGGACAGCTTGGGTCGACGCGGATTGTGCGGTTTGAACGCAGCGGTCCGAAGGTGCTGCTGATTCAGGAAAATCTAAATTTTCGCGCGGTGAGCAATGATGCGGATGAAAAGCACGCGGTACATGATTCGTTCGCGGAGTCGGTACTTTGGGGATTCACGGCGGCTGCCGAGGAAAACGGGCACGTGCTGGTGGACGCGACGGATTTTTATTTGCGCGACGCACATGGTGTGACGGCGGCGCTGAAGCGCACGAAGCAGGGAGCGTACAAGCTGGACGGTTCGCGAAGTGCGATTTACCTGTCGAATACGAAGAATTTTCCGTTGAACACGGAAGTGGAAGCGACGTTGACGTTCGCCGGTGACGAACCTGGAAAATGGGTGAAGGATGTAACACCGGATCCGACATCGATTACCGTGCGCGAGCACCACTCGTTTGTGCAATTGCCGCCGCCGGGATACAAGGCGCGCGCGTACGATCCGCGATCGAGCTTTAATGCGATTTCGTATATGGATTACGCGACGGCGGTAAGCGAACCGATCGTGAAGCGGCTCACCGCACGACACCGGCTGGAGAAAAAAGATCCGGCAGCGGCGGCCAGCGAGCCGATCGAACCGATTGTGTATTACCTGGATCGCGGCGCGCCGGAACCGATTCGATCGGCGCTGCTGGACGGCGCACGGTGGTGGAATCAGGCGTTCGAAGCAGCGGGATACAAAAATGCATTTCGCGTGGAAATGCTGCCCGAAGGTGCGGACATGATGGACCTGCGCTACAACGTGATCCAGTGGGTGCATCGCGCGACGCGCGGCTGGTCGTATGGTGCGAGCGTGGTCGATCCGCGAACGGGAGAAATCATCAAAGGGCATGTGACGCTGGGGTCGTTGCGCGTGCGGCAGGATTATTTGATCGCGGAAGGGCTGCTCGCGCCGTACGAAAAAGGCAAGCCGGTTTCGCCGAAGATGCAGGAGATGGCGCTGGCGCGGTTGCGGCAACTGGCGGCACACGAAGTGGGCCATACGCTCGGGTTGATGCACAACTATTCGGCGAGCACGGTGAACAGGTCGTCAGTGATGGATTATCCGCCACCGGTGGCGAAGCTGGCCGCGGACGGGTCGATTGATTTGTCGGAGGCGTACGCGACGGGAATCGGTGAGTGGGACAAGGTGTCGATTGCGTTCGGCTACCAGGATTTCTCCGCGGGAACGGACGAACGCGTAGCATTGAACAAAATTTTGTTGGACGCGTATGGACGAGGGTTGCGCTATTTAACAGATCAGGATGCGAGGCCGGCGGGAAGTTCGAGCAGCGTGGCGCATTTGTGGGATTCGGGTTCGAACGCGGTGGATGAGTTGAACCGGTTGATGCAGGTGCGCGCAGCAGCGCTCAAAAGATTTGGCGAAAATAATATTCGCGAGGGCGCGCCGCTGGCAACGATTGAGGACTCGCTGGTGCCGGTCTACATGCTGCACCGGTATCAGGTGGAAGCGGCTGCGAAATTCGTCGGCGGAATGGACTATACGTTTGCGGTGCGCGGCGATGGTGAGACGCCGACAAAAATTGTTTCGCCAAGCGAACAGAGGCGGGCGCTTGCGGCAGTGCTCGCTACGCTCAAGCCTTCGGTGCTTGCGCTGCCCGAATCGCTACTAAGCGTGATTCCGCCGCGGCCACCGGAATACCAGCGCGGGCGCGAACATTTCAAGATTCACACCGGCCCGACGTTTGACGCGCTGGCACCAGCTGAAGGGGCGGCCCAGCACACACTGCAATTTTTGTTCAACACCGAGCGCGCGGCGCGACTTGTAGAGTTTCACTCTCGAGACGCGGCGAATCCGGGATTGCAGGAAGTATTGGACGCGGTCGTGGCGGATACTTGGAAGGGGCTGCATCCGGCAGGATACGCGGGCGAGGTGGCACGCACGGTGGATAACGTTGTGTTGTATGACTTGTTGGGCCTGGCTGTGAATGACCGCGCGACAACGCAGGTACGAGCGGTGGCTTCGCGGGAAGCGGAACAATTAAAAGGATGGCTCAAGGCAAACAAATCGGCAGGTGACCCTGCGCAGCAGGCGCATTTGGCGTATGCGGCGGCGCAAATTGAGCAGTTTCAGAAAGATCCGACGAAGCTGGAACTTATGGCGCCTGCGGAGCCGCCCGATGGGCCGCCCATTGGCGACGACGAAGACTTTGGCGGGCTCCCAATTCGCTGAAATTTCTTTCCTGACCGCCCTGACCATCCGGCGCTTGCATCGTCTATTAGGCTGGAGGTGAGGTCCATGGTTTCACGTACACTACTTTCGGCGATCGGCATCACGGTGTGGACGGCGGTCCTGGTGACTGCGGCGCCGCGAGCGATTTCGCACCGGCACGATTACAGCTACGGGCACGACAGGGCGCATTCCATCGAAATTTCGGCGCACCATGATGCGCCGGTGGCAAGCTGCTCGGATTTGCATGTTCGGTTTGACCATCACGATGCGGTTGTCCAATCTGAAGAACGCACCATCACGAAAGCGGAAGCGCCGACTCTGCGTGTGAATGCTGAATCGAACGGCGGCTTGCAAGTGGAGGGCTGGGACAATGACGCCTATGCGGTGACATTGTGCAAAGCAGCGGAAGCCGGCAGCGATGCGGAGAGTGTGCTCGGTCAAATCAAGATGACGTTTTCGAACGGCGAGCTGGGCGTGACCGGTCCATCTTCGCATGACCGGTGGACGGCGCATCTGCTGGTCAAGGCCCCGCGCGGGGCGGCAATGGATCTTCACGTAAACAACGGGCCGATGGGATTGTTCCACGTCGACGGCAGCTTGAAAGTGCGCGCGGTGAATGGACCGATTACGGTGCGCGGGTGCACAGGCGATCTGGATCTTTCGGCGGAAAACGGGCCGGTGTCGCTGGAGGAAAATGGCGGCAAACAGCGTGTGCGCACGCAGAACGGTCCAATCACGATTGATTTGGACGGGAAGAATTGGAGCGGCGCGGGACTTGAGGCGCATGCAACGAACGGTCCGGTGACGTTGCGTGTACCGGAGGGATATCAGTCAGGGGTGGTGTTGGAGTCGGATGGCAACGGACCGTTCAGCTGCAGAGCAAGCGTGTGCAACGAAGGCCGCAAAACTTGGGATGAAGAACACAAGCGCGTGGAATTCGGCACGGGGCCGACGGTCATCCGCGTTTCGACGGTGAATGGACCGGTGTCGGTTCGCTGAGCCCGGTTAGTTTGCCGGGACTCTCTCCCAGGGCTGGAGAATTTTAACCGAGGCCATTCCTGCGGCGGTCGCAGCTTGGATACCCATTTCCGTATCTTCAAAAACGAGGCATGATTCAGGCGCGACGCAGAGCCGAGTTGCTGCAAGCAGAAACGCTTCAGGATCAGGCTTGCTTTTCTGGTAGTCTCCAGCACAGACCATGGTGTCGAATCGATCGAGAAGTCCTAGCGAACGAAGAGATTCCGTCACCGATTCCTTGCTGCTGCCCGACACGACGGCGAACGGAATGTGACCGTGCTGAGCTTCGATATGTTCCAAAACTTCGGGAACGGGCTTGAGCTGCGGGAGCAAGTCGTAATAGAGGCTCTCCTTCCGGCGAGCGACAATCTCCACCGGTATACTCAGTGAATGCATTTTATTTAGCGTGGAAACGATTTCCACGATGGGCATGCCACCCCAAGCGTAGAAGAGCTTTTCATCAAACTCGCAATTCCATTCGGCAAGCGCCTTCTTCCAGGCGATATAGTGAAGTGGCATCGAATCGGCAATGGTGCCGTCACAGTCGAATAAATACGCGCCAAACGAGCCATGGGGCAGTGTCAGTTTCATTGTGTTGGTGTTGCCTCTTGATTATTTTAGAGCAAAGCTGCAGATGAGTTTCTCGGAATCCGCCCAAGACGTTTGGAGCTGCATTTGAGAACCCCGGTCGGCCCACTGGGCGGGACTCCGATTGGACGTGCTCACGTGTTGCCGATAACATTCTGGGCATGTTCCTGGAAGAGGGCACAGCTGTTGCGATCACCACCGGCGATGCCGCACGCCTGGCTCGCGAGTTGTATGGTGTGAAGGCCGCGGCAACCAGCCTGCCGGGCGAATACGACTCCAACTTTCACCTGCACGCAAATGATGGCCGTGAGTTTGTGCTGAAATGCATGCATCCGGCCCGCGAGAACGCGTTCATTGACATGCAATGCGCTGCCCTGACACATCTGGCCACGCATGCGCCGCTCCTGCCGCTTCCGCGCGTTCACAGAACCGAAAAAGGCGCCTCGTTCGCGCCGATCGTTGATGCATCAGGACAAACCCGGCTGGTGTGGATGCTGGGTTTTCTTCCGGGAGATACGCTGACAATGGCGAATCCGCATTCGCCAGAATTGCTCGCGGACCTCGGAAGATTTCTGGGGGAGATGGATGCTGGTCTGAGTAGTTTTTCCCATCCCGCGGCGCATCGCGAGTTGAAATGGGATTCGTCGCGTGCAGGCTGGATTCGCGAGCATGTGCACAAGATTGCCGACCAACATCGGCGTGCGCTCGTCGAATATTTTCTGTCGCTCTTTCGAGAGTGGATCGAACCAGCGGAAAGCAAACTGCGAAGAGGTGTCATCTACGGCGATGCGAATGATCATAACGTGCTGGTAAGCGCGGCGTGGCCACAACCGAGACGCGTGGCGGGAGTCATCGACTTCGGCGACATGCACCACGGATGGATCGTCAGCGAAGCGGCGATTGCGACGGCGTACGCGATTCTCAGGAAGAATGATCCGCTTGCGGCAGCGAAAGAAATTGTCCGGGGGTTTCATCACGCATATCCACTGAATGAAGCCGAGATCGCGTCGTTGTTTCCGTTGATTGGGATGCGGCTGGCGGTAAGCGTGGTGAATTCCGCGATTCGCAAGGCTCAGAAACCGGATGATCACTATGTTGTAGTCAGTGAAAAAGACGCGTGGGATGCACTCGAGAGATTGGCGAAGATTCATCCCCGGTTCGCACACTATTCGTTGCGCGATGCTTGCAATCTTCCAGCTTTTCCAACGGGCGAGAAAATCGCGGAGTGGCTAGGAACACAGGGAAAAGAAGGAGCACACGTTGTCGAGGCGGACCTAGGAACGGTACCGATACATGTTTTCGATCTCAGCGTGGGAAGCACGTTGCTCGGTGCCGATCCGGCGAACGCGGAGCTACACACACTTACGCGCATGCTCTTCCAAAAGATGGAAGCCGCGCATGTTTCCATCGGAGTTGGGAGGTATGACGAGCCGAGGTTGCTCTATCTGTCGCCGTTGTTCGGGTCAGATGCGGCCCCCACGGAAGAGCGGCGGACGATTCATCTGGGAATGGATTTGTTTGTTGAACCGGGAACGCCGGTTTGCGCTCCGCTCGATGGCATCGTGCATCTTCTGGCGGAAAATACGGCTGCACTGGACTATGGCCCGCTCGTGATTTTGCGGCATGCGCTTGCTGGTAACAAAGGGCCCGATGACAAAGCTCCTGACGACAGAGGGCCCGACCGCGGCGAGTTTTTTACGTTGTACGGCCACTTGACTCGCGAGACGCTCGAGGCACTGAAGCCGGGGCAGGCCATCGCAAAGGGTGAAATCTTCGCGCGCGTGGGAACGTCACACGAAAACGGCGGTTGGCCGCCACATCTTCATTTTCAAATGATTTTGGACTTGCTCGATCGCGGTGCGGAATTCCCCGGTGTTGCACGAGCTTCGGAGCGCGCCATCTGGACGAGTCTTTCGCCCGATCCCAATTTGTTGTTGGGCATCCCGGCGGGAAAAATTCCGGCACCTGAGAAATCAATTCAACAGACACTTCTACGCAGAAAAGGACTGCTCGGCGCGAACCTGAGTGTGTCGTACCAGAAACCGCTGAAAATCGTGCGCGGCTGGCGACAATATCTCTATGACGATATGGGCCGCGCCTTTCTGGACGTATATAACAATGTGCCGCTGGTTGGACATTCGCACCCGCGTGTCGCTCGCGCCGCGCAGGAACAGTTGGCGCTTTTGAACACCAACACGCGCTATCTTCACGAAAATGTTCTGCGCTATGCAGAGCGGCTGAGGAATCTGCTCCCGCAGCAACTGCAAGTATGCTTCGTCCTGAATTCGGGGAGCGAGGCGAACGAACTCGCGCTGCGGCTGGCGCGCACGCACACACGAAGTGAAGACGTGATTGTGCTGGAGCACGCCTATCACGGACACACAAATACGCTGATCGATATCAGCCCATACAAGTTTGATGGCCCTGGAGGCACCGGCAAGAAGCCGTGGGTGCATGTTGCGCCGCTGGCCGACGACTATCGTGGACTTTATCGCCGAGGCGAGCCGCAACTTGGCGCTAAATACGCGCAGCACATCGGGAAAACTTGCAAAGAGCTAAAGGCGCGCGGGGGCCGGCCGGCGTTCATTGCAGAGACGCTTCCAAGCGTTGGCGGTCAAATCGTTTTTCCGGTGGACTACCTCGCGGAGGCGTACCGGCACGTGCGCGCGGCCGGGGGCGTGTGCATTGCGGATGAAGTGCAGGTTGGCTTCGGGAGGCTCGGCACGCACTTCTGGGGATTCGAAACGCAAAGCGTTGTGCCGGACATCGTGGTGCTCGGCAAGCCGATAGGAAACGCATTTCCGCTGGCAGCCGTGGTCACGACCCGCGAAATCGCAGAGTCGTTCAACAATGGCATGGAATTTTTCAGCACATTTGGAGGCAATCCTGTGTCGTGCGCGGTGGGACTTGCAGTTCTCGATGTGCTGCAGGAAGAGCAGTTGCAGGAAAATGCGCTGCGTGTTGGCAAAGATTGGATCGCAGCTCTGGAAAATCTGCAGAAAACTTATCCCTTGATTGGTGATGTACGTGGTTCTGGGTTGTTCCTGGGCTTGGATCTGGTTCGTTCGCGCGAAACGCGGGAGCCGGCGCCGCATCAAGCGTCCTACCTGGTGAACAGGCTGCGCGAAGAAGGAATTTTGGCTGGGACCGACGGCCCGCATCACAACGTGATCAAGCTGCGTCCGCCGCTCATTTTTTCGCAAATCGACGCGGCGCATTTTTGTTCCACCCTCGAAGCGATTCTGCGCGAAGATCCAGCGCAGCCCTGACATCGAAAGATGCCCATAGCATTCTCTGTTGACGGGTTGCATGCAGGTACGCAAGATACCCGTGCGACCCCTGGCAGCTTCCTCAGCCTTGCCCAGAGTGAAGGACTCCACGCCTCGAGGAGAAATGGGACCATGTTCAGCGACCGCCGCCGCTTGCTGCCGCTTCTGATTTCTCTGATTGCACCAATCACGTTATATGCACAGACCGCTGTCCGCGGCGGTTGCGGAGAAATTCCACGCGAAGACGCGCTACCGTTTCTGTGCGCGCCTCCGACCTCGGAAATCCTCGCGCACGAAGAGCCGGATTCCGTCATCCTGTTGAATGTGCCCGCAGGAACGACGCTACGCGTCGCAGTGGACGAGAAAGTGCGCATCGCGAAGCCGGGACAAGCCGTTTCCGCGAAAGTTACAGAGCCAGTGTACGCATTCGATCAAGCAGTGATTCCCGCAGGCAGTGTGGTCACCGGGCGCGTCACGGACATCGATGCAGTTCCTGCGAAGAAAAAAGTCTTGTCGTACGTAAACGGCAATTTTTCGCCGTCTCACGAGTATGACTTGGAATTCGATTCCGTGATTCTTCCCAGCGGCGAACGGCGAGAAATTACGACGAGCGTTTCACCCGGAATTGTGGAGGCAGTGCACCTGGTTGCAGGAGGCGCGAGCGCGAAGAAACGCAACGCGGCAGTGCAAGCGGCGCAAAATGCGAAACAGGAAGCCGCAACCAGAGTGCATGACACGTTGGATGAGATCAAAGCTCCTGGGAAAATGCACCGTCTGAAGGAAATGCTGCTGGCGCAATCGCCATACCGCAAACAATATCTGGAGCCGGGTACGAGGTTCTATGCATCGTTGACCGAGCCGCTCGATTTTGGAAAGACCACGCGCACGGCTGAACAGCTCGCGCAACTTGGAAAGAGCCTCGCACCGGACAGCATTTTGCATGCGCGATTCGCCGAGCAGGTGAGTTCGGCGACCGCGCAACGGGGAAACGCCATCACGGCGGTTCTGACAGAGCCACTTTTTTCGCAAGATCGCCATCTGTTGCTGCCGGCAAACAGCCGCATTGAGGGCGAAGTGATCAAAGCGAAGCCAGCGCGCAAGCTTCATCATAATGGGGACCTTCGCGTCATTTTCAACCGCATTGAAACGCCGGAAGGAGTCATTCACCCGATGCAGGGCAGCGTCGAGGGCGTGGAAGCGGACCGCCGCGCCGGCTTGCGGCTCGACGACGAGGGCGGGGCGCAGGCCACGGACAGCAAGACGCGTTATCTCTCAACGGGGGTTGCATTGCTGCTCGCAGCGGCAGCTTCTCATCCTGACGCCGAACACGGAACGACCGACGCCGCCGGCGACCCGAGCGTGCGCGCGGGTGCGGGCGTTTCGGGTTCGGGGATTACGGGGACGGTGATTTCGCTTGCGGCCAAATCCCAGCCGGTATCCATGGCGTTCGCGGCATATGGAGCGGGAACATCCGTGTACAACAACTTTTTGTCGCGCGGAAAAGATGTTGTATTCGTGAAAAACACGCCGCTCGAGATCGGGTTCAGTGAGCCGCACGCTAAAGCGGCAACGAAGCCGTGAGATATGCCAAGCTGGTGACGTGCGCCGAGGACGTGATCGAAGAGCTGCCGACGCCGGTCCGTGCAGCGCTAACAGGAGTTGGAGCAGCCCGAAGCCCTGATGCGCAACCTGCTCATCACGGGGTCGCTCGCCGGCAGCGGCCAGAAAATCATGCTGAGTTCCGACGACCCGCGTCCCATAGATGACATCGTGGAATGGACCGGTCTTAATTCGTCCGGCGTTCTAGCGACGCTTCTCGATCTGGAGAGGAAAGGGTTCGTCCGTCAATTGCCGGGAAAAACAGTTCAGCAAGATTGGATTGGGAGGAGCGCGCGCAAACTCCTGATCGTGCCGCGCGACCAAAATGGGATCAGCAAGCGTTCCTCCAAACTCACTGAATCCAATGCGCTTAGAAGAATCTCGAAACGCGGAGTGAAACATTCGCGCGACTTCCTGCATCTTCATGTAAGTTAGCGAGAAGGGCACACGCCTCACCGCAAGGTCTACCAGCTTAGAGATACGGGGTTAAAACAGCAGAATGGCACGTTCGCTCGTCATCGTAGAGTCGCCGGCAAAGGCGAAGACTATCAATAAGTATTTGGGCCGCGACTACATCGTCAAAGCCTCCATCGGCCACGTCCTCGACCTGCCGAAGAAGACCATAGGCATTCGTCTGCCCGATGAGCCTGACGAGCAGGAAGGTCCGCCAAAGAAGAAGGTTCGCGCGAAGAAGGGCAGCAAGAAGGCCAAGGTGAAGCCGGTACGCAAACCGGTGACGCTGGACGACGTGAAGATTTTCGAGCCGACGCTGCAGATCATCAACGGCAAGCTGAAAGTCATCAACGACCTGCGCAAAGCCGCGAACTCCGCCGAAGCCATCTATCTGGCGGGCGACCCAGACCGTGAAGGCGAAGCGATTTCGGCCCACCTGGCGATGGTGCTTTCGAAGCCCTCGAAATTCGTGGAGCAGGAAGCTAGCGCCCCGCGCTGGAAGAAGAAGAACGCCAAACCCGTGCCGGAGGTGGAAGAAAAGGATAAGGCCGAGCCGAAGAAAGAGATTCCGCCGACTGACCCGAAAAAGATTTTTCGCGTGACCTTCAACGAAATTACGCCGAAAGCGATTCGCGCGGCGTTCGATCATCCCCGTCAGGTGAATGCTGACCTGGTGGACGCGCAGCAAGCGCGCCGAGTGCTTGACCGCATCGTGGGCTATAAAATTTCGCCGTTGCTGTGGGATAAGGTGCGCCGCGGACTCTCCGCCGGCCGCGTGCAGACCGTTGCGCTGCGTCTGATCGTCGAACGTGAACAGGAGATTCGCGCATTCATCCCGCAGGAGTACTGGTCGATTCACGCGATGCTGGACGCGGGCGAGCCGCCGCTGTTCGAAGCAAAGCTTTCGAAGTACAAAGGCGAGGACATAGAGATTCACAATCAGGAAGGCGCGGACGCTGTCCTTGCCGCGGTCAACAAGGCCAAGTGGCAAGTGGCCTCGGTTACGCAGAAGGAAAAGAAGCGTAATCCGCCGCCGCCGTTTACGACTTCGAAACTGCAGCAAGCCGCGTACAACCGGCTGCGCTATACGGCAAAGCGGACCATGGCGCTGGCGCAACGCTTGTATGAAGGCGTGGAACTCGGTGAAGAGGGTTCGGTCGCGCTGATTACCTACATGCGCACAGATTCGGTGAGTGTTTCGAATGACGCGCTGGCGCAGGTGCGTGAATTGATTCCAGAGCGCTTCGGTTCGAGTTATTTGCCGGAGAAGCCGAACTATTACAAGTCCAAGAAGGATGCGCAGGAAGCGCACGAAGCGGTGCGGCCGACGGAAGTCTCGCGCGCGCCGGAAGATGTGCGCAAATATCTTGACGACGATCTCTTCAAGCTTTACCAATTAATTTGGCAGCGGTTTGTGGCTTCGCAGATGCTTCCCGCGATTTTCGATCAGACCACGATTGATATTTCGGCGGGAGATTACACGTTCCGCGCCACAGGTTCAGTGCAAAAATTTGACGGCTACTTGCGAGTTTATCAACTGCCCGTATTGAACGCCGATCGCGATGACGACGAAAAGAGCGACGAAGGCGAAGGCAACGCATTACCGCGCGTAAGCGAAGGGCAGACACTAAGGCTTGATGCCATTCGTCCTGAGCAGCATTTCACGGAGCCGCCGCCGCGCTATACCGAAGCGACGCTGGTGAAAGATTTGGAAGAAAAGGGCATCGGTCGGCCTTCCACGTACGCCTCGATTATTTCTACCATCGTTGAACGCGAGTACGTGAAAAAGGATCAGGGCCGCTTCACCCCGACAATGCTGGGCGAGCGCGTAAGCGTGCTGCTGGTGAAAAGTTTTGAAGACGTCTTCGACGTCACGTTTACCGCCCGTCTTGAAGAAGAGCTCGACGAAATCGAGGACGGCAAGCTGCACTGGCGGGAAGCGGTGAAAGAATTCTGGGAAAAATTTATTGTGGACCTCGATCGCGCGGGCGACGAGATGCTGTCTTACAAGGCAGGCATACCGACCGGCAAGACCTGTGAAAAGTGCGGCAAAGGCGAACTGCTTGAACGCATCAGCCGCCACGGATTTTTCCTGGGTTGTTCGCGCTATCCGGATTGTGATTTTATTCAGGACCTGTCGCCGGAACTTGGCGAAGAAGGCGACGCCGAAAACAAAGTCGAGTATTGCGACAATTGCGGCAAGGAAATGGCCATCAAGCGCGGCCGCTTCGGCGTGTTCCTCGCGTGCACGGGATATCCGGATTGCAAGACCACGCGAAGGCTGGTGGAAGGCACACGCATCGCGCGGCAGCCGGATGAGCCGCTGGATGAAAAGTGCCCAACCTGCGAAAGCGGGCTGGTAAAAAAGCACGGCCGCTTCGGCGAATTCATCGGCTGCTCGGGCTATCCGAAATGCAAGTACACGCGGCCGATCACCTTGGGCATCAAATGCCCGAAATGCCACGAAGGCGAATTTGTGCGCCGTGGCAGCGCAGGCCGCGGAGGACGTCCGCGCATTTTCTACGGTTGCTCACGCTATCCGGATTGCGATTTTACGACGCCGAACATGCCGATTGCAGAGCCGTGTCCCAAGTGCGGCGCGCATTTCATCGTCGAGAAAAAATCGAAAATAGGCCTGGTGCGCACCTGCATCAAGGAAGGCTGCGACTGGGAAAAGCTGATCGATGAGTCCGCGCCGCAGGCGAAGCCGGAAGAGGTCGTCGCTCCTGTCGGCGCGAAGTCGTAACCCCCGCCTCAAGCCTACACCTCAAACAGTTAGCACGGGCAATCCCTAGAGAGAGCAACCAAGGTTTTCCATTCGCTACTCCACGCCAACACTGCTCTATAATCGAAGGTATCGATGAAGGGTTTTCGCCGTTCACAATGAAACAAGCCATTCACAAATATCTTGAGTATCTGCGATCGGTGAGGAATTCTTCTCCTCACACCATCCTGAATTATGGCAAGGACCTGCAGCAATTCGCCGCCTACCTTTCGCCGCCGGGGGAGAGCATTCCTGCGGTCAGTAAAATTACTCATCAGATCATTCGTGAATACGTAGGCCACCTTCACTCGCAAGGACTGCAGAAAAGTTCCATTGCCCGAAAGCTGGCTTCGTTGCGTTCGTTTTTCAAGCACTGTGTGCGTGAAGGAATGTTGAAGGAAAATCCAGCGCGGCTGGTGCCAACCCCGAAGCTTCCGAAACGGATTCCTTCGGTTCTTTCGGCGGAGGAAATGAACGGCTTCCTGAATCAACTTGCTGAACCGGCAAAGGTTTCGTCTGGCGGTCGATTGACGGCGCCTCGGGCCGAAGCTGCGCTCGCAAAGCGCAGTTCATCAGAAGACGAAGATTTGCTGTTACGGCGGGACCGCGCTCTGCTGGAGCTTCTTTACGCTGCAGGTTTGCGCGTCAGCGAGCTGACCGGACTGAATCTGGCCGACATGGATCGCAGAGAGAAGATGTTGCGCGTGCGCGGCAAGGGCAACAAGGAGCGCATTGTTCCGTACGGCGGCAAGGCGCAGGAAGCGCTCGAGGCTTATTGGCCGGTTCGCGAACAACTGTTGTTGCAGGCTGGACCGGGGAAGCGACTTCGCGGTCCGACACAGCCCGAAGCAATCTTTCTAAATTATGCCGGCCGTCGACTGACGCAACGCTCCGTCGGACGCATTGTGAAAAAATACGTTCGGCTCGCGAACGTGAACTGGGATTTGCATCCGCACTCGCTGCGGCATGCATTCGCCACACATCTGCTTGCCGATGGCGCCGACCTCCGCGCAATTCAGGAACTGCTCGGCCACCGGTCACTTTCGACTACCCAGAAGTACACGCACGCTTCCATCCGCCAGTTGATGGATATCTACGACAAGGCTCATCCTCACGCGTAAAACGTCGCGCGGAGCGCCCTAGGCGAAAGCTCTCCAACCGAAAAATGGTGCCAGAAAAAAGCGTCACCGGGCGGCGGGATGCAGCAGAGAACCATGTAGTGTCAATTCCTCCAAAGAATTCAAATCACACAAACTAATCGGGTTGCACGCGACCGAACTTTGGAACGGCTCTTGCCGTGACCTTAGCAGGCCCCTAGGTTCTTCCCTAATCTATCGAAAAAAAAGAAAGCCTGCGTGCTTTCGTAGGTGCAATGTCATGACTATTTTGACGGTGTCGTGTGTCTTCACGCTTGTGACTTTACTTTCAGCCGAGAGTTCGCCATGCGAAGAGAAAAATGAACGCCGCGAAGCTCCCGCGCGGATGTGTCAAACCATATTTTTGGAAAGTAAAGCACGTCGGTGGGCAGCCAGCAACCTTCCAAGCGCCACGGATCCAGGCCCGCTTCGCGCTCCTGAGGCAAACGTCATTTCGGTTGCGCGTGCGCAGGCGTTTGCAGGGCCGGTGTCCCTCGCAAGCCGGAAGAAACTGCTCGAATCCTCTCTGGTCAACTGGATTTTTTACGAGGATTTGTCCAACGAACAGCGGGCAGTCCTGGATAGGGCATCTTTTAATTGTGCGGAGTCAGCAACGGAAACTGCCACAGGAGCGATCCTGTTTGAGAGATTCAGTGCGTCACAGCGGGCAACTTTTGTCGCAATCACTCACGCGATGATGAACACATCGATTGTCGACAGGAACAGCCGTGATGAAATCGTCGACGCGCTTGGTTTAGTGGAGGAAATGACGGATGTGCACGGCGAAAATCAAAGCTCGCCGAGCGATCAGCAATTTCAACTCTTCGCGCGCCTGGGCCCTGATGCGTTGCGGCGTTTGCGCGCGGCGAAGAACTTTGAGATAGGGGAAAACCATGTCTTTCATCCTGGTTATCCATTTTCGTTCCGGCAGGTGCGCCGCTTTGCGGTAAGGGGACAAGAGGCTGGTTTGCACATCTCAATCGCCAGGGACGGGCGGTCCGCGGTGATTCATATCGATTACCGATTCTGGATTCTGCATCTATTGCCCGCAAACTCGGACGTGAGAGCTCCGGGCAATCACGAGAAGCACGTTGACAGGTGGCCGCAGGCGGCAATCGCCGCACGCAACGCGCTGGTGCAGCGCGTAGTGCTGCGGCAAGCCGACACAGAGCAGCCTTAGGCGAAGCCGCTAAAATCATGTGCTTCCCGCGCCGTTAAGTTCGAAGACTCGCTGCTATGATTTCACCAAAAAATTGTCGGCGGCTTTGAGTATTACGGCTCGCTTGGCCCGCGACGAATTTCGATCCCATTAGAGAGCAGCAGCACCAGTTTTTTCCGGCCATGGACTTGAATCTCTCGCCGAAATGGGAAGGGAACGGTGTGACGCGTTCGACCGATTACCTCATTGCAAAAATGATTCTCGGCTACCGTTTCGATTTTTGATCCGTCTTTTTATCAGATGTCTCGGTTGAACTATGTCTACTGCGGCATTGCTCTTCTATCGCCATTTTTGATCACCGGTTTCGCTATCGCGGGCCATGTCGTCTACTCTAGTTACCACTTCTCTGAGGTGCTCATGCCGCGCCGCTGTACGGTTTTATTCGCTCTGGCTTGCCCGATTCTGTTTGCTGCACCTGCTTTTGCACAATCGCCAGCACCTGCCGCCACTGCCTGGAACTTGCTTGTAGACGATTTCCTGGACCACGAGTTCTTCCCGAGCAATCCAACAATCGCCACGCACACGGGTGTGCACGACTATGACGGGAAGCTGGAAGACTTCTCTAGCGCTGCCATTGCGAAGCACATCGCGATCCTCAAAAAATTTGAAGCGCGAACGAAGGCCTTTGATCCCAAGGGTCTGAGTTCCATGGACGCCGCCGACCGCGAAATGCTGCTTAGCACAATTCGCAGCACGCTGCTTTCGCTGGAAATGATTCGCGGCTGGGAAAAAGATCCGGACACCTACTCGAGCGGAGCCGCCGCCAGCGTTTACGTCATCATGAGTCGAAAGTTCGCCGAGCCCGATGCACGCCTGCGCTCCATAGTCTCGCGCGAAAAGCAGTTTCCTCGTTATTTTGCGTCCGCGCGTGCAAACCTGAAAAACGTTCCACGAATCTACACTGAAATCGCACTCGAGCAGTTGCCCGGCACCATCGGCTTTTTTGAGAAGGATGTCCCTGCCGCGTTCGTTGACGCCAAGGATTCAGAAACCAAGGCAGCGTTTGCGGAATCCAACGCCGCCGCGATCAGAACTCTGCGCGAGTACGAAAGATGGCTTAAGGGCGATTTGTTGCCGCGCTCCAATGGCGACTTCCGAATCGGCGCGGATGTTTTTTCCAAAAAGCTCCTCTACGACGACATGGTCACCACGCCCCTCGACCGCCTTCTGGAAATCGGCATGGCCGACCTGCACAAAAATCAGGCGGAGTTTCAGCGCGTTGCGAGAGAGATCGATTCCGAAAAGCCCGCGACCGAGGTTCTTGCCGAACTCCAGTCGATGCATCCTGCTCCCGGTGAGCTGATGCAGACCTTTCGCAACACTTTTGACGGCCTAATTGCCTTCATCAACGGGCACCACATCATCACTCTGCCAAGCGACCGGCGTCCGACGCTTGAGGAAACGCCTCCCTTCCTTCGTGCGACCACCATGGCCTCGATGGATACGCCGGGCCCATTTGAAAAAGTCGCGACCGAAGCCTATTTCAATGTCACCCTACCTGCTCCCGACGACTCACCAGAAGAAGTCGCCGGATTGATGGCCGGTTTCAACGTCGGCACGATCCTGAGCACGTCTGTTCACGAAGCGTTTCCCGGCCACTTCACGCAATACCTTTGGGAGCAGCGCGCGCCATCAAGACTCCGCCGCGTGCTCGGCGCCAACACAAACGTTGAAGGTTGGGCGCACTACACCGAACAAATGATGCTCGATGAAGGCTACGCCCAGCCCGGCACCGGCGCGAAAGACCTGCGCGAATCACGCCTGATGCATCTCGGACAGCTACAGGACGCGCTACTTCGCGACGCGCGGTTCGTCACCGGCATACAGATGCACCGCGGAAAATTCACATTTGACCAGGCAAAAGAGTTTTTCGTTAAGGAAGGTTTTCAGTCACCCAAAATCGCAGAGATTGAAACCAAGCGCGGTACCGCCGACCCAACCTACCTTTACTACACGCTAGGCAAGCTGCAAATCATGAAGCTACGCGAAGATGTGCGCAAGAAACAGGGTGCAACTTTCTCCCTCGGCAAATTTCACGACGACTTCATGAGCCAGGGCTACCCGCCCATTGCCATCGTCCGCCGCGCCCTCTTGGGCGACAATTCGCCGACGCTCTAGCCACTTGATTCGGCAACGGAATGGTCGGCACTTCGCCGGGCACATTGTCGACTCTCTCGGTGTCTATTTCAGACCCGAGAATGCGATTCCGGTTGTCTTTGAGTGTCGTACTGACTTCCTCACCGCTACTAGCCAATCAGTGTTGTTTGGCAGAGTCCCCTAGACTGTCGCCCAAACGCCTAAAAATTCTGATACTCACGACTGAACCGATTCCTGCGCCGTGTTGCGCCAAGGTGCTTCACATCAAGGGAACAATCGAGCTGTCAATGTCTGTTAACCCCGACGGGGATGTGACGTGCGTGGAGATGATCTCTCCGACATCCACTGATCTCCGCATCTGCAATTGCTTCGGCCCGGCAATGGAAGTTTCGGCCTTATCTGAGCAAAGGAGTAAAAAGAAGCTTTTGCGGAAAGATTGCGCTGCATTTTGAGGCAACGGAGCACGCAGTAAAGTACAAGGTCATTTAGGCAGACCCTTTTGAAGCGCTCGTGCTGAGGTCCCATCCGGTATTAGAGCTAAACCTTGCGTTGACGCTCTAGCCGCCGAACCCGTATAATTATGGTTTGTCTTTAGCTCTGGAGGAGCGATGTACGCCGTAATCAAGTCCGGGGGAAAGCAGTACCGTGTCGCTCCCGGCGACACCATCCGTGTGGAAAGCGTATCTGGCGACGTGGGCGAACAGGTCAAGTTTGGCTCCGTGCTGAGCGTACATACCGATGACAAGAAGATTCTGGTTGGCGACGACGCTTCAAAGGCGAGCGTTACCGGCAAGATCGTAGAACAGGGCCGTGGGAAGAAGCTCACCGTCCTTAAGTTCAAGAAAACAAACCAATATAAGATTCAGCGCGGCCATCGCCAGAACTATACGGCCGTGCAAGTCAGCGATATCAAGCTGTAAATATAGTGCCGGGTTGTGTGTGTTCGCAGGCAGGTTCTAACCCGGCCTTCTCTCGCTTCGGCGAGTTCCCGCAGCCCATCGCGCAATTTTAAATTTGGCAGCTCGGAATTTCGAATCTCGGAAGGGAATTGCATCATGGCACACAAAAAAGGTGGCGGCTCTTCAACAAACGGCCGCGATTCTCACGGCCAACGGCTCGGCGTAAAGCGCTTCGGAGGCCAACTGGTCAATGCTGGCACGATTCTGGTTCGCCAGCGCGGCACCAAGCACCAGGCGGGCGAGAACGTCGGCCAGGGCAAGGATGACACGCTGTTCGCGCTCGTCACCGGCCATGTCAAGTTCGAAGACCGCGGCCGCCGTGGACGCTTCATCAGCGTTACGCCAGCCGAAGCCAGCGCAGCTGTCAACTAACGGTTTTGGTAGCACAGACTAGTCTGTGCTCTTTGTGAGCCTCTTAACGTTCGCCATAAAAGAGGAACTACAGTTCCTGTTTTGCTGAGCCTAAGGAACTTACACCGCCGCTCGAGCTAATCCGCGTTGTCATCCTAACCCTTGTCGCACACGTTTCCTGATAGGATTCTTTCCGATGTTCGTTGACGAAGCCAAAATCTACGTAAAAGCCGGCGACGGGGGCAACGGCTGTGTCGCGTTCCGTCGCGAAAAATATGTTCCGCGCGGCGGACCGTCCGGCGGCGATGGCGGCAGCGGCGGCAGCATCTACCTTGAAGCCAATCCAAACGACAACACGCTGTTGCGCTATCGCTACAACCGCGAATTCAAAGCCGACCGCGGCCGCCACGGCGAAGGCTCGAATTGCACCGGCCATTCCGGCCACGACATGACTCTGCTCGTGCCGGTAGGCACGGTCGCCTACGACGAACACACCGGCGAAACCATCGCGGACCTCGCCACGCCCGGCCAGCGCATCTTGATCGCCCACGGCGGACGCGGAGGCCGTGGCAATCAGAATTTCGCAAAGCCCTGGCATCAGGCGCCACGCGAACACGAGGACGGCAATCCCGGCGAAGAACGTCATCTGCGCCTCGAACTGAAATTGCTCGCTGATGTTGGCCTGGTCGGTTTTCCAAACGCTGGGAAGTCCACGCTGATTTCTGTCATCTCCGCCGCGCGTCCAAAAATTGCAAATTATCCTTTCACTACGCTTGAGCCTAATCTCGGTGTCGTCAGCGCGGATAGCGTGCCGCAATCTGCGAGCAGTGGCACTGGCAAAGAAAGCAATGATATCGGGCGCACATTCGTCGTTGCCGACTTGCCCGGCTTGATCGAAGGCGCACACGAAGGCGCTGGCCTCGGCATTCGTTTCTTGCGCCACGTCGAACGCACGCGGCTTCTCGTTCACCTGATCGACACGAGCGATTTCACGGACGCTGATCCCGTGCACTCCTTCGAAGTCATCAATGGCGAACTTCGCGCGTTTAACGAATCTCTTGGCGAAAAACCGATGATTGTTGTGGCCACCAAGCTCGACGCCACTACCGACCGCACCCGCCTGGTCGAGCTGCGCAATTTTTGCGCCCAGTGCCAACTCCCCTTTTATGCGATCTCCGCGGCCACCGGAGAAGGTGTTCGCGACCTCGTTCTGGCGATCGCCGACGCTCTTGAGAAAATTCCCAAATCCACCGCCCCGCATCCGGATGCATCGGACTCGGTGTCCGAGGCCGCCAGTCAACAATGAAGCTGAGACTCACTCCAGAGATTCAGAATCCATCAGTTCAAAAAAATGATTTTTGTCTTTCACTCTGTGGCAAATCCCCTTGGTCTGAACTTTCAAGTCTCAAGATTTAACTTTCATGCGAAAATATCCGCAGCGATTCTCAGGAGCCTCATTGACCACCGCGCAAGCCCACCGCACTGCAGCAAAACATCAGCCTCGCCGCATCGCTATATTTGGCGGCTCTTTCGATCCAATTCACAATGGACATCTCGCTGTCGCGCGCGCCGCGGACCGCCGTTTCAATTTTGACGAAATTCATTTCATCCCCGCCAGCCGCCCACCGCACAAGCTCAAACAGCATCTCGCGCCATTCCCGCATCGCTACGCGATGGTGGCGCTTGCCTCCACCGAGCATCCGCATTTCGTTCCATCGCTCGCCGAAGCCGGCGAAGATTTTTCTGGCACACAATTGCACTATTCCGTCGACACGGTCCGCTATTTTCGGCACGCCTACCACGGCCACGGCCACGGCGACCGCATTTTTTTCATCATCGGTGCCGACGCGTTTCTCGACATTCCCATGTGGAAAGAGTACGAATCGCTTCTCACTTTATGCGACTTCATCATCGCCAATCGTCCCGGTATTCGTGCCGAAGCGCTGAAGCTGGTCATACCGCCGGATTTGATAGCTCCGGCCAATGCCAAGCGCGATCCCGATCCTTCGCCTTCGCAGCTGGTCGCGCAGCTTCGCCGCACCAACGTCTATCTGCTAGAAAATGTTTCGAGCGACGTTTCCGCCACCGACATTCGCCGCCGCGCCCACAAGGGTCAAGCGATTCACGGACTTGTTTCTGCGCGCGTGGAGGAATACATTCATAAACAGGGCCTATACAGGTGAACTTGACGAAACTTCCCCAAGCTGTGCGCCTCGCCGTCGAGGCCATGCAGAACAAAAAAGCTTCCGCCATCACCGTGCTCGACCTTAGCAGCATCGGTACCTTCACTGAATATTTCGTGGTCTGCACCGGTTTCAGCGCGCCGCAGGTGCAAGCCATCTGCTCCGAAGTCGAAGAGCAACTTTATAAGGAACTTCATCGCGAACCCGAACATCGCGAGGGCCGGCGCTCCGCCGATTGGGCGCTGCTCGATTTCGGCAGCTTCATCGTGCACGTCTTCAGCGAGCAGGCTCGCCGCTACTACGATCTGGAGCGCCTCTGGCGCAACGTTCCCCGTTACGATATTCCCGATTCGCCGGATGCCGTTCTTTCCGGACACGATGCTTCGCGCCTGCGCGCTTCTGGCGATCACTCCTGACCGCGTCCGCCATGCCTCCCGAAAATTCTGCTGACGCTTCCGCCCCCTCAGCAAAAATCACCATCACGCGCGATTCGCCAGACGACGTCCAAACACGGCAGATCGAAATTTATCTCGATGGCCAGCACAAAGGCGAACTCTTGTTTGGCGATGCGCTGACATTTCCCGTCGTGCCTGGCCGGCACACGCTCCGAGTCGACAACACGTGGAATCACAAAGATCTCGAGCTCGATGTGAGCGCCGGCAACGATCTCCGCTTCGCTACCAAGAGCAGGGCCGGCCAGTTTTCAAGATTTCTCCTTGTTGCCTTCGGCGCCGGTCCCATCTACGTATCCATTGAACCCGCACCGCCGCGTGTTCCTTCCTGAATCACGATCGAGTGTGCAAGAAAGCTGCGAGTATCTGAGGATTGCGCCGACCGTGAAGCACTGCGAGAGCCAGGAGCGGCTCTTCATCAGCTGCTTGCAATTCGGAAATAGCGCGACCAATGTAATTGGCCTGCACAATTACACGTCCCTTAATACACTTGAGCTCAATTTTGTGCTCACCCGCCGCGCTCTTCTGGCTGCGATTCGCTCCGCTCTTGTGGCAGTCAGGGTGGCTCTCTACGAATTATTTCAGCAGCCCTTTGATTCGATTGCCGATCGCCTCACGCGCGGTTTTCTCGGAAACGAGACGATTCAGCAGTCCCAAGTCAACGTCCAGCGTAAGATCGTGGTCAGTGACTTCGACAGTTCCCTTGATCGGTGTGCTCAGTAAGCCCATTTTTGCGGTTAACGCAAAACTGAGGACTGATCCTTGCCAGCTTTTCTTCTCTACAACAAGTCGCACCGGGAGTCCCACGGCTCCTTGAAACATGTCGTTGAATGAGCGATCAACAGATTCGATTACCTCTGCCTTTCGGCGGTCGTGTGAAATCGTGATTCGCATGTGTTGGCTCGCCCGATGGCACTACCATCGGCGAATACAACCTAAGAGCGCTCAATCAAACATATCAGGGCTTGCGCGAGGGCCATAATTCTGTTGCGAGCAGCAATCGCGTTCCTTATCCCTTAGCGCAATGGAGCTCAATCCAGCGCTTTTCGCTTCGCTCTTCTCGCTACAATTTGTTTATGTCTGAGCGTCTCCCGTGGATTGCCGCTGATCCCGCCTCGCAGCGTTTGCTCGCGCTTGCCGAAAAGGTCGCGCCTGCGCCGACCACGCTCCTCATCACCGGCGAATCTGGCTCCGGCAAAGATCATTTCGCGCGCCTGGTTCACGAACTGAGTCCGCGGCGCGACGCGCCATTCCTAAAAATTGATTGCACTTCGCTTCCTCCACATCTCATCGAGAGCGAACTCTTCGGCCACGAACGTGGCGCCTTCACCGGCGCGGTCGAGCGCAAACTCGGACGCCTCGAACTCGGCGGCAAGGGAACCATCGTTCTTGACGAGATCGCCGCTCTTTCGCCCGAAGCACAAGGCAAGCTCTTGCGTGTTTTGCAGGAGCGTACATTTGAGCGCCTCGGCGGCACTGAACTACTTCGCATTGAAGCCCGCTTGATTGCTCTCACCAACACCGACCTTCACGCTGCCGTCGCTGCTGGCCACTTTCGCGAGGATTTGTTCTTCCGCCTGAGCGTGCTTCCCATCACCGTTTCGCCACTGCGTGAACGCCGCGCCGATATCGTTCCCGCGGCGGAACATTTTCTTTCCGTCCTCGCGCCGATTCACAATCGAGGCGCGCTGCAATTTTCTGAGCCCGCTCGCCGAGTGCTCGCCGCCTACACTTGGCCCGGCAACCTTCGCGAACTCCGCAATGCCATTGAGCGCGCTGTTGTTTTCTCAACAAATGGCGAAATTCAGCCGGAAGATCTCCCTGACAACATCCGTGCGGCCGCCGGAGGTGCCGCTCTCATAGCCGGGCTTCGTTCACTCGAAAATCTCGAGCGTGAAGCCATTGCGCAAACCCTGGAAGCCACCCGCTACCACATTACGAAGTCCGCCGAGATCCTCGGCATCAGCCGCAAAACGCTTCTTGAAAAACGCAAGAAATACGGCATGCAATAAAGTCGAAAGTCGAATACCGGCTCCGCTTTTTACTTTGAACTTTAAACTGTGAACTTTAGACTCTCTTTTCCATGCGCCTCCGTCTCATTCTGCTCGGAAAGACCCGCCGCCCCGAACTTCGCGCGGTTTTCGACGATTATATAAAGCGCATCAGCCGCTCATCTCCGATCGAAGTGAACGAAGTCCGCGACGCGCACGCCGCCCTGAAGCACCTCGACGCCGACCGCGCCGCAACCGCGCTTCTTCTCGACGCTGGTGGCAAGCCGTTTGATTCCGACGCCCTCGCCCGCTGGCTTAGAGAACAGCGCGACCGTGGCACTCGCGAAATTATCGTCGTCTGTGGAGATGCCGACGGCTTTCCCGAATCTCTGCGCAAACGCGTCACGCAGAGGCTTTCCCTCAGTCCCATGACGTACTCGCACGAGCTTGCCCGCGTCATGTTGGCTGAACAGCTTTATCGCGCGTTCGCGATTCTTTCCGGCAGCCCCTACCCGAAATGAGCCGCGTAGTGTAGAACCTATTTATGTCACTCAAAATTATTCCAGACGAAGACAAGCCCTCGGTCGCCATCGAAATTCCACTTGAAAAGCCGCTTCCCGACTACGACCTCGAGGATCTTGAGAAACCGACGCCCCGCGACGTGGATGGCATCCTTGTCTCTCAGGGATTCCGAGACCTCGTCGACGACGCGCGGGGCGTGCTCCTTGAAATCCTTTGCGAGCACCACAAGAGCATTGCTGAAGAATCCTCCGCTTTGACCGATCTTGACCTTTCGCCCGAAGCGCCGCAGGCCATGGAAATTATGCAGCTCACTGGCGCCATTTGTCCGGAGGACGAAGTCTACCGCCCCGGTTTGTGGATTGTGCTTCGCTACAACCACGTTCCGCAAAATCAGGCTCTGTCACCTGCGCTCCTTGAACGCGTGAAGCATGTCGCCGAAGAATTCGTCAGGCGTATGGATCTGGCTTGACTCCGAGTGGTTGATTTGCGCTGTGTCATTCTCTCTGCTCAGGCGATGTTGACGTTTTCGCGCTTCCCTAGAGACACTCGGTTACTGGCTTTCTGATCTGCAGTTCTGCTGAAAGGTTTTGAAAAGGCAAAATGCCGCAAGAAAAGGGACTCTTGATCGTTTATACCGGGCCGGGCAAAGGGAAAACCACATGTGCGCTCGGTGCGGCATTTCGCGCGGTAGGCCAAGGCCTGCGCGTACTGATGGTGCAGTTTATCAAGGGCTCGTGGCACTATGGCGAACTCGACGCCGCCAAAATGCTTGGTGACGACAAATTTGAAATTCGCCCGATGGGGCGCGGATTCGTCAAAATTGGCGGCGCGGAGACTGATCCCGCAGACATCAGGCTCGCGGAAGAATGCTGGAACACGGGCCGCGATGCCATCTACTCCGGAAAATACGATCTCGTCATTCTCGATGAGATCAACTACGTCATCAGCTACAAAATGTTGGAACCGGAAATGATCGTCGACGCGTTGCGCGATCGTCCCGAACGCATCCACGTTATTTGCACTGGTCGCAACGCTCATCCCAAACTCGTCGAACTCGCCGACCTGGTTACCGAAATGAAAGAAGTCAAACATCCTTACACCAAGGGCATTCTCGCTCAGCGTGGTATAGACTATTAAACGGGTGCCCGGGGCTCCTGGAACTCTCCCCAGTGAATTACTGCATGGTCGGAACGGCGTTGGCTGGCTTGGGTGCAAGCGATGGCCGCAGGAAGAAAAGATCGCAAGATGGCTTGGTTTAAGCGGGAGAAGAAGTCGATTGATCAGGCGACTCCGCCGGAAGAGCGCCGCGTCCGCACGGAAGGTCTCTGGACCAAGTGCGAGAACTGCCGCACCATCACATTCCGCAAGGATCTCGAAGCCAATCTGTTTGTCTGTCCGAAGTGCCATTTCCACTTCAAGATGGGTTCTAAACAACGCCTCGAAATGTTATTTGACGGCCGGTGGACCGAGCACGATGCCGGAATGACTTCGACCGACCCCTTGAAATTCGTCGATACCAAGCCCTACGCCGCACGCATCAAAGAGGCCCGCAAGAAACTTGGAATGAATGACGCCGTGATTACCGCCGAAGGCCAGTTAAACGGCCGTCCGGTGGTCATTTGCGCGATGGAGTTCGGTTTTATTGGTGGCTCGATGGGCGCGGTTGTCGGAGAAAAAGTGACGCGCGGTGTGGAACTGGCGATGGACACGCGCCAGCCGCTGATCGTGGTTTCCTGCTCGGGCGGCGCACGCATGATGGAAGGCACCATCAGCCTGATGCAACTTGCCAAAGTTTCCGCGGCTCTTGCGCGGCTCGATGAAGCAAAGCTGCCGTACATTTCGGTTTTAACCGATCCAACCACGGGCGGCGTAACAGCGAGTTTCGCGATGCTTGGCGATTTGAATATCGCGGAGCCCGGCGCGCTGATCGGCTTTGCGGGCCCGCGCGTCATCGAACAAACCATCCGCCAAAAACTTCCCGAAGGATTCCAGCGCTCCGAATTTCTTCTTGAGCACGGCTTCCTCGACGCCATCGTCTCCCGCAAGGAACTTAAGTCCTTCCTAGCATCCTCGCTCGACCTGCTGATGAATTGAAATGAACTTTCAGGAATCGGTCCGCTATCTGCTCTCGCTCGGGCGGGAGCTTGCCGCCCCGACCCAGGCTTCCGCCGCGAAGTTCAATCTTGAAAACATCACGATACTTGCGAACAGCCTCGGCCACCCCGAACAAAAATATCCTTCGGTTCACATTGCGGGCACCAACGGCAAAGGCTCGACCGCAGCCTTCCTCGAATCGATTCTTCGAACCGCGGGCTATCGCACCGGGCTTTACACGTCGCCGCACCTCGCTAGAATCAATGAGCGCATTCGCGTGAACGGAGAAGAAATTTCCGACGCTGCGTTCGCGTCGGTATTTTCGCGGCTTCACTCCACCATTGAAGAATCGCTCGCGAGTGGCGCGTTGCGTGCCCATCCGACATTTTTTGAGTGTGTCACCGCGATGGCATTCGCGTACTTCTCAGATGCTGACGTCGAATTTGCGGTTTTTGAGACCGGCCTCGGCGGTCGCCTGGATTCCACAAATATCGTCACGCCACAAGTCAGCATTATCACGCGCGTGGACTTTGACCACGAAACTTTTCTCGGCCACTCGTTGCGCGAAATCGCCGGCGAAAAAGCGGGAATCATCAAACCCGGCGTTCCCGTCGTCATTGCGGGACAAAGGGAAGAAGTTCGCGAAGTTCTTCTCGCCAAGGCGCGCGAATTAAGCGCCCGTGTGATCGAAACCACCAGCGCGTTCACAATTGAATCGCAAAAGATGCTGGATGGCCGAGCCCGTGGGACAGTGCGGAGAATTGAAACTGGGGTGCGATTTGAGGTTGCGCCGCAACTCGCCGGGCTTTTTCAGTTCCAAAATGCATTGAATGCGGTAGCCGCAACCGGCGTTTTGCAGTCGAAGGGATTCCGCATCAGCGACGCTGACATCGAAAAGGGAATCGCTGCCGCAATCTGGCCCGGCAGAATCGAAAAAGTTCACTGTGATCCGGACATTTATCTCGATGGTGCCCACAATCCATCCGCTGCACGGGAACTGGCAATGTTTTTCGACGAAAATCTTCATGGTCGAAAGCTCATCTTGATTTTCGCCGCGCTTCGCGACAAAGCCGTCGACGAAATTGCCGGCATCCTGTTTCCTCGCGCAAGCGAAGTGTTTTTTACCGAGCCGCGAACTTCCCGTTCCATCTCTGCTTCGCAACTCGCCGAGATTTCCGGCCATCATGCAAGACATTTCAAAATCATTCCGGACGCGGAAGAAGCACTCGACGCCGCCTTGGCACAAGCTGCGCCAGACGACGTCATCTGCATTACAGGTTCGCTCTATCTGGTCGGACAATTGCGCCATCACTGGCAGATAGGCACTCGAGCCCCGTCGCGCTGATAACGTCTTCGATGTCCACGAAACCCGCTTCACCGCATCAAACTCGAATCAAATTTGGAGGATCCCAACTATGTCAGATCCAGCCACTGCAGGCGGGTCAACTCTATTTCAGCGCATGATGCAGCGCCGCCCCCCGGTCGGTGATTTGATCGGCTTTGAAGTGGCCGAAGCCGGCGATGGCCGCACCGTAGTTGCTTTGCAGGCCGGCACGCAACACTTCAATCCGATGGGCACTCTTCACGGTGGCATTCTCTGCGACATTGCCGATGCCGCTATGGGCATCGCCTTCGCTAGCACGCTTGGGCCTGGCGAATCCTTCACCACTGTCGAACTCAAGATAAATTTCCTGCGCCCGGTTCGCCAAGCGCAGCTTCGCGCCGAGGGACGCGTGGTTCAGCGAGGCCGCACGATTGGCTATGTGGAATGTGAGGTCACCGACGAAAACGGAAAGCTCATCGCGAAATCGAATTCAACCTGCCTCGTGTTGCGCGGAGAGCAAGCCGCCGGTCGTTAGACAAGCGACCATCAGAAATTCTGGATCTGCCACACATTCTTGGTGGGGCTGACTTCCATTATCGCCAGCAATCGCCCGTCCGGCGACGGCACTGCATACCCGGTGAAGTTGCTGGCACGAAGCAGGACTGAGGCCTTGCCGTCGAGTGTGACCTTCAGTAATGCACTATCCGATGCATGATTACCAACGAGCAGACTCTTAGCTGCGCCCGATCGAAGACCACAGCTCAAAATTGTCCAACCCTACAGCGCACGATAAAAATTCGCGCAGCTGACTTGAAGCTGGACTATGGCCGGGGAAGATCCAGCAACACAACATCGGAGCGCTCCTCTGCTCGTTCGAGGACAACTTCACGGCCCTCTGGCGCGATGTCGAAGTCGCGAATGTCGAAGTCTGGAGGAAGGTTGGTCAACTGCCGCTCGGCGCCCGTAGCAAGGTCGATGATCCAAAGATTCTTATGCTGTATCTCTCCTCGCAGGAACATGAGACTCCGTCCTCCCGCCAGCAAGGTCAGGTGTCGAGCTCCCCGAGTCAGGGTTAGGTCCGGCAGGGGATGCGCTGCGGCCTTGGCCGTGGCGGCTTTCACCGAAAACCTGGTGCCGATGTCGGGTCCCGAGTAGACAAGGAAGCGGCCGTCGGGCGCCCAGGCGGGATCGACCGAGTACTCCTGGAGAAAGAGAGTGGGGGAGCGACCGTTGACCGGCACGCGGAACAGGTGCGGGACGCCGTGATCGTTCGCCGCCGAGGTGATCGATTGGCCGTCGGGCGCCCATGCTGGAGCGCCCAGCAGGTCAAGCGAATCGGCCACAACCCGCGCGTTCGTGCCATCGGCCTGCATCACGTACAAGAGCGTCTGTCCATGTTGCTGAACCGAGAATGCGATATACCGTCCATCAGACGAGATAGCAGGGCCGCCAAAGACTCGCGCTCCCTGACCGCTCCACAGTTCCGTGCCAGTTCCGTCGGCGAGCTTCCAGATACTCTCGCTCGTACCGGTTGCAGAAACATACAGAAGGTAATTTGGACCCAGTCGGGGGGAGAACCCCGTGTTGGTCGTCAGCGAGATGCGAGCAGCCGCCGGAACCTCGCTGGGTGAATCAGCGATCCGCAGGCGCCAGAGTGTTCTCTTCTGACTTGCGAGCGTGAGAACCAATCGCCGACCGTCAGCGCTGGCCGCCAGTGATGTGTAGCGGTCAAGCCCAGAGGTCAGCCGGTGAGGAATGCGGCGCTTGAGGTCCATGCTGTAAAGCCACGGCCCGGAACCGTCTGGATCGCTAGCCAGGTACATCAGCGTCCGCCGATCCAATAGGACGGGGTGACTCACACGCCCATTGTGCGACGTGATCCGTTCAGGAGTTCCGCCGCTCGGAGGGATGCGCCAGACGTCCAATTTGTCTGGAAGGGAGCCCTGAACGAAGTAGATGAATGCCGCGTCAGGCGCCCACAAAGGAAAGTGAGAGTGGAGCCCGACAGGCGCAGTAAAGATGGGCTGGCCCTCGATTCGACGGGTGCCGTCTGAAACGAACAGTGGATCTCCCGGTCCGGGTGTGTGGTACACGAGTCGCGAAGCGTCGCGCGACCAGTCGAATTCGGCCACGCCTTCAAGGTATGGCTTGGGTTGTCCTCCCAGCGTTGGCACCGCCCAAACGCTGATGTCGCCAGCGCTCGCGCCCTCTTGTTTGCGAGCCCAAAACGCGACGAGAGCCCCGTCGGGCGAGAACCCTAGGTTGCGGAGCGACGAATTGGCGAGTCCTGGCGCGTTCCCGCGCGTCAAGTTGTGAAACTGTCCCGAACCGACCTGCGTCACCCACACGTCCATTTGTCCGTCCCGGTCGGACAGAAACGCCACGAAATGACCGTCGCGTGACAGCGCAGCAGCCTGCGACACTCCATCATAGTCCGTGACGGTCTGAAATCGCGCATCAACGATGGGGTTTCGCCAGAAGTATTCCGTTCTCTCGAACCAGACACTCGCGCCAATCGCCAGCGCGGCTGCCACCAGTCCTAGCGGCAAGACGAACCTCCATCTGCTTAGATAGATCGACATCAGCGAAGCCTGCGGCAGTGCAGGCGGATTGGGTGCGGGAGCCTTATTTTCGCTCTCCTGCTCGGTTCGAAGATTCCGACCGCGTACCCACGCGTCCAACTCCGTCCGAGAAGCGTAGACCGAGCCCATCCTGTCATGCAGGTGGCGGTGAACGGGCATCCCCTCGCGCTTCTCCCAGCGCTGGACCGTCGTCACGTCGCGCTTGAGGTGTGCCGCGATTTCCTTCCACGAGTCCAGCCGGTCGTCGGGCGTTCTCTCAGACGGAGTTGTGCCTGGGACTGGTTCGTCCATCGCGGTCTCCTGCTTATGCGCTTTCCTGCCCAATGCGCTTTCTAGATGTGTCCGCGGTTGTCGCGAGAGTTCGGGAACCCGAATTGTAACGTCCACACTCCGTCTCGGCCACTGCAAAACAAGGTATTCAACGGTTAGTAGAGGACGGCTGGGAATTCTGCGCATTGCTATTTGACGGTACCGACCAAGGTGCCCGATTGTGTCCGCCCGTCTCCCTCCGGCGTGACTGCAGACCGCTGCTCTAAATTTTCCAAAACACGACAGTGCGCGATAAACTTGTCCGTCTCCTGGGCGCCCACGGCGCGCCCATTTGCCGAGGATCTCTGCATGCCCACGAAACTCAATTCGAAGAGTAAGCACCCGCTCGTCGGCATCATCATGGGCTCGACCTCGGACTGGGAAACGATGACCCACGCCGCGCAAACCTTGGACGCTCTGGGCGTTCCGCACGAAACGCGAGTAGTCTCAGCGCATCGCACTCCCGATCTGCTCTTCGCATATGCGTCGGAAGCAGAAAAGCGCGGCATCGAAGTCATCATCGCCGGAGCAGGCGGTGCTGCGCATCTGCCCGGAATGGCCGCATCGAAAACCGTGCTGCCGGTTTTTGGTGTTCCCGTGGAATCGAAAGCACTGAAAGGATTGGATTCTCTGCTCTCGATTGCGCAAATGCCAGGCGGAATTCCCGTCGGAACACTCGCGATCGGCAAGGCTGGCGCGATGAATGCAGCACTTCTTGCGGCGGCATCCCTCGGCAACAAATATCCGAAAATCCGCGAAGCGCTCAGAAAATTCCGTGCATCACAAACCAAAAAAGTTCTGGCAGTTCCCCATCCCGCCAAATTCGCTGCCATTTCCGTGCGCAGAAAAGGGAAGCGCAAGTGACCATCGGAATTCTTGGCGGTGGCCAGTTGGGTTACATGCTCGCACTCGCCGGTTATCCGCTGGATTTTCACTTTCGTTTTCTCGATCCATCGCCGCAGGCCCCTGTGGGCCGCATTGCGCCACGCGTCTCCGCCGAATACACGGATTTTGAAGCACTCGAAAAATTCGCGCACGGCCTCGCGCTCGTCACTTACGAATTTGAAAATGTTCCCGTCGAAGCGGCGCGTTTTCTTCAAAAAATTGTTCCCGTCTATCCGCCGCCGCAAGCACTTGAAACCGCGCAGGATCGCAGGACCGAAAAAAGTTTGTTCCAGAAACTTGGCATTCCGACCACGGAATTTGCCGTCGTCGATTCCGCGAATGATTTGGATCAGGCGATTCGCAAACTCGGACTGCCTTCGCTTTTGAAAACTTGCCGGCTTGGCTACGACGGAAAAGGCCAATGGACGCTGCGCACAGGCGAAGACGTGGAGCGTGTGCAAAAAGAAATCCCCGCCGTGCGGCTGGTTCTCGAAAAATTCGTGAATTTTTCGCGCGAACTTTCGATTCTGGCGGTCCGTGCCCGCTCGGGCGAGACCGCATTCTATCCGCTGGTGGAAAATCATCATCGCGGCGGAATTTTGCGGCTTTCGCTTGCGCCTGCTCCGCGCATAGCAGCCGCTTTGCAACGCGAAGCAGAGGATGCTGCGAGGCGGGTCCTCGAAGAACTTGATTATGTTGGTGTGCTCGCGATGGAACTTTTTGAATGCGACGGCCGCCTGCTCGCAAATGAAATGGCGCCGCGCGTTCACAATTCCGGCCATTGGACGATCGAAGGCGCGGTCACCAGCCAATTTGAAAACCATCTTCGCGCCGTGGCCGGTTTGCCTCTCGGCGATACGCGCACTCTGGGCTACTGCGCGATGTTGAATTTAATTGGCGAACTGCCGGAGCCAGGCGAGGTTCTCGCAATTCCCGATGCGCACCTCCACGTTTACGGCAAGGCGCTGCGTCCCGGGCGCAAGGTTGGCCACCTGACCCTGCGTGCCGATTCGGCTGACGAGTTGGAGCAGCGGCTCCGGCAGCTTCCGGCCTTCTTCCATCGCGAAGAATTCTGCCTTTCGCAACGTTTCGCGCACTCCGCTAAGTACCTGTAAACAATAGGATTATAAGCTAGGAGATGCTCGTGATTCGCTGTGGTTGCCGCCTTTCCGCGCGAATGCTAGGATTTTGCGTCTCCCATGTCCCCCGAAAAGCAAACCGTCAGGGAAATCCAGAGCAAACCGCGCGTCGGGATTCCGTGGCGCACCCGGCAAGAAGAACTCGCGGGCAACCTTGAGAAGCTGAACTATTACTTCGAGGCCGTTCAACGCGCCGGCGGCAAACCGGAGCAGGTTTCGCTGGGATTGTCCGAAGCGGAACTGAAGCAGCAGGCAGCTTCGCTCGATGCGTTTGTGCTGCCGGGGAGTCCCGCGGATGTCGATCCGGTAAGGTATGGCGAGCCGCGACACGCCAAGACCAAAACTCTCGATCGAGATCGCGACCGGACAGACAGCGCGATTCTGGAGCATGCTCTGGCGGCGCACAAACCTGTGCTGGCGATTTGCTACGGTTGCCAGATCCTGAATGTGCACCAGGGCGGAACCCTAGTGCAGGATATTCCGGCCGAGAAACCTGGAACGGACGCGCACGGCAAAACGGACCTGGCGGCGAGTGCGACGACGAAAGATCTGGAGCACGAAGCGACGCTTGCGGAAGGCAGTCACTTGCAGAAGCTGGCTGGCGCGACTGAAGTGCGGATCAACAGCAGCCATCACCAGTCGATTGAGCGGCCCGGAGAAAAGCTGCGCGTGACGGCGCGAGGCACGGACGGAATTATCGAAGGCGTGGAACTGGAATCGGCGGCCGACTGGGTTGTTGGTGTGCAGTGGCATCCGGAAAGAATGCCGGAAGATGTGTTCGCGCAAAGACTGTTTGAGGATTTTGTAAGTGCGGCGCGTAAAGTTCATCTGGAAACAGCGGCGAAGCGATAAGCCAAAGCGCGGAGCACTAAGTCGCTGCGCCGCGGGCAGCGTCTGGCGCAGAAAAGTTTTTCTAATTTTACTTGGGGGAAACATGATTTCTTTGGCGGGGAAAGCGGCACTGATTACCGGAGGCTCGCGAGGTATTGGGGCAGCCGCTGTGAAATTATTCGCGCAGGCCGGCGCGGACGTGGTGTTCAACTACAACAAAGCGAAAGATGCGGCGGCGCTGGTGGAGAGTGAATCGCGCAAACACGGAACACGCGTGGAAGCGTTCAAGGCCGACGTTGGCCGCCATACCGAGAACAAAAAACTCGTGGACCAAACCGTTGCGCGGTTGGGACGCATCGACATTCTGGTTGCCAACGCAGGCGTGTGGAACATCGACGACCAGCCCATTGAAAAAATGACCGAAAAACAGTGGGACGAAATGATTCGCATCAACCTGAAAAGCGTGTATTCGGTGATTCATTTTGCGTCCGCGCACATGATCAAACAAAAGTCCGGAAAAATTATTCCGATCAGCTCGACAGCGGGACAGCGTGGCGAATCTTTTCACACGCATTACGGCGCAACAAAAGGGGCGGTCATCGCTTTTACAAAAGGGCTCGCGACGGAACTGGCGCCGCACGGGATTCTGGTGAACTCGGTGGCACCCGGGTGGGTGGCGACGGACATGTCGAATCCGGTGCTGGACACAAAGGCCGGGCAGAAGATGGCGGCTTCGGCGATTCCGCTGGGGAGGGCAGCGACGGCAGAAGAGATTGCGGGTCCCATCCTGTTTTTGGCGTCCGACCTGGCCAACTTCATGACCGGCGAAATCATCAATGTAAATGGGGGTTCGGTGCTTTGCGGATAAAGTTTGCAAATATCGCGGCTGTGCTGCTGCTTGCACTCGCGGCGACGTTTTTCATGTCAGGGTTTGCAAGTGCAAACCCTAAAATCCGGCTCGCGGCGGCGCAGAATCCGGACACGATGATGCCGGAAGCGAGTGCGACGAAGGCCAAGCAGATTCTTGCGCAGATGCTGGATGCGATGGGCGGGCAAGCATACATGCACGTTCGCGAAATGCAGTGCAGCGGGCGGCTTTCGCATTTCGGCCACAACAACGATCTGACGTCCTACCTCGAGTTCAAGGACTACTGGCGGTATCCGGACAAGAACCGCACGGACTACGGGAAAAAGGGAAACATCATCGATCTGTTCAACGGAAAAGAAGGCTGGACGATGGACCACGACGGCGTGAGCGAAGAGCCGGCCGACCGGGTGGACGAATTCACCGACCAGTTGGCGAAAGATCCGGAACATCTTTTGCGGTACCGCCTGAAGGAAGAGGGCATGGTGTACCGCTACGGCGGGACGGATTTGATCGACCTGAAGCCCGTGGACTGGGTCGAACTGGTGGACCGCGCGGAGCGAACGTACCGGATCGCGGTGCAGCGCGACAATCATTTGATGGTGCGGTTCGCAGTGATCACGCGAGATTCGGTGAGCCGCGAGCGGACCGAAGAAGTTACGTCCTACGCGAATTATCATGCGCTTGATGGCGTGCAGACTGCCCTGCAGGTAGCACGGACACGGGAGGGACGGCGAATCTTTCAGGCGTTCTACGATACGTGCACGTACACTCCGAATCTGGCGCCGGATTTTTTCACCAAGGCTGCGCTGGAGCAGCGGTTTCAGGAAGTTGGCAGCAAAGCGGATAAGAAGAAAGCGGCGAAGGCGAAGCAGGAGTGAAGGGGGAAGTTCACAGTCGACAGTTCACAGTAAAAACAGAGGTCTGTTTCGAGCGATTGTCGAGCGAACGATGACAGACCGCCGCTATGACTGCAGATAAGCCCTTCGGGATTCGGGGCCTCAGTGCAAACAAAGGCCTTGCGCTAATGCTCTAGGTGGTGGGGATGAGGATTTCGGTGATCAACTGATCCTCAGGCGTGGTTTTTGGATCGTTGACGTAGTTCTCGATATTGTAGTCGTCGCGAACCTGAATTTTTTGCTCGGAGACCATCTGGAAAACGCGACCGGATGCTTCAGGCAAATTTGAATAAGGTCCGGTCACAACGAAACGGCTGTATTTACCGCCATCGAATCTGAAATACTGGAGGCCCTCAGGGAGCTTCTGCGGCGCCGCGGCGAGTGAAACACCAGCGCGATAGATCTTTGGCGGCACTTTGTAGAGGCTCATGAAACCCATGATCTTGTTGTGTTCGGCAATCCTGGGGACGAACTGCTGGAGCTCTTGCCAGGCTTGAGCCGCGGTGTTTTGGAAAGGCCCAATTTTCTCAAGGAAAACGTAATGGGTTTCGGGCCACGTGATAATTTCGGGCTGTGGCGTGAGTTTCAGCGAGGCTCCCTTTGCTGTGGACATGATCCTTCTCCTAGTTTGTTTGGGTGGGTTGTTTCCACCTGCACCATGAATAAGTCTGCGAACTTTACTTGCTAAACGCAAGTGAAATATTGAAGAGCAGCGGAGGAGCCCTTCGCAGCTCAGAGATGAACAACGAGAGAGCGGTGTTAGTGTGGCTTGACCGCGAGAGAGTCTATGAAAATCGTGTCGCTTAATGTCGGCATGCCGCGGGAAGTGCCGTGGCACGGGAGGAGTGTGACTACCGGGATTTTCAAAGAGCCGGTGGCGGGGCGCGTTGCGTTACGCAAGCTGAATCTGGACGGCGACAGGCAGGCGGACCTGACGGTTCATGGAGGCGAGTACAAAGCGGTTTACTGTTATCCCGTCGAGCATTACGGCTATTGGAAGAAGGAATTGCCTGGGCGAGAGCTGCCAATGGGAATGTTTGGAGAGAACTTTACCGTCCATGGTTTGCTTGAAGAGGAAGTGCATCTTGGCGACCGGTTTTCGTTAGGCACTGCAGAGGTTGTGGTGACACAGCCGCGGCTGCCTTGTTACAAACTGGGCGTGCGATTTGGGTCGGACGATATGGTGAAGCGGTTTCTGGCGAGCGGCCGGACGGGATTTTATGTTGCCGTCACGCGTGAAGGAGAGGTCGGCGCAGGCGATGAGCTCGCGGTGATTACGCGAGACTCAAATGCGGTTCCTGTTTCTGAAATCACGCGGCTGTACGGTGCGAAACGGTGGGGAGGGGAAGAGCTGGTGTCCTTGCGGCGCGCTTTACAAGTCGGTGCGTTGCCCGAGGATTGGAAAGAGTACTTCAGGGAGCGGATGCAGAAAATGAATGTTTGAAGGCGACGCAGCTTCTCTCACGGATGAGTTTCTGCGCGTCCAAAAATGGCGGGATCAGATTGCTTTGCAGAGTGTCCGCTATTACCCGAACGCGAAACGGTCGGCATATTACATCGAGGTCGAAACTGGCTGGATAGGCAAGCCGGATTTGAAGATGCCGGACGAGTTTTGGCGCGGAACCGGTTATGACCGGAGCTTGAAACCGGCAAAACTCGATGAAGAGCAGCCCGTAAGAGTTGCAGGCGGTGAGGAATCTCGTTCGACACTTTCGGGATATGTTGAAGGTTGAGGTCCTTCGGCGAACTTCGTGGTTGGCCTCAGGATGACAGCGACGGGATTAGTATCGACTCGCCCGGCGTGGGGCGGCCTGCCCCCGATTTCAGTAATCAGGTACACGATTTTGATCCGGGTTTGGACAATCGATTGTTCTGGACGGTTCCTTTGGATAAGAACAGCGTGCAAGTTGATCCGGGATCGGGAAGGGCATCGCTGGTTGTAAGCGACCTGGAAATGGAAGAAACTTCAACGTGATTAATGCGCCGCAGGACGGAACGTCTAACGAGGTGGCTGTTTCGTTTGAAGTTCATTGGGCGCCTGGAATAAAGCATTTTAAGGTGCGCGACGAGGCCACCGGGATGGCGGGAGAATTTATCAGGAATACGGCGACGATGGCCTGGTCCGCGGAGAGCGCGGGACAAAGCTTTGTCTCAGGACTTGAGGAGAGTTCTTCGAGCCTTTCCGCGCAGGTCGGGCACGAGCGCAACGGCGTCTTCTTTCCTCATTGAGGCCATGACTAGGTTGGGGACTTGCAGTATCCGAGCTGCTTGTCCATCCTCCGCTGTGGTTTTTGCGCACGTGGATAAATCTTCCCTTTGCGAGCACACCGATTATCTGCTGTGTGGTGGCGCGTAGCGAAGGATGACGCAGCCGTTAGACAAGCTGCGGGAATCGAGAAGTTTGAGGCTGAGGCGATTTGAATTTGGGGGGAAGAGCGGCTTGCCGCAGCCGAGCAAGACGGGAGCGATAGCGAGACGGTACTCGTCGAAGAGAGCCTGCTCCAGCAAAGTTTCTGAGAGGTTGGCGCTGCCGAAGACGAATGTGTTTCCGTTGTCTTGTTGCTTGAGTTTTTTTATTTCGGCGACGACGTCGTCCTTGATCAATTTTGTGTTGGTCCAACTGGCGCGTTCGAGTGTTCGTGAGACGACGACTTTCGGCAGGCGGTTCATCAAGTCAGCGATTTCGCCTGTTGCGGTTTGCCAGTACGCAGCCATACCTTCATAGGTGATGCGGCCGAAAAGAAGACCGTCAGCGGAGCTTAACTGTTCGAGCGAAAGACGTTCGAGTTCGTCACCCCAGACGGACTGGTGAAAATCCAGGTCCCAACTTTTGGCGCCTTCGAAGTAGCCGTCGAGGGAGAGCAAATTCCACATAATGAGTTTGGTCATGGAAGAAAGTGACTGGTGATTGGCGACTGGTGGCTAACGATTTGTGAGTTTAGCATCGGCGGCTTGGCGAAAAAGGATCAAGATGAGACCAAGAAACAGAGATTCCTCGTCGCTTCGCCCGCCTGCGGCAGGCCGGCTCCTCGGAATGACGTTCAAAAAGGTTTGCCACCTTTTTAAGCTACGCTTACCGGAAAAGTTTGTACGAATTCATTTTGGGCTGTAGAAAAAATAGTCGGCGGAGTAGGGGACGCGGACTTCCTGATTGACATGGTCGGAGTCGCAGCCGGAGCCAGGTGCTTTGCCACCTTTAGTATTGAGCCGCTGGATGGTAGTGACGCGGGAGAGGATGCCGTTGCCATCATGGCTAACGACCTTGACGAGAAGCCAGGGAATGGATTCAGCATCCGGCGAAGCAATCGTGACCGCGGCTTTGCCGGTAACGCGGCTGCCGTCATTTGCCTGCCAGGTAGGTCCGGCGAAATGCTTACCGAAAAGTTGGTCTTTCTTGTCGAAGAGCTGAGCGTCGGGAGCCTTCAAGGTCCAATTGAATTGGGCCGATTCACTTTTACAAGCGTAGATCTGGTCGCCTTTGGCGTGTAGCTGGAGAAGGAGCTGCTCATCAACGGGAGGCTGGAGTTGAGGCGGAACTTCTGTTTCTTGTATAGCGAGTACGGAGAGCGCAGGAATACAAGTCACGACGATCAGAAATGCGGCGGGCACGAATAAGCGGATGCGATGACCCATAGAACGTCTCCTGTGGAGGCAGGACCTTGGCGCGAACTTTAAATATAACGCAACAAGATTAAATTAACGCAACTTCGGACGGTACGTTCAGAATGAGCTTTCCGTAGGCCGATAACTGACTGCAATCAGCGGGTTGCCGCGAGTTGGTCGTGTGCAGCGGCTTCTACCGCAGCTAGCATCGTCTGCAGATCGTTGCTGGAAAAATAGTGGCCGTTCGCGATGACGGCGGAGATTTTCTGCGTGTTGGCGATATCGTCGAGGGGATTCGCGCTGAGAAGGACAAGATCGGCGAGCTTATCTTTTTCGATGGTGCCAAGTTGATCTTCCACGCCGAAGAAACGCGCGGGATTGAGCGTGGCGGTCTGCAATGCTTCGAGGGGAGTGAATCCCGCGGCGACGAAGCGCTGCAATTCCTCGTGGAGGCTGAAGCCCGGGAAAATGTAGACGCCGGGTGGCGTGTCGGTTCCGGCGAGAAACGGAACGCCTTTTTTGTGGAGCAGGTGAACGACTTCGAGTTCCTTGCCCAGGAATTTTTTGCGGATGGTCAGATCGTCGTTGCCATAGCCTTGCTTGATTTCCTCAGTGAAGCGCTTCCAGGTTTTGGTTTTCCATGAAGCGGGAACATATTTCGCGCGTGCGTCTTTGGCAAAGTCGGTGACATCGATTAAATTGCCGCCACGTTCCCACACGAGGGTAGGACATTGCCAGGTTTGATTCTTCGCCAGGGTCGCGGCAAGTGAGGCCGCACGCGCGGGGTCGTAGGTGGCGAGGAAGCGCGCTTCGGTCTTGTTTCCCTGCAGGAATTCGTCTTCGACGAGCGAACTTCCTTCAAAGATGCCGATGAGATGCTCGAAACTTTTCATGCCCGCTTCGGACATTTCGGAGGCGCTGACGGAATCGGGAACGTGGCCCTCGAAAGGGATCCGCTGTTTCTTGGCTTCGTCAGCGATGGCGAAGACGGCGTCGCGTGAGACGAGCGACTGCAGCTTGATGAAGTCCGCGCCGCGACGCTTGAGGTCGGCGACAGCGCGGCGCGCATCGTCTGGCGTGGCGATGGCGACGGAGCTTGGAAAACGCGGCTTTGGGCCGTCGAGCATGGGCCCGGAGGTATAAATGCGCGGTCCGATGAGGCGGCCGGATTCGATCTCGCTGCGCCAGTTCTGAACGACGTCGAGTTCGCTGCCCATGTCGCGAACGCCTGTGACCCCGTTGGCGATGAAGAGGGGCAACGAAATATCTTTTGCGCCAGGGAACCAATCGCCGAATACGAGATGAACGTGCATGTCCCAAAGGCCCGGAATCGCGAAGAGGCCGCTGCAATCAATGATTGGCGCGTTGCGCGGGAATTTTGCGGACTTGCCGGGGCCGATCGAAACGATGCGTTTGTGCTCGATGATCAAGTTTTGATCGCGCCGCAGCGTGCCGGCACGCACGTCAACGACGGTGACATGGTTGAGGATGAGCGGAGTATCCGCGACGGAGGACGAAGGTTGCTGCGCGCCAGCGCATACCAGGAAAAAAAGTGTAGAGATGAAGAGCGCGGCGATGGTGAAAGAAAGCCGTTGCGTGAGCACCATGCGGCGGCATTGTAACTGGTTTCGCAGGAATACCACAGCGGGACCAAGTGGTCATTGCGAAGTGTGCCGGAAATTGCGGGGCTCGTTCTGGTGAAGCAGTTTCCCGGAAAGGGCTACTGCGCGAGGAGAGTTTTCCAGCGCTTCCAGGCGTCTTCGCGGGCTTTTTTGTTAGCGGGGTTGGTGTCGTCGGGCGTTTCGCCGGCGCGCATGAAGCCGTGGCCTGCGCCCTCATACGTCACGGGCTCGTACGTTTTTCCGGCGGCTTTCATCGTGGCGATGGTGTCCGGAATTGTGGCGTCAATGCGCGCGTCGTTTCCTGCGTAGAAGCCGTAAACGGGCGCCTTGATGCGCGAGAGCGCGTCTTTGGCCGGCGGTGGGCCATAAAAAACGAACGCCGCAGAAAGATCACCGCGATTTGTTGCGAACCGGAAAGTTTGGCCGCCGCCCCAGCAGAAGCCCGCCACATACAATTTCCCGTTTGAGGCGGGCAGCTTTTTGCCGTAGTCCGCCGCGGCGTTCAGATCCGCCGTGACCTGATCGGGATTCAACTTGCTGACGGCTTCGGTGACTGAGCCTGCAGGAAAATCTTTGGTGCGGCCACCGTTTGGTCCCATGCCGCTGAGAAGATCCGGCGCGACGGCGATGTAGCCCGCCGCGGCGACTTCATCGGCAAGTTCCTGCGCCCAATCGCTCAATCCAAAAATTTCGTGAATCACCAGCACCACGGGCCGTTTCTCTTTCGATTCGGGGTAGACGACGAGAGTCTCCACATTTCGGCCGTCGTGCTTTACCGTGACCCACTCGCTGTGGCGCGGCGATTTTGCGATGCGCTCGCGCGCCCAGGGCTGTGACCATTCTTGCGCGGCGGCTGTTTGCGCGCAGAGGGCAATTCCCATCACGACGCCAATCAGTCCAAATAGCATTCCCGCGAATCGCTTCATGGTTCACCTCTTAAGAACGGCGCCAGTGATGATATTTGTGCGAGCGGACTGCGGCAAGAACTTTTCGGTTGGCAAACGGCAGTATGCGCGCCGTGAGCGATTATCGGAGTTATAATCGCCCACTAGTCATGCCTCTCGCTCCAGGTACACACCTTGGCCCCTACGAAATCACAGCCCCGCTGGGCGCGGGCGGGATGGGAGAAGTGTATCGCGCGCGCGATACACGGCTCGAGCGGGCAGTTGCGATCAAAATTCTGCCGCAGCAGGTATCCACTGATCTTGTACGCAAGCAGCGATTCGAGCGAGAAGCCAAAACGATCTCCAGTCTAAATCATCCTCATATCTGCGTGTTGCACGACATCGGTCATCAGGACGATATCGATTATTTGGTGATGGAGTGCATCGAAGGGGAAACGCTGGGGAAGCGATTGGAGAAAGGACCCCTGCCGCTGGCGCAGCTGCTGAAATACGGAGCGCACATCGCAGATGCACTGGATAAAGCACACCGCAGCGGTGTCGTGCACCGTGACTTGAAGCCAGGAAACATCATGCTTACACCGGGTGGTGCGAAACTGCTCGATTTTGGTCTGGCGAAGCTGACGCTGGCGGCGCTTAGCGAAGCCACCCCATCCGCGACGACGCAGAGTACGTCGGCAACACGGGAAGGAGTCATCGTCGGAACGTTTCAGTACATGTCGCCGGAGCAAGTGGAAGGTAAAGAAGTAGATGGCCGTAGCGATATTTTTTCGCTAGGAGCAGTCTTGTATGAAATGGTGACGGGCAAGCGAGCCTTTGAAGGCAAGAGCCAGCTCAGTGTCGTGTCCGCGATCCTCGAGAAAGAGCCTGCGCCGATCGCGGCGGTAAAGCCCATGACGCCTCCGGCACTCGATCATGTGGTGCGAAAATGTCTCGCAAAGATTCCAGATGACAGATGGCAGAGCGCCGCAGACATCAAACATGAGCTCAGTTGGATCTCGCAAGCATCTGCCGACAGTTCCACTGGATTCGTTGCGCCATCGCACAAGACGCTCCGCACCAGAGCAATTGCTGCTCTGCTGGTGCTGGCCGCTATCGTGCTCGCTGCCGCAGGCCTCACAACGAAGCTTCTAATGGCGCGGCGCGACAGTCCGATGCCCGTGGTTCGTGCCACTCTCACCCTGCCGCGAGACGTCACCCTTGTCACACTCGGCGATCAAGCCGGGGCTCCAGCTATCTCGCCTGATGGCAGCAGTCTAGTGTTCGCAGGGCTAACGGAAGGGAAGCAGATGCTATTTCTGCATCGCTTAGATAGTGCAACATCCAAGCCGCTAGCCGGCACCGAAGGCGGTAAATTCCCCTTTTGGTCTTCGGACAGTAAGTCCATTGGCTTTTTCGCCGACCAACAACTCAAGCGGCTGGATCTTGCTGGCGGTCCACCTATGGACTTGGGTCCAGCAACCGACGCGCGAGGGGGAACATGGGCGGGAGACGTCATTCTCTACAGTCCATACATCTACGAGGCAATTTATCGCGTGCCTGCCTCGGGCGGCAAGCCTGTTCCCGTCACGACCCTCGACCGGCCTCGGCACACGACGCATCGGTGGCCCTATTTCCTTCCGGACGGGAAACACTTTCTCTACTTGGCCGCGAACCACGGGAACGTCAAGGAAAGTACTTCTGGGATTTATGCAGGAAGCATCGACGGCGGGTCTCCAAAATTCATCCTGCACACCAACGGCAACGCCTACTACTCCTCAGGAAATCTGCTTTACTTCCGAGATGGGAGTCTGATGGCGCAGGAGTTTGACGCGAACCGTTTAGAACTACGAGCAGAGGCCCGACCCATAACCCAAGTACTTCACGAAAGTGGAAATTGGGGAACGATCGCTTCCGCTTCAGATAATGGAGTTCTGGTCTTTCAGAGTCGGGGAGAAGTGAAATATCCAGTCGTGTGGAGCGACCGGAGCGGGCATCGCATCGGGCCTGCGCCGATTTCGGGACAAGTGCAGGATTTACGATTGTCACCCGATCGAACTCGCGTTGCCATAGTGAGTGCTGAGGGACCTCAGGCAGATGTGTCCGCGTACGACCTCAAGACAGGCGCACGGACAAGACTCACGTTCGGAGAGCTCGTGTGGTTTGTTGCCTGGTCTCCAGATGGAAGAAGAGTAGCGTACTCAACCGACAAGCCAGGCACCGGAACCACCGACGTGTATTTGCAGCACGCGGATGGATCTGGTGGCCGAGAGTTGTTGCTTTCCGGTTATAAGGACCACCCGACAGACTGGACGCGAGACGGCCGATACCTCGTCATCAATCGCGGCAATTTGGGCTCCCAGCGAATCTGGATCGCGCCAATGTTTGCTGACCGCAAGCCGTTCCCCTTGTTTCCCAAAGCCACGTATGACCACTCGGATGGCCGGGTTTCGCCGGACGGAAAGTGGATGGCATACATGTCGGCGGAATCGGGTCCCGGGGAGATCTACGTGACCTCATTTCCCAGTGGTATTGGCAAGTGGCAGGTCAGCTCGGGCGGAGTCATTCCCGCGGCATTGTGGCGACCGGACGGAAAGGAACTCTATTTCGTCGCACTAGACGGAAATATGATGGTTGCCTCAATTCGAGTATCCGCCGAAACCATCAAGGTTGAAGGGGTGCGCCCGTTGTTTCGATCGCCGTTTCTCACCGGTCTTGTATGCACAATTTTTGACGTCGACCCAAGAGACGGCCAGCGCTTCATCGGAAGCGCCGCCCCAGACACGAGCACCCTGCCTCTAAATGTCATCACCAACTGGACCGAGGAACTTAAGAAGAAATGACCCGTCTTAGTGGTGGCAAACACCGGGCAATGCAACAAGCGCGGGTACGCTGCCCACTTTCCGGTCGCGACGCCATGTGTTGCAACCTTCGGCAATAAAGGTTGAAAGCTTTATTGGCGGGCGCACTGGAGCGTTCTACTAGTCCTAAGAGTGGTACAACTAAATTTTCGAAGCGGCACACACCACTGCGGGGTAAAGTTACCGACCGATTCAGGATTGCGACTTTTACGCGTACCAGCCGTAGGTGTCAAGCGAAAAACGGTGAAAATCCTGCAAAAAACTAGGGAAAATCGACAATTCCGGGCTCCCCATTGTCTCAATTTTAGACGATTTAGTTTACTAAGTGGGATTGAACGGCGAGTTGACGATCCGGGACGACTGAGCACTGCTACTTGCCAAGGTGTCCGTCGAGGAATGAGGCCATGAGCTGGTCGGCTTCTTTTGATTCGGGCAACGCGGGATTGTTCCAGAAGGCGTGTGGGAGGGCTTCGAAGACCACGAGCTGCGCGTCGACTCCGGCGCGCAAATAGGCGCGGTGAAGAATGGTTGTGCCGCTTAAGAGGAGATCGCGGCCGCTGGTGATGAAAAGGGTTGGCGGAAATCCGGTGAGATCCGCATAGAGCGGAGAGAGCACTGGGTCATTGAGAGGAGTTGAGCCGGTGTATTCCTTGCTGCCGCGATTGTCCGGATGCGGGTCGTCCAAGTGTCCGGAGAAACCGTTCAAGGCATAGAGCGCGACCGAATCTCCGGCATGGCCCAAGTCGCCGAGACCAGAAAAAATTCCGGTGGCTGCGGGGAGCGGCAGCTTGAGTTGTTTTAACTTGACTATTACCTCGGCAGTGAGAATCGCTCCTGCGGACGTGCCGTAAATGCCGATGTGGCTCGCCTTGTACGTTTTCAGGAGTTCTTTGTACACGGCGACGGAATCGTCAACGCCAGCAGGGAACGGATGCTCGGGTGCCAGGCGATAGAGCACGGCGATTACTTTTGTGCCTGTGAGATTCGCGATAGGGATGGTCTCTGACAGCGAGCCCGAATCGGAATTAAAACCGCCGCCGTGAAGATTGATCAGCACACGGTCACGTTTTTCCGCTGCGATCGTCAGCGGAGTGATTACGCGCACTGGGACGCCGGCGATAGTCTCGGCGGAAATGTTGACTGGATAAAGTTTTTTCGACGTTTCGCCGACTCCTGCTTGCCACTTGTCGGTTAGCGCGCGGCGTTGCTCGAGCGTCTGAGAAACGGCGGCGTCCGATTCAACGCGCGTAAGGACCTTCTGTGCTTCCGGGCTGATGGTAGCCGGAACCGGCATAATCCGCGTTACATAGGCGGTTCCATCCGGACCGATCTTGCTGCTGTTCGTCTGCTTCGCGTCGCACGGAGTTTGCCGTGCGGGCGTGTGGCTCGAAAAGATGGAAATAGCGATTCCGGCAAGAAGCGCCTGTCGTGTGCACCTGCGCATAAGAATTCCTCCATGGTGGACGTGAAGCGAAATACTATCAGGATCAGCAAGTCCCCGATGATAAGGAAGTGACGGCAGCTTCTGCGAGCTACAAACTAAGCGAATAAGAATTTTGCGCAGCCGAGATTCAAGACGCAGAGTCGGGACAGATGATCGAAACACGCTTTACACGACGGAAGATCCTGAAAACGCTGGCGGCCGCCGGAGGCGGCGCGCTAGCTGTGGGCTTTTATACGTGGCGGATCGAGCCGCACTGGCTTGAGTTGACGCATCGCGAATTGCCGATCGCGAGACTTCCGCGCGAACTCGACGGACGCACACTTGCGCAGTTGAGTGACCTGCATATCGGTCCCAAAGTCGACGACGCATACATTATTGAATCGTTCCGCAGAGTGCGCGAACTTGCGCCTGACTTTGTGGTGTATACGGGAGATTGGATTACTTTTCGGGGTCCCGGGCAATTCGAGCAGCTGCGTCGTGTGATCGAGCATGCACCGCATGGACGGCTGGCCACCGTAGGAATCCTCGGCAACCACGATTACGGGTTCAATTGGGGAATGGTGGGTGTGGCGGAACGAGTAACCGGGATTGTTCGCGCGGCGGGTGTGACCTTATTGCGGAATCAAGCAGCGACAGTTGGCGGGTTGCAGTTTATTGGCTTGGATGATTTGTGGAGTCCGATGTTTGATCCGGTGGGAGTGCTCGCGCAGGGAGGCAAGGATGCTGCCAGCATCGTGCTCTGTCACAACCCCGATGCCGCGGACAAGCCGGTGTGGAGCGAATATCAAGGTTGGATTCTGGCTGGGCATACCCACGGAGGACAGTGTAAACCGCCATTTTTGCCGCCACCGCAGCTGCCGGTGATCAACAAACGGTATACGTCAGGCGAGTTTGCATTGGATGGCAAGCGCCGGATGTACATCAGCCGTGGCGTGGGTCATTTGCTCAGAGTGCGATTCAACGTGCGCCCAGAGGTAGCCGTGTTCAGATTGCGACGCGTGATGTCGAGCGCAACATAATACGCAGGCTTTCGGCTGCCCGAACACCATCCCGCTGATACGAGGCGTGGCTTCGAGAATGGTGGCGTTGCTGGTAGGCTAGCAACGCAAACATGGAGCTGACGCCCCGCCAATATCGAGGGCTTTGTTCGATTTGCGATACGTTTCTGCCTGCAGCGCCTGGATGGCCTTCGGCGGTGGAGCGAGGCGTGCCGGATGCGCTGGCTGCGGCGCTCGACTTCAATCCGCGAGCTGTTGATCGCTGGGAATTTTTGAACTTGTTGGATATCTGGGATTCCTCTCTACACTCCTTCATTGAAGTCGGTAGCTGGTTGCAATTTTCAGTGCTCCCTCGAGAAGACAAGCAAAGAGTGATGTTGTCGTGGGCGGATAGCCGGCTGACACTGCGGCGGGCGGCATTTCAGGCGCTACGCAAAGCGGTGGGATTTTTGTACGTGATGCTGCCGGGAGCGCCGGGTGAGGCGAATCCAGTTTGGGAAAATATGGGCTACCCAGGGCCGATTGGAGTACAGCGGCCCGACGCGCTACGAAAACTAAGCGTGATCGTTCCGGAAGGGGAGACAACGCTCAAGTGCGATGTGTGCGTGATCGGATCAGGCGCGGGTGGAGGGGTTGCTGCGGCTGTTCTGGCGGCAGCGGGAAAAGAAGTGATCGTGCTGGAGGCGGGAGGCTACTTTGATGATGCGGATTTTGACGGCGCGGAGCTGAAAGGATTTCAGCGCCTTTATGCCGAGTGTGGGTTCGCGTCGACGCGCGATCACAGCGTTGGATTTCTTTCGGGCGAATGTCTGGGCGGCGGAACCGTCGTGAATTACTGCACATCGTTTCGTACGCCGGACGAAATTCGAGAAGAGTGGACGGAGGAGGGCGTTGAGTGGATTCGCGGGACGGAGTACACGAAAAGTCTCGATGCGGTGTGCGAACGGCTTTCCGTGAATACTTCTCACAACCGCGTTTCGAAACGCGAACAGATTCTGGAGCGCGGACTGAAGAGCCTGGGATGGCACGTGGATGCGATGCCGCGCAACGTGATTGCTTGCGAGCAGGATGGCGTGTGCGGGTATTGCGGATATGGATGCGCGATCGGCGCGAAGCAATCGGCGGTGAAGACGTGGTTGGCGGACGCACAAAGGCACGGCGCAAAATTTGTGGTGGAAACGCGCGCGGAGCGGGTACGAGTGGAACGCGGTGCCGCTACCGGAGTGGAAGCGCGGTCGAAACGGGGCCACCGCGTCGTTGTGAAATGCAAATCCGTTGTTGTGGCCTGCGGAGCAATTCACACGGCGGCATTGTTGCTGCGCTCTGGGCTTGCGAATGAACACATCGGGCGGCACTTGCATCTGCACCCGGTGTCAAACATCAGCGGCGTGTTTGAGGAGGAGATTCGTCCGTGGGAAGGGACAATGCAGGCAATTTATTCGGACCAGCATCGTTATCTGACAGGGAATTACGGGGTGAAGTATGAAACGACGGCGCTGCAGCCGGTGATTGCAATGGCTGTAATGCCGTGGCGCGAGCCGGAGGATTTTCGCGCGCGAATGGCACTGCTGAAGAATACGTCAGCGATCGGCGTTTTGCTGCGCGATCGAGGAGCGGGTCGCGTGACGATCGATCGGGAAGGGCATCCGGTGTCGAGTTATGCGCTTTCGGATTTCGACCGGAGGCATATGCAGCACGGATTTCGCGGGGCGGCGGAAATTCTGGAGAATGCGGGCGCACGTAGAATTTATTCACCGCACGCGAAGTTGTGCTCGTATGAGCCAGGGAAAAACGGATCGATCGAAACGTTTGGGAAAGATATGGACGCGGCAGGTTGGGGAAACGCGCAAGTTGCTCTGTTTTCGTTCCACATCATGGGCACCGCGCGCATGGGTGATTCAGCAAGGTTTTCTGCGACGAATCCTGAGGGCGAAACCTGGGAAGTGAAGAATTTATCCGTAATGGATGGCTCGTCGTTTCCGAGCGCGTCGGGTGTGAATCCGATGATTTCGATTGAGGCGATTGCGCATCGGAATGCGGGAGTGCTGTCGTCGAAGGGATGAATACCTCGACGCGTCGATTGGAAGTGAGGATGACGGACGAGGTTCCGTTGTCACGACGTTGATGCCGAATAGAATGGCTATCCCAGTAAGGGCCAGCGACCTCCGCCCTCCAAGTATTTCTGAAGACGATGACGCTCTTCCGTTACATTACTCATCAGCGGACCCCGATGGCCAGGGCAAATGATCTCTGTCTCTTCACGAAGGCATAGAATGGCTGAGGCTTTGGCCGCGGGCAAGTCTGGAGTTACCGGCCTCGCCATCAGCCGAAGCCGATTTGCTACCACTGCCAAAGCATCGCCACAGAACAGGGTGCGCGTTGGCTCATGCACATACGCAACATGTCCGTCTGTGTGACCGGGCGTGGCCAATACTCGGAAGCCGCCCTCAATGATTTCGCCGTCACTTACGAGCCTATTCGCAGCTACAGCTTTGGGTGCGGCCTCTTCTCGCAATCCTCGTAGCAGAACTAGAACACCCTCTTCGGGAACGTGTTTGCCGAGCCAACCACGAATCCCCTGTGTTGCGGTTTGCCTCGTTAGGAAGGGCTGGTCGCCTGCCGCGTACTACACACGTAGGCCAAATTTGCTCTTCAAGAACGCCGCGCCCGCCGAGTGATCATTGTGCCAGTGCGTAAGGAGGATTGCTCTCAAGCGCTCGGGTGGGATGCCGACGGACTCCATACCTTCGAGGAAGTCTTCGGCATCCGAGTCCATGCCGACATCCACGGCAAAGACTCCGGCTTCCGCGGACACCAGATAGGAACACGCAAAGTACGAGGGCCTACGAAAGCACCAGAGGCTATCGGTAACAGAGATGACTTGGATTTTAATCGGTGCCTCGCTCGCCCACAGTCTACAACACCAATGCTGGACCATAAGATGTCGCCAGACGGGGAGTCACGAACCAAATTAGCGGCTTTTTGGCGCGCGGAGACGGCCCGGCGTATAATGGGGGAATGCCAATTAGCCAAAATAGTGCACAGAGGCACGGCACAATGCATGGAACCACGGTCTTGTGCGTGCGCAAAGACGCTAAAGTAGTGCTAATCGCGGATGGGCAGGTGACGATGGGCGATCACGTGATGAAGCACACCGCGCGGAAGACGCGGCGGTTGTACCAGGACAAAGTGATTGCGGGATTTGCGGGCTCGACTGCGGACGCGATTTCGTTGTTTGAGCGGTTTGAAGGGAAGCTGCAGGAATTTTCAGGGAATTTGCAGAAAGCGGCGGTCGAGTTGGCGAAGGATTGGCGGAAGGACCGCGCGCTGCGCCATCTGGAGGCGTTGTTAATTGTAGCGGACACCAAGGCGACATTTATCTTGTCCGGAAACGGCGACGTGATTGAGCCTGACGACGGAATTGTGGCGATTGGGTCGGGCGGTTCGTATGCGCTTGCAGCAGCACGCGCGCTGATGAAACACTCAAAGTTGTCCGCGAAGGATCTGGCGATGGAAGCGATGCGCATCGCGAGCGAGATTTGCATTTACACCAACGCGAATTTTACGGTCGAAGAATTAGGCTAGAAGTGGGCTGGACAACGTGAAACGATTGAGCAAACTCTAAGAGCAGGGGACAGGTCACAAAGATTTCCTATGCCAAGCAAGTCTGACAAAGAACTGATTTTGATGCCCGGAGGCACGAATGGCGCGGCTCCGGAGAGCGAAGAATTTTTACCGGCGCTGGACGATATGACGCCGCGCGAAATCGTCGTGGAGCTGGACAAATATATTGTTGGCCAAACAGCGGCGAAGCGGGCCGTAGCCGTCGCGTTGCGCAACCGCGTGCGACGGCAGAAATTGCCTCCTGAAATTGCTGAAGATATTTTACCGAAAAATATTTTAATGATCGGGCCGACGGGGGTGGGCAAGACGGAAATCGCACGGAGACTCGCGCGCCTGGCGGGCTGTCCGTTCGTGAAAGTGGAAGCGTCGAAATACACGGAGGTCGGCTACGTCGGGCGCGATGTGGAGTCGATGGTGCGCGATCTTGTCGAAATGTCTCTCGACATGGTGCGCGAAGAGAAATTGGATGAAGTTGCGGAGCGCGCCGAGCAAGCTGCTGAAGAACGAGTACTGGATGTGCTGCTGCCTCCGCCACCACCCGCTGCGCCGGGAACACTCGAAAGCGATGCAGCCGCGCAGCGCGAGCAGAACCAGCGCACACGGGAAAAACTTCGCGCGCAATTGCGCGAAGGCAAACTCGACCAGCGCATGGTGGACCTCGAAGTTCGCGAACGGATGATGCCGTCGTTCGAAGTCATCTCCAACCAGGGTGTCGAGGAGATGGACGTCAACTTCAAGGAGATGCTGAGCGGCATGTTCGGTCAGCAGAAAAAAAAGCGCAAGATGAACGTGGCCGATGCGTTCGAATATCTGATCCAGGAAGAAGAAAGCAAGCTGCTGGACATGGATCAGGTGACGCGCGTTGCCGTGGAGCGCGCCGAGCAAATGGGAATTATCTTTATCGACGAGATCGACAAAGTAGCGGGACGAGAGTCCGGACACGGACCGGACGTGAGCCGCGAAGGAGTGCAGCGCGATATTTTGCCCATCATTGAAGGCACCACGGTGAACACACGCTACGGAATGATTCGCACCGACCACATTTTGTTTGTGGCAGCCGGCGCGTTCCACGTGACGAAGCCTTCGGATTTGATTCCGGAGCTGCAAGGCCGGCTACCGATCCGCGTGGAGCTGCAATCTCTGAAAGAAGAAGACTTCGTGCGAATTCTGACCGAGCCGAAAAACGCGCTGATCAAACAGTACGTGGCGCTGCTGGAGACGGAAGGAATCAAGCTGAATATTACGGATGACGCCGTCGAGACGATTGCGCGTTTTGCGACGACGGTGAACGAACAGACGGAAAATATCGGCGCGCGACGGCTGCACACCATTCTTGAAAAGGTTTTGGACGAGCTGTCGTTTGAGGCTCCGGATCTGAAGAAGAAAGCAGTGAAGGTGGATGCCGCGTACGTGAACAAACAGCTCGCGGACATCGTGAAGAATCAGGATTTGAGCCGGTACATTCTGTAGAAATCGAAATACGAAGCGCGAAATTCGAACGCCGGAGCCGCGAATTCGGTGAATGGTCGCAGAACCATCCTCCACTGCAAGCAACGTTTCGATTTTCGAATTTTGATTCTCTTTTTTTTTACTCTGTCTGGCTGCGGAGCGCCGGGCGAACCGCAACCACCCTCCCCTCCGACACCCGTGCCGATCACTGATTTGACCGCGCACCAGCACGGCAACGGCGTCCAACTCGTCTTTACATTGCCGTCGCGCACTATTTCCGGTCAACGGCTTGCAGAACCTCCCGCTATGGAAATCTTTCGAGGTTCGCTGAAGCCAAGCGGGTCGCCGGACAACAAATCCTTCAAGCTGGTCTACACAATTCCCGGAGCGTTGGCCAATGCTCACACGGCGGAGGAAAAAATTCAGTTCACCGATCCGCTCCCGCCGGAAGATTTGCGTATAAGGCCGGGCGCGATGTACGCATATCGCGTCCGCACGCGCGCTTCGAAGAAAAAAGATTCTGCCGATTCGAACACCGTGGTCGCAAAGGTGTATCCGGTTGCGGAGCGAATCGCTTCGCTGGACGCGCGCGTGACACAGAACGCGATAGAGCTGTCGTGGCCCGTGCCCGCGCTGGCCGGCGCCGAAAGCGCGGGCGAAACCCTCGCTGGATATCACGTTTATCGTGGCGAACTGGAGACGACTGCGTTGAATCCAGCGTCCGGCGATCTTTCGCAAGCAAAGTGGAAGTCGCCTCCAAGTTTGCTCTCGCCCGTGCCGAGCAATTCGTATCGCGATACGTTGTTCGATTTTGGCAAGACGTATGCCTACCAAGTGCGAAGCGTGGTGATCGCGGAAGGAATTCCAGTTGAATCGGACGATTCAGCGCCGGCGATTGTGACGCCGCGCGACACATTTCCTCCTGCTGTGCCGCAGAACGTCGTGGCGACGCAGATTCCCGGCGCCGATGGCGTCCTTGTCGATCTTTCGTGGTCCATTAGTGTGGAAAGCGATTTTGCTGGTTACCGCGTCTATCGTTCAGAAAGGCCGGATGAGCGCGGACTGCCAGTGCCAATGGAGTTGTTACTCTCGCCGACGTATCGTGATAGTTCCGTTCAGCCCGGCCACCGTTATTGGTACGTAGTGACCGCAGTGGATCGCACGGGCAATGAAAGTGCCCCCTCAGAACCTGCAGCCGCCGATTTGACGCAACCTTTGCCATAAATTCGGGTTCATAGAGCGTTAGGTGGGAATACCACGGATGTCCGTTCGCGAAAGCAATCCGGGACCGGTTCGCCGCGCTGCGGCGCAGCACGTTGCGGTCTGGATTGGCGTTTACACAGGCCTTGCGCTTTCCATTTCACTCACCGCGTGGATTATCCTGGCAAACCGGTTCCCTTTTCTTGAGCCGTTTGACCGCGAGCGCAATCTTGCGGCGACCACATTGATTGGTTTGTTTGCGCTGATCCCTGTGATGCGATATATGAACGCGCCCAGATCGCTGGTGATGTCCGGCTTGGTTGCCTGGGGAATGTTGAGTTTCGCGTATCGCCTTCTTTGCATATTTTTTCCCAGGTTGTCGGGCATACGAACTCCCACGCAAGTGCTGATGTTCGGAGCGCTCTTCTATCTGATTTCCGCCACGGTGGCTTGGATGGTGGCCGTGGTCTGGAAAGTCCGGCAAAGCGACTCGTCTCACTCACACGTGAACCGCTGAACTGCTACACTGATCAACCATGAAATTTTGCAGATTTATTTCTTCGGCCCGAGGCGCGAGCGTTCCCCGCTACGGCATTCTCGAGGGAGAAAAAGTCCAGGAAATTTCCGCGACTCCATGGACAGAATGGAGCGGCACGGGTCGGTCGTTTCCGCGAACTTCTGTGCGGCTGCTTGCGCCGGTCGAGCCGAGAAAAATTGTTTGCGTTGGCCGTAATTATTCTGCTCACGCTGCGGAGCTGGGGAATGATGTTCCAAAGGAACCGCTGATTTTTCTGAAGCCGCCGACCTCAATCGTCGGACCGTCCGATGCGATTGTCCTTCCAAGCTATTCGCGGCGAGTTGAGCACGAAGGAGAATTGGGGCTGGTCATGGGCCGCAAGTGTGCGCATCTGAATGATCACGAAAATCCACTGGACTACGTGCTGGGCTATACGTGTGTGAACGATGTGACAGCGCGAGACTTGCAAAAAGCTGACGTGCAGTTCACTCGCGCAAAGAGCTTTGACACGTTTTGTCCAACCGGGCCGTACATCGAATCTGAATTGCATCCTGGCGATCTGCTGGTCGAGGCGTTGGTAAACGGCGAAGTACGTCAATCCGGAAGAACGTCGCTCATGGTGTTTCCGCCGCCGTTTCTAGTGCGGTGGATTTCTCGGATGATGACGTTGGAGCCCGGTGACCTGATCGCCACAGGGACGCCTTCAGGCGTGGGTCCCCTCGCCGAAGGAGATGTAGTGGACATTCGAATTGGCGGGATTGGCGTGTTGAGCAATCCGGTGCATGCTCTTATCGCGTAGATTCAATTTGGCGGCGGCAATTGGTTAAAATAGGTGCTCTTGGGATTGCCGCTGAGCCGGGCGCGCAGAGCGCTGGCAATTTTTTGTGGAACATGGCGGGCTCCCGTAATCAAAAGTGGCTGAGGGTCTGAACGTTGAAGAGCTTGATTGCTGATTGGAAAATGGTTGCCGCGGTTGCGGGAGCCGCGATCGCCGGAATTGCCATGATCGCGTACGCGTTCTTTCGTCCGGCGGTGGATCCGGAAGCAGCCGAACGCAAGCGCAGGCTGCACCTGAACCAGATTGGACGTATTGCGGAAGGCCAGGTGGTGGAACTTGCCGAGCACGATGCCGAACCGCCGCCTCCTTCACGCGGAATCTTTGGAAGCAAGCCTCAGCCGTTGGTAGCGAACCGTTCGCGGCAGCTTGTTTCTTACAGCTACGCAATTTCTGGCGTCACATATCACACGGCGCAGGACATCACAGGGCTCGAAAGCCAGGTACGGCTGGAACGGCTTGTTGCTGGGCAACCTGCCAGCATCAAGTATGATCCATCCAATCCCGTGGATTCGATTCTGGTAGCCGACGATTGGTCGGGTTTGCGCTAAGCTAGAGCCGTTGCGCCGGTGGCGGAGAATCGCGCCTTCGCGAATTCGTCGCCGCTCCCGAGTTCTCTTCATGAAACGAATCCTCGCCTCCATTCTGACAACGATCCTGATCATTGCTATGACGTTGGCTGCCATGTTTGTGCTGGTTGGCGCAACTTTGAAAGTGACGGCCATCCAGTCGCCGGTGACTCGTGCTGCGGCAATCGGCGCGGAGATTGTGCTTGGGATCGCGTTGCTTCTCGGCACGGTATGGCTCGCCACGCACCTTGCTGTCCGCATTTTCCATGTACAGGAACCGCATTCCACGGGAGAGCCGCGTGCCTGAAAAAAAATCATCGCCAGCCACCGCGAATTCACAGCCGGGACGAATCGCGGAATTGCAGCGGCGCAGCGAAGAAGCGGAAGCTGGCGGCGGGCCAGAGCGGCGCGAACGCGAGCACAAAGCGGGCAAACTGACTGCGCGCGAAAGAATTAATTTGCTGCTCGACGAAGGCTCCTTCGAAGAACTCGATAAGTTTGTGCGGCATCATTGCACCGATTTCGGCATGGAATCGCAGCGGCCTGCCGGCGACGGATTTGTAACCGGATTCGGACGGATAGACGGCCGGCTTGTCTATGTCTTTGCACAGGACTTTACGGTCTTCGGCGGTTCGCTTTCCGAGTCGAATGCGCAGAAAATTTGCAAGATCATGGATCTAGCCATGCGCAACGGTGCCCCGGTGATTGGCTTAAACGATTCCGGGGGCGCGCGTATTCAGGAAGGCGTGATGTCGCTCGCGGGTTACGCGGAGATTTTTTTGCGTAACACGCTGGCCAGCGGTGTGATCCCCCAAATCAGCGCGATTATGGGACCGTGTGCGGGCGGCGCCGTTTATTCTCCTGCGATTACCGATTTTATTTTCATGACCCGCGAAACTTCGTACATGTTTGTCACCGGGCCTGACGTGATCAAAACCGTGACCCACGAAGAGGTGACCAAGCAGGAGCTTGGCGGTGCGATGACGCACAACGAAAAGAGTGGCGTGGCGCATTTTATTTCACGCGACGACGCCGACGGCTGCGCCATGATTCGTGAGCTGCTGGGATTTCTGCCTTCGAACAATTTGGAAGATCCGCCGCGGCGGCCCACAAACGACCCGGCGACCCGGCGGGAGGCAGCGCTCAATTTGCTGGTGCCCCCGGATCCCCTGAAGCCCTATGACATCAAGGATGCGATTCACTCGGTGGTGGACGACGGCTACTTTTTTGAAGTTCATGAGCACTTCGCGAAAAATCTGGTGGTGGGATTTGCGCGGATGGACGGGCGTTCTGTCGGCATCGTCGCAAACCAGCCGGCGTTTCTTGCCGGCGTTCTTGATATCAACGCGTCCGTGAAGGGAGCGCGGTTCGTCCGTTTTTGCGACGCTTTCAACATTCCGTTGATCACATTCGAGGATGTGCCAGGATTTCTTCCCGGAACCCAGCAGGAATTTGGTGGGATTATTCGTCACGGCGCGAAGTTGCTGTACGCGTTTGCGGAGGCTACCGTTCCGAAGATCACGGTGATCACTCGTAAAGCGTATGGCGGGGCATATTGCGTTATGGCTTCAAAACACATCCGCACGGATGCAAACTTTGCCTGGCCAATGGCGGAGATCGCCGTGATGGGGCCGGAAGGCGCGGTAAACATTGTCTACAAGCGCGAATTGGACAAGGCGCCCGAAGCGGAACGTGAAAAATTGCGGCAGGAAAAAATCGCGGAGTTTCGCGAACGGTTCGCGAACCCATTCATCGCCGCAGAACGCGGCTACATCGATGCTGTGATTGAGCCAGCGGAAACTCGCACGCGCATCATCACCGCGCTGCGTTCTTTGGAAAACAAGCGAGACACAAATCCAAAGAAAAAGCATGGCAACATCCCTCTGTAAAAGCGGCTGTCATCCTGAGCTTTCTGGCTGCTGCCGGAATGCGGAGGATCGAAAACGTCCGCGGGCTCGTCGCTCACGATGGCGTCTCTTCCCCAACCATTATTTCAGCAGATACTCCTTCAAGAATTCCACGGTGGCGTAGAACTGAAAGTCCTGATTGGTTTTCTTGCGGAAGCCGTGGCCTTCGTCTTTGCCCATTAGATACCAGACAGGCGTGCCCTGCTTTTTCAGTGCGGCGACGATCTGTTCGCTTTCGCTGACTGGGACGCGTGGATCGTTCTTGCCGGCCACCACCATCATCGGTTTCTTGATCTTGTCGATGTTGTTCATCGGCGCAATTTTCTCCAGGAACTCATGCATCCTGGGGTCGCGCTCGTCGCCGTACTCCACGCGGCGAAGATCCCGCCGGTAAGCCTCGGTGTGTTCCAGGAATGTCACCAGGTTGGACATCCCGACGATGTCGACCGAACACTTGATGCGGTCGCTGTAAAACGTGGAAACCGCGAGGGTCATATGTCCGCCGTAACTGCCGCCGGTAACGCAGATGCGGCTCGCGTCGAGATCCGACTGCGCGCCGATCCAGTCGAAAAGCGAATTGATGTCTTTGTACGTGTCCTCACGCTGAAAACCATTGTCCAGCAGCGAGAATGTCTTGCCGTAGCCTGTCGAGCCGCGCACGTTCGGATAGATGAGCACGATTCCCAATTCATTCAAATAGTAATTTCCCCGACCCAAAAACACAGGCTGTGATTGGCCCTCCGGTCCACCGTGAATCACGACAAGCACAGGCCGCTTCCCTGAAAATTTCGCGGCTGGCGGCCGATAAAGAAAACCTGAAATTTCCTTTCCGTCGAAACTTTTCCACTTTACGAGTTCGGCTTCGGGAAACGCGTCGGTCTTCACAGCGGTTTCGCTGGTGGTCCACCGTTCGAGCTTTCCGGTAGTTACATCGATGGAATAGGAGTCGCCGGAACCGCGGGCGTTCGTCACAGTAAAGCCGAGGTCGCGGCTATTCTGGTGCCAACGAATCACGCCGACTACGCCTGCAGGCAGCTTCGGTAATGCTGCGTCTTTGTCAAAGCTCGAATTCCGCACATGGACAATGCTTACTCCCGCTTCGTTTGTGACGAAAGCAGTCCGCCGCCCGTCATGGGAGATTTCAAAGGATTCAACGTCCCACGGAATATCTGATGTGAGGTATTTGTGTTGTTTGGTTGCCAGGTCGAGATATGCCAGCCGGTGGAATTCCGAGTCCTTATCAGTCGTGACATAAACACCTTTACCGTCCTTGCTGAATTGACCGTCGTTGTAAGAGATTTTTTCTTTCGTGTCGCGCGGCGTCAGCGAAATTTTCTCTCCTGTCGTAGAGTCCACCAGCCAGAGATACGACTCGTTGATCGAAAGTCCTTCCAGCAGGAGGATGTGCTTGTCGTCCGGCGACCAATCGAGAGGCTGCCAGCCGCCACCTTCCAATTTCGTCAGCAGGTGGTCTGTTTTTGGGTCGGCGGGATTTATAATCCACAGGTCGGTGTCCTTTCCTGTGCGCCGCGTGGACATGTATGCGATCTCGTCGCCTTTCGAAGACCATGGACCGAGAAGATTTCGCGCCTTTCCATCGGTCAGCAATGTCACATCGCCCGTTTTCACGTCGTAGCGATAGAGCTGATACCATTCGCCGCCGCCAATATCCTTGCTGAAGACGATGTAGTTGCCTCCGTTTGGATGGAATCGTCCATTCGTGACGGCGTCAGAATAAAACGTGAGTTGCTGACGCGCGCCGCCCGCCATGGCGACTAAGTGAAGTTGAGGCGTGTCGCCAAAACGCGTGGCAATCAGCATCTCGCGCTTCACAGGATTCCAGTCGGACAAGCCCGCGCTTCGGTAAGCGCCGTAACGCCCCGCGGTTTCAGCCAGTGAAGCAGGAATTTTGGGAACGCCATTGGCAACCATGCTTTCAGGAGGGGTGATCGTCGGTTCCTGTGCGGGGACCGTTGCTGCGATAAACAAGATCGCACCCAGCGGTATCCAGATTTTGCGTGTGTTTAGTTTCATTGATCAGACTTCTCCTTTTGCCACGCCGATATCCGTTATACTCGAAACAATTAGACACGCAAGTAAAATGGCGCGGATTCCGGACGCGGAGCGCGTGCTAGAATCTCGCTGCATTCCATATCAAGCATGTTCCGAAAAATCCTCATTGCGAACCGCGGTGAAATTGCCGTGCGGATTCTCCGCGCGTGCCGCGAGCTCGGCATCCGAACCGCTGTCGTCTTTAGCGAAGTGGACCGCAAGTCTTTGCACGTACGGTTGGCGGATGAAGCATACCTCATCGGTCCAGCGCCTTCGCGTGAAAGCTATCTGTGCATCGATAAAATCATGGATGTCGTGCGGCGCGCAGGTTGCGACGCAATCCACCCTGGGTACGGTTTTCTTGCGGAGAACGCCGCGCTGCCGCGCGCCTGTGTCGAAGCGGGCATTACGTTCATTGGGCCATCCGCGGAAGCGATGGAAGCGCTAGGCGCAAAAACTGCCGGTCGACAACTAGCGCGTCGCGCGGATGTTCCCACGGTTCCCGGGACGAACGATCCGATTGAAGACCCGCAGCATGCCCAGGAACTCGCGCGCGGTATGGGCTATCCGGTATTGCTGAAGGCGGTTGCGGGGGGTGGCGGAAAAGGCATGCGGCTGGTAGCAGGCGATTCCGAATTTGCCGCGGCGTTTCGCGAAGCTTCATCAGAAGCATTGAATGCGTTCGGCAACGCGAGCGTGTACCTGGAAAAATATCTCGAAAAGCCCCGGCACATTGAAATTCAGATTCTAGCCGATGCGCACGGACGTGTGGTTTCACTTGGTGAGCGCGAGTGTTCCGTGCAGAGGCGTCATCAGAAGGTGATCGAAGAAGCGCCTTCACCGATCATGACTCCGGAATTGCGCAAACGCATGGGTGACGCGGCGGTGCGGCTCGCGCGTGCGGGTGGCTATACCAATGCCGGGACCGTCGAATTTCTGGTTGATGCTCACTACAATTTTTATTTTTTGGAAGTGAACACGCGCTTGCAGGTGGAGCATCCCGTTACCGAGCAAGTCACTGGACTCGACCTGGTGAAACTGCAAATTGCGATTGCTGCCGGCCACAGGCTTCCGTTTGCGTGGGAAACAATCACGCCGCGCGGCCACGCCATGGAAGTGCGCCTGTACGCGGAAGACCCCGAGAATAATTTCTTTCCTTCACCTGGAAAAATTCTTTCGCAGCATACGCCCAGCGGTCCGGGGATACGCGTGGACGAAGGTGTGTACGAAGGCTGGACTGTACCAACGGATTATGATCCTTTGCTGAGCAAACTGATCGCCTGGGGCAACAGCCGTGAGGAGACGATTGCGCGATTACGCCGCGCCCTCGAAGAATATTCCATCACCGGAATCAAAACGAATGCAGTTTTGTTCCGCCGCATTCTCGCGGACCCGGATTTTCTTCGCGCGGAGATACACACCAAGTGGCTGGACGAGTTGCTTCGCAGGCCCCACCCGGTGGCACAAGACGGCACAAGCGGAGAGGACGCGGCGGCAGTTGCCGCAGCGGTGTGGCAGGCCACGCAGAACGGTGCCAATTCGGCGACCCCCACAACGAGTGGGAACACCGGGATAGCAGAATCCGAATGGAAGCGCGAGGGCCGGCGGCAACAGCGGGAGCGCCTCTCGTGAAATACGAAGTGCTGGTGGGTGGAAAGTTGCGCGTTGTGGAGTTGATGCGCGTGGACGAGGAGTGGCAAATCTCCCTGGACGGCAACGAACTGGACGTGAGCGTCGTCGAAGTTGCGCCGCATACATTCAGCGTTCTGCTGAAGGGCGAGTCGCATCAGATTCGCATTGCGCCACGGCCGGACGGAACGCTCACGCTTCATTCGGGACTCGCGGAGTATCACGGGGAAGTAACTGATCCGCGCCTGTGGCGAGGCCGAAGACACGGCGCTCTCGAAGCAGAAGGCCGGCAACAGATCACCGCGCCGATGCCGGGAAAAGTGGTGCGCGTGCTGCTGCAAGAAGGCGACACGGTTGAGGCGGGACAAGGCTTGCTGGTGGTGGAAGCCATGAAGATGCAGAACGAAATCCGTTCGCCGAAGAGCGGACGAGTCGAGAAGCTTTTTGCTAAAGAAGGACTCGCAGTGAACGCCGGAGATGTGCTCGCCTGGGTGGAATAAATTTAGCTGAGAAAATTAATTTTGTGGAACGACCGGCTTGACAGGAAGAGTTGTCTTCGCAGCAGCGGGAAGTTTACCATTCGATTCCAAAACCTGGCGGGCAAGATAATTGGTTACGCGCGCGTCATCGCGTGCTACCGCGAGATACGACGCACGGAGCAACTGTTCCTTGCGATTGCGGAGCGTGTCGCGGATGGATTGTTGCACTTGCGGATCGGTGAGGCCACGAAGTCCGGGAGCTTCGCGCGTAACGAGTTTCAAAATGCGGATGCTGTCTTTCAACACGATTGGCGGGCTAACTTGTCCGGCTTTTAATCCGATTACAAGTTTTTTCAGCGCGGGATCGGACTGGTTGAGCGACGATTCCGGAACGTAACCGAGATCGCCGCCGGTGGCCGCGGAATTCATGTCCTCGGAATAGTCCATCGCTAGTTGCGAAAAATCGGCGCCGCTGTTCAGGCGGTCCACCAGCATTTTCACTTTGCGCTGGGCTTCGGCTTCGTTGGTGGCATCATCATTTTTACGATTTCGGATTTGCGGTTCCTTGCGCGGAGTTACGACAATTTGTGCGATGCGGTATTGGGGCTCGGCGACATTAAATTGCGGGCGGTTTGCGTTATAGAATTCGGCGATGTCCTGATCAGTGATCACGACTTTGGAGACCACTTCGCGATTGATCAGCTTCTGAATGGAAAGTTCGCGCCGGACAGTGTTCTTCAGATCTTCGACGGTGACGCCGCGCTCCTTGAGCTGGCGCTGAAATTCTTCCTCGGTGTAAGGGCTCTTGAATTCGGTGAATTTGTCCTCGACTTCGCCGTCGCTGGCTTCGAGGTTCAGTTTTTTGGCGCGTTCGAGCAGGATTTCGTTGTTGATCAGCTCATCGATGACGTTGAGCTTGAGCGAGAGGGCTTCTTCCTGTGAAGGCTCCTGGCCCTCCGGACTGATGCGCGTGCGGTAATACTTATCGACTTCGTCGCGCTTGATTTCCTTGCCGTTGACGACGGCCCAAACGTCGGCCGCGGGCGCGGTGCTGCTTTTGCAACCGGCCAGGGAAAAAAGGGCCGCCAAAAAAAGAGCTGCCGGAAAAAGGAGAGAGGCCGCAAATGGAAGAGGCTTTGCGGCAGAGTTGCGCTTGCGAAGGGAATTCACGCGCAGAGTTTGCAAAGGATATCGTCCCGCTTAGGCGGCTTTTTTGACTTTGCCCGCGCGAATGCACGCGGTGCAGACTTTCACGCGCTTGCGCGCGCCAGACACCAGGGCGCGAACGGACTTCAGATTCGGATTCCAACGGCGACGACGGGTATTGTTGGCGTGGCTGACTACGTTGCCGTAGCTTGGAGCCTTGCCGCAGTACTCACACTTCATTGCCATAATTCTTCTTCCTATTAGGTCAGGGTCCGTAAAACAACCCTGAATCTTTTTTATCACAAGGTTTGTCAAACAAACCCTGAAACCCGCTTCCAATAAATTGAAATTGCAGACTTGTAAGTATAGCAAAGGATTGATTGGGGAGAAAGCGTGCTTCGAATGCCAGGAGATTAGCGAATGTTGTATCGTCCAGCGATGAGATCAATAGGGCAAAGGAGAAGAGGCTAGCGGCTCCACTTTTGCAGAACCCGCAAGGGCCACCCAAAGTCGTCTTCAGAATCTGATGTGCAGCTGTCGCTACGTCGTCGTCGCGAATCCATCGGCTACCCGCCCGCGTGTTTTTTCGCTAAATAAAAAGTGCGTGTCCTAACATGCCCTCAAAGGCAAAGAAGAAAAATTGCACTTGTGTTGCTGTCTTGAGGGTGTACAAGGCTTCCACAACTCCGGGAGCGAGTTCACGATACTCGATATTGAGGCGCCTTGCCTCCGTGCCCCTACCCATCGACAAGAGGCTTGCTTCCGGTTTCGCCGCGAGACTTGTATCTCCTGAAAGATATGTTACTGAGGCGAGCCTTCCTTTCCTTTGGTCAAAAGCGAATATGAGTCCAATCGCCTGTTCGTCCATTGTATTTGCGGCTTTTCGGCCCCCGAAGGGCGACGACGGGTCCAGATTTGCTTGGCTCCTATCGAAGTGTCGCAAGCCCCAAAACCGTAGCTCCGTATTGACATACTTCCATTCAGGCAAAACATTAGGCAAAGCACGGACTCCGCTTTTGCCGTGCAGACGTGCCAACACTTCTTCCAAATAGGCCTTGTTCGTTGCAGCCACTAACGCGCGCTTGCTCGGAAAGGCGACAAACGTGGTCCATGTGTCGTTCTCCAGCTTCTCCTGGAACACTGCGCTCGCATGGCCTCCGATTTGTTCGACTTTCAAAACGGATCTCCGATTCTCTTTTATGAATGAATCCATGTCGTCATTGATGTCATCAGCAAACAAAGCTATGGCGCAACCTTCGAAGGGCATCTCTCCCCATCCTGAGGGAGGTCTGAAGTGGCGGGCGCCCTCAATAGCCAAAAGGATTTGCTTGCCTTTTAGCCGTGGGAGCAGCAGCCCATCGTTAAATCCGAACAATGAAAGTGGCAGAGTCTCGAAGGACTCCTCAAGCTCCTGATCGGTAATCGCGCGGTTTTCATCTTCCATCGGCCTGGGTTGACTAGCGGGAAGGGTGAATGGACCTCGCGCCACCGTAACAGTCTCCGTATCTTGGGGAAGCCATGAAAACACTTCTTGAATATCTGCGGAACCCGCTTCCTGCTGAGACTCTTGAGCGCCAAGCCCTGTAGGAAGAGCCATAGCGAGTAGTCCGAATACGAGAAAAATATATGCTCTTCGTTTATCGCTTGTCATAAACACAATTCTAAGCGAATCGCAGCCGACACCCAATCTGACGCTAACTCATCGCCTTGTTGTCAACTCCATGCAGTTACATTCAGTACGAGCTAGGTAAGGGCGTTACTTGGTGGCATGGATGCGGTCGGCGGGGACTTCTACTTGGGAGACGCCGCGGAAGGAGAAGAGGAGTTCTACGAGGTATTTGGGAGGTTGTTCGGAAGTTTGTTTGACGATGTGGGCGACGGCGTCGGTGACAGCGGCCTGAAAGGTTACTCCGCCGGCGTCGAGGCCTGCGAGGTTCACGCGCACGGGTTGGCCTGGTTGGAAGATTGCGGCCACCAAACAATGTTCGCGCTGGCGGCGGGCAAATGCAAGGTGGTCCGGGGCAACAGCGAAATTCGAAAAGCGAAACTCGAGACGGACGAAGGAAAGAGGAAAGACCAAGACCACGCTCAAAAACCGGGCACGATCCCGAGAAGCTCGGGACAAGTTATATCGTGCTCCTACATTGGCGACGGACACGACGTACGCAGCGCGAACCGGGCGGTCTCGGCCACGATGAGCGAAGATGGTGGGCTGAAGCCTAGCCACGGACGAAACGAGCGGAGATTCGGCCAGCGCCTCGACTAATGGTCGTGGGGCATTTGAGACATGTCGTGATGATGCGTGTCTTGAGGGGCTGGCTTTGCGGCGTGGCGGAGAGAGTTTAGGGCGGTGGGGTCTTGGGGGACGAAGTAGCCCACAACGATGCCCATGGCGCCGTCGCGGAGGAGTTTTCCGGTGGGATTGTTGTATGCCGAGGTGACAGTGAGTTTGTCGCCTGCGGCGATTGGGTAGCCGCCTGTTTCGAAGAACGTGACTACGGGGATTCCGAGGAGATGGCCTTGCGCGTCGGTTTTCGCTGGCAGCACAGCGACGGGTTTCGTGGCTTTCAAGTCTTCAGTTTTTGTGACTCCATACCTCGCGGCTTCCACGTTCGGCATCTCGGCATTGGCGACCGCAGTCTTCGAAGCTTCAGTTTTGTGAATTTCAGCCTCCTCGACTTGCGCCTTCTTAACTTCTGCATTTACGGTTTCAGCGTTCGGTACGTTACCGTCGGATGCAGATTTTGAGGCGCCTGCAACTTCACCGTTTGAAACTTCAGCTTTCGAAATCTGAGGCTTGCCAAGACTGAAATCTGTGGAACTGGAGACTTCCAGCGTGAGTTGCTGACCGTAGTCGTGCATGTGACCGCCAACGCCGAGGAGAACGCCTGAATATTTCACGGGAACGGAAGCAACTTTTTTGCTGGAGCCTGGCGGCAAATCGTAACTGGAGTTTGCGCACGTGTTGACGTCGATCCAGGTGGGATAGACATTCTTGACGGGAGCGGGAGATGCATCGTCGAGATAGGGGATTGTGACTTCGAGATACGCCATGTCGTAGGCGGTGGAAGTTGGATTGTGAATCATGGTTTCGATGCGAATCTGATCGCCTTTTTCGACGCGATAGCCGAAGCCGGGAATGAGCACCCAGTCGGTGAGTTCGCCGCCTGCGCCGAAAATGTGCTCCTCCTTATTAGGGCAGAGAAAATCGGAGCGGTTTTCGTTCCAGAAGGCAACGTGATGAAGAACGGTGCCGGGAACGGAGTTGCCAGCAGCGTCGACTAATTTCGGGTGATACGCGAGTAGCCAGCCACTCATCGGGATTGACCACACAAGGTCCGCTGGCTGCGGCATTTTCATATGAGAAGTGTTGGCGGGCAAGTTCATTGGACCAATGCGGAGTGTGATGGTGTGAACGTTTGAATCCGTTTTCGCGTCGAGCGTGACGCCTTTCGCGACTGTGTGGTGCATTCCGCCTTGCATGAATCCGTCGTGCGTGTGGGCGTGGGACATGTCGTGATCTTGAGCGGCGGGCTGCTGCGCCATAGAAACGGATGCCAGTAGAAAAGGAAAAAAGAGAAGGAAACGCATGGCGTACCTCGATAAGCCAGCCCGCCGAAGAGCCGGACTGAAGAGTCTGGGTAGAAACCTCAAGAGCAATTCCTCAGGGGCTGAAGCCCGATCGATCGCGAAGCACCTATGCCGGAGCTAAGGCTCCGAGCCCCAGGTTCTCAGTCACTGAAGCCTCGCACGTGATGAAACCCCCTAAGATTCATCATACGCCTTTGCTTTGCATGCGCCTTTTCTTCGGTATTGACGGCTTCAGAACGCGAAAAAAGGGATTACATAAGTATTACAAAGGTATGAAGCCCCGCATGGTACGTTCGAAATTGTAGTTACCCAAGTAGGGCCCTGAGGACAAACGGACCATGAGCGTATTGGAACACGACAAGACATTTGAACAGCCGATCAATTGGACAACGACCTTTTTTCTGGGAGCGTTCCATGTCGGCGCCATAGCGGCATTATTCTTCTTTACGTGGAAGGCGTTTGCGATTGCGTTTGTGCTTTGGTGGGTTGCCGGAAGTCTCGGAATCGGCATGGGCTATCACCGGCTGCTAACGCATCGCGGCTACAAAACACCGAAATGGGTGGAGTACTTCCTGACGACATGCGGGACACTGGCTCTGGAAGGTGGACCGATTGCGTGGGTGGCGACTCATCGAGTTCATCACCAGCTTACGGACGTGGAAGGTGACCCGCACTCGCCGCGCGAGGGCGGATTGTGGGCGCACATGGGTTGGATTATCACGGGCCGCGCAATGCACAACAAAGCGAAAGAGCTGCTGCACTTTGTGCCCGACCTTCGCAAAGATAAATTTCATTCATGGATTACGGAGTGGCATTGGGTTCCAATCGCGGCGCTTGGAGTGATCCTGTGGGCGATTGGTGGATTACCAGTGCTGCTGTGGGGATTGTTTTTGCGCACGGTGCTTGGACTTCACGCAACGTGGCTGGTGAATTCCGCGACGCATATGTGGGGATCGCGGCGGTTTCTGACGAACGATACGTCGAAGAATAGTTTTTGGGTAGCGATGCTAACGTTCGGAGAAGGCTGGCACAACAATCATCACGCGCATGCGCAGGCGGCGCGTCACGGAATTGCGTGGTACGAGTTCGACATCAACTGGTATGGAATTTGCGCGCTGAAGGCGCTCGGCCTGGCGTGGGATGTGAAACTTCCAAAATTGACGAAGCCCGAAGCGGAGCCGGCCATCGATGCGCCGGTGGGGCGCTTTGTGCCGGAAGCAGAAGTTGTGGTGCCGACAGCGGCGGGCGACTAGAGCGCGGAACAAATTCCGACGAATCCCTCTCTTCAATGTGTCAGCTCCGGCTGCGCAGACGCAAATGCGCAGCTCCGTGGCATCGTGATCTGGGCAACAAAATAACCAATAAAGAATAAGGGTGGCACAGCAGTGCTGCGCACCCCACGGGAAAGTGATTCCGACGACGGCAGAGGAGCTCGTCGTCCTACGACTCTGACATAAATTCCACGTCTGACATAAACTACAGGTATGCGCATAACACGTCGCACGAAAGCGATGGCGTTTTTCATCGTTCTGGGGACGTGTCTGGTTGCGGCGGCGATTGCGTTGAACGTCAGCTGGATTATTTTCCATTGGCGCCAGGTGGTTCCGCTGGTTCTTGGCATCATCCTGTTCGGACTTCTGATTGCGGGGCTGGTAATCAACACGATTTTCCTGGTGAGAGAAATTCGCCGCAACGAGCAGCAAGACAGCTTCCTGAACGCCATTACACACGAGTTGAAAACGCCGATCGCGTCGATCCGACTTTACCTGCAGACGCTTGAGAGCCGGCCGGTGGAGGAAACGCAGCGCCGTGAGTTTTATCGCATCATGCTGGAAGACACAGATCGTTTGCTTGGCACCGTCGAGCAAGTGCTGAAGGCCAGCCAAGTGCGGCAGGGAAGTGCACGACAGAATTGGGAAGAAGTGGATTTCGGCGCGGTGGTGCGGGACGCGCTGGGACTTGCGCGATTGCGGCAGCATTTGTCCGACGAAGCACTGCATTTTGGCAGCGCACCGGCGGACGGCATTACAGTCATGGGCAACGTCGAAGAACTTCGTACAGCGGTTTTCAATCTTTTTGACAATGCAATTAAGTATTCGGGCGACAAAAAGAAAATTGTCGTAGATATTCTGGCTCCGAACATAGACACGGTTTCGTTGCGCGTTTGCGACCGAGGCGTTGGAATCCAGCCAAAGGAACTGAAGCGAATTTTCAAGCGCTTCTATCGCGCACCAAATTCACTGACGCGAGATGTTAAAGGAACGGGACTAGGTTTGTTCATCGTGCGTTCGATTGCGCGCCGTCACGGCGGCGATGCGTACGCGGAGAGTCAGGGAGAAGGTCTGGGCAGCACGTTCACGATGCGACTTCCGAGAATTTACCGGGCATGAGCCGGATACTTATCGTCGAGGATGAAGCGCACCTTGCGCAGGGACTTCGCTTCAACTTTGAAGCGGAGGGTCACTTCGTCCAAACCGCGGAGCGCGGCGAGGATGCGCTGGAGCGTCTGCTGAAGAAGCGAGAGAGTTTCGACGCGTTGGTGCTCGATGTGATGCTGCCCGGGAAAGATGGCTTTTCGGTTGCGCGCGAATTGCGCGAAGCAAAGAATTATATTCCGTTGCTCATGTTAACTGCGCGTGGGCGACCGGAAGATGTGCTGAAGGGATTTGAGTCTGGCGCCGACGATTATTTGCCGAAGCCGTTCAACCTGAACATTCTGATTGCGCGAGTGGAAAGCTTGCTGCGGCGGAAAAATTGGACGCACAACACGAATAGCATTACGGCGGACCGTCCGCAGCAAAATTCCGACTTGCCAGACATTTTTCGGTTCGACAATAGAATTGTAGATTTTCGGAACCTTCAATTGCGAGCGGGAGAGAATGTGGTTCAACTGACGGTGATGGAAGCGGACCTGCTGCGCTATTTGATCAAGAACAGTGGACATCCCGTTTCGCGCAAATCAATTCTTCAGGACGTTTGGAATCTGCACGAAGAAACAGACACGCGCGCAATTGATAGTTTCATCGTGCGCTTGCGACGATATATCGAGCCAAAGCCTTCGAAGCCGCGGTATTTGCTTACGGTCCGAGGGCTCGGATACCAATTCGTGGCCAATCCAAAGCAGTAGAGTGGCCCGGCGGTCAAACCGCTATCACTTAAATCGGTGAGTTTGGGAACTGGGCCTTTACATCTCATCTCGTCGAACGCTCAGCTGTGTATAATGTGATTCGAAACAGCATGCCCGGACCCCGCACGAAGGAATTGCCAGAATTCCCGGCCTATCTGTGCGACTTGCCCGATGGAGGCCGCAATTGTGAATTCCCCCGAAGCTAATCTAGAAGAACCGCGACTGGTTTTGCGACGCGTTGTCATCGAGGGGCTGGAGCCGGAAATTGATGGCGGAAAATATCCCATCAAACGTACTGTGGGAGAACGAGTGGTGGTTGAGGCGGACATTCACGCCGATGGGCACGACGTCCTCAGTGCTGTAGTTTTATACCGACCGGACAGCGAGAGTGGCTGGAGCGAAACGGTCATGCGGCCGCTAGAGAATGACCGTTGGCGAGGACAATTTTTCGTGGAGAGCCTGGGGCCTTATTTCTATACCGTCCGGGCCTGGGTAGATACGTTTCAAAGCTGGTGTCGTGACACCGTAAAAAAAGCAGAGGCGGGTCAAGATATTTCTGTCGCCGGGCAGTTGGGAGTACGGTTGCTCCAGTCCGCCGCGAACCGAGCGCGCGGAAACGACTCAAAAAGACTAGCCGAATTCACGCTGGAGCTAAAGAGTGTTTCAAATGCAGACCCTGTGGCCGTGGTAAGGTGCGCCCGGAGTGCAGAATTGGCGGCACTGATGGGCCGTTACGCTGATCGCAGCCGAGCGACGACTTACGACAAACAACTCGCCGTTATGGTAGATCGCGAGAAGGCACGCTATAGCACCTGGTACGAGATGTTCCCCCGCTCATGTGGGGCGGAGCCCAAGAAGCATGGTACGTTCCGCGACTGCATGCGGAGGCTCGGATATGTTTCTGAGATGGGATTCGACGTCCTCTATTTCCCACCGATTCATCCGATCGGGTACACGAAGCGTAAAGGAAAGAACAACACCGCTCAGCCGGCGCCGGACGATCCTGGAAGTCCCTGGGCGATTGGCGCCGATGAAGGTGGACACATGGCGATTCATCCGGAGCTTGGGACGCTCGAGGAGTTCAAACAGCTTCAAACGAAGGCGCGCGAGCTGGGTATCGAGATCGCTCTGGATTTGGCATTCCAATGTTCGCCGGACCATCCATACGTCAAAGAACACAAAGAATGGTTCCTCCAGCGGCCCGATGGCTCTGTGCAATACGCGGAAAATCCACCAAAGAAATATGAAGACATTTATCCATTTTACTTCGAGAGTGAAGACGCTCCCGAGCTCTGCGAAGAACTGAAGAGAGTGGTCTTCTACTGGATCGAGCAGGGTGTCCGTATCTTCCGTGTTGATAATCCACACACAAAGCCATTCGATTTCTGGGAGTGGTTGATTTTAGAAGCGCGGCGGGAATATCCAGAAGTGATCTTTCTGTCCGAAGCATTCACGCGTCCGAAAGTGATGCACCGGCTGGCGAAGCTTGGGTTCGCGCAATCCTATACGTATTTTACGTGGAAGAATACCAAATGGGAGCTCACGCAGTATTTCACTGAGATGACTCAGACATCCGTGCGGGAATTTGTCCGACTGAATGTTTGGCCCAATACTCCGGACATTCTGACCGAGTATCTACAGTACGGAGGCCGGCCGGCGTTTATGGCGCGCCTCGTTTTGGCGGCCACTCTCAGCGCGAATTACGGGATTTACGGGCCTGCATTCGAGCTATGCGAAAACAGGGCATTGCGCCAGGGTAGCGAGGAGTACCTGGATTCGGAAAAGTATCAGATTCGAGCGTGGAACACCGGCAGCCCTGACAGTTTAAAAGGCCTGGTCGCACGCGTGAATGAGATTCGGAGGGAGAATCCTGCTCTGCAGAGCGATTGGAGTCTGCGATTCCACACAGTGGACAACGACCAACTGATCGTTTACAGCAAGGCCACAGAGGATCTGTCCGATATTATTCTCGTGATTGTGAATCTAGATCCGCATTATAAACAGTCAGGGTGGGTCGAGGTACCGCTGCGGGATTTCCAACTCGCGGCGAATCAGTCATACCAGGTACACGATCTGCTGACTGGTGCGCGATACCTCTGGCAGGGCGCCAGGAACTACGTCGAATTGAACCCTTCGGCATTGCCAGCGCATATTTTCAAAGTGCGGCGACGAGTGCGTACGGAACGCGATTTCGACTACTTCTTGTAGCATTCATATGATTCCGAAGACAGGAGAGGAGAGTCGAACAGTGGCAGCGTCCCCAGAAACTCTCTGGTACAAAGATGCGATCATTTACCAACTGCACGTCCGCACTTTCTGCGATAGCAACGGCGATGGCATTGGAGATTTCCCTGGTCTCATGCAGAAGTTGGACTATCTGCAAGAGCTGGGGGTCAATGCGATCTGGCTGCTGCCGTTCTTTCCTTCGCCGTTACGAGACGATGGCTATGACATTTCCGACTATACCGCCGTCCACCCAAGCTATGGTTTGCTTGAAGACTTCAAGGCATTCCTCGCCGCAGCTCACGACAGAGGGATGCGAATCATCATTGAACTGGTTCTCAACCACACTTCCGACCAGCATTCCTGGTTCCAGGAATCGCGAAGCTCTCGCGAGAATCCGAAGCGCGATTGGTACGTTTGGAGTGAAACCGACGACCATTATCAAGGGGTCCGGATCATTTTCGTTGATACAGAGATGTCTAATTGGGCCTGGGATCCGCTCTCGAAGTCCTACTATTGGCATCGATTCTTCAGCCATCAACCTGATCTGAACTACGACAACCCTGCCGTCTTCGAAGCGATGTGGAACGTTATGAAGTTCTGGCTGGAGATGGGTGTGGACGGATTCCGATTGGATGCCGTCCCCTATCTCGTCGAGCGTGAGGGCACATCTTGTGAGAACTTACCCGAAACGCATGCAATCATCCGCGAGTTGCGTAAACGTGTGGACCAAGAGTATCCAGGCAAGATGCTGCTAGCTGAGGCAAATCAATGGCCCTCAGATGTCTGTTTGTACTTCGGCGACGCCGACGAGTTTCACATGGCGTTCCATTTCCCGCTCATGCCAAGAATGTTCATGTCCGTACAGCTCGAGGACCGCAAGCCGATCGTCGAAATACTCGAGCAAACTCCACAGATTCCCGACAGTTGCCAGTGGTGCCTGTTTCTTCGGAACCATGACGAGCTGACACTGGAGATGGTGACGGACATCGAACGCGACTACATGTATGACGAGTACGCAAAAGACAAAGGGATGAGATTGAATCTCGGAATCCGGCGCCGCTTGTCTCCGATGATGGATAACGACAGGTGGCGAATTCAACTCCTAAACGGTCTGTTGATGTCCATGCCAGGGACTCCGATCATCTACTACGGCGATGAAATCGGAATGGGAGACAACGTCTACCTCGGCGACCGCAATGGTGTACGCACCCCGATGCAATGGAATGGCGGCTGGAACGCTGGATTCTCAGGCGCCGACCCGGAACGCCTGTACTCGCCCTTGATTTCCAATCCAGTCTACGGGTATCAGGCCATCAACGTGGAATCGCAGAGGCGATCGCAACATTCTCTCCTCTCCTGGATGAAGCGCATCATTCATGTACGCAAATCCTCGCGCGTGCTCAGCCGGGGCTCGATTGAATTTCTGAAGCCTTCGAATCACCGAGTTTTGGCGTATGTCCGGCAGTTGGGAGAAGAGAAGATTCTGGTTGTGAACAATCTCTCGAAGTCGGCGCAGGCTGTGGAGCTGGATCTGCGGAAGTACAAAGGAAGCATTCCCATCGAAATGTTTGGCGGAAACCTTTTTCCCCGGATCGGGGACCTATACTACCTGCTGACGCTCGGCCCGTACCAGTTTTTTTGGTTTCGTTTGCGGCGGATCTGACCCTCCGTCCGGCGACGGCGGCAAATGATCGGCATTCTAGATTAGAGCGGATGGAGCGGGGCGGCCGGGGACCAACAGTGGAGAGATCATTGGTCGAAGAAACGTTCCTCGATGACAATTTCCTTCGCCAACTGATGAGCGTGGGCGAAGTAGACCTGCTCGTCGGAATTCCATCTCACAACAATGCGAAAACCATCGGTCAGACAGTGACAACGATTGAGGAAAGTTTTCAGCAGAATTTTGTGCGGGACAGAGTGGTTATCGTAAATGTCGATGGCGGATCGAGAGATGGCACGTCTGATTTGGTACTGAACACCCCATCTCCCAAGAGTTCAAATTCGCGAGGCTTGAGCTCACTTCGTACTTTGCATCGGATCACGACACGTTACGCGAATCAACCTTCGCGGGGGGCTGCATTTCGGGCAATTCTTGCCGCTGCGGATCTGCTGCGGGCAAAAGCCTGCGCAGTGATTTCGCCGGAAATCTCCAATTTCAGCGCCGCGTGGGTCAAGAGCTTGCTCCAGCCCGCCTACCAGGAGAACTTCGACTTTGTGGCACCGCTTTACAGTCGCCACAAAAACGACGGTTTGCTGGCACGAAACCTGGTATATCCGATGGGTCGTGCAGTCTTTGGTCGAAGGATTCGCGAGCTAAATTCAGGCGAACTTGGCTTCTCTGGCCGGCTTGCCGGCCATTGCCTTAACTTTGATGTGTGGCGTGAAGACACAGTGCGCACGTCGCCCGAGGCTTGGATGGCTATCACGGCAATCTCTTCGGGCTTTCGCTGTTGCCAGTCCTTCCTGGGCCCCAAGGTGCACTCCCTCACTAGCTCAGGAACAGACATTGTCACAACAGTCCGCCAAGCTGTCGGGACTCTATTCTGGTGTCTGGAATCGCAACAAACGTTCTGGATGGAGCGCAATGGATCCGAGTCGGTGCCGACGTTTGGACCAGAACACGCGTTAACCACAGAACCAGTTCGTGTGAATCGGAAGAGAATGTTCGACTTGTTTCTGAGCGGTGCTGCCGGGCTGTCAGACGTCTTGAAGTCGATACTCACTCCGGAGACGCACGCAGAGCTGCAGCGGATTGCAACCGAGGACGATCGGAAGTTCCGCTACAAAGACGAGCTCTGGGTGAGAACGCTCTGCGAGTTTGCAGCGTCGTACCATCACGCCGCCATCGACCGCGATCACTTGATTCAGGCATTGGTGCCTCTTTATCGCGGAAGAATTTATTCCTTCCTGCAAGAACATCATGATTCATCCCCGGAAGATATCGAAGCGCACTCCGAAAACCTCTGTTTGGAATTCGAGCGCCAGAAGCCATACCTGGTCGAAAGATGGAAGGCTAATAAGTGAGGTGACGCCATGAAAGAGATGATCCTTCGAGGATTACAACAAGCCTACGAAAACATGGTCCACATGATTGCCGAATTTCTGCCGCGGTTTGTGGTCATGTTCATCATTATGTCTTTCGGATGGCTGGTTGCTTTGCTTTTGAAATATTTGGTTCGGGCCATTCTTCATTTGACAAAACTAGATCGCCTTTCTGAAGAGTCCGGTGCATCGCAGGTGCTGCGAAAGGCGGCCTTGCCCTCGATTTCCGAGCTTCTGAGTCGTGCTTTCTTTTGGGTCACATGGGTGGCTTTCGCCTTGGTGGGCATCAGCGTCCTGGGCATCCCGGTGCTGCACGAGCAGATTTCCCGTTTGTTCCAACTCCTGCCCGAAGTGTTCGTCGCCATCCTGATCCTTTTCGTGGGAGTGCTCGCGGCAAATTTCCTTTCCCGAGCAGCACTACTCGGAGCTGTAAATGCAGGCTATCGCGCTCCACGATTGTGGAGCGGAACTGTTCGCTTTGTGATTTGGATTCTGACGATCACGATGGCGCTGGAACAGATCGGGTTGGCCAAAGAAACGGTGATCACGGCGTTTTCCATATTTTTTGGCGCTCTGATGTTGGCGCTAGCCGTCTCCTTTGGCATCGGCGGGCGAGATCTTGCTCGACAGATCCTCGAGCGGCACCTCGGCGACAAACACGCGCACGAGAGTGAAAAGGAAGAGGAACCAACGCCTTTATAGTGTGGGGCGGCGACGGACAGGGTTTGGGAATCCGTCGCGCCGCTCGAAGAGGCGAGGGAGGGTGTCGTGAGCGCATCGCACCGGGCGACGGAAACCTATCACGAGTTGCGAATGACATTGCCTCCGCGAGTGGCCGGGTATCTTGCCAGCCAGCGCTGGTTCGGCGGAAAGGCACGCCAGATTCGCTCCGCGGAAATCACCGATCTAATTCCTCTGGGGAAAACGCGCTTCGAAGCATTCGTTCTGCTGGTCCGTCTTGAGTACACGACCGGGCCCGGGGAGATGTATGTGCTACCCCTCATATGCGCAGAAGAGCCAACGGAAGAGAGCGCCGCGACGGGTCTGACGGTACACAGCACCGCGCGTGGTACCGACTTGCATCTGCGAAATGCACTTACAGATGCTGACTTCCTGCATAACCTTCTGGAGGCGATGGAACAGGAGACTGTGTTTCGCGGCTTCGAAGGTGAAATACGTGCGGCGTGTACCAGCGTATTTCGTGTTCTCTGCGGGGCCTCTACCGGTGCTTTGCAGCCAAAGCCCATCAAAGCGGAACAAAGTAACAGTTCCATCATCTATGGTGATCGCGTAATTTTGAAGTTTTTCCGGCGTGTCGAAGAAGGCGAGAATCCGGACCTGGAAATTGGACGCTTTCTTACGGAAAGTAAGAACTTCCCGCACATTCCCGCAGTCGCTGGCTGGTTAGATTACAAGTGCAAGGACGACAGGGAAATGAGTCTGGGGATCCTGCAGGCGTTCGTACCTAACGTTGGAGACGCATGGCAATTCACACGGAAAAGTTTGTCCAGCTTCTGGAAGGAAGTAGGGAAGTCCGAGGGACCTCTGGACTCCGTGCCTCAACAGGATGGACCTATCGCAGGTTACAAGGAAAATCTCCCGGCACAGTTTCTCGATTCCATTAAACCGTACCTTGATGCAGTGCAGCTTCTGGGACGGAGAACCGCCGAACTTCATCTGGCGTTGGCTTCAGAACTGACAGATCCAGCCTTTGCGCCTGAACCGTACACCGCTCCCTTTCAGCAAGCCTTCAAGGAGACACTTCACACATTGACGGAACGGAATCTCGCTCTCCTCAGAATGAAGTTGCACGAGCTACCTCTTGAACTGCGTGACCAAGCAAAGGATTTGACCGCTCGACAGGACGAGATCCTGCAGAGATATGACGCGGCGCTTCTACGCCCGATCCGGGCGATGCGGACACGTATTCACGGCGACTATCATCTCGGCCAGGTTCTTTACACCGGATCCGACTTTGTGATCATTGACTTCGAAGGCGAGCCAGCGCGGCCGCTATCGGAACGCCGCGTCAAGCGCAGTCCACTTCAGGATGTCGCCGGGATGTTGCGGTCCTTTCACTACGCTGCATTTTCCTTTCAGCTCGCGCCGTCGGACGAGATGACCGCGTCAGAAATGGACGAAGACGTGAGAAGGTGGGCCGAAGGATGGTACGCGTGCGTGGCGGACCGGTTTCTGAGCGCGTATCTCGAGAATGCCCGCGGAGCTTGTTTTATTCCTCCAAATCACGACGAACTTTCCACTTTGCTGCGGGTTCATCTGCTTGAGAAGGCAGTGTACGAGCTCGGCTATGAACTGAACAATCGTCCTGCCTGGATCGCGATTCCCTTGGCGGGGATTTCCCAACTCCTGACGTGATGATTTTTTATGCGCGTGGTGGTTTTGTCGGAAGGAGGGGTCAGCTTACTGAAACCGCGCAGCCTGACAGATCCCTTGGTACTGCCGGCAGCCATCCGGCATGCGATTTTCTTCAAAGGGCAACGTGATGGACATCACGCTAAACGCAAATTCGCGAGCGATGCCCGAGCTTCTCCCGCTTTGATGTCCGGTACGATAACCAACTCCAGCGTTTTGACTCCGGGGAGTTCAACAGCGTAGTCCTCTGTTTCCCGGACTGCGTTGGGCGGGCTAAAATTCCACTGCTGGCGTACGATTTCCCGGGAAGAATGTCCCGTATCTGCAGACCATCGAAGGACGAACTCTTGCGTGCGAGTATTTTCCGTGTCCTCGAAAACCAGCCAGATGCGCCTGAGCTTTTGCGGCTCATCGAAAATCAGCCGGATGGTCTGGATCCCGGCATCGGCCGCACGCCAACCGTGCTTTTCGTCGCCCAGCAGCGCGGATTCGATCGGATAGCCATTCTCCTCCGACGTAACCTCCACTGAAGCGGTACGGTCTAAGTTCAGCCAAGCTTGAGGAGAAAGTCGAGGACTCGGCAGGGTTTGCGAGATTAGGCGCTTCCGCACGGCAATTACTCTGTATCCCATTCTACTGTAATTGCAGGCATCCGTCGGGTAATACTCTGATGGGAACAGCACCGAGCGACCGCGAACCGGAAGATTTGACATACAGCGTAGGGAAACCGGGCGAAGTAGTGTCGCGCGCGGTTGACTTGGCCTCGATGGCTTAGACATGTCTGGGTCGTGGGCTTTCACACTGCAACTCTGACCGCAAAAGCCATCGAGCCTTACCTTGAATTGCTCGCCAGCTTGCCGCAGCATTCAGGGCGTTCGGGCAAGGCGGAGCGATCCCAGCCGCCACCGAGTGCCTGGATGAGCATGACCGAGTTCACCATGCGGCGGCCGAGAAGATTTACCGCAGTAACTTGGTCGGAGAGGGAGGCGCTCTGCGCAGTGGTGACTTCGAGGTAGCTGGTGACGCCGCCCTTGTAGCGGGTTACGGCAAGATCCAAATATTTCTGGGCTGCCTCTACTGCTTTGTCTTGGGTCTGAGCTTCGTGCTCGAGAATCCGCAATGCCGCCACGTTGTCCTCGACTTGTTGGAAGCCGTTCAGGACGGTTTGCCGGTAATTGGCGACTGACTGGTCGTAAGCAGCGACGGCTTGGTCTGAGGCAGCTCGCCGTCTTCCCGCGTCGAAGACGGTCGTCACGGCAGACAATCCAAAGGACCATAAGCCGCTCGGTCCACTCAGCAAGGTCGTGATGCTGGAGCTTTCAAATCCGCCAGTAGCGCCCAAATTGAGCAGGGGATAGTAGGCTGATTTCGCGACTCCGATCTGGGCATTGGCGGACGCGACCCTTCTTTCGGCGGCCGCGATATCCGGGCGTCTCTCAAGCAGCTCAGAAGGCACGCTGACAGGGATGTTTGGAGGAGGCGCGGTGAGGGGCAGCGGTGGAAGACTAAACTCCGCAGGAGGCTTTCCGATAAGAATTGCCACGGCGTGTTCATACTGCGCGCGGGCAACTCCCACATCGATTGCCTGCGCGCGAGTGGTTTCGAGTTGAGTTCTAGCCTGCTCGACCTCTACTTCGGACGCGATGCCTCCTGCAAACCGGCTCTCGATCAATTCCAAGGCTTGTTCATACTGCGTTACGGTCGAATTCAGGAGCTGTTCCTCGGCGTCCAGACTGCGTGCCAGAAAGTAATCCATGGCCAGGTCCGCATGCATGCTCAGATTGACGGTAGCGAGATCTGCAGCGCTCGCTTGTGCTTGTTCGCGAGAAGACTCGACGGTGCGTCGGACTCGTCCCCAGACGTCCGCCTGGTAGGAAATGTCGAACGGCAACGCAAAGTCGTTGTAGGTGATGCCATCAAAGAGGGAACTCGGAGGCGGACGATTGGATGACACTCGCGTGCGAGTCGCCGACAGCCCGGCCGTCACTGTGGGGTAGTAGTCAGCGCGATTGTAGCGAAGAACGGCTCGCGCTTGCCGGAACTGCGCCTCTGCAGCTTTCAGGTTCTGATTCGATGCATTCACCTGGAGTTCCAGCGCATCAAGCTGTGGATCTTGAAAGATCGTCCACCACGTACCGCCTAAATTCTGGTCATTGGGTTGCGCGGGTTTCCAATCTCCGACCTCTTTATAGGCTCGAGGAGTCTCGACGGCTGGAGGATGGTACTTAGGTCCAACCGCACATCCACTCAACTCGAGCAGGGCTATCGCGAAGGGAATTAAGAGCCAACCCGACGGCCGCAGATTCTCGACCGAAATCATCTTTCGAGCGAATTTCACTTGATATCTCCCGGCAATGTTGCCTGAACAATTTGCACTTGCTGTCCGGAAGTGATCGAGTCGGGCGGGTTGATAATGACCTGATCGTCCGCCTTGAGGCCGGAGACAATCTCGATCTGATTGCCCGAGTCGCGCCCCGGGGTTATTGCAGAGAGCACGGCTTTTCCGTCTTTCACAATGCCGACACGTAGTCCTTCCGAGCGGAATATCAAAGTGTTGACCGGAAGGAGAAGCGTGGAGGCCTGGGTCGGGACTTTCAAGTGGACCTCTGCGTATGAACCGGTGAGCAGCTCGCCTGCGGGATTTTTCATTTCGATCTCGATCAACAGAGTGCGGGTTGTCATATTGATGGCTTCCGCAGTACGCACCAGCTTTCCCTGAAACTTGCGTCCCGGAAATTCACCCAGAGTGAGATCTGCTGTCATGCCGACTTTGACCCCTTGCGAGTATTCCTCGGGAACATTTACGTAAACACGCAACGTTCCGGGTTGTGAGATGTGGAAGAGATCCGTTTTAACTCCCCCAGCGCTCCCGGAATTAATCAGGTCACCAATGTCAGTGTTTCGTGCGGTAACAACGCCGTCGAACGGAGCGTAGATCTTCTCGAACGACTGCAGAGCTTGGAGCTGCTTGACGTTTGCCTGATTGGCTTCAACAATCGCTTTGTTGGCGTTGTAAGTGCCTACGGCGTTGTCCACGTCCTGCTGCGAAACGGCGTTGCTGCGAATCATGCCTTCGTAGCGGTTCTTGGTGGTCTCGGCAAGCGCGAGATTCGCCTTGGCGGTGTTGAGGTTGCTGAGCGATTGCTGCAACTGCTGGTCGACTTCCGGAGTTTCGATAACGGCAAGCAGTTGGCCTTTTTTGACGTGCGCTCCAATGTCGACATTCCACTTTCTTAAATATCCGCTTGTGCGTGCATAGATCGGCGAAGTGATAAATGGTTGGACATTTCCAGGAAGGATGATCTCCTCGGCAGGCGCGGTTTGTTTTGGCGACACAACTGACACCGGGGTGAGAGCCAGTTGTGCCGTTTCCGCGTTTAGGGTTTTGCGGGCGCTGATACGGGACCAGATGCCTGATAGCAAGAGAGCGGCAACCAAGAGCAATGCAATGGCCATGCCCAACCATTTCTTCATGGGACGCCGCGTTTGTCCCACATCATTCAACGGGAATGTTTGCTCAACCGTTTGTGTACTATCTTCTTGTTTAGACAACATAATGACTCCACACGGATTTGTGCCTAGTGCTGGTATTCCGTTTGTTCCGGATGCCGACGTGAACCCTGCAGAACGCTGAAAAATGCTGGAACAAACAACAGTGTCGAAACCGTTGCGAAAAGCAATCCACCTATAACCGCCCGGCCAAGAGGAGCGTTTTGTTCACCCCCGTCACCGAGTCCAAGGGCCATCGGCACCATGCCGATGATCATGGCCAGAGCGGTCATGATCACGGGGCGAAAGCGCGTGAAGCCTGCCTCCAGTGCGGCGCTGACGGAATCACTACCTTCCATCATTTTTTCCGTAGCGAAGCTTACGACCAGGATGCTGTTTGAGGTTGCAACGCCCATACACATGATGGCTCCCATGAGCGCGGGCACGCTAAGAGTCGTGTGCGTTATAAACAGGAACCAGGCAATACCGGCGAGTGCCGCGGGCAGCGCGGAAATCATGATGAACGGATCAAGCCAGGACTGAAAGTTCACCACGATCAGCAGGTAGACGAGCACGATCGAGAACGCCAGTCCGCTTAGAAGACCGATGTAGGAGGACCTCATCGTGTCAACTTGTCCACGAACAACGACTCGGGAACCGCGCGGTAATTCGTGGCGCGTAGCGTCAATGATCTGGTTGAGGTCACTGCCGACGCTACCCAGGTCGCGCCCCGTTGCAGCACCAAAAATGTCAATCACAGGCGCTACGTTGTAATGCGAAACTACTGCCATTCCCGCCCCTCGTTGCACGGATACCAGGCTGGCCATCAGAGATGGTGGAGCAGATGGGTTAGTTCCGGTGATCGGGATATTTACAAGATCCTGTAACGAGTCTGTGCGGTACTGGGGGCTCTGAGTCGCGATTTGATAGCTGACACGATTCTTTGGGTCAACCCAGAATGTCGGTGAAGTTTGGAAGCTGCCGCTTAGTGATACCAAAAGATTCTGAGCGATGTCGCGGGCAGTAAATCCAAGTTCTTCTGCTTTCGTACGTTCGACCCTGAGACGGAGATACGGCTCATCGAAGGGTTGCTGGATGCGCAGATCTGCCGTTCCCGAGACGTTTCTCATTTTCGCGAGCAATGCATTCGCATATTGCCGGTTTCCCTCCAGGTCGTTCCCGACGATCTGCACATCGATCGGAGCTGGCAGGCCAAAATTAAGGATCTGACTGACCATGTCGGCGGGCAAGAAAGCGAAGGTCACGCCTGGAAACTGTTTTGGGAGCGCCAGGCGAAGCTGCTGGATGTATTTGTCCGTAGGATGGTGATTGGCTGACAGAGTGACGAGAATGTCGGCGTCCGATGTCCCAACTGGGGCGGAATTACTGTAGGAAAGATTGATGCCGCTGTAGGGCAGACCTATGTTGTCGATGACGTTGTGGACTTCACCAGCCGGAATCTGCTGTCGAATCGCCTGCTCGACCTGATCACAAAGATTCGCCGTTTCTTCAATGCGCATTCCGGTGGGAGCACGAAGATGAAGTTTGAAAGTGCCACTGTCTACGCTGGGGAAGAAGTCACGGCCCAGCCAGGGAATCAGAATCACCAGAGAGCCAAGACAGCTGGCGAAGAACACGATGAGGAAAATTCGCCGGTGATGGAGACAAAGCTCGAGCAACCCGCGATAGCTCTCACGGAATCTCTCGAAGGCCGCCTCAAAGCGCTTCTGCAGTCGTATCAGCGGATTGCTGATCACAGCATCTTTAGCATCCCCTTTGTCCCCCCGCAACAAGTACTTGGCCATTGTCGGGACGATCGTCCGGGAAAGAACATAAGATGCCAACATGGCGAACACTACCGCTTCAGCTAGCGGTACAAACAGGTACCGCGCCACGCCGGACAGTAAGAACATCGGAGCAAAGACAATGCAGATCGAAAGTGTGGCGACGAACGCGGGTGTCGCTATTTGCGACGCGCTGTCCAGGACAACTTCGTCCAGATCCTTCTCCGGTTCCGCCTCGCGATTTCGATTGATGTTCTCGACCTCGACAGTGGCATCGTCGACGAGGATGCCGACAGCCAGAGCCAGTCCACCGAGCGTCATGATATTGATCGTTTGCCCGATGGCACTGAGCACGATGATGGAGGTGAGGATCGCCAGAGGGATTGAGGTCGCGATAATAACCGTGCTTCGCCAACTGCCCAGAAAAGTGAGAATCATGAAAGCGGTCAGGCATGCGGCAATCAACGTTTCTCTGACGACTCCACTGATCGCGCCACGGACAAAAATTGACTGATCAGCGAGCGGTGATATCTGCAGTTGGGATGGAACGGTAGTCTTGATTTGAGGCAGAAGGGATTTGATGCCGGCGATTACGTTCAGCGTTGACGCATTGCCCGCCTTTTGGATGGTCAGTAATACTGAGCGCTGTCCATTGACACGCACGATATTCGTCTGCGGGGGAAAACCGTCGCGTACCCAGGCCACATCTTTGATGTAGATCGTGGTGCCGCCGATCGTCTTGATCGGAATTCGGTTTAAGTCCGCAATCGTCTGCGGAGCGGCATTAGGAATCGAGACATCGTATTCCTTGGAGCCGATCTTGGACGTTCCTGTAGGCAGGATTAGATTTTGAGCGCTGATCGCATTGACGACATCGAGGGCGGACAGGCCCTTCGACTGCAACGCTGATGTATTCAGATCGACCTGCACTTGTCGTTGCTTGCCGCCATAGGGGTAGGGAACAGACGCGCCCGGCACGGTGATGAGCTGCGTTCGAATGGCGTTTAGGCCATAGTCGTTGAGCTCTTGCTCGGACAGGTTTTGTCCCGAAAGGGCCAGCTGCAGGACGGGCACGCTTGATGCGCTGTAGGCAAGAATGAGAGGAGGGGTCGTTCCCACAGGCAATTGCCTGAGCTGCGTCTGAGAAATGGCAGTAATCTGCGCAATGCCTTGTTGAATGTTCGCGGTCGGCTGCAGGAAGACTTTAACAACCGCAATGCCATTCAGAGACTGGGATTCGATGTGCTCGATATTGTCGACCGTGGTAGTAAGCGCTCGCTCTGTGATGCTAACGATGCGATCGCTCATGTCCTCAGGCACTAAGCCATTAAAGCTCCAGATGATGCTGACGACAGGAATGTCGATATTGGGAAAAATGTCGGTGGGCGTGCGAACGATCGACAGCGCCCCAAGAATAAAAATCAGGATAGCCAATACTGCCATCGTGTACGGCCGCCTCAGCGCTAGCCTGACGATCCACATAAGTTACATCTCCATCTTTCCGTCCGGCGCCGGCCGGACTGCATTCACCAAATCGACTTTACGGCCTGTGCGTTGGAGTCTTGGCATCCAGTGTCGAGATTAGTTGTTCGGCTGCGGGGGGCACTCCGACCGTTCCCGACAGTACAATTTCCCTGGCAGGAATTTTCCGGCCGTACAGACGGCGGTTGTCGCCATTGTCTGGACGGATTGTAGACCCTTCGAGGGACACTCCAGCAAACAAGCCACGCGCCCTTGAGTAGCTCAAGATTTCGGAACGCAGGGTCGCGTCCGTGTCGGCCGAGGCATCGCGGCCCACGGGGCCTGCGGCCACGGAAGCGTCGCCGCCCAGCTTGACCTTGCTGGCGAGGATCCCTCTGGCGCCACTTTCATTCATAACGAGCAAGACAAAATCCGTAGCTTGTCCACCGATCTGAAAGCCGAAGCTGCCGCCCTCAAGAGCCATCATCGTGGGAGCGCCCCAAGGTCCTCTGAAGTTGTCACCCTTGCGGCACGACATCGCGCCTCGGCCGTAGCTTCCGCCAACGATAAATGCGGCCTTTAGGACGGAAGGAAAGACAACGACGCAGTCCGCCTTGTCGAGCAAGTCGTGCGGAATGTTGTCGGGAACATCGAGAATCTCTTTCAAGACCGTGCCACAATTTCGTAAACGGTCATCGTCCTTGCTTTCATCCGAAGCGCCTGCGACCTCGGTGAAGATTGGTGTAACCGCAAATAGAATGCTCCACAGACAGGGCAACAACTTTCGCATGATGGACTCCCTCGGATAGTTTTTCTTGCCTCAGACCAGACATTGCAGCCTGGATGCCAAGCTCGAGCTTGATTGGAGCTCTCAGGAAGTAGTTGAAAACAGAGAAGCTAAAAATAGGAGAAAGGAATTGAAGCGCGAGGGATGAAGTTGATCAGTCCGATCGATTGAATGACTGTCAATACGTTGACAGGCGAGAATCGACTTTCATGGTGAACGCTTGACTCGAATCACGAGCTCGCGGTTGAGAAGCCGTCAAAATTGCATTTGACCACGAGGACGGTGACATCGTCATTGAAACCAATTCCGCTGCAGAAATTTGCTACGGTGTCGAAAATGTCGGTCATCAGGGCTTCCGCGGAGGATGAGGAACCACGTTGTACGACTGCGGAGAGACGCTCTGTACCGAGTTCTTCCCCGAGCTGGTTTTCTGCCTCGGTGACACCGTCGGTATAGAAAACCAGCACATCGCCGGCAGTCAGGTCTGCGGAGGCCAGTTGACAAGGATTTTCCGGAGATATGCCGATCGGCGCACAGGACGAATTCAAGCGCGTGACTGCTCCTGTCTGTGCTCGAAATAGCAGCGCGGGATTGTGGCCGCAGTTGACATAGTGAAGTTTGCGTTCTTGTGCATCGAGTTCGGCGACCAGCAACGTAACGTAGCGTTCGCCATCATCGGACACCGAGTGGATTCCAGTGTTCAGCCGTCCCACCATCTCCAGAATGTTTCGATCGTGATTTGTCTCAAGCTGCATGGCTGCCGCCGTTGCGGACATCAGGAGGGCGGCGGGAACGCCTTTTCCGGCTACATCGGCAATGACCAACTGAATGGTGTGCGCGTTGATGGGGATATAATCGTAGTAGTCGCCGCTAACGCCCCTCGCTGGCCGCATCATGCCTGCGATTTCAAGTCCGGCAATGGCCGGTTTGCCCACTGGAAGAAACAAGCGCTGCACTTGCGCGGCCAGCTCCACATCGTGAAGGAGCTCGTCACGCTGCTTCTGAACCGTTTTGGAGAGTGCTTCACGCTGTTCGATATAGCGCTGGATGATGTAAACAATAAAGGCGAAGCAGAGCGCCGCGGAAAGATTGTGGAAGATCCGGAGCCCTGGGTGCAGATTCCGCGGAGAGTAATAGTCATGGAACAAGATGCAAACCGCGATGAGGCTATAACTAATTTCCCTGCGCAGGAAAATCGCTCCGACGGCAAGAGGGAGAAGGTAGAGGTAAACAAGTGAAATCGAGACCACCAGATGGTCTGCATAAGCGACCGCACCAAACGAGATTAAGACAAGAACGAGAGGCAGCCACGCCGGTCCATTTGAGGCCACGTCCTTCCGCAGGATCGGCGACAATCGAGCCATTTTGCGCTTATCGCGCAACTTGGCGGGAATCGGTTGTACTACCGTGGTAGTCATTCAAATAGAACCTTCGCCATCATCCCTTTGTCTTCGTGATTCAGAAGATGACAGTGAAAGACGGACATGCCCCTGATCACTGGATCCGTGAAATCCATAATGACGTCGACGGAGCCACCATACGGAACATTCACTGTGTCCATCCACAATGGGTCGGCGATAGGCTTATCGTTTTCGGCGTACGGAAGGAAATGGACTTGATGGATGTGCATGGGATGCAGTTCCCCGGTAGCGTTGACAATCTTCCAGTGTTGAAAGGTTCCAACCTTAGCGCGTACCATCGGAGGCGCATCGGGCGCGAACTTTTCTCCGTTAATGTAAAAGCCATTCTTGTCTTCCGTGAACGTCACGACGAACCGGGGAGGCACTTTTTGTTCTGCCTCCAAGTCCAGCTTCTTGAGGCCAGATGTAGGAGAAGTTTGTGACACTTTGGATCGGGGGCCGGTTACCGAGCGCGGAACGATATCGGCCAAGATCATCGACGGATTCGGATCGCCGTCCGGCCCAGTGTCTACGCACCGTGAAACTAGACGCCGCGTGGCGCCGGCCGCAGGGCCGGTCACAATGGCTTCCACCCTGCCTGCCGGCGGCAATAAAACATGATCGGCGATACGGGTTCGATGATCGGGGTCGTGCCGCGCGATCGGCATCCCGTCCATGGCCACGATTTCGAACGCTTGACTCTCAAGTTGCAGATCCAGATAACGATCTGCGGAAGCATTCACGAGACGCCAGAACTGGCGCTCGCCCGGAGCGATTTCAATTTGCGGTCGCACGGAACCATTCACTGTAAAGACCTCTTCTGGCGGCTCTGGCTCCCCACCACAAATATACGAATCGAGTTCAACGCGCTGCTTCAACTCGCCCGACTGAGGGTCGTTCGCAAGCGCGCGTCCACGGACAATCAGAACCCGTTCCGGCAGCCCGACAAGTGACGGTAGATAGGATTCTATTCCTTCGATTACGAGTGCGCCGGACATGCCATCGAGCACTTGCCGGTGGCTTTCTCCATGAGGGTGCGTGTGATACCAATACAAACCAGGCGGGTGGTCTTTCGGGATCTGCACGGTATAGCTGAGCGATCGTCCGGGCGCGGCGATCATGTCTAATACGTCGTCTTGTGGAGCGTCGGGCGAAACTGTCAGGCCATGGAAATGCAAATTAGTCATGTCCATGCATGATGCCATTGCGCAGCTTTCGTGTGGCTTATCAGGAAGATCATTCACATAGGTGATCTTCAGTTGATCTCCGGGTGACAGTCGCAAAGTTGGAGCGTTTGGTTGGCCATTGAAGTAGAAGGAGTTCTTTCCGTCGCTTGCGATGGCGGCGTGCAAGGTCAGGGAAAGCGTATGGCCTTTCGCGCGGAGTTGCGGGGGAGTCGAAAGCACGGCTGGCGTCTTCCCCGATATTTCCAGGGAATAGATCACCACACCCGCGACAAGTGCCATGCCGGCCGCAAGTGCCGGCATGGCTTTCGAAAGAGCGGATGCCAAGCGTGACATTTGCAACTCCACGACTTGCGCTTACTCCGCCTTATGCCAGGTGGAATCCGGGTCATACGCGGTCATCGCTTCAGCAAGCTTTGTGGTGTCAGGACCAAGATCTTTTTCGTAAATCGTTCCCGATCCGTCGACAATGAAAGTCATCACACCAGAGGAGCGATATTCGGCAGGATACGCCACAAAGGCGAATCCTGCGCTCATTTTCCCATCGACGACGTAGTTCTTGGCTCCGCCCGGTGCATGAGACCCTTGGCTTGTGAGGATCCGGAAAAAATAACCGTTGAACGGAACCTGGTCGCCAACTTCGTCCTTGGGGCCTTTTCCGAATGCATATGCGATGAGCGGGTTGATCGGGCTGTTGGATTCATCGTCGGCACCGTGCCAGTACAGACCATCATGCCGGCCTTCATCGCTGACTAACCTCTGCGCAAATTGCTTTGGGATGTCATGCGGCGGACGCGCAAAATATTGTTTCTGTGCTTCGACGAGCTCGCGGCACGCATCCATGGCGGAAAGTTCATTCTTGCCCACGCGCCGGAATACGATCTCGTCCTTGCCTGCGGCCGTATCGAAATACCACGAGCCGTGGTTGTTCGCCAAGGGAATTGGAAACGGCCAGTTTTCGGCTCCCACAACCAGGGCTACTTTTCCATTCGACTCGGTCACGAACCGATGCATCTCCTGATATTTGACGATGAAGGTCTCACGAGCATCCGCATCTTCCGCTGGGTCGCCGGACGAGAGGACATCCTTTCCCGCTGGTCCGAGAATGGTCAACGGAGCTTGGTCGTCCGGTGTCTGCATCGCAGCAAAGAAGGCGTTACCGGCATCTTCGGCGGAAGCAAAGGTTCGCTGTCTCGGCTGCTGGGCAAAAGTTGCTCCAAACGAAGATCCTAAGAAAAGTGCGAATAGAACGGACGCAACAATTCGAAGAACGCACTTGCCTGCAAATTTAAAAAGAATCGATATTCTCTGCATGATGTTCCTCTCCATGATTGAGTTCTCGACAAATTCCATACGCGCGTACACGCGTTCACCTAATGCCGGCCGCCACCGCCATGGGAACCTCCGTGGAAGCCGCCTCCAAAACTTGATTGCCCTCGAGAGGAAAAGCCTCGGGCATTTCCGCCGTGATCAAAGCCGCTGAGCGCACCCGAGCGTGTTCCAATCTGAGGATGAGGAGCCGGAGATCCATGAAACGTCGGACGTCCGTCTCCAGGCCTACTTCCCTGGAAAGCGTTACCATGGTCGAAATTGCCATGGCTAAAGTTGCCGTGATTAAAGTTGCCGCGATTGATGATCGTTCGGCTGTGCGAGATATACGTGTTGTGGTTGTAGATTACCCTGCGGCCGTGCCAGTCGTATCCCCAGTTATGCCATCCCCACCCAAATCCTCCGAAGAAGCCGATGCCAAATCCAAAACCGAACGAGATTGCGGGGCCGGCAAAAAAGATTCCGGGAACTGGAACCCAGCCGGGGTAGGCAACAATAGGTGCTCCGTAAACGAGCCACGGATCATAGGCAGGCACGTAGACCACATCGGGGTTTGCCGGTTCGATGACGATCGTGTTGCCTTGAGTGGTTACATTCTCCTGCTCATTGCTGTCTAGCTTTCCCGCCTGGCGGGCTTCCTGCCGCATCTGTTGGACAGCGTCCGTTACATCCTGTTCTTGATTGGCATATGCGTCGCCAAGGGAGGAAGTCCACGACAGGTTCTTGTCCATGTTTTCAAGCACCGAGGGGAATTGAGCGAGCGCTTTCACGCTCGGATCCCAAGGCTGCTTATCGACTTCGTCAGCCAGATTCTTTCCCTTAAGGCTGGGATGACTTCCGATCCAACGGTCAGCCTCGACAATCTGCGTTGGATACGTCGACGCTGCGAGGATCTGTGCGACCAAAGCGTCCGGGTACAAGGCAATCGGCGCAACCAGTTGTTGGAGTTCTTGCGGGGACAGTTGCGCAGGTGCAGGTGGTGGCTGTTGATCGGATTGGCTCATGGGACCATAGGACTCAGCCTGCGCAGTGAATTGAACAAGCAAACAGGAGAGAAATACGATTAGAACCTGCTTGGATAGCTTCGTTTTCATGACAAATTCTCCAATACTAGATTGAGATCACCTCGCGCTGCCTGCTCAAATGGCTTCATGAGGCCTCTATCAAAAGCGCTGAGAAGTCTTACTGGCCGCGCAGCGCGCCTGGCGGGATGCCATTGCGGCGGGCCAAGTCATCCAGAGCGTCGAGCTCCGTTTGTGTTTCCTTCGCGCGTTGTCTCAGGATTTCAATGCCGGCTTCGGGCGTGATGCCTATATCGCCTTCATCGAGATTTATGCCGCCGGTTGTATTCCTGAGACTTTCAGCATCTTCAAGCGCCTGCTGGTATCCGCGGAGCTCAGCCTGTCTGTGTTCGAGTTGATCGCGCAGCTTTGCGGCCTCCGCGGCGTACCATTCCGGGTCTTGGGTTTTCACGTACTGTTGACGAAGAGATGCCGACTCTGGCATCCCTTCGCTCATTGCGCCCACGATGCTTATCAGTCCGAGATCACGGAGTGTTTCAAGGTTGTCGTTAGTCCAAACTACTGTGTGCTGGCCTTCAATTCTCCCGCGCGGCCTGCTGACTGCAGGCGAAGCTATGGCTACCGAAAAGAGCCCGAGAGTCATGACGGCATACCAGTGACGATTCATGTTTGCCGTTACTTCTTGGAAGATCCTGGAGGAAATTGCTTAAACAATTTCTCCACGCCTTTATCCAGATTCTTAATATTCTTGTCGGAGTTATTGGAGAGCGTGTCGCTTGAGGTGCCTCTCCAGAGGAGCTTTTTCGTCTTGGTGTCGAACAGATCGACGACCAATGTGCCTACCTTATAAGTCTCTGTCGTGGTGGTTGCTTCTCCGAAGCCTCCGCCTCCAAAGCGTCTCCAACCCCAGCCTCCTCCAAACCCGTTATAAAACGTGTTCAAGGTCTGCTGGTTGCGCGTGATTTCCATGGCTACGACCGAAACGTCGCCACCTGAATCCACCTGAGTCCAGCCTCGCGCCGCCAAGGCCGCATTAACGGAATTCTTGATGCGGTCCTCATACAGCGGATCTTGCGTCTTAACGTGTTCCCAAGAGTAGGTCTTGTATTGCGCGAAGTCTGCGCTGCGATCGTAATCGGTCTTCACCTGCTGTGCCGACGACTTCCCCGCGAACAAAAACATCATTCCCACCAAAGCGAATACGACTCTTTGCAACTTCATAGTTCCTCCTTTTTCAACATTCAACTTCCCGCGCGAGAAAGAATCTCCCGCTCGCGCTCGGGTTGCCGCTGGACAGAGGACCGCTAGTTTCCTTGTTGCGTTCGGTGGTGTACCGGCACGTGTTCCTGGGCCACAACGGCTCCTCTACTGATCTGTTTTTCGTAGCGGGACTCGATCACTTTGCTGCCGCTTGGGTTGCCTTCGTCGAATAGTTTCGAAAGAAAGTAATCATCGCCGTATTTATTGAAGATCAATTCGCTCTTCGCCGGTGCTGCGTTGGCGTCTGACTCCTGGACTTGGAAGAGAGCGAAACTGGAACCGTCCACACTGGTGATTTCCATGACTGTCAGATCAGAGTCGTCCTGTACGTGGATGCGGTACTTACCAGCTGGAAGTTCTTTGTTTCCGACGTGGAACTGAAATGGGATATCGGCGTCTAGGTCCCCAACGATTTGCGCGCTCGCTTTGTCCGCAAAAATCGTAAGTGCGAAAACGGGAAGAAGCAGAAACGATAAGAATTGTTGCACGCCGCCCTTTCTCTTATTTGTTTCGGCCTTCTGAATGCTTCCTGTGAACATGCTTATTTCTCCTCATTGATGTCTTCACTAAAAACGTGAGTGCTCTCAAACGACACCAGTGGAGTAGGCAACACGGCTGCCAAAGGTGTTGAGCCCGTAAGTGACGGAAAGTAGAGGCCGACTACAAGTGTCGCCGCAGTGCGGTATGCCAACCCGCTGAACACGATGTCCCAATGCTGACAGCTTGAGCGAGACCAGTCGGCTGTTTGCCGACGTGGTTCCTCACACAAACCGGTTTACGCCGTTTTCAGTTTGTCTTTCGCGGCAAAAGGTTTGGCATCGTCATTGCACTGCTAAAGGTCGCATCTGGTTCTAGCGAGCTGGACGCAAGGAGGCACCAAATGAGAGCCGCCGTCAGACAGCAATCGGATCCCGCGCCGCGGAATCACTTGGAAAAAGTTCTGGAGAAGGAACTCGATCTACTCCAGCAACGAGTACTGGAAACCGCTAAGGGAGAATTTTTCTTCTACTTAACTGGTTCGGCCACGGAATTCTTACTCCTGATGGCCACCGAAGAGGACCTTGGCGCGCAGCGTCTCAAGTTGGCGATCGAGACCCATGTTGTTTATCCTCTTGCCGATCTCTTCGCTACGGATCAAATACATGTCGGAGACACGGTCCGTATCGAGCGGGATCAAAATCAGGACCGCCTGACTTTCAATCGTGAAGTCAAGGATCTGGTAACTTCGCTTCGCCGCCTCGAACCTGAGGTGATGGCGGGATCTGTTCCTAAGAACATTGGGCAGTTTGTAGAAGCGCTTGCCGGGTGAAGGTCACCGCGGAACGTTCGCCCGATTTCCCTCCAGAGGCGCTGAATACAGCAATGTCATTTCGGATGATTCGCGTGCAGTACTTCGTCAATCTAATTAAAGATCCGTTCGCGCGTTACGCCAACTCTGCTATGCCGGAAGGGGATCCTTGTTGCCGCGTGAGATGCCGAGCTTTTGCATGCGGAAGTACAGCGTGGACCGCTTCATTCCGAGACGAGCAGCTGCACCATTGGGGCCAGCGACCACCCAGCGGGTCTGCTCGAGAGTCTTGCGGATATGATCTCGTTCGGCTTCT